>Ga0181529_10005893_pt1 | contig 12643 bp, 11 predicted proteins | sample PEATcosm2014_Bin_36_FD_119763 | JGI IMG/M metagenome (GOLD analysis project Ga0181529, IMG submission 119763) | Peatland microbial communities from MTU Mesocosm Facility, Houghton, MI, USA - PEATcosm2014_Bin10_30_metaG | ecosystem: Environmental > Terrestrial > Soil > Wetlands > Peat | place... | reverse complement strand
TTGCCACAGAGACACAGAGGCACGGAGACGTTTGAGATATTTAGCCACGGATGAAACACGTCTGTTGCATTGATTCAGATAAATGGAAATTAGCAGATTGTTGGGAAAATTAAAGACTATTTGGGTTAAACCGCCAGAATTTTTCGTAACCGGCGGCTGCCTTTACTGACAGTTTCACTGACAGTGCCAGTGTTGTTTTTGCGCTCATGGTGCGGATTCCTTTCAAGCGGGTTGCAGGTCGGCGGGGAAATAGGAACGATACTTGGCGCGGGGGTCGGCGGGATGGATGCCGAAGGGGTTGAAACTGCCGCAGGGATGCTGCCAGACGCCGCGTCGCTGATTCCAATGGAAGCCCAAAGCCCAAAGCAGCTTGGCCAAAGCCGGTTTGCCAGCGGGCGAAACGTCCAACCAAACCCACTTGCCGACAACCTCGGCCAATTCGTATTGCCCCGGCAACCGTGTCCGCAAATAATTCAAAACCCTTTCGGTGGACAAGCGGCGATTCTCGCAATGCCGGACAAACTCGGCCTGCGCCGTCTTGCTGGTATTTGAAACCGACGATGGCCGGACATTCGCCGGAGCTGACGCTTCAATTTGACTTGTTGTTTTCATAGCTTTTTTTTGAAACCGCTGTCCGTCACCCTGCCGTTTGCTGCTCGCTTCACGACTTGGGGAGACAGCGAGCCGCGCGCAGAAGCGCATTCAAGAGCATGGCGACAGCGAAAACCGTGACAGTGGCGGAAGGGGAAAGTGGGAGACGCTGGCGCGGTTTTCGATCTCGCCACCAGATTTCGGCTCGGTGTCGGACCGGCGAGCAGCAAATGGTGGGGTGATGGCATGCGTAAAAAGGCGAAGACAAACAACCACACATTTCACCCGCCTGACATCCTGTCCGGAGTCTGCGGCAAATCAGCGCGGACGGGCTTCAGTCTTTTCCCGGCAGTGGTGATATGCCGCAGTCTCCGGCTAAATCATGGACGAGCGCGAGTCTGACGAGTTTCAAGGCGTCGTCTTGGAAAGGGGAATTGAAAGCCCGGCAGTTTCGCGCGAAGGGGGGTGTCCAACAGATTGTTTTTTGATTTCCGGGTGGGCTTGGACGTATTCGGAAATCAACTTGTTACCCATGCCCGCGCAGGAATACGTCAAGCCGTCCCAGCGAATGGCCTTCTCAATTTCCCGCGTAGTGATGACGCCCTGTTTTTGAAGCTGCTTTTCCCAGTTACTGAAAAGGTTCAGTTGATAGTAACTGGTCGCCAGTGCCATTGAGTCGTTCCGGTTCGTTTCCGCCAGTTGCCAGCGCAGCAACTGCAGATAAATCCGCCGTTTGTTCTCCGCCCACCAAGTTTCGTTTTTGAACGGCATTTCGTCCAAATCTACAGTCAGCCGCCGTGCCGCCTCTTCCACATTGCCGGCGGGAATGAAAAAGGACGGTGATTGTTGCCGCGCGTCTTCCTGCTCTTGTTTCGCCTCCCATTCCTGCCGTGTGCAATAATACGGCGGCGGCAGTTCGTCTACCAAATCCAGCATCGCGCCGGCCAGAATCGTGTTGAACGAATAATTCCGGTTGACCTGTAACGTCAGCTTCGCCGGACCACGCACCAGAAACCGTTTATACACGCCGCCGTAAAAATCAGCCGCCCGCGCCCGCGCCAGTTCCGGCTTGCTGCCAAACTCCGCGATGTCATAAAACGAACGCATGACGGTGGTGTTTCCGATCCGCTGATCCAAGGATGCCCGCCCCGGATGCGGGCGGATTGAGATTTCATAATCCCGAAACCGGTTGGCCTTGAAGTTGCCGTTGGGATTAATTTCATAGAGTGACAGGTAAAACAATCCTTTGGGGATGTTCAATGAACAATAAATATGCGGCCCGTCCTTGCTCATCGGATAGTCCTCGCCGTGGTCATCCCATTCTGATTCACGCCGATCCACGTCCCATGTCGTCAAATTTTTCAACACGCGACTATGCAGATATGTCGGCGACATTTCCAGACTGCGATTGTCCGTCGTCGCCAGCCATTGAACCCAATAGCGCAAGGAATCGCCCGGCGCATGGCTCAAGCCGATCCGTGCGTCATACGCCACATCCCAACCCGCGCCCCATACATCATTTTTGGGCGCCCAGTTGGCGCACAACACAATCCAGAACCTTCCGTAACGCCCCGTCCATGCCCCCTCGGTTCTCCAATCATCCTCCAAGGAAATGACCGTCGGTGTATTTGTCTCTTGGCCAGCGGGCGCAAGGCTGATTTCTTTCAGCAACGCGTTGAATTCAGCCAGTGTTGGAGGTTTGGCTGGAGATGGAAACTGTAAAAGCGTTGTTGCATTGTTTGTTTGAACATTGTCCTGCACCACTTCGCTGTTGGTGCCTGCTTCAGGCATCATCAATCCGCCGCCATAACTGCCGACATATCCCCTGAAGTCCTCGCCGGGCAGCATGGCAGCCACATAATTGTCATTTAACCAACCATCGCGCCGCGTGTCGTGAGCGAGTATTCTTCCAGCTTCTAAATTCAACACCGCATAACCCTGCGTCCGAAACCCCAACCAGATGTTTGTGTCCTTGTCTTCCGCAAGACAGGTGATGTAATCCTCCGGCAACAATAAATCCTTTACATTTTTCTGCGACACGGGTTGCCAATCGTCTGGTGGCGCATCGCCCGCCAATCCCCGGATTTTTGCCGTATAATCCGCCCCGCGAATATATTGCCAGGCTTTTCCATTGTTTGTGCTGAACGCCAATCCAGCCGTGGTTGCCGCATAGATTTTCTGATCCCGTGTCACCAGCAAATCATTAATTAGGCCGCTCGGCAAACCGCTTCCATGCGGGGTGTTTGGCAGTTGATCCGGTCCCGAAATGAGCTGCCATTGTTTGTAATCTCCCGCTGCCGAACCAATGGCAATGCCATCGCATTGTGTGCCGACATAAAGATTCCCACCGGCATCAAAGGCCAGACTGCTGGCCTGGTCGCTGGGCAAACCGTCTGCGCGGGTGTAATACCGCCAAGTGTTGGAATTGACGGAATACCGGGTCAACCCGGCACTGGTGGCCATCCACACGTCGCCATCTGTCGGACAGATGGCTATCCGAAAAATACGTTCGCCTATCGGGCCATCCATGATGTCATAGTTTTTCCAACTCTCACCGTCAAACACAGCCACTCCGTGGTTGAGTTCCCCCACCCAAATGCGCCCTTGCTTGTCGCATATAATCGAATAGGCGTTGTTGTCGCCCAAACCGTTATTGGTGGTGAACTGAGACCACTGGCTCTCCGGCTCGGCATCGGGATCATAACGGAAAACGCCGTCGCCCTCCGTTCCAACCCATATATTTCCCCACAGGTCGCGCGCAAGGGCGACGACACGGGAATCAGGTTGTGGCATATCAGCCGGCAATTCCGGTTTGTTTGTTGCCCCTGTTTCAAAACCGGTCAGAATATTAAAATTGAGGAGAGTTTGAACTTTGGGTTCCGGCGTTTGCCGAAGTTGATTGGTTGCAATGATGCGCGGATACGATGCGGTGACGGGGTGTAGATGTGATGCTCGAATCGCGCAGAAAACAAGAAATACAAGCGCGCTACCTGCGGGAATCCATTGCCAAACTCGTCTTAATGCGGGTTTCATTTTGGGGCCACCTGTTGCAAATTACCGGTCAGGATGAATCCAGCCATTGTTTTGTAACGCTCCTGGCTTAAATCTGACTTGGGAGAAACGCGCATTATGTCTTCATCAAACAGCAACCGGGCAGGAATCAGCTTCTGGCAGGCGCGTTGTAAAAATCGTTCGGCCTTCAACGCATAGACCAAGTCTCGATTTGAACCGCCAAATACCAAGACGGGCGGCATTGGAGGCGGCAAATCTGGAAGCTCTGGAAATTCTGAAGGCCGTATAAGAATTACCCCCCGCCACAAACCCGGGCTGCTGTTCAGAAGGTTTTTGATCATTGCCGCATCCGTCTTTTGGCCGACAATGTAGAGCCGTCGGGAATCGACATTCGTCTGTTTAAGCAAAAGGTCAACAATTACCTTTATGTCGTCAGGTGATTGGCGGCGGATGGATATGGAAATGACACCGGCGTTTGCCAAAAACTGCGGCCAGGCTTCATAAGGATTGTTGCCGAGCAGGTTCAACACGGCGGGACATTTTTTCCCCGCCGCCAAATCCGGCGGGGTCAGGATGGAAAAAGTCAGTTGCTTGCCGCGGGGCCTGGCAATCTCGACAGCAGACGGGTCCGCCCACCGGCTAAAGGAAAGGCGTTCTTTGGGGGGAACCACGTTGTCGAGGTCGCTATAATTGATGTCGTATTCCCAGATGCCCAGTGGTTCATTCGCAACCGAGGCCAGCGCAAAGATTTTATCGCCCCGGGGAGAAACGCTGAAATTCCGGTAACTGCCACCCGAAAAAAGGTTTGTGTGAAACGCCCCGTTCTCATTGTCGATGGCAACACCGATGAAATTCTGCCCTGCGTAAGCAAGCCCAGCGCCCTCCGCAATCCAGTTGCCGTAGTAAATGTGCTCAAAATTATACCTGTCAGTGAACTGGGCCAGTCCGCTCGTGGCACTGTTGGTTCTTGGATCGAAACGGTAAAGGCTGGAATCGGTCTCTTCGCCAGGAATTGCAAAACTGAACAGGAATGACCTGTTTTCCGGGTTGTAATCCAACCGGCCAATGGCGGCGTTCGTTAGATGCGTCAACTGGGCAAGGCGGCAGGTGGATAAGATCAGATGCCAGATGTTCGTTCCATCATCATAGGCGACGGCGCGTCCGCCAATTGGCACCAGACTTGAGGGAGCCACTGGAGAATCAAACCGCAATTGCACGAGTCCTTGTTTTCCATACTGTCCAAGATTTTCACGATCCAGATCAAAGTTATACAGATACAATTTATGGCTGGTGCTGAAAATCAGCGAGTTGGTTGACAGCCAGACGCCCTGTTCTGGCGTGTCGGGTAAATCAATTGAATTTTTTGCCGCGCCGCTGGCACCGTCACATATCAAAATGTGCCGGTTTGTTTGCTTCTTTTTGTCCGTTATGGCAACGGCCAGATACCGGTCATCCGGCGACCAGCCAATAAATAGGGGCGGAAGTTTCGCCGACGGCCCCAACTCGATTTGTTTCCGCTCCAGAGTGGTCATGTTTGCCAGATAAAGGCCGGTTTCTTTGTCAATCCCCCGCGCATAGAGCAGCAGGGTTTCCTTGTTGTTGGACACCGGGGCAATGTCGAGAAGGCCTCCTGGTGAAGAAACTTCCCGGACAATTTCATCGAGATGCACCGGCAAATAAGGTTGCGAGACAACTCTGTATGCATATGGGCTCCATAACAGCAGGACAGATAAAACCGCGCTGACGCTCCATCCGGTTAATAGGCGGAATATCCTGACGCGGAGTAATGGTGGAGTCTCCATCTGCGGACTCACCCTGACCGTGGTTTTATTTGGAATGGCTGGCTGTGATGGAAAAGGCATTTGCAATATGGCTCCACAAGCCGGACAATGAAAAGAGCGTCCCCAATAGGATTCGTCCACGGCCAGTTTTTGCCGGCAGGCAGGATTATTGCAATAAATTATGGTTTCCATTGTTACCGCCCGTCAGAACTGCCCGGATAACACCAAAGGCTATTCTTGTTGGGGTCCGTCACTTCAAAATACCATTTGTTGAACCGGATATAGCTCACATCACCGCCAAAGGCCGCGTGAATGGCTCCCTGAAAATGGCGGGTGCTGACGCCTTCTTTGGGAAAACTCGCGCCATCGTTGAAATAATGCGGATGATTTTCATCAGTTTCCCAAAAAGCGATGTCTGTTGGAAGCATGTTCCCCAATTTCGCCGGTGGGAAATTGGTGCGGTCATAGCCAATGACCGCTCCGTTCATCACATAGCTCGAAATTTGTTGATCGCGCTTGGTGAACAGTGGGGCGTTGGTGTTGTCCATCGGACACATATAAAGCAATGGGTTGTGCAATGTTTCCCAGAACAGCCCCGTCTGAACCTTGAATCGTGCAGGACCGGTCACAGACGTGTTGAGGGTGTAAAGCCAGCCGGGCCGGTTCGTGGCATCCCCCGCATACCAGTTGGGCCACGGCAAAACGTCGCCGTTGTCCGTGGTGAAAATTTGCATCGCCACGGCCTGTTGTTTCAGATTGTTGATGTCAACCACCTGAATGGCCTTGTTCTTTGATTTGCCCAATGATGGCAACAGCAAGGCGGCCAGAATGCTCATGATGGCAATCACCACCAGAAGCTCAACCAGCGTGAACCCGATGCCCGCCCGGTTGTGTTTGCATTTTTTCTTCGGGGCAACAGGCGGACTTAATGAAGCGGGAGGCATGGCGCATTATGGAGTTGGATTTGATTCCGGTGTCCGATGGCTGATCCACTGAAATAGTCCGAGCGTGTGGCTGCCAACAAGCAGCCAGCCCAACCACGCCCAGGTGATGCGGTTCAAAATTTCCGGTGAGATCGGAAATCGGTCGTTCAGATTGCCCAAACTGCTGCAAAGATCCGGCGCTCCGGCCCACCACAGCCCCAGGCGGTAAATCAGGCAGATGACGGCCAGCCATGCAATGAACATTGTTTTTGTCCCCAGCTCGCTTCCCAGAAATAAATAGGCCGAAAGCCCCAGCCCCAGCATTCCTGACAGAACGAAAACGTGCCGGTTAGAAAATGGCAGCAACGGGTTGAGCCAGTCCAAAATGGGCGCGGCGTCAAGGGCGCTGGAAAACAATAAAATGGCCGTGACAAACAAAATCACCGCTGTCGAATAAATGTAGCCGTCTTGTATCCGCCGGATCATGATCGATATCTTCCGTGGTTTTCAGTCATGCTTTATCGTCCAAACATTTTGATACTTTGAGCCTGGATCTTCAAATGCCGGATCGTTCGCCCCGAGTGATTCCAAGGGGGAAAGCCATTCCACATGGCCGTCCACCATCAGGTAATTGAATTTGCCGCCATGATACCGGCTCATTTTAATGTGTTTGACGTCCAATTGCGCGGATGGGTTGTCAATGGTCGCGCCCGAATAGCTGAATTGAATGTTGTAGCCTTGAGCCTGTTCCGTGATAATCATGGTCGTGGACGGTGACGAAATCATGTCCATGCTGATTGCAGGCAGAGGATTGGTTTTCAAATTCAGGCTGGATGCCGGCACGCCCAATCTGCCTTTCGGAGACCACCACAACCCAACTCCCGTGTTATTGTTGGCACCGGGAGGCCAGTTCCACTTGTCCATGTTGTGCCTGCCCATGGAGTAAGTCCGGCGGGGACCAGTCCCTTGCGTCCCCTGCGCGGGAATGGTGTCTGCCGGACAACGAAGCAAACAACCCTGGCCCGGCCCGGACGGGGTGTAGGAATCAATCAGCCTGTCCCAGGAAACATACTTGTCCGGGCTGTATTCAATGAAGGCAAAAGGCAGTCGCCCGCAACTGCTCTTTTCGTATAAGGACATCGCTACTCCCAATTGTCTTAAATTTGCAATGCAAGCCGATCCCCTTGACTCGTAACGAAACTTACCGACCGAAGCCATCCCCACCAAAATCAGCAGGGCCACGGCTGCCGCCACGGTTGTCAACTCCGTCAAGGAAAAGGCTTCAACGCTCTTTTGTCCGCCGCGCCGCGCATTCGATTGTTGGATGTTTCCCATCGTCTGCCTGCACAGCATTGTTCACACCATACCGGGGCAAGGCCAATCACCGGAACGTAATAACCGCGTTCAAATAAGTGGCCAGCGTGGTGATTTGTATATCAGTGAGCGGGCCGTTCTCTGTCTTGGCAAAGGCCGGCATGAGTGACCCCCGTCTGCCATAGGAAATCCATGTGCGCCAAAATTGATCATCCGTGGGCACGGTCAACGAGTGCAAATCCGGCACCATGGCGGCGCGATGCTGGGCATCATGGCAAACGCCGCAGACAGAATCATAAAGTTGTTTCCCGTATTTGTTTTCAATGGACGCGGCATGGCAACGCGCGCAATCTCCTTTGAACACCGTCTGCCGGTCGGCTTGTGCTATCATCTGATCTTGTAGGCGATTCGTAACCGGCAAGGCCGCCGCGGGCGGTGGAATAATAACGATGATAACCGAAAGTGCCTTGGAATCTTTTTCCGTGGAGACCGTTATGGTTTTTGAAAGCGTGCCGCTCGCGGCGGCGATGTTTACCTTGATTCCAATTTGCCCGTTTGTGCCTGGTGCAATAACCCACGGCAACGGCGGCAATTGCGCCGTGGTGCAACCGCACGACGGCTGGACGTTCAATATGGTGACGTCGCTAGATGAAATATTGGTGAAATTAAAAATGAAATGGGCCTCATTTTCACCGGCTATAATATTTGTTGCTTTCGTCTCGGAATCCCAAATAAGATTTGTGTTTGATGCTGCCGCCAATTGCAGAGCGGCAAACAAGTAGATGGTAACAATGGAGCCAGCAATTGTCGAAGGAAAAAAACGGGTTATTTTCATAGCATTCTTATGCCTGCAAGCCTAGCTCCTTTCGCAACCAAACAGCGAAATCTTCTGCCCTTCCCTTTTCCTGCCACTTGATAAGTGGAATTGTTTCGGAATCCTTATGACGCAAGTGCAAGCTAGGCACATAATTGCGCATATTAATGCTATTATTTCCGCGCCATACCTCGGTATCCACAGTGACAGTAGATATTTCTGATATTTTGAGCGTTAAACGATTCTTGCAACCATATTTCTTTGGCAGCGTTATCGTGCCCGCATCATTGGAAATATCCAAATTGTAATTTCCTGATCGGATTTTATATCGCAACCAGAGATACGCTATTATGACAACTCCTAAATTGGAAAGTAACTCCATGACTGCGATGGCCAACGACTTATGCCATTGACTCGGAAGTAAGGAGAGGCAGATCAAGCCAAATATCCCGCTCATAATGGCGACAGTTGTGGGGCTAAACCATGGTAGTTGCACGCGCACCAATTGCGCTTCGCAAATAATTTTGACACCTCCCGCCAATGGCCTAAAAACGGCGCGCAATAGCCTAAAGAAACATAGACCTCCAATAATCAACATGATATATAAAAAGGACAACGATTTAAAAAATGGCGCTAAATCCTCACCTGTGATGCCTGGTGATAAAAGCGCATCCGTTGGATCCTGAGGATTGTAAAATACCATTACATGAGAACCCATACGGCAAGCCGTCACGCTAATGTCTTCAGTAAACAAAGAGTCACCGATATAACGAAACCGGTGCGCTTCCTGTTGCTGGCCTCCAACTTGATATTTATAGGCAACATTGATTCGGCAGTTAATCACGCCGGTTGAATTTGTCTGACTGTATATTTTACTTTGGGTGATTGTGCCTGTTGTGCTCAAATACTTCTCGGAATTTAACTGCCGAGTAAATGGTGCGTAGACGTAACGAATATCACTGCTTATTATCTTTCCAGAAAAACATAGTATGAATATAAGTCCAAACAAATAGAACACGCCCGTCATTTCAAAGAAGAGGCTGATGTGATTATTTATTTAAGTATAAGCCAATATTTGTGAACATCGGGCTTGTATTTGTATCTTGAAACGCGCATAATTTATAACTGTTAGCGTTCAGAACGAAATAGTATGGCATAACTACATGCGATCCATTCTTGTATTCGAGTTTAACCTCAGCAAGATACGCGCCTGAATAATCGAAACCCATAACCGCTTGCATGCCTGTAATTGAGCCGGTCATTGTTTGATACCTTGCTTTCATTTGGTCATTTCCATATACCATCTTTAAGAAATTTGTTGAAGTGTCATCGTAGAAAGCCCTGGTTTCATTTTCAGGACTGCCATGTTGATACGCGGCGAGCACTTCCGTCAGAGTTTTCCATGGACTGGTTTCATCAGTATTTCCGCTAAATCCTTCGGCAATAGTTTGAATATGGCCTTCAATTGGATTTGAAAAGATTTGACCATTTAATTTATAAATAAGGTTTGTGCCAACTAAATACTTTGGATCACTTAAGCATCCGGGAGTATTTGTTGGAATCGCGTAGAGAATTTGATATTTTTCAAAAGTTGGAAAAACATCCAAAGCAGCAACGTTTGAAGCCACTCCCAATGCGGCACACCAAATCAGGATATTTATGTATTTCATAAAGTTATAATGTGTTTGTCTTGATTGTCGTTAAGGGCAGCTGCCGTTTACCAGTGTAATAGATATGGCTTTTGTTAGTCCGTTTAATAGTGTATATGATCCAGTGAGCGTTATATCGTTATAACAAAGTTTAAATGGCTTTGAATGCGGATCTGGACTGTCGTCTAAATTAGAATAGCACCAGGATCCGGACCAAGCACCACCTCCGGATATTGCGCCAGTCACAAAAAATAGACTTTGTGAAAATACTGAAAGACTTATACTGCCGGTAGCTGTAAATGTTACACTTGGAACAAGACAGTAATAACCGGGCGGATCATTGGGACAGCTAGTAGACGTAGATTTAAGCGAAGCATCTAATGAAATAGTTCCTGACGCAGTTAATTGAACTTGGCATATGCCTAATGTTATCGGCAATGGGTAGCTCGGGGTGGAGCAACTGCCACCAACCGATGCGGAAAGACTCCCTGACCTTTCTATTTCTGCTGCTACGCTGCCATCACTACAGCAAATGGGCGTCGTTTTTATTGTTTTTGTGAAGGTAAGCCCTCCAGGATCCGAGAACGAGCATCCTGCCGGAATTTCCTTTAATACAGCCTCCATGCCATGAATAAAAGGACCAAAGTCTATTGTTGCACTTGAAGAAGTTGGTGTGGTATTAATTACATGCCAAGTTACCTGACCTAAATTTACATCTGCTGGACTTGGGCAATCGTTAGTATCAGAAGAGACCACATGCCCCCAAATAGATGGACTGGTATAGGTCCCGGGAGTTGGAGCTGTTGGTTTCCCAGGACCGCCATAAAACCATCCGAAACCATAAGTAATGGCATTTGTTGCCGATGTAACCACATTTGAACATGTTTCGGTTGTGGTTATGACCACACTTCCGGGAGTGGCTCCGGGGGGGTTGCTAGCCCAAGATGGATCGGGCAACGGATCCCCAAATTTCACGCAAAAAATCATGGGCGCGAGACTCATGCCGTTGGTAATCGAAGGGCAGGTTGTATTCGTCGTATAGGTATAGTTCGGGCAATTGGTGTTTTCGTTGGCAGAGGACGGGTTTCCACCGCCGTTCTGCGCTCTGCCGGGTGTCGGCGCGAGCCAGCCGGAAAACAACAGGCCAATGGTGATGGTTGCCATAATGATTAACCCCAGCAGTATCGGCCGCCGGCCCGCCAGTTTCAATACTTTTTCGCTCATATTTTTGATTTAGGTTCAGGCTTTAGCCCCCGGTCTTGGGGGGGGTGGCTTTGTCACATTTGATTTTTTGTTGCAATTCGTGCGACCATTATTGTGGGAAAGTCCCTTGATACAAACTCGAACAATAGTCTAAAAGCGACATTCTTGTCCAATAGCGACATTTTATGCCGGATTCCAGCCCGGGGCGAATGTTTGGGGCGGCACGCCGAATGCCTTTTTGAACTCCCGGCAGAAATGGGACTCGTTCGCAAATTTTAATTCGGCGGCTGCCGCCTTGTTTGAGTAGCCTTGGGAAACAAGCTCTTTGGCCAGTCGGCACTGTAGCGCGCGGAGCCAGCACCCGGGTGTGGTTTGGAATTGTTGATTAAACAAACGTTCCAATTGTCGGCGCGAGACGTGACACAATGCCGCCATAGTGGACGGACTAAAACCAGCCCGTCTGCCCAGTTGTTCCCATTCCACAATTTTTGACAGACGCCCGCCCATTTTATTCAACCCCTTCCACAATGCTTTTTTGGGCTGGAATTCCTGCGGACTGAATGACGGGCGGGGCTCCGGTTGTGGAGCTGGAAATGGTTCCGGTCTTGTCCCTTGCGAGTTCTGCCCGGTTTCCGTCTTGTGGGCCGCCACGAATCTTAAAGTCGCCAGACATTGATCTGCGGTGACCGGCTTTGTCAAATAGGCGTCAGCTCCGGCCTGCAGGGAGCGTCTTTCCAAATCCTCATCATGTGTTCCAGTCAGGATGACGATTTTCAAACCCGGCATTGCGCGCTTCAGCCGTTTTGTGCATTCAATGCCGTTCAAGTCGGGCATGCAAATGTCCATCACCGCCAAATCAGGCTGCAAACACGGGATGCCAGCCAAGGCTTCGGTGGCGTTTGAAAAATCCTTCGCAAACATGAAATCCCCGGTTGATTGAAGGATGTCCCTGAAACAGAGGCGCGCATCCTCGTCGTCATCCACCACGACAACACGCATCGAGCTGTCCGCTGTATCTTTAGATGCCATACATCCCTTCTGCCTTCATGCTGGTCTTGCCTCGGTTTGGCGGACGGTTTCGGGTGGCACATGGAGGAATTTTGGAAAGACAAAAACATCCTCATTGGCTGTAAAACGTCTCAGCCGTCCGTCAATGAGATGCCCGGTTGTTTTCACGCCCGAAAACATTCCAATCAACGCCCCCTGATGGACACGTTAAAAAGAATTAAACCGTTTGAGACCTCTGCAAAACTCTTTTGAACGGATGAATTGATGGAGCGTCAGAGAACCATGCAAACGACGACCAACGCACAAATGGGCTTGCTGGACAGCCTGATGATCGCCACGCCAACCAAC
>Ga0181529_10005892_pt1 | contig 12650 bp, 11 predicted proteins | sample PEATcosm2014_Bin_36_FD_119763 | JGI IMG/M metagenome (GOLD analysis project Ga0181529, IMG submission 119763) | Peatland microbial communities from MTU Mesocosm Facility, Houghton, MI, USA - PEATcosm2014_Bin10_30_metaG | ecosystem: Environmental > Terrestrial > Soil > Wetlands > Peat | place... | reverse complement strand
GCTCGGCGTCTTGAAGGCGACGACCTTGCAGCCCTGCGGATTGACGCCGGACATGACATGGGCGATCGCGCCGTCCTTGCCGGCGGTGTCCATGCCCTGCAGCACGATCAGCAGCGCGTAGCGACCGGACCGGTAAAGGTGCTCCTGCAGCTTGCCGAGCTTCTCGACGTGTTTGGCGAGGCTTGCGACGTAATCCTCTTTCGAGCCGCAAAGCGGCTCGACCTTGGTCTGACGCTTGGCGAGGTCCGCCGATTCGCCCTCGGCGACGCGATAGGGGCCGACGTCGATCTTCATCGCTTCGTCTCCCTTGGCGCCGCGCCGTCACAGCGGCGGATGGCCCTCGGCGCGCTTGGCCATCTTGGCGAATTTCTTCGTCACCCGGTCGCGCTTGAGCTTGGAGATATGGTCGATGAACAGCACGCCGTCGAGGTGGTCGATTTCGTGCTGCAACACCGTCGCCAGCAGACCCTCGGCGACGATCTCCTGCTGCTTGCCGTCGCGATCGATGAAGCGCGTGCGCACGCTCGCCGGCCGCTCGACCTCTTCGTAATATTCGGGGATCGATAGGCAGCCTTCTTCGTAGATCGAGCGATCGTCGGCTGACCAGACGATCTCGGGGTTGATGAATTGCAGCGGCTGCGGCGGCTCGTCCTTCTTGGCGAGGTCGACCACCACCAACCGCAGCGCCTCGGCGATCTGGATCGCCGCCAGACCGATGCCGGGCGCCTCGTGCATGGTCTCGACCATGTCGTCGAGCAGCTTGCGCACGGAATCGTCGACGCGTTCGAGCGGCTTGCTGATCAGGCGCAGCTTGGGGTCGGGCAGGGTAATGATGTGTCTGAGGGCCATGGTCGCGAATTCTCTCTGGTCTGTTCAGATAGCGGCGCGACAGCGGCCGGTCAATTCCGTTCCTCTTTCGTTCGATTCGCCGCGACGAATCGGTTAAGCTTCCGCCATGAACCCTACGCTCGTCGTTCTTTCCGGCTATCCCGTCACCTTCGCCGACGCGCTCGGCGCGATCGGCGCGCTGCTGCTGGCGCTGATCGTCGCGCTGCTGCGGGCCAACGCGGCGCGGCGGCGCGAGGCGGAGGCCGCCGCCGAGGGGCGGCGCGAGCTCGAGGGGCAACTCTCGGCGCTCGCCCAGTCGAACGCCGAACTCGGCGGCCGGCTCGGCTCGATGAGCGAATGGCTCGGCTCGCGCCAGGCCGATCTTGCGCGCGTCATGTCGGAGCGGCTCGACAATGTCAGCGCGCGGCTCGGCGCCGGGCTCGAAAGCCATGCCCAGACGACCGGCGCCAATCTCAACAAGCTCAACGAGCGGCTCGCCGTGATCGACGCCGCGCAGGCGCGTATGGTCGGCATGACCGAAGAAGTCGTGTCGCTCAAGGACATCCTTTCCAACAAGCAGACGCGCGGCGCCTTTGGCCAGGGGCGGATGGAGGCGATCGTCAGCGACGGCCTGCCGGTCGGCGCCTACGAATTCCAGGCGACGCTGTCCAACAAGGCGCGGCCCGACTGCATCATCCGCCTGCCCGGCGACTCGCGCGTGCTGGCGGTCGACGCGAAGTTTCCGCTCGAAGCGTTCACTCTGTTCAACGAGGCGCGCGACGACGACGCGCGGAAGAGCGCGGTGGCGCGCGTGCGCGCCGACGTCGGCAAGCACGTCAAAGACATCGCCGAGCGCTATCTGCTGCCGGGCGAGACGCAGGACATCGCGCTGATGTTCGTGCCGTCGGAATCGATCTATTCCGACCTGGTCGAGCATTTCGACGACGTCATCCAGCGCGCCCATCGCGCCCGCGTCGTCATCCTCTCGCCGTCGCTGATGATGATGGCGATTCAGGTGACGCAAGCGATCCTGCGCGACCAGCGCATGCGCGACCAGGCCCACGCCATTCACACCGAAGTCGGCAGGCTGCTCAACGACGTCCGCCTGCTCGCCGAGCGCACAGCGAAACTGGAAGGCCACTTCCGCCAGGCGCAGGACGACGTCGGCCAGATCGCCACCTCCGCCGAAAAAGTCACCCGCCGCGCCGCCCGCATCGACGCGATGGAATTCAGCGAGGAAGCGGAGAAGGTGGAGGCGCAGCCGAATTTGCGGCTGGCGACGGGGAGCGAGTAGGGGGCCCTAACGCCATACACCCGTCATGGCCGGTCATGTCTCCAGGCTAAACAACAAGCCCCGCCATGACGGCCCGGGGGGGTGTGCGGCGAACCGTGGGGAGCGGCGCCTTCAGCTCGCGGCCCTTCGCAGCCACGGCCTTGTCCCTGCCGGGGCTTCGCGTTGGCCTGGCGCCGGCTGGTAGAACAGGGCGCCTTTCGGCAGGCGGCCCTCTTTGAGCGCCCGCAGCGTGTTGGCGTCGGTGACTTCAAACGACGTGAAGCCGCAGCGCTGCATCAGCGCGATCTCGTCGAGCAGCACGTCGCCGGTCGCGCGCAATTCACCCTTGAAGCCGCAGCGCTCGCGCAACAGCTCGGCGTAGGAGAAGGCGCGGCCGTCGGCGAACTTGTCGAACTTCAGCGCGACCAGCGGCCGCTTCGCCGCTTCGGCGAGTTCGCCGACCGCGTCCTTGCCGGCGACGATCGCCACGCCGACCGGATCGGCGCGCGTCTCCAGCGTCGCCTTGTCAGCCCGCCAACGCGCGAACGAGACGACGATTGCGCCGCGCTTAGGGATTGGCGCGGAATCGTCGAGCGTCGTCCAGATGTCGTCGGCGAAGCTGCCGTCACGCCAGAGAGCCATCAGATATCCTGCCCCGCGCTCAGCGGCTCGGTGTGGATGCCGCACTCGGACTTGGTTCGGCCGCGCCAGCGACCAGCGCGAATGTCCTCGCCCGGCGCGACGCGACTGGTGCAGGGCAGGCAGCCAATCGACGGAAAGCCCTTGGCGACCAGCGGATGGGGCGGCAGGTCGGCGGCGCGGATGTAGTCGAGCAGATCGGTCGCGCTCCAGCCGACCAGCGGGTTGACCTTGACCCGGTCGCCTTCGGCCTCGAACAGCGGCACGCGCGAGCGCGTCGCGCTCTGGAAGCTCTTGCGGCCAGTGATCCAGGCGTCGTAGCCGTCGAGCGCGCGCGCCAGCGGCTGCACCTTGCGGATGTCGCAGCAGCGATCGGGGTCGCTGGCGAACAAAAACTTCTCGGGATCTTCGGCCGCCGTGACCTCAGGGTCGGGCCCGGTGTTGACCAGATTGGTCAATCCGAGCCGCGCGACGAGCGCGTCACGGTACCGCAGGGTCTCCTCGAAATGCTGGCCAGTGTCGACGAATACGACCGGCGTCGCCGGATCGACCTGCGCCACCATGTGCAGCAGCACGACCGAGTCGGCGCCGAAGCTCGACACCAGCGCGATTCGGCCAGGGAACAGGTCCTCGATCGCCAGCCGCAGCAGCGAACGCGCCTTGACCTTGGCGAAGCGGTCTTCGAGGCGACTGGCGGCGATCGCGTCGCCGAACAACCTGACGTCGTGCGCGCTCATCAGATGTCGGCTCCCGCGTTGCGGTTGTAGAGCGCGTCTTTGAACGGCGTCGGGCCGAGGCGGCGATAGGCGTCGAGGAAGGTTTCCGCGGGACCGCTGCGGCGCGCCATATAGGTCTCGACGATCGTCTCGACTGCGCCGACCACCGTCTCCGAACTGAAGCCGGGGCCGATGATCTGTCCGATCGACGCGGTCTCGTCGCCCGAGCCGCCGAGCGTGATCTGGTAGGTTTCCTCGCCGGCGCGCTCGAGCCCGAGAATGCCGATGTGGCCAACGTGGTGGTGGCCGCAGGCGTTGATGCAGCCGGAAATCTTGATCTTGAGCGGCCCGATTGCGCGAGCGCGGGCGCCTTCGCCGAAACGCTCGCTGAGGCGCTGGGCGATCGGAATCGAGCGCGCGGTCGCCAAGGCGCAGTAGTCGAGGCCAGGGCAGGCGATGATGTCGCTGATCAAACCGGCGTTCGGCGTCGCCAGGCCGACGGAAGCAAGCCGGTCGTAGACGGTGGTCAGGTCGTCGAGCGCGACATAGGGCAGGATGAGGTTCTGCTCGTGCGAGACGCGCAGCTCGTCGTGCGAATAGTCGTCGGCGAGGTCGGCGACCGCGTCCATCTGGTCGGCGCTGGCGTCGCCCGGCACGCCGCCGATCGGCTTCAGCGATACGGTGACGATGGCGTAGCCGGGAACCTTGTGCGGCACGACGTTCGACTCGAAAAACTTGGCGAACTGCGCGTCCTTGCCGCACCGGCGTTCGACTCGCTCGTTCGTCGCTGGGCGCGGCGCGAGCGGCGGCGGGGCGAAATAGGCGGCGATGCGCTCGACCTCTTCGGCCGGCAGTTCGAGCGACGCTCCGCCACGCGCCGCGAATTCAGCTTCGATCGCCTCGCGCAGGCCTTCGAGCCCCTTTTCGTGTAGCAGGATCTTGATGCGCGCCTTGAATTTATTGTCGCGCCGGCCCTCGAGATTGTAGACGCGCAGGATCGCCTCGGCATAGGCGAGCAGATCGCGCTGCGGCAGGAAATCCCTCACCTTGTGGCCGATGAACGGCGTGCGCCCGAGCCCGCCGCCGACAAAGACGGCGAAGCCGAGTTCGCCCGCGTCGTTGCGCACGATCTGCAGGCCGATGTCGTGCGCCTGGATCACCGCGCGGTCGTGCGGCGCGCCGTTGACGGCGATCTTGAATTTGCGCGGCAGGAACGAGAATTCTGGGTGCAGCGACGACCATTGCCGCAGGATTTCGGCGAACGGGCGCGGGTCGACGAGTTCGTCGGCGGCGACGCCGGCGTAATGGTCGGCGGTGACGTTGCGAATGCAGTTTCCCGAAGTCTGAATCGCGTGCATCTCAACGCTGGCGAGCTCGGCGAGAATGTCGGGCACGTCCTTCAGCGCTGGCCAGTTGAATTGCAAATTCTGGCGCGTGGTGAAATGGCCGTAGCCGCGGTCATACTTGCGCGCAATCTCAGCGAGCTTGCGCAGCTGGCGCGCGTTCAGCGTGCCGTAAGGCACGGCGATGCGCAGCATGTAGGAATGCAGTTGCAGGTAGAGGCCGTTCATCAGCCGGTGCGGCCGGAACTGCTCCTCAGTCAGCTCGCCGGCAAGGCGGCGACCGACTTGGTCGCGGAACTGGTCGACGCGCGCGGCGACGAAGGCGGCGTCGAATTCGTCATAACGATACATGCGAGTTCCCCGTCGGCGCGTGCGCAGCGTTGAGCGGAGCGAGGCCATTGGCCTGCTTGCCGAGATCGCGGCGCACCGTCGGCCCCGTCGCCCGGATCGCCTCGCGCAACGCCTTCGGCGCATAGTGGCCGTTGCGTAGTTCGACCTCGATGGCATAGGGGTCGACGACGAGGCTCGCGGCGACGTCCTCACCTGCGCGCGCCAACGCGGCGGCCGTGTCCTCGTGGGCGGCGGCGCGCGCGAAATCTTCGCTCCAGCCGCCGGCCTTGTCCTGGAACACGACGATCCCGTCGATGAGCCGGTTGGCGGTGACAATCTGGGTCAAACGAAAGTCCTCTTCGCCGGACGAGGCTTCTGCCGAAGTCCGCCGACGTTGCGCCGCGCGCCGCAATTCACGTCGCGCCGCTGACGAATTTATCTGCGATCAGAGGTCGGTAGCATATTTCACGTAGCAAATCTAGGCGATTTTATTTCATACAATTGATGTGCGTTAAAAACATATAAGCGCGCCGGTTCATTTCGCAAGGTCGAAAGCGGCGAGGAAGACGCCAATCACGCCGAGACTCGTCGTCAGATCGACAAAGCCGACGAGAACCTCCAACAGGCCAAAGAATGGATGCGCGCCCAGCCGCCGCGATAGGATCGGGCGGCGGCCGGCCGGCGTCGAATAGCCGGCGCGATCGGCGCGCCTGACGCGCGTCGCAGCGCGACGCTCGGCGAAAAGCGGCCACAGGCTCATCGCGGCGAGGCGCGCTGCGACGAGGATCGCCAGCGCCGCGGCGGCCTCGATCCGCCCGAGCGCGTCAGCGCCCGCCTCAGAAAATTGCGAGCCGGCGACGACGGCGACAATGAAGGCGGTCGTTTCGAGTCCGAGCGCGGCGAGCGCCAGCAAGGGAGCGTCGCGCGCGGCGCTAATCACGCCGGGAAAGAGCGCCGCCATCCACGCGCCGCGCCAGGCGAGGCGAAGACTGAGTTTTTGTCCGCGCGCCTGCGCCTCGTAGATCGCCATCAGGTCGGCGCGCGCCAGCGCCGGTTGGCGATCCTCGGGCGGGATCAGCGGCAGGCCGTTGGCCAGGCGATAGGCGGCGCGACCGCCAGCGCGCCGCTTCGCCATTGTGCGCTCGCTCGCGCAGGCGGCGAGCCAGTCGGCGAGTCGGGTCCGCCGCGGCCCCTCCGGCAGCCGCCGCGCATCGTTGGCGACGCGGGCAAGATCAAATTCCTGGTCGAGCCGATCGACGAGCGCGAGCAGATCGCCGTCTAGCCGCGACGCCTCGCGCACCGGTTCCGGCAAGCGTTCGGCGAGCAGCGCCGCGAGTTCGCCGCGCGCCGTCTCGCGCTCGGCGAGCGAAAGCGTATCGGCGAGGTCGAGGACCGCGCGCCAGGCGGCAAGGTCGCGAAACGTCGCGTCCGTGGCGGCGGCGAGATCGCCGAGCCGCGCGCTGAATGTCGCAAGGCGGCCGCCATCATTCGTCGCGTCGCGCAGTTTGACGGGCGGCGGCGCCTCATTCTGCGTTGGCGCAATCGGCGTCGCAACGGGCGCGCGCCAGCGCGGCGGCGTGTTGTCGCGGCGGCCTGGCGGGCTCAGCGCCGAGGCTGGGGCGCGCCAACGCGACGGCGGCCGCGGGCTCGAGTCCGATGGCGTCTCCTGCGCCGTAGCGTCGCGCTCAGCCTCAGGCGGGGCCTTGCCGCCGCTCGCGTCAGCCTTGCCGCTGTCTTCGTCGACCGGCGCTGGCCGCCAGGCGAGCGCCAACTCGCGCGCCTCGATCAACCGCTGGAAGGCGACCGGGTCGTCCTCCGGACGTGTGCTCCGCAATCTCTCGGCATAGGCGCGCAAGATCGTCCGCACGTCGGTCGTCGGCGCAATGCCGAGCGCGTCCCACGGGCTCATGGCGGTTCGGCCGTTTCCGCCGCGCGCTTCATAGCGTCGGCCAATTGCGCTCGAAACCGTCGAGGTCCTCGGCAAAACGCGCGCGCAAGATTGTGGCCTCGCGCAATTGCTGGTCGGCGAGCGCGATTTCGAATTCGGATAACAGGCGCTTGATGTGCTCGCGTTGCGCGGCGAGGCTCTCGGCGTAAAGGCGCTCGGCGCGGGCGATCAGCGCGCGATTCTCCGCCTGGTCGCGCGGCGGCGCCTTGATTTCGGCGAGCGCGAGGAAGCGCTTGTCGAGTTCGTCGGCGCTGAGGTTCGCCTCGTTGCGGAACACCCGCCGCTCGCGCTGGCCGCTCGACTCGCCGACGACTTCGACCTCGAGCGCGCCGTTGACGTCATAAGTGAAGCGCACCTCGACGCCCTCGCGCCCCGCCGGCGCCAGCGGCACCGGCATTCGGAGTTCGCCAATCTTGATATTCTGCGCTGGCCGCAGGTTCTCGCCCTGGAAGACCTCGATGACGATCGCCGCCTGATTGTCGGCGGTGGTGTAATAGCGGCCGGAGCGGCTGATCGGCACGACGGCGTTGCGTTCGATCAGCGGCGACATCGTTCGTTGATCTGGAGCGCTTGGGTCGCGCACTGAAACGCCGAGTGTGAACGGGCAAACATCGGTCATCACCACGTCGGCTAGCGCCGCGTGGCGCGCCTTCAAGCCGGCCTGCGCCGCCGCGCCGAGCGCGATGACATGGTCGGGACGCGGATGGGCGAGCGGGAAGCGACCGAACAGCCGCGCCGCCAGCGTGCGGACCATCGGCATGCGCGTCGCGCCGCCGACCAGCACGATCTGGTCGATCGCGTGCGGATCGACACGGGCGTCGGCGACTGTGCGCTCGATCGGCGCGCGCAACCGGCGCAGCAGCGGCTGTGCGGTCTCTTCGAATTCTGCGCGGGCCACCTCGCCGTTGCGCGTTTCGTCGCCGAGCTCGACTTCATAACCCGCCCTGTCCTGCGCGGTCAGCGCGTGCTTGATCCGCTCCGCTTCGCGCATCAGTCGGGCGAGGTCGGTGCGCGCCAACTTGTCGGGGTCGACGCCGTGGCGCTGCGCAATCAGCGCCACCAGCACGTCGCGGAAATCATCGCCGCCGAGATGCGAGTCGCCGGCCGAGGCGCGCACCTCCATCACGCCTTCGAACTTGTGCAGCAGCGAAACGTCGAAGGTGCCGCCGCCGAGATCGAGAATCAGGAACCGTCCTTCCTCGACCGAGTCGAGCCCGTGGGCGAGCGCCGCCGCGGTCGGCTCGTTGACCAGGCGTTCGACCGCGATCCCGGCGAGCCGCGCCGCGTCGAGCGTCGCCTTGCGCTGCGGGTCGCTGAAATAGGCGGGCACCGAGATCACCGCCTCGGCGATTGCGCCGCCGGTTCGCGCCTCGGCGTCCTCCTTCAACGAACGCAGCACCAGCGCCGACAATTCCTCAGCGCGGTAGAACCGGCTGGCGAGCCGCGCGCCGGCCGACGAGCCCATCCAGCGTTTGAACGACGCGACCGAGCGGTCGGGATGGGTGACGAGCCGATCGGCCGCCGCGCGGCCGACCAGGACGGCGCCGTCCTCGGCGATGCTGACCGCCGAAGGCGTCAGCGTGTCGCCGAGCGCGTTGGCGACGAGTTCTGGCCCTGAGTCGGTCCATAGCGCGATCAACGAGTTCGTCGTCCCGAGGTCGATGCCCGCAATCGCCATGCCGCTTCGTCCCGTCTTCCGCGCCGCGAATGGAGTTTTCCGTGACCCGCGGCGGCTTGTCTACATGAAGCTCTGCGGGTCGACGTCGACTGCAATGCGGACGCCGCCGCGTGGCGGCGGCGCGGCGGCGATCAACGCCCGCAGGAAGCCCTGCAGGTCGGCGCCGCGCGGCGCCTTGAGCGCGAGGCGGAAGCGGTGGCGGCCGCGCAGGACGGCGATCGGCGCTTCGGCCGGGCCAAGCAGGGTGATCTCGTCGCCCTGCGGCGCGCCGCCGAGCGGCGCGACCCGCCAGCCCTTGACGGGCGCGAGCGCGTGGCCGGCGCGAGCGAGGGCGCGCGCGTGCGCTTCGGCGCCGCCGCGATCTTCGCCGGAGACGACGATCGCCGCCAGCCGGCCGAACGGCGGCAGCGCGCCGCGTCGGCGTTGCTCCGCCTCTTCGGCGTAGAAGCGCTCGACGTCGCCGGCGATCAGCGCAGCGATCACCGGATGCTCCGGCTGCCAGGTCTGCAGCAGCGCGCGGCCCGGCCGTTCGCCTCGGCCGGCGCGTCCCGTCGCCTGACGCAAGAGCTGGAAGGTGCGCTCGGCGGCGCGCGGATCGCCGTTCGACAGGCCGACGTCGGCGTCGACGATCCCGACCAGCGTCAACAGCGGAAAATTGTGGCCCTTGGCGACCAGCTGGGTGCCGATGATGATGTCGTATTCGCCGCGCGCCGCCGCGTCGAGTTGCACGCGCAGCCGCCCGATCCCGCCGGGGAAGTCGGACGACAGCACCAAGGTCCGCGCGTCGGGGAACAGCGCCGCCGCTTCTTCGGCGAGGCGCTCAACGCCGGGGCCGCAAGCGGCGAGCGTGTCGGCATCGAGACATTGCGGGCAGATCTCCGGCCGCGGTTCGGTGTGGCCGCAGTGGTGGCAAACGAGCGCCTTGCGGAAACGGTGCTCGACCAGCCAGGCGGAGCAGTTCGGGCACTGGAAACGATGGCCGCAGGCGCGGCACAGCGTCAGCGGCGCGTAGCCGCGGCGGTTGAGAAACAATAGCGACTGTTCGCCGGCGGCGAGGCCGGCTTCGATCGCCTCGACCAGTCGCGGCGCCAGCCAGCGGCCGCGCGGCGGGCCTTCGCGGCGCAGGTCAACCGCGGCGAGGTCTGGCATCGGCCGCTCGCCGAAGCGCGCCGGCAGCTTCAGCCAGTCGTAGCGGCCGCGCTCGGCGTTGACGCGTGTCTCCAGCGATGGCGTCGCCGAAGCGAGCACCACCGGCGCGCTCTCCAACTTGCCGCGCACCACCGCCATGTCGCGCGCGTGGTAGACGACGCCCTCCTCCTGCTTGTAGGCGCCCTCGTGCTCTTCATCGACGACGATCAGGCCGAGGTCGGCGAAGGGCAGAAACAACGCCGACCGCGCGCCAACGACCGCGCGCGCTTCGCCGCTCGCCACGGCGCCCCACAGCCGCTCGCGCTGGCGCGGCGTGATCGCCGAGTGCCACTCGGCCGGCCGCGCGCCGAATCGGGCGGCGAAGCGGTCGAGGAACTGCGACGTCAGCGCGATCTCCGGCAGCAGAACGAGCGCCTGCCGTCCAGCGCGCAAGGTCGCGGCGATCGCCTCGAAATAGACTTCGGTCTTGCCTGATCCGGTGACGCCCTCGAGCAGGATTGTCCGCGCCGATCGTGTTTCGACGGCTTGCGAAAGTGCGTCCGCGGCGGCGCGCTGGTCGGGCGACAGCGGCAGGGAGGCGAGATCAGGGTCAAGCGGCGGCGCGGCGGGATCGGGGTCGAGCGCGACGAGTTCGAGCGCGCCGTCGTCAACGAGGCCGTCGACGACGCCGACGCCGCATTGCGCCGCCGCGGCGAGCGCGGCGCGGGTCTGCGGCGGTTGGTTCGCCAGCGCCGCTAGCACGCGCTCGCGCGCCGGCGTTAGGCGCGCGGGCGGCTTGGCGGTCGGCTGAACTGCAAATTTCGTCGCCGGCGCCGCGGCGGCTTCGGGGCCGCGCGTCGCCATGCGCAACGCCATGCCGCGCGGGGCGAGCGTCCAGCGCGCGACCCAGTCGATGAAGTCGCGCATCGCGGGGCGCAGCGGCGGCCAGTCGCGCTTGGCGGTGATCGATTTGAGATTGCCGCCGTCGCCGTCGCGGACCGCCCAGACGACGCCGGTCGCCGTGCGCGTTCCGAGCGGCGCCGAGACGAAATCGCCCGGCGCAAGAACGAGATCGCGCGGGGCCTTGTAGGAATAGAGCGTATCGACCGCGACCGGAAACAACGCGTCGACGACGACGCCTGGCGTCGCCCGCTTGCCGTCGTCGCTATCTCCTGCGCTCATCGCGCCCCGCGATAACACGCGGGGCGAGCGCAGGGAAACGGCGGCGGCGGTTCGGAGCTCGGCCCGCGCAGAGCGGGCGCGAGGGTCAGGTGGCCGGCTTGCCGGCTTCGGCGGTCTTGGGCGCGCTGTCGGTGCGCTCGGCGATACGGGCCGACTTGCCGCGACGGTCGCGCAGATAATAGAGCTTGGCGCGACGCACCTTGCCGCGGCGCACGACCTTAATCGAATCGATCACCGGCGAATGGACGGGGAATACGCGCTCGACGCCTTCGCCATATGAAATCTTGCGGACGGTGAAGCTCTCCTGCAGGCCGCCGCCGCTGCGCGCGATGCAGACGCCCTCGTAGGCCTGGACGCGGCTGCGCTCGCCTTCGGTGACCTTGACGTTGACTATGACCGTGTCGCCGGGGGCGAAATCGGGGATTTCGCGGATGGCGGAGAGCTTGGCGACCTGTTCGGCCTCCAGCGTCTGGATGATATTCATTTCCGTCTCCATGCCGTGACGCCGGTCCGTTAAACTGCGGATCGGCGAGCGCTTCGGCGCGCTGTTTTCAGTTGAGGCGCGCCTCATACAGCAAAGCCGTCGTAGAGTCGAGCCGCGGCGCCAAGGCGAGTTGCCGCCCGGCGGGACGGCGGCTATTTTCCCGCTGCGCTCCACGCCCCTCGTTGGGCGACGGCGCGCGGTCCGAGGGAATTGGCGATGACATGGCTTCGACAGGCCGCGGCGCGCCTCGCGCCGGCCGGCCTCTTTGCGCTCGCTGCGGCGGTTGCGCCAGCCGCCGCCTCCGACGCGACGGTCGCCGCCGCGCTGATGCAGCCGGGGCCGCTGCCCGACATCGTCGAAGGCGCGGCGGGCGCTCCGGCGACAATCGTCGAATACGCCTCGATGACCTGCAGCCATTGCGCCGCCTTTCACGAGCAGGTGTGGCCGGCGCTGAAGGCCAAATATGTCGACACCGGCAAGGCGAAGTTCATCTTGCGCGAATTTCCGCTCGATCCGCTCGCCATCGCCGCGTTCATGGCGGCGCGCTGCGCCGGACCCGACAAGCGCGACGCGCTGATCGACCGCCTGTTCGCGAGCCAGGGGGACTGGGCGTTCCACGACGAGCCGCTCGATCGCCTGCGTCGCGCGGCGGGCTTGTCGCCTGCCGATTTTCTAGCGTGCGTGAAGGACAAGGCGCTGTTCGACGGGATCAACGCCGAGCGCGATTCCGCCGCCGAGCGCTTCGGCCTCGATTCGACGCCGACTTTCTTCGTCGACGGCCAAAAGCTCGACGGGGAAGCGACGCTGCCGGCCTTCGACGCGGCGCTGGCGACGGGCCCGAAATAGCCTCGTTTCGCACAGGTTTCTCCGCCGCGGGGCTTGATCGCAGCGGCGCTTTATGGCGGCTTGCCGCAGCAATTCACGTCGGCTAAGCCGACTCAGCGCTCGGCGCCCGGCGGGCCCAGCGCGCATGACGACCAGAGGGCGAGGCCCATGAAATTCGATCGGCTGCGCCTGGCCGGCTTCAAGAGTTTCTGCGATCCGACCGAGTTCAAGATCGAGCCCGGCCTGACCGGCGTCGTCGGCCCCAACGGCTGCGGC
>Ga0181529_10005890_pt1 | contig 12652 bp, 12 predicted proteins | sample PEATcosm2014_Bin_36_FD_119763 | JGI IMG/M metagenome (GOLD analysis project Ga0181529, IMG submission 119763) | Peatland microbial communities from MTU Mesocosm Facility, Houghton, MI, USA - PEATcosm2014_Bin10_30_metaG | ecosystem: Environmental > Terrestrial > Soil > Wetlands > Peat | place... | reverse complement strand
TCTACTTGCCGCACTGCGCCTCGGTCGACCCGGCGCGCCTGGCGCGCGGTCTGGCCGACGTGGTCGAGGGGCTCGGCGTGACCATCTACGAACGCAGCCCGGCGCTCGCCCTCACGCCGCACGAGGTGCCCACGCCCGACGGCTTGCTCAAGGCGGGCATCGTGGTGAACGCCCTCGAGGGCTACGCGGCCACCCTGCCCGGCCACGCCCGCGACACGGTGCCGCTCTACTCGGTGATGATCGCCACCGAACCGTTGCCCGCCTCGTTCTGGGACGAGGTCGGCTGGTCGGGCCACGAGGTCTTCGGCGACGAACGCCACCTGCTCATCTACGCCATGCGCACCACCGACGACCGTATCGCCATCGGCGGCCGCGGCGCTCCGTACCATTTCGGCTCGCACATCAAAGACGACTACGATCTCGCCCCCAAGGTGTTCGGCGAGCTCCACAACGTGCTCAAGACGCTGTTCCCGGCCCTCGGCGCGGCGCGCGTCACACACACCTGGGGAGGGTGCCTGGGCGTGCCGCGCGATTGGTTCACCTCGGTCGGGTACGACGAGCAGAGCGGCATGGCCTGGGCCGGCGGCTACGTCGGCGACGGCGTGTCCACCACCAACTTAGCCGGCCGCACGCTCGCCGAGCTCATCGCCGGCGCCGACCACGGCCTTGCCGGGCTGCCCTGGGTCGGTCACGTCTCGCGGCGCTGGGAGCCCGAGCCGCTGCGCTACCTGGGCGTCAATCTGTCGCTCGCCATCATGGGCAGCGCCGACCGGGTCGAGGCGCGCACCGGCAAGCCGTCACGGCGCGCCGGCCTCACGGCGAGGCTGATCGGCAGGTAGCAAAAAGCCCGCGACCGGGCTCGTTCCGTGGCAAAGGTGGGAACAACACTGTCATGGTAGTGGACACCGCGCGGGAGCAACGAGCGCAGACGGCGACCGGCAGGATCCTCGTAGGGACTTCGGGCTGGTCGTACAGGCACTGGCGCGGGGTCTTCTACCCAGAGAAGCTGGCGGGCGGTGCGTCGCTTGCCTACTACGTGGCGCGCTTCGCCACGGTCGAGGTCAATCGCACCTTCTCCTCACTGCCCGAGGCGGCCACCATAGAGCGCTGGCGCGAGACGGCACGCCCCGGCTTCACGTTCGCCGTCAAAGCGCCGCGCGAGATCACCCACATGAAGCGGCTGCGCCGCAGCGAAGCCCTGCTCGGCGACTTCGTCACGCGCATGCGCGGTCTGGGCAGCGCGCTCGGCCCGATCCTGTTCCAGCTGCCCGACAACTTCCCGCGCGACACGGGACTGCTGCGCAACTTCCTCGACATGCTGCCGCGCGACCTGGCCTACGCCTTCGAGTTTCGCGACGCGTCGTGGTTTCGCGACCGCGTGTACGACCTGCTGGCCGACCGCGAGGCCGCGTTTTGTGTGTATCACTCCGGCGACCGCGAGTCGCCGCCGGTGGTGACGGCGCCCTTTGTCTATCTGCACCTGCACGGGTCGGGCACAGCCGACGCAGGGCCCTACAGCCGCGAGGAGTTGCGACGCTGGGCCGATGCCTGCCGCTCGTGGGCGGCCGACGAGTTCGGCGTGCGCGTCTACTTCGACAACGACCTCGGCGGGGCCGCGTTGCGCGACGCCGTGACGTTGCGCAACCTGGTCGGCCAGCGCGTCGCCTGGAGCCCGCCGCGCGAGCGCGAGCCCGGCGCCGATGAGTCGAACGGCCGCCTTGCCGGGTAGCGCGCCTCTGTCCCCCGGCAGTCCGCCGCTGTCGTGGGAGCGCGCAACGCGCCTCAGACGAGGTTGGTGCAGGCCACGAACGTGGTGAAGACGCTGAGCCAGTCGGCCGCCGCGATCTCGATCGTGGTGCCGTCGAGCCGCGTCACGCCGGGACAGCGCGCCGGCCCGTCACACTGGCTGGGGCGACCGAAGCTCACGCGCAGCGAGCGGCCGTTCCAGTCGAGTGCGGGCGGCAGGGGCGCGCTCAGGGCGCGGCGCGCCCCGGCGCGCAGCGCCGCGCGCGTGGCGTCGGGGCCGCTCAGGCGGGCGGCCGACCAGGCGAGTCCCTCTTTGACCGCGACCGTCTCGACGCCGGGCACGAGCGCCCGGGCTTCGGCGACCAGTTTGTCGTCGCCGCAGGCAAAGGCGAGGGGAGTGCCGTACGCGCCGGCGACCGCCGCGTTCAGGCCGAGCTCGCCGATCGAGAGCTCGCCTTGCCCGCCGCCGTACACCACGACGTCGCTGATGGCGAAGAGGTAGGTGTGGGCCAGCGTGCCGCAGGCGGTGCCCGCCTTGGCGTGATAGCCGACCATGAACGCCGCGTCGAACCCCGTCTCGAGCCCGGCCATCATGCTCAACCTCATGCCGCCGCCGCTCACCAGCGAGACGCCGGCCGGCAGCCTGGTCACGCCCAGGTTGTCGCCCTCGTCGTGGGCGTCGCACACGACGATCTCGTCGGCACCGCCTTCGAGGCAGCCCGCGAGCACGGCGTCGAGATCGCCGCGCATGAGCGCGCGCGCCTCGTGCCACTCGGCGGTGCCGTGGTCGGTCTGAGCCAGGTGGCAGACGCCGGTCACGCCCTCGAGATCGATGCTGATGAAGACCCTCACGCGAGCTCCTTCGCCGACGCCGCCGGGCGCGGCGGCAGCGATGCCGCCGCGGGTTCTACCCGGGTACGGTATCAGACGCGCCCGGCGAGTGGTCGGGTGCGGCGGCCCGCGCTGACGGCGAGGGTCAGCGCGCTGCGGCCCGCCCGGACCACCTGAGTCAGGGCGTGGCCTCGTCGCCCGAGCGGATGGCGTCGAGGAACACGGCGCCGTAGCGCTCGAGCTTGACCTGACCGACGCCGTTCACCTGCAGCAACTGGTCGGGGGTCGCGGGCTTGAGCGCCGCCATCTCGACCAGGGTGGCGTCGTTGAAGACGACATAGGCCGGCACGTTGCGCTGCGCGGCAAGGCCACGGCGCAGCTCTTTGAGGCGCTCGAGCAGGCCGGCGTCGAGCTCGAGTGCGTCGAGGTCGGCTGGGTCGGCGCCCGCTCGCACCGGCGGCCCCCCGGTGAACCAGTCGGGCGCGCTTGCCGCCCGCGCCTTGCGGCGCACCCGCACGCGCGGCTCGCGCGGCGGCCTGACCCGGGGCTGCGACAGCACGAGCGTCTCGGCGCCGCGCAGCAGGGGCGCGGCCGCCGGCGTCAGGCGCAACACCGAGTAGCGCGCGATGTCCTGCTCGAGGTAGCCGCGGTGGATGAGCTGGCGGATGAGCTGCTGCCAGGCGTCCTTGCTCTGCTCGGCGCCGATGCCGTAGGTGCTGAGCTGGTCGTGGCCGCGCTCGAAGATCTTTTCGGAGCCGCTGCCACGCAGCACGTCGACGACGTAGCCGATGCCGTAGCTCTGGTGCAGCCGGTAGACGCACGACAGCGCCATGCGGGCGTGTTCGGTGGCGTCGTAGGTGGCGGGCGGGTCGAGGCAGACGTCGCAGTTGCCGCAGTCGTGGTCGAGCGGCTCGCCGAGGTAGCCCAGCAGCACCCGTCGCCGGCAGGTGGTGGCCTCGGCAAAGCCGACCATGGCGTTCAGCTTGTGTAGCTCTATGCGCACCTGCTCGGAGTTGCCGCCGCGCTCGATCAGCGAGCGCGCCACGGCGGCATCGCCCAGGCTGAACAGCAGCAGGGCCTCGGCGGGCAGGCCGTCGCGCCCCGCGCGCCCCGTCTCCTGGTAGTAGCTCTCGAGGTTCTTGGGCAGGTCGTAGTGGCAGACGAAGCGCACGTCGGGTTTGTCGATGCCCAGACCGAAGGCGACGGTGGCGACGACCACGCCGACCTCGTCGCGGGCGAAGGCCGTCTGCACGCGCTCGCGCTCGTCGGGCGGCAGCCCGGCGTGGTAGGCGGCGGCCGGCACGCCGGCCGCCAGCAGGCGGGCGGCGACCTCTTCGGTACGTTTGCGCGATAGGCAGTAGACGATGCCCGCCTGGCCGGGGCGGTCGCGCAGGAAGGCCAGGAGCTGGTCGGCGGGGTGGCGCTTGTCGACGACCGTGTAGCTGATGTTGGGCCGGTCGAAGCCGGTGACGAAGCAGGGCGCCTGCGACAGACCGAGGCGGGCGCGCACGTCGTCGCGGGTCTGGGCGTCGGCGGTGGCCGTGCAGGCGATGATCGGCACGCTGGGAAACAGGTCGCGCAGCCGCCCGAGGTCGATGTATTCGGGGCGAAAGTCGTGGCCCCACTGCGACACGCAGTGCGCCTCGTCGATGGCAAAGAGGGCGATGGCGGCGGCGCCCTCGCCGTCGAGCCCGCGCAAGCGCTCGAGGAAGCCGTCGGTCATGAGCCGCTCGGGAGCCACGTAGAGCAGGTCGAGATCGCCGCCGTGCAGGCGCCCGAGCACGCGGCGCGCTTCGTCGGAGTCGAGCGAGGAGTTGTAGAAGGCGGCCCGCACGCCGGCGGCGAGCAGGGCGTCGACCTGGTCTTTCATGAGGCTGATCAGCGGCGATACGACGATGCCCACGCCGGGCCGCACAATCGCCGGGATCTGGAAGCACAGCGACTTGCCGCCGCCGGTGGGCATGAGCACGAAGGCGTCGCCGCCGTCGACCAGATGCTCGACGATCTCCTGCTGGTGGGGGCGGAACTCGCGAAAGCCGAAGACGTCGCGCAAGACTGTCGCGGCAGGCGAGGAGCCGGCGCCCGGCGGGGCGCCCGTCGCTGCCGCAGCAGCGGGCGCGGGCGCGCTCGGACTGGACGGCGGCTGGGGAGCAGGCGACATGTCGCGAGAGTAGCACATCGGCCGGATGCGGCCCGCCGGAGGCGCCGGTCGCCACCTGCGCGGCGGCGGTCGCCGCCCGTGGCCGTCACTCGCTCGGCGGCGGTCGCCGCTGCGCGCGACGGGCCGTCACCCCCGGCCGCGGTCGTCAGCCCGGGGCGCGACCGTCCAGACGTGATGGGAGCGGCCGCTGCGGGCGAAGTCGGGAGGCAGGGTCGCCTTCGACAGGTCTTCGAGGTGGTGGTCGCGGCCCAGGTTTTCAGCGTCGAGCGTGAAGCGCCGCGCATTCGAGGCAAAGACGAGCGCGCCGCCGGGCTCGAGGAGGCGGCGGGCGACCAGGCGGATCAGGTCGGCGTGGTCGCGGCGCACGTCGAAGGTCGCGCGGCCCATCTTTTTGGAGTTCGAGAAGGTCGGCGGGTCGAGGTAGATGAGTCCGTAGCGCTGGTCGGTCTGCGCCACCCAGGTCAGCGCGTCGGCCTCGACCACGGCGTTGCGCTCAGGCTTGAGCTTGTTGACGGCGAAGTTGCGCTGCGCCCACTCCAGGTAATGGCCGTTCAGGTCGACGGTCGTCGTGCTCGCGGCGCCGCCCCTGCCGGCCGCCACGCTGGCCGTGCCGGTGTAGCCGAAGAGGTTGAGGAAGCGCTGCCCGCCGGCCAGCTCGCCCAGCAGGCGCCGGACCTCGCGCCCGGGCAGGAACAGCCCGGTATCGAGGTAGTCGGTGAAGTTCACGAGGAACGTCTGCTCGCGCTCGTGGACCTCGTGCTCGATGCCGGTGGTGGCGCGCTGAGCGTACTGTGCCGGGCCGCGCTGGCGGGCGCGCACCTTGAGGAACACGTCGGCGGGCGTCGCGCCCAGCACCTCGGGGATGATGCGCATGGCCTCGGCGAGCCGGCCGGCGGCATTGGCTTCGTCGATCTCGGGCGGTGGCGCGTACTCCTGTACGTGCACCCAGCGCTCGTAGACGTCGACCGCCACGGAGTAGTCGGGCAGATCGGCGTCGTAGACGCGGTAGCAGCCTATGCCGGCGCGCCGCATGTAGCGGCTCCAGCGGCGGGCGTTCTTGCGCAGCCGGTTGGCGAACTGCTCGGCGGCCGGCGAGAGCGTCGTTGGGCCGACCCGCACGGCCAGCGGCGTGGCGGGCGTCGCGGGGTCCGCCGCCGCCGGCTTTGAGATGACGGCGCGCAGGTTGATGTCGATACGCAGCAGCGTGCAGGTCAGCGGCCCGTTCATGAAATGGTTGGCGCGCCGGGCGCGCAGGTCGAGGTGCTTGCCGAGCTCGAGATCGTTGACCAGTACTGCCGCCTTCCAGCCCGAGAACTCGCTGCGCAGACGCGCGCCCAACAGCTCGTAGAGCGCGCCCAGTGCGGGGTCGACAGGCTGCGGAGTTGCCGCACCGTCGCCGCTTTGCTCGTCGCCGTGGCGGCGCTCTTGCCGCTCGCTCGGTGCGCGCGGCCGCTCCGCGGTGCCGGTGCCGGCCCCGTGTGCCGGACGGCCGTCGGCGCCGAGGCGATGGCCGTACGGCGGGTTGGCGACCACCAGACCGGGCACGGCGGTCGCTCCGTCGGCGGGCTTCGGCAGGGCGGCGAGGTCGGCGGGCCGTGAGAAGGCGGCGAGGTCGCGTCGCTCGATGCGCACCAGTTCGTGCAGGCCGGCGCGGCCGAGGTCGGCTCGGGCCAGATCGACGGCGCGGGTATCGCGGTCGTACCCGTAGGCGAGGGGTACGACGCCGCCACCCACCGCGGCGCGGGCGCTGCGCAGGCGGGCGAGCGCCGCTTTGCGGCGCTCGCCCGCCTGCGCAGCGAGCTCCTGCCACAGGTCGGCGTCGTGACCCAGCCAGCCGGTGAAGCCCCACTTGGGGCCCTCCGGGCCGGCGGCCTCGCGCAGCAGTCCGGGGGCGATGTCGGCGGCGATGAGGGCGGCCTCGATGGGCAGTGTGCCCGACCCGCACAGCGGGTCGACGACGCTGCCGCCACCGGCGGCGATCGCGGGCCAGCCGGCGCGCACGAGGACGGCCGCCGCCAATGTCTCTTTGAGCGGCGCCTCGGCCTGCTCGCCGGAGGCCCGATAGCCGCGGCGGTGCAGGCTTTCTCCGGAGAGGTCGATGGCCACGACGGCCTCGCGCGGACCGACGTAGACGTTGATGCGCAGGTCCGGTCTCGCCAGATCGACCGAGGGTCGGCGCCCGAAGCGCTCGCGGAACTGGTCGACGACGACGTCCTTGGTGCGCTGCGCGCCGAACAGCGTGTTGGTCACTCCGACACCGGCGCCGAGGCCGGCGAAGTCGACCGCCAGAGTGCCGTCGGGCGAGAGGTGCGCGGACCAGTCGATCGCGGCCAGGCCCGACCAGAACGTCTCGGGGTCGCCGTCGAGGCGCAACGTCACAAGGCGCAGCAGGACGCGTTGCGCCAGCCGCGACCACAGACAGGCGCGGTAGCCCAGCTCGAGCGGTCCGTCGAACGAGACGCCGCCGCGCTCCTGGGTCACGCCCGCCGAGTCCGCGATCGTTCCGGCAGTGGCCGCCGCGGGCCCCGCCGCCGCTTCGGCCGCGTCGGCGTGCGCGGCCGCGTCGGCGGCAATGGTCTGCAACTCCTCGACGAGGAGCGCCTCCGCGCCCTTGGCGGCGGTTGCGAAGAACTGCAGGTATCGGTCTCGGGGGTCACGCATCGTGAGACCCACGCTAGCACAAGCGCGCCGCTCGGGGCGGCGCTGGGTCGTGCGCAGCCTCAGCGGCGCCGCGCGGATGGGGTCGGCGGCGTTGGTGCGCACACGGCCGACCGCGCGGTGCGCCGTGCTACGATGCGGGCTCGCGGCGCCCCGGCGGCGGGCCGCCGACGCCGAGCGAGTGCAAGGGGCGGATGCGGTGAGATACTCGACAGCCGGACTGGGACGCGTCTTCGTCGTGCGCCTTGACGACGGCGACGTCGTGCACGATTCGATCGAGGAACTGGCGCAGCGTGAGGGTCTGGTGCGCGCTGTCGTGCTCGTGCTGGGCGGCGCCGACGACGGCAGTCGCGTCGTGGTGGGGCCGGCCGACGGCCGGGCGGCCGTGATCGAGCCCATGGAACGGGTCCTGGAGGGCGTCCACGAGATGGCCGGCGTGGGCACGCTGTTCCCCGACGCAAGCGGGCGTCCGTCGCTGCACCTGCATGCCGCCTTTGGCCGCGGCGACACGGTCACGGCCGGCTGCATCCGCCTTGGCGTGACCACCTGGGTCGTAGGCGAGGTCGTCATCATCGAGCTCACCGGGAACGACGCCGTGCGCCACCGCGACGACGCCACAGGGTTCGAGCTGCTCGAACCCTGAAGGCGCCACGGGGAGCCTCCGCTCCCCAGCCGCCGGCGCGGGGTGCCCGCCGCCTCAGCCGCGATCGCCGCGGTGCGTCGTCGACAGGCCGGCCGTCACGAGCCGTAGCGACGCACGGCCCGGGCGCGGCGCCGCCGTCGCGCCTACAGCGCGCGCATGCGGTTGTTGCGGGGATTGTGTTCGACCTTGGCCAGGTCGAGCGCCTCGAGCAGCGGCGGCACGTACATGCCGAAGCGCCCGCGCAGTCCTTTCTTCAGCCCGTACCAGCCGCTGGGCGTCTTCAGCGCCCGGGGGTCGTCGCGGGTACCCGAGCCGATGGCGTTGCTCATGTCTTGCCCTCCAGGTGGAGAAGTGGCGCGGCGCGCGCGAGAACCACGTGGACCGTGCCCCCGAACCCGGGCGCCGCCACATGCTTCTCCATGGGCAGGTGTGCCGTGCGCAGCATGGCGCCCAGGGTCGACGGCTTGTTGAAACGCCCGTGGCCGCCGTGCGTGAAGACGAAACGCAGCCAGCCGACCGGCAGGGCGTCGGTGAGCACGAACAGACCCTGGGGTGCGAGTACGCGGCGCACCTCGGCGAGCGCTTTCGGCTGGTCTGCCCAGTGGTGGAACGACATCGTGGTGAAGACCAGGTCGAACGACGCCGCGGCGAAGGGCAGCTCCTCCGCGGCGCCGTGCACGAAGCGCACAGGGATCCCCTCGGGCAGTGACGACTGGGCCACCTGCACCATCTCCGGGGCCGGATCGACACCGGTGAGCTCGGCCTGCGGAAACAGACGTGTGGCCTGATGCAGGAGCAGCCCGGTGCCGCAGCCCACGTCGAGGATGGCGCGCGGCGCGGGCAGGGCCGCCGCCGCCTCGTGCAGCGTGAACTCCTGCAGCGGCGCGAACACGAGGCGCTGCAAGCGCGACTCGTTGTACGAGTCGGCCCAGCGACCGAACCTGCCGACATCGACGTCGCGCTGACCGGTCGTCACGGGCCCCCCTCCGTCTGGGCTGGCCGGATCCGCGCAAGCCAGGCCGGCACGGCGACCGCCACACCCTCGCGCTGCGACTCGAGCTCGGTGCGCTCGAGGTCGGCCACGACGAAGCCGCCGCTCGCGCTGAAGGTCTCGCGGATCTCGGCTTCGGAGAGGCGCCGCGGGCCGACGTCGCCGGGGACCAGTTCCGAGAAGCACATCATCACGTAGCTGCCGTCCGGCGCCAGCAGGGTCGAAAGCACGGTGCGCCAGACCGAGCGGTCGTCGTCGCTCAGCGTGTGAAAGAAGCCCATGTCGATCACGGTGTCGAACGGACGCTCGGCGAGGGCGGCGGACTGCCTGAGCACGTCGGCCACCACGAAGCGCGGCGGCTGGGCCGGCGCGCGTGCGGCTGCCTTGGCCTCGGCCCGGGCGATCGCCGCTGGCGCCACGTCGACGCCGACCACCTCGCAGCCGGCCGCGGCGAAATACAGGGCATGCTCGCCGGTGCCGCAGCCGGCGTCGAGCACGCGGCCGCGCACCCAGCCGCGCCGGCCCGCTTCGACCATGGCGGGCTGCGGGTGGCCTGTGTCCCAGGGTGGCGAGCCGCCCGCGACGTAGGCCTGGCGGAAGTGCTCCGTGTCGCTCACGCGGTCGCCCTGGCAAGCGCCGCGCACCCCATCGCCCGCGCGATCAAGGCGAGGTCGTGGGTGCTGATCTTGAGCTGGCCAAAGCGCAGTGCCGTGCCCCAATGCGCCTTGTCGGCGACGAACGACAGGTCGTCGAGCGCGGTACGCGGCGAGTACAGCACGATGCCGTCGCCGGCGCGCAGCCGCGCCAGCGGAGCGCGCTTGCCGTGGCCGAGCTGCACGAAGCCGCCCGCGACGCCGAGCTGCGTGTGAGCGCGCGAGACGACGCCGATCCAGTAGTTGCCTGGGGTCATGCGCTCTCTCTTGCACTACTTGGCGTCGGCAAAACGAAACGACGCCGTTGGCTTCATCTCCACCTCACGCGGTAAGGGACTTGGGCCTGGCAAGCTGTTCGAGCAGGGCGACGGCATGTTCGGGCCCGGGAAGGGCGGCGATCTCGTCGCGCACCCGCGTCGCGTTCCGTCGGTAGCTCGGCTGCTCGAGCACGCGCGTGACGGCTTCGCCGACGGACTGTGACGTGACGGTGAGGGCGTCGAGGACCACGGCAACGCCGAGGGCTGCGCAACGCGCCGCGTTCAACGGCTGGTCGGCGCCCAGCGGGAGCAGCACCATCGGCAGGCCGTGGGCCAACGCGCCGAGCACGCTGCCCGAACCGCCGTGCGAGATCACGAGGCGGCACGTGGGCAGGAGCTCTGAGTGCGGTACGAAGCGCTCGACGCGCACATTGGCTGGCTGCGGCCCCAGCTCGCGCGGATCGATATCGCGACCGACCGTCACGACCAGGTCGATCGGCAGGTCGCGGAGTCCCGCGATCACACGGTCGAAGAGGTCGCCGGACTCCACGTTGTAGATGGTGCCGAGCGTGAAGTAGACGGTCGGCCCGGCGCCCCGGCTCGCGAACTCGCCGCCGTCCTGGGGGTCGCGTGAGAACAGCCGAAACGCCTGCGCGCCGGCCGGCAAGGGGTGGACCGGATCGCGCAGGCTCGGAGGAAAAGGAGACAGGACAAGCTGCCGGCTGAGCATTTCCAGACCGGGGTCTGGCGGCAGCCCGTGTTCGGTCCGCACCTCGTTCAGGGGCTCCGCCACGACGTCGGCTCGCACGAACGTGCCGGTGGCGCCGATGAGCACGGTGGCGTGCGGTAGCGCGAGCGCCTCGGCGGTCACCATGGCGCCGAAGTCGAACTCCTCGCACACCAGCAGGTCGGGCCGCCACCGGCCGCACAGGGGCAAGATGGCGGCCGCCCGCTCGCGGCCGATGCGGCGCACGAAGTGGTCGCCGACCGCCTGCATGTCCCGATTCAGGTCGATGGGCGCCAGCGGCAGCCGCTGCGGCGTCAGACCGGCATTCGACCCGGCCGCGAACGCCGGAAACCCGAGGGCCTCGACCTGCGGCACCATCCAGGGTCGACCGACGAAGGCGACGGTGTGGCCGGCAGCCTCCGCGGTCCGCGCGATCGGCACGAGCGGCTCCAGGTGGCCGCTGCCGCCGGCAAAGGTGAACAACAGGCGCACGGCTAGCCCGTCACCACCCCTTCCACTGCGGGAGTCTGGCCAGGTAGTCCGGGTGGACGCCGGCGATCCATACGAAGCCGCGTTCCATGCGCGTCGCCCAGATGATCCTGGGGCGCAGCAGAAAGACCGGGATGGCGAGCGCCAGGAGCAGGCCTCCCGCCCAGAGCACAGCCGGGTCGTGCGCGGCAACGGCGACGGCGCAGAGCACGATGCCCCCGAGTACCAGCGTCCACACGAGGTTCCGTGTCCAGCGGCCGGCGTTGAGCGCCTCCTCGGTGATGCCTACGCGCACGATGACCGAGGTGCTCATGAAGTAGGCCACGATGAAGTAGGGGACGATGCCGAGGAGCAGCAGCAGATAGAGCACGGGCTGATGCCATTGGAGTCTGATGTCGGCCCACTGGCCGTCGGCGGGCAGGTCGGTCTTCACGCAGCGATCCGGCAGTTCGGCATCGGCCGCGACGACCAAGCGATCACCCGCACGCCAGACGCCGTGGACGATGCCGAGCTCGACTCTTTCGTCGGATGCGGCCATCACCAGCCGCCCACTAGAGCGAATCCCGGGATCGACCTTCGCCTGTCACTGCCGCACCCCCGCGTCGTCGCCGGTCGCCGTCGTGGTGGTTTCGCGGCGCCGGTGGAGTCGATGCTACACGAGGGGCCGGGCCGAGAGAACACGCCCGGCGGGCGAACGCCTGGGGTCGCTCACGCCGACGGAAACCCTTTGCTTCGTCAGGCGACACTCTCGGCGACGATTTCCCACAGCACCTTTGGCCGGGCGTAGCGTTGCACGGTCTGCTCCCGCAGGCTCAGCGCGTGCCAGCCGTCGGCGAAGAGCTCTTCGACTGCGGCGCGGTCGAAGAAACGCTTGGGCTGACCGTCGACCAGGTAGTAGTCCCTCTCGATCTCGGGGTGGCCCACGGCCCCGTGGTGCACGTCGTTGGTCGAGTTGAGCCGGCACAGCAGCAGACCGGTCGGCAAGAGGAGCTCGCGAATGCGCTCGACGAGCGCGACGGTCTCGCACCAGCAAAAGTAGTGCAACGACAGGCTGGCGACGACCACGAGTGCCTGGGCAGCGCAGGTCGGAAATGGGTCGCGCACATCTTGGCAGTAGAGCTGCGCCGACGGCGCCCGCGAGCGTGCGGCATCGACCTGCGAAGGCGACAGGTCGAGGGCCACGACCAGATGCCCGGCGCCGGTCAGCACCTCGGTGTCGCGGCCGGCGCCGCATCCGAGCTCCAGGATCGGCTGACCGGCGGCGCGGGCGGCGACGAGCGTCAGCCAGGGGTCGAGCCAGCGATCGGCCCGCGAGGTCAAGGCGCGTGCCGCCCGTCCGCGACCTGCATCGACACCTCTTTCATGCCGTAGGGGACGACCTGGCGGCCGGCCTCGTGGAACCCGAACTTCGCGTGGAAGCGCGCCGACGCCGGGTTGGGCGGATCGATGTCGAACTCGGCGGTCACCGTCGCCACATCGGCTTCGCGGGCATACGC
>Ga0181529_10005886_pt1 | contig 12655 bp, 10 predicted proteins | sample PEATcosm2014_Bin_36_FD_119763 | JGI IMG/M metagenome (GOLD analysis project Ga0181529, IMG submission 119763) | Peatland microbial communities from MTU Mesocosm Facility, Houghton, MI, USA - PEATcosm2014_Bin10_30_metaG | ecosystem: Environmental > Terrestrial > Soil > Wetlands > Peat | place... | reverse complement strand
ATCCTGCAGGGCATCATGAAAGAACGCGGCGCCACCATCCTTCTGGACCGTTCGTCCATTCTTCTGGCACCGAATTCGATCGATGTGACCCAATTGGTCATCCAACGTCTCGATATGAAGTTGCCCACAGTGAAGGTGGAACTCACGGCGCCTCCCGCCTCTGCTCAGCAGCAGCAGCAACAGCAGGATCAATAGCGCGGTGACGCGCTGGACAGCCGGCCATGGCCGATCCACGCTTCTACGACAATCGCGGCCCTTACACGCTGGCCGAGGTCTGCGCGAAGGCGGGCGCGGCTGTGCCGGCGGGCGCCGACGATTTATCCAGGATCGACGATCTGGCTAGCCTGTCCGGCGCGTTTGCCGCCCATCTGTCGTTTTATGCGGATAAACGCGCCGCAACGGAATTTTCCCGAACCAGAGCCGGCTTTTGTTTCGTGCCGGCCAAGACCGACAGAGCGGTCGAATCCCCCCCGCAGCTGGTGACGATCCCATGCGCGGCCGTGCAGCATGCCTTCGCGACGGCCGCGAATATGTTCTATCCCGAAGCGAGCCTCGACGACTGGTCCCGGCAACGAGATCCGGTCGATCCCAGCGCCGAAATCGGCGAGCGCGTGGTCTTGAGTGCCGGCGTGGTCGTCGGGCCCCAGGCACAGATCGGCGACGACACCCGTATCGGTCCCAATACCGTCATCGGCCGCGGCGTGACGGTCGGGCGCGGCTGCGAGATCGGCAGCAACGTATCGATCTCCCACGCCTATTTAGGCGACCAGTTGCTGATCCTGTCGGGAGCGCAAATCGGCCAGCCCGGCTTCGGCTTTGCCAGCGACGGGCAGGGCCACATCAAGATTCCGCAACTCGGCCGCGTGATCGTGCAGGACAAGGTGGAAATCGGCGCCGGCGTCACGATCGATCGCGGAGCGCTGGGCGACACCGTCATCGGCGAGGGTACGAAGATTGATAATCTCGTGCAGATTGGGCACAACGTCCATATCGGCCGGCATTGCGTGATTGTTTCCCAGACGGGAATATCCGGCAGCACCACGTTGGGAGATTTTGTCGTGCTCGGCGGGCAGTGCGGAATTTCGGACCATTGCCGCATCGGCAGCGGGGCGCGTCTTGGAGGGCGCTCGGCGATGATCATCGGCCAGGAACTCGAAGGCGGGCGCGATTACGCCGGTACGCCGGCGAAGCCAGTGAAGGATTGGATTCGCGAGTTGCACGCAGTGGCGGCCATGATAAGGAAACCAAAACGGAACGGCCATGACTGAAAAACATCCATCGCACGTCGTGCTCGACGTCGAGGGTATCAAGCGGTTGCTACCGCATCGCTCGCCGTTCCTGTTCGTGGAGCGGCTGACCGACATCGTGGCCCACGAAAGCGCCACGGGCCACAAGGCGGTCGGCTATAACGAGCCGTATTTCCAGGGCCATTTTCCGGATCGCGCGGTGATGCCGGGGGTGTTGATCGTCGAGGCCCTGGCGCAAACGGCGGGCGCTCTCGTTATCCATTCGCTGGGGCTGACGAGCGATAATCGCATCGTCTATTTCTTAACCATCGAAAAAGCGCGTTTCAGAAAACCGGTCCGCCCGGGCGATATGCTGCAGCTGCGGGTCAAAGCGTTGAGACGGCGCGGGCCGGTGTGGCGATTTGCTGGCGAAGCCTATGTCGGCGACGTGCTATGTGCAGAAGCGGAATTCAGCGCAATGATTCAGGACAGCATAAATGGGGAAGGCGATTCATCCGACCGCGGTCGTTGAAGACGGAGCCGTTCTGGGGGCGGAGGTCGAAGTCGGCCCCTTTTGCGTCGTTGGGTCTCAGGCAAAGCTGGGTGACGGGGTTCGCCTGCTTTCTCACGTCGTCATCAGCGGGCAGACCGAGATCGGCGCGCGGTGCGTCGTGCATCCCGGCGCCGTGCTGGGCGGCGAGTCGCAAATCCGCGGCAACGACGCAGCGGGCACAAGGCTGGTCGTCGGCGAAGATACCATCATCCGCGAATGCGTGACTTTCAGCCTCGGCAGCGCCAAGGGTCACGGCGTGACGCAAGTGGGCTCGAACGGCTTCTTCATGGCCTATAGCCATATCGGGCACGATTGCCGGGTCGGCAACAACGTGACGTTCGCCAACGGCGTCCAGCTTGCCGGACATGTGGACGTCGGCGACGGCGTCGTCATGGGCGGCCTTGCGGCCGTGCAGCAGTTCGGCCGCATTGGCCGCGGTGCGATGCTCGGCGGCATTTCCGGCAGCAACGAAGACATTATTCCCTTCGGCATTGCCATCGGTACGCACTCGAAACTTGCCGGGCTCAATATCGTCGGGCTGAAGCGGCTCGGCGTACCGCGTCCCAGCATCCACGCGCTGCGCGGCATGTATCGCGATATATTCCTCGAAGCCGCCGGTAAATTCGACGAGCGCGTGGCGGCGGCGCGCGAAAAATGGGCGGATATCGCCGAAGTGCGCGAAGTCATCGACTTCATTCAAGCGCCGGCCAAGCGCCCGATTTGTCGAGCGCGCCTTCACGGCGCAACCGAAGAAACATGAACGAGGCCCCGCGATCGGCGCTGGGGATCGTCGCCGGCGGCGGCGATCTTCCCCTCGCCATCGCCGAAAGCGTGCGCGAGAGCGGGTGCGAGGTTTTCGTCCTGGCGCTTCTTGGTTCGGCCGATGAATGGGTCGAGACCTATCCGCACGAATGGGCGTCGCTCGGCGAGGTGAACAAGATTGTCAAGGCTCTGCGCGCCCACCATTGCGGCGAGGTGCTGCTTGCCGGCAAGCTGGCGCGGCCGAAATTCTCCGAGATCAAACTCGACGCCAAGGGCGTGCTCGCGGTGCCTCGCATAATCGCAGCGGCGCGCAAGGGCGATGATGCGCTGCTGCGCATCGTGGTCGAGCTTTTCGAACGCGAAGGCTTCCGCGCCATCGGGGCCGCGGATGCCGCGCCCGGGCTGCTCGCGCCCCAAGGCCGCTTGGGCCGCATCGCGCCTTCGCAGGACAGCGAGGAAGACATCGCGACGGCGTTCAAGATCGCGCGCGCCATGGGCGCGCTCGACATTGGCCAGGCGGCGATCGTTTGCGACGGGCTGGCGCTCGCGGTGGAAGCGGCGGAGGGAACGGACGCCACGGTGGCGCGCGTGGCGAGCCTGCCCGAGCATCTTCGCGGCACGCCGGACATGCGGCGCGGCGTTCTGGCGAAGGCGCCCAAGCCGATCCAGGACGGCAAGACGGATCTGCCCGTCATCGGCGTGCAAACCGTGCGCAATGCGGCGGCCGTGGGCCTGGCCGGCATCGCGGTGGAAGCGGGCGGGGCGCTGATCCTGCACAAGCGCGCGGTGATCGAGGAAGCCGATCGGCTGGGCCTGTTTCTCGTCGGCGTGGCGCCCTGACGATGTCCGGGCTGCCTGAAAAATCCCTGACGCTGATGCTGGTATGCGGCGAGCCGTCGGGCGATCAACTCGGCGCGCAATTGATGGCAGCGCTCAAGGCGCTCGGCGGCGACTCCGTGAAGATCGTCGGCGTCGGCGGCGAAGCGATGGCGGCCCAAGGGCTGAAGAGCCTTTTTCCGCTCGACGCCACCGCGGTGATGGGCCTCACCGAAGTCGTGCCGCGTATTCCCGCGATTCTGGCGCGGGTGCGCCAGGCGGCGGATTTCGCGGTCGAGGCGCACGCCGATGCCGTGGTATTGATCGACAGTCCCGATTTCACCCATCGCATCGCCCGGCGCCTCAAACGCATCGCGCCGAGAATTGTCACCATCAATTATGTTGCGCCGCAGGTTTGGGCCAGCCGTTCCTGGCGCGCCCGCGCCATGGCGCGTTATTTCGACATGGTCTTGGCGCTGCTGCCGTTCGAGGCGCCGTTTTTCGAGGGATATGGGCTGCGCTCCGTTTTCGTCGGCCATCCGGCGATCGAGCGCGCCAAGCGCATGACGGGCGGCGAGGCCTTTCGCGCCCGTCACGGCATCGCAGTGCAGGCGCCGCTGCTGGCGGTTCTGCCGGGCAGCCGGACGGGCGAAATCCATTACATCCTGCCTGCGTTCCGCGCGGCGGTTGGATTGCTTGCGCAGCGCCTGCCGGGTCTTGTGATCGTGCTGCCGACCGTGCCTCACGTTGCGGTGCGCGTGCGGGCGGCAACGGCGGACTGGCCGGCGCCGCTCCATATCGTCGAAGGCGAGGATGAGAAATTCGCAGCCTTCGACGCCGCCGATGCGGCGCTGGCGGCATCCGGCACGGTGACGACGGAGCTGGCGCTGTCCCGTACGCCGATGGTTGTCGGCTACAAGGTCGGCTGGCTGACCCATACGCTGATGAAGCCGCTGATCCATGCGAAATACGCCACGCTGGTCAACCTGCTGCTCGACCGCGAGGCGGTGCCGGAGTTCCTGCAGGACCACTGCACGCCGAGCGCGCTCGGCGATGCCGTCGCGGCGTTGTTGACGGACAAGCAAGCAGCCGCGCGCCAGATTGCCGACCAGGACGAGGCGATGCGCCGGTTAGGCCAGGGCGCCGAACAGCCGTCTCTCCGCGCCGCCCGGGCTATTCTGGATTTTGTGCGTCCGTCAAGATGATTGTCGGGTTCCGCGTGCGCAATGACCGCAATGCGCAAACTCTTGTCATTCGCAGAGATTGCGGTCATGACCGGCAACTGCCACGCTAAAAGTGGTCCACATCTCGATGAGCAAGGGGCAGAAATGGATGCCGTGCATTGGAAATCAAGGAAGGTCGTGATTGTTGGCGCGGGCGCTGTGGGTTCGACTTTTGCCTACACGCTGGCTCAGAGAGGCTTGGCTGACGAGCTCGTCTTGCTGGACGCCAACCAGGAACTCGCCAGGGGCCAAGTTCTCGATTTGGCCCACGGTCAGGCTTTCTTCCCTTCCATCCAGATTCGCGAGGGCCAGCCGTCGGACTACGCTGACGCCTCGCTGATTGTGATTACGGCCGGAGCAAAGCAGCGATCCGGCGAGACGCGATTGGAATTGGTCCAGCGAAACGCTGTCATCATCCAGAGCCTCGTCGACGAGATTGTCCGCCAGAATTCGCTTGCCGTGGTTCTGATCGTCAGCAATCCTGTGGATATCCTGACCTATGTCGCCCACAAGCGATCCGGCTGGCCGCGCGGGCGCATCATAGGGTCCGGCACCGTGCTGGACAGCGCGCGTTTTCGCCATTTTCTGAGTCAGCGTTGCGGCGTTGACGTGCACAACGTCCATGCCCACATCATGGGAGAACACGGCGACAGCGAGTTTGCCGCATGGTCGATCACGAACATGGCCGGCATGCCGATCGAACAGTTCTGTCGTCTGTGCTTGAAGTGTGAAGACTGGCAGGCGACTCAACGCAACGTGGCCCACCAAGTGAGACATTCGGCCTATCACATCATCGACTACAAGGGAGCCACGTGGTTTGCGGTTGCGCTTGCATTGGCAGAAATTGCTGCCGCCGTATTGCGCAATCTGCACAGTGTGCTGACCGTTTCGGCGGTGCTGGAAGGAGAATACGGCCTCAGCGGCGTGAGTCTGGGAATACCCTGTATCGTGTCCTCGAAGGGTGTTGAACAGGTACTGCAAGTCGAGTTGCCGCCAGATGAGCGGCGCGCCCTTGCAAAGTCAGCCGACACGCTGCGTGAAATCATAGGCAATCTCGAACTGGCCGGATCATCGTAGCGCGGACGCTGCAGGCAAGTAGATTTTTCCTGCAACGCTGACCGTATAAATTCGTCCCCTGATGCAGTTCTCGCCATGGCGCTCCCGGCCTTTTGGCGATCTGCGTGATCTGGGCCGAACAATCGATGATAACGGATCGCAATGCGAGGATGCGTCGCCCGCAAGTATCTCATTCTATTCGTATACTGATGATATTGCCTCTGATTTGCGGAGGGATAGCCGCACCCTCTTGAACGGCTGGAATTGCATTCCCACCTCTTACACGTTGCTTCCCATCGAGGGGGCGGTTCCGGACCGTCCGTTCCGCGGGATTCAATCGGCGTTCGGCGACGCGCGGCGTAACGAACCGCGCGGAGTCGAAGGTCGACGCCATTGGCTGCTGGGCCGGACAGGACCTTGACGCAAGGCGTCCGGAGCAGTGCGGGGCCGCCCCGAGGCCTAAGGCGCACGCTGACGCAAGGACCGCCGCTCGCGGTTGGGATTGAGACCAAAGGTCCCCAATGCGCGGCGCGACGTAAAACCCCGAGGGGTTCCTCCTTGCCGAGTGCGCCGAAGGAGGAAGAGCCAATGTCGCCGGCCGAAAATCGCCGGGCGCGGGATGCCGTGAGGCGGCCCAAACCACAATGCTCTGGCTCAAAAGGCCCGAGCAAAATAGTACCGTGCGCGCGCCGCCTTGCGGCGTCCCGCGCCGCCCCTCGGTTGCCGTGGGGAAATCGCAAACCTCCGGGCCGTCCGGCCGCGGAATTGCTCGCGCGCGCCCGTCATCCTGAGGTGCGATCGCGAGCGCAGCGAGTGGGAGCCTCGAAGGACGCCATTCGCCCCGAACGGAACCGCGCCCTACCGCTTCTCGATCGGTGCGTAATCGCGCCGCTTGGCGCCCGTGTAGATCTGCCGCGGGCGGCCGATCTTCTGGTGCGGGTCTTCGAGCATCTCTTTCCATTGCGCGATCCAGCCGACGGTGCGCGCCAGCGCGAACAATGCGGTGAACATGCTGACCGGGAAGCCCAGCGCCTTGAGCGTGATGCCCGAATAGAAATCGATGTTCGGATAGAGCTTTTTCTCGACGAAATATTCGTCCTGCAGCGCGATGCGCTCCAGTTCCAGCGCCACTTTCAGGAGCGGCGTCTCGTGCAGGCCCAGCTCGTCGAGAACGGCATGGCATTGCTTCTGCATCACCTTGGCGCGCGGATCGTAGTTCTTGTAGACGCGATGGCCGAAGCCCATCAGGCGGAACGGATCGTTCTTGTCCTTGGCGCGGCGGATGTATTCGGGGATGCGGTCGGCGGTTCCGATCTCTTCCAGCATCTTCAGCGCCGCCTCGTTGGCGCCGCCGTGCGCCGGCCCCCACAGGCAGGCGATGCCCGCCGCGATACAGGCGAACGGATTGGCGCCGGAAGATCCGGCCAGCCGCACCGTCGAGGTGGATGCGTTCTGCTCGTGGTCGGCGTGCAGGATGAAGACAGTGTCCAGCGCCTTGGCCAGCACCGGATTGACCACGTACGGTTCGGCCGGGACGGAGAAGGACATGCGCAGGAAGTTCTCGGTATAGCCCAGCGAATTGAGCGGATACACGAAGGGATGGCCCGTGCTGTAACGGAACGCCATGGCCGCGATGGTGGGCATCTTGGCGACGAGGCGATGGCTGGCGATCTGGCGCTGCTTCGGATCGTTGACGTCGGTGGAGTCGTGATAGAACGCCGACAGCGCGCCCACAACGCCGCACATTACCGCCATTGGATGCGCATCGCGACGGAAGCCGCGGAAGAACGAAGCCAGTTGTTCGTGCACCATCGTGTGGTGCGTGATCGTGTAACTGAATTGCTCCATCTGCGTCTTGGTCGGCAGTTCGCCGTAGAGCAGCAGATAGCAGACTTCCAGGAACGACGATTTCTCGGCGAGCACGTCGATCGGATAGCCGCGATAGAGCAGGATGCCCTTGTCGCCGTCGATAAAGGTGATGTCGCTTTCGCAGCTCGCGGTGGAGGTGAAGCTCGGGTCGTAGGTGAACAGATCCGCCTCGCCGTAGAGCTTGCGGATGTCGACGACGTTCGGGCCCTCGCTGCCCGCAAAGGCGGGAAGCTCGTAGGACTTGCCCTGGTAGCTGAGTGTCGCCTTACCGGCGGGGACGGCCTTGCTTTCTCTCATCTTGGTCTCCTGGCTCCGGGCTCTGGTTATCTTGCATTGCAGCAACTATAGAATGCGCAAATCGACCTCGTCACGCAACTTCCTGTGCAGATGAGTGATCTGCACGGAAACTAGGCACTGTAAGCATTGATCCGGGCGACCGACTCGTCCCGTCCGAGCACCGCCAGCATGGAGAAAATCGGTGGCGAGGTGGTCTTGCCGGTCAGTACCGCTCTCAGAGGTTGGGCAACCTGACCCAGCTTGAGCCCCTTCGCGTCCGCAAAGGAGCGGGCCTTTTCTTCCAAGACCGCCGCTTCCCATGGCGCATCGGCTGTCAGAGTCAGAAATTCATCGTTCAAACGGCGCGCTTCCGGCGTCAGGACCTTTTGCGCTGCGTCGTCCAGAGTGCGCGCGCCGTCCGTGAACAAAAACTCCGCGGTGTCGGCCAACTCCACCAAAGTCTTGGCGCGTTCCTTCAAGCTCGGCATGGCGGCGATCAGGCGCGCGCGCGCCTTCTCACTCAGCACCAACGGCGGATCGCGGCGTGCGATGAGCGCCGCGATCTCGTCCGCGAGCGCCTCGTCGTCCATCGCGCGGATGTAATGCGCATTGAGGTTGTCGAGCTTCTTAAAATCCAGCCGCGCCGGGCTCCGGCCGATGTTTTCCAGATCGAACCATTCGATGGCCTGCGCGGTCGGGATGATCTCCTCATTGCCGTGGCTCCAGCCCAGCCGCAGCAGATAATTGCGCATGGTTTCGGGCAGATAACCCATGTCGCGATAGGCTTCCACGGCCAGCGCCCCGTGGCGTTTAGAGAGCTTGGCGCCGTCCGGCCCGTGGATCAGCGGCAGGTGAGCGTAGACAGGCTCCGGCCAGCCGAGCGCCTGGATGATCTGGAGCTGGCGCGCCGCGTTGTTGAGGTGATCGTCGCCGCGGATGATGTGGGTCACGCCCATGTCGTAATCGTCGACCACGACGGCCAGCATGTAGGTCGGGTTACCGTCGCTGCGCAGCAGCACCATGTCGTCGAGCTGTTCGTTGGCGAAGCGAACGTCACCCTGCACCGCGTCGCGCACGATGGTCTCGCCGGTCTGCTGGGCCTTCAGCCGTACCGCGAACGGCGCGCCCGGAGGGGCTTCGCCGGGATCGCGGTCGCGCCAGCGCCCGTCATAGCGGATGGGCTTGCCGGCCGCGCGCTGGGCGGCGCGCATCTCCTCCAGCTCCTGGGGAGTCGCAAAACAGCGGTAGGCCTTGCCGGTCGCAAGAAGCTGCTCGGCTATTTCGCGATGGCGGCAGACGCGGGCGAATTGATAGACAGTCTCGCCATCCCAAGTCAGGCCCAGCCACGTCATGCCGTTCAGGATGGCCGCCACGGCCTCGGGGGTGGAGCGCTCGCGGTCGGTATCCTCGATCCGAAGCAGGAATTTGCCGCCCGTGTGGCGGGCGTAGAGCCAATTGAACAAAGCCGTGCGGGCGCCCCCGATATGCAGCATTCCGGTGGGTGAAGGCGCAAAGCGCAGGACTAGCTTCTGGTTTTCGGTCATGATGGGCTCGGCTGGCGTTCTTCGGCTTTAAGTGAATCCGAGGCTTCTGGCAAACGGCATTGTCCGTGGGGGCAGGTTCGATCCCAACGTTGCGGCGTTTTGCGCCCTTCCCGTTCGCGGGAGGGACGTTGGCGGAGGCCTGCGCGCGCCTGTTCGCCGTGCTTCGCGCGCAGGCTGCGGCCGACCGAATGCGCTGGCCCTTGTGGCTGCCCGTGGCGATGGGGGCGGGCATCGGGCTCTATTTTACGCTGCCGGAAGAGCCGGCCTGGGCGTTTGCCGTCGTGGCCGCCGGACTTGTGCTTGTAGCCGGATTGTTATCGGCGGCAACGCATCGGTTGGCCTTTCGCATCGCCTTGGCACTGCTGGCGGCGGCCTCTCTCGGCTTCGCGGTGGCCAAACTGCGTACCGAGCTTGTCCGCGCACCCGTTCTCGCTCGCAAGCTTGGGCCTTTGGGCATCGACGGACGCGTGGATTCCGTTCAGGCACATGGCAAGAGCATGCGCGTCACGCTTGGCGCGGTCGTTACACGGCGTCTCCCGCCGGAGCGGACCCCAGCGTTAGTCCGCGTGTCGGTGCGCTCCGGTGCGGACGTTCTGTCGCCCGGCCAGTGGGTGCATTTGACCGCCGTGCTGATGCCGCCGCCGGGGCCGGCCACGCCCGGCGGCTATGATTTCGGACTGGCGGCGTTCTACGATCGCATCGGCGCGGTGGGCTATGCCTACGGCAAACCCAAGCCGATTGCGCCGCTGCGGGCGAACAATTGGACCGACGAAGTCTCGCTCGCCGTCGCACGTTTGCGCTGGAAGATGACCGCGCGCATCCACGCCGTCCTGCCGGGGAGCATGGGCGGCATCGCCTCGGCGCTCATCACCGGCGACCGCGGCGCGATTTCCAGCGACGACGAGCAGGCGCTGCGCGATGCCGGCTTGGCGCATGTGCTGGCCATTGCCGGCCTGCATATGGCGTTGGTCGGACTTGGACTGTTCTGGACAGTGCGCGCAATGCTGGCGTTGATACCGGCCATCGCGCTGCACTTTCCGATTAAGAAATGGGCTGCATTGGCGGCGCTCGCAAGTGCCTCGTTCTATCTGGTCATCAGCGGAGCGGCGACGCCGGCCACGCGCGCTTTCATCATGCTTGCCGCGATGTTGTTGGCCGTCCTGTTCGATCGGCCCGCGCTGTCGATGCGTTCGCTGGCGCTGGCCGCGACGATCATCCTGCTGCTGCAGCCCGAGAATCTCTTGGAGCCCGGTTTCCAGATGTCGTTCGCCGCCGTGGTCAGCCTGATCGCTGTGGTCGAATGGGAGCAGGCGCGAAGGGCGCGCCGCACGGAGCCGGCAGCCCCACGCGCCTTCGCCGGCGTGCGCCGGTACATGCGCGGCATAGCCACCACCAGCCTGGTCGGCAGCATGGCCACGGCGCCGTATGCCGTCTTTCATTTCGACCGGGCCACGCATTACGCCGTGCTCGGCAATCTGCTCGCCATGCCGGTGATGGGATTCGTGACCATGCCCGCCGCGGCGCTGTCGGTAATTCTGATGCCGTTCGGGTTGGATGCATGGCCGCTGCGCATTATGGGCTGGGGCATTGAAGTGATGTTGACTGTGGGCCGTTTCGTATCGGGCCTGCCGGGAGCGGTTTCCATCATGCCGGCATGGCCGATAGCGGCCCTTGTTCTGCTGTCGCTTGGCGGCTTGTGGACCCTGATCTGGCGGCACGGCTGGCGCTGGCTGGGCCTCGTTCCGATGGCCGCCGGCGTGGCCGTCGCCATGACCAATCCGGCGCCGGACTTGCTGGTCGCCCGCGACGCCATGACGGTGGCCGTGCGCGGGAGCGACGGTCTGCTGCGCTTCGTGCGCCCCGCGCGCGACGATTATTCCGCCGGCGAATGGCTGAAGCGCGACGGCGACGAGCGCGACTCCGATGCGGCGGTCGCCACGCCGAACGACGGCGTGCGGTGCGACGCCTATGGCTGCATTGCCAAAGCGCGCGATGGAACGCTGATCGCCGTTCCCGCGCGCATCGACGCGCTTGCCGAAGACTGCGCCGAAGCCCGTATCGTGGTGAGTGCCGAGCCGGCGCGGCGGTTCTGCAACGGACCTCAGCTTGTGATCGATCGCATCGATATCGCGCGCGCGGGCGGCTACGCGGTGTGGTTGGGCGAACCATTGCGCGTCGAAACGGTGGAAGGCGAACGCGGTCGCCGGCCGTGGTCGGCGCAGCCGCCAACGCGCTTCAAACGAAGATCATCTAATACCTCCGGATGAGGCCGACCAGCTTGCCTTGCACGCGCACGCGATCCGCCCCGTAGAGGCGCGTTTCGTAGGCCGGATTGGCCGCTTCCAGCGCGATGGAATCGCCGCGCCGGCGCAGCCGCTTCAGCGTCGCTTCCGTATTGTCGACCAGCGCCACGACGATCTCGCCCGTGTTCGCGGTATCGACTTCCTGGATGATCACGGTATCGCCGTCGAGGATGCCCGCGTTGATCATGGAATCGCCGGTGACCTCCAGCGCGTAATGATCGCCGCGGCCGACCATGCCGCTGGGCACCGGAACGTCCGCCATCTTGTTCTGCAAGGCCTCGATCGGCGTGCCCGCCGCGATGCGCCCGACCAGAGGCACATTGATCGCGCCTTCGCCGTCGCCCATGGCGCGGCGCGGAGTGCCGGCGCCACGCGTATCCGAGGAAACCCGCGTTTCTCCGCGCGCGTGGCGGCCGGGAGTCATGCGCATCACCTGGCTGCGCGAGGTGGCGGGGCGCAGCGTTTCGGCCACGTTATCGGGCAGTTTGATGATTTCGAGCGCGCGGGCGCGCTTTTCCAGGCGCCTGAGGAAGCCGCGTTCCTCCAGCGCCGTGATCAGGCGGTGGATGCCGGACTTGGACTTCAAATCCAGCGCGTCCTTCATTTCGTCGAAGGAGGGCGGAATACCGCTTTCGCGCACCCGTTCGTGGATGAACATCAAGAGTTCGTATTGCTTGCGGGTGAGCATTGCCACGCCTCCTTTGCGCCGACATGCGGGATTCGCACGGGCGAACAAATCCGAAACATGGAGAATCGTTCTACTTTAGTTCTGCAAGGTCGTCAACATGCCAAATGGTGGGCCCAGAGCGAATAGCGAGTAGCGAATAGCGAAGCGAGGCGCGGTGTCTTTTGCCCACGCCGAAAACTCCGCGGCGCTTGGCGCCCGGAGGTTTGAGTGGCCCCTCGAAAACCGAGGGGCGGCGCGGGACGCCGCGAAGCGGCGTGCGCACGGTACTATTTTGCTCGGGCCTTTTGAGCCAGAGCATTGTGGTTTGGGCCGCCTCACGGCATCCCGCGCCCGGCGATT
>Ga0181529_10005885_pt1 | contig 12657 bp, 8 predicted proteins | sample PEATcosm2014_Bin_36_FD_119763 | JGI IMG/M metagenome (GOLD analysis project Ga0181529, IMG submission 119763) | Peatland microbial communities from MTU Mesocosm Facility, Houghton, MI, USA - PEATcosm2014_Bin10_30_metaG | ecosystem: Environmental > Terrestrial > Soil > Wetlands > Peat | place... | reverse complement strand
CGGTTGCGCGACCCGCAGCGCATCCGCGGCCGACGCTTTGTCGCCGCTGGCGATCGCCGCCTCCACTTTCTTGATGAAGGTCCGCATGCGCGACTTGCGTGCCTGGTTGCGCGCCGTGCGGCGTTCGATCTGGCGGATGCGCTTGCGCGCTGAGGCAGTATTGGCCATGGGCTCTCTTCGGCAGTGTGCGGTCGCGGGGAACGGAACGGGAAGTGACTGCGGGCGACGCCCGCACGGCGACGAGGGACGGTTGTTTAGGCAGCCCGGCCCGGCGAGTCAAGGAAGTGGAAGTCGCCGGGGCGAAACGTGTTCAGGACAGGCGAAAATTGGCTCGCCGCTTCTCGACGAACGCCGCCATGCCCTCGCGCTGGTCGGGCGTGCCGAACAGCGACAGGAACAGCGCCCGCTCGTAGCGCACCCCTTCGGCCAGCGTGGTTTCGAAAGCGCGGTTGACGCTGTCCTTGGCCATCGCCACCGCCACCGGCGACAGCGCGGCGATGCGCCCGGCGATCGTCAGCGCCTCGGCAAGCAGTTGGTCGGCCGGGAAAACGCGCGACACCAGGCTGCAACGCTCGGCCTCGGCGGCGTCCATCATGCGGCCGGTCAGCACCATGTCCATCGCCTTCGCCTTGCCGACCGCGCGGGTCAGGCGTTGCGTACCGCCGGCACCAGGAATGATGCCAAGGGTGATCTCCGGCTGGCCGAACCTTGCGGTTTCGGCTGCCAGGATGAAATCGCACATCATCGCGAGTTCGCAGCCGCCGCCGAGCGCGAAGCCGGCGACGGCCGCGATCACCGGCTTGCGGATGCGCAGCACCGCCTCCCACTGGGTGGCGATGAAATCCTCCATCGGATAGCTGCGCGGCTGCATCTCCTTGATGTCCGCGCCGGCGGCGAATGCCTTCTCCGAGCCGGTCAGCACCACCGCGCCGATGCCTGGGTCGGCATCGAAGGCCCGCAACTGGGCGCCGAGCTCCTCCATCAACTGGTCGCACAGCGCGTTCAGCGCCTGCGGCCGATTGAGCCTGATCAGGCCGACGCGTCCGTGCGTCTCGACCAGAATCATCTCCGGCGCCGTCGTCTGCGTCATCACGTGTTCCCCTTCTTGTGGCCGGGGTTCTAGGCTACCGCTGGGTCCGCCGGCAATAGAAGGTGCTGCGACCGGACTGCACGATCCGGCACACGCCCGGGCAGGCCGGCGGTCCGGGGCAGTGTTCGCACGCCTCGCCTTCGCGGCCATAGACCTTCCAGGCATGCTGGAAATAGCCCAGCTCCCCGTCGGGCTGGACATAGTCGCGCAGGCTCGACCCGCCGGCGGCGATCGCCTCGGTGAGCGTCGCCTTGATCTGCACCACCAGGCGGGCGGCGCGCGCGCCCGCCACCGTGCCCGCCAGCCGCCGCGGGCTGATGCCGGCACGGAACAGCGCCTCGCAGACGTAGATATTGCCCAGCCCCGCCACCGTGCCCTGGTCGAGCAGGGCCGCCTTGATCGGTGTTCGCCGTCCGGCGAGCGCCGCCGACAGGACCGCCGGGGTGAAGGCCGCATCCAGCGGTTCCGGCCCGAGCTGGGCCAGCAGGCCGTGCGCGTCCTCCGCCGCCGTTCGCACCAGGTCGATGCAGCCGAAGCGGCGCGGGTCGACGAAGCCCACCCGCCAGCCATCCTCGGTCTCCAGCGTCAGGTGCTCGTGCAGGGGCACGTCATTGGCGCCGGCCGGCCCGATCAGCATGCGCCCGGACATGCCGAGGTGGAGCAGCACGCTGTCGCCGCCGTCCAGCCGCATCAGGATGTATTTCGCCCGCCGCCGGAACCCGATGACGCGCGCCCCGGTCAGGCGCGCCGCCAGTCCCGGCGGAAAGGCCCGACGCAGATCCGCCCGATGCACCCCCGCACGGCGGATGGTCCGGCCCTCCAGGGCGGCCCGCAACCCGCGCATCACCGTTTCGACTTCGGGGAGTTCCGGCATGATGGAAAAGCAGGCTATACAGGGTGCCGATGAGCGACAATACACGCGATGAGCCTGCGCCCGCGGGCCAGCCAACCATCGATTTCGGCTTCCGCCAGGTCCCGGTGGAGGCGAAGAAGACGCTGGTGCGCGCGGTCTTCGACAGCGTGGCGACGCGCTACGACCTGATGAACGACCTGATGTCGCTGGGCATCCACCGCGCCTGGAAGCGCGCCTTCATCGCCGCCCTGGCACCACGGCCCGACCGCACGCTGCTCGACCTGGCCGGCGGCACCGGCGACATCACCTTCGGCTGGCTGGCCGGGGGTGGCGGCCCGGCGATCCTGTCCGACATCAATGCGTCCATGCTGGCGGTGGGGCGCGACCGCGCGCTCACCCGCGGCTTCGCCCGCGGGCTGAGTTTTCTCGTCGCCGACGGCGAGCACCTGCCATTGCCCGACCGGAGCGTGGACACCGTCACGATCTCCTTCGGCCTGCGCAACTGCACCGACAAACCGGCGGTGCTGCGCGAGGCGCGGCGCGTGCTGAAGCCGGGCGGCCGGTTCCACTGCCTGGAATTCAGCCGGGTCCAGGTGGCGGCCCTGGCGCCGCTCTACGACGCCTGGTCGTTCCGCGTCCTGCCGCGCCTGGGCCGCGCCGTCGCCCACGACGCGGAAAGCTACCAATACCTCGCCGAGAGCATCCGCACCTTCCCCGACCAGGAAACGCTGGCCGGCATGATGGGCGAAGCCGGGCTCACGCAGGTACGGGTGCGCAACCTCACCGGCGGCATCGCCGCCATTCATTCGGGGTGGCGACTATGAGCCTCACCGGCAAACGGATCCTGCTGATCGTCGCCGGCGGCATCGCCGCCTTTAAGGTGCCCGAGCTGATCCGCGCGCTGAAGCGCGAGGGCGCCGCCGTGCGCTGCGTGCTGACCGCCGGCGGCGCGCAGTTCGTCACCGCGCTTACCCTGCAGGCGCTCACCGGGAACCGGGTCTACACCGACCTCTTCTCGTTGACCGACGAGAACGAGATGGGGCACATCCAGCTCTCGCGCGGCGCCGACCTGATCGTGGTGGCACCGGCCACCGCGAACCTGCTGGCGCGGATGGCGGCGGGGCTCGCCGACGACCTGGCCGCCACCGTGCTGCTGGCCACGGACAAGCCGGTGCTGGTGGCGCCGGCGATGAACGTGCGCATGTGGCAGCACGCGGCGACGGTGGCCAACATGGCGACCCTTCAGGCCCGCGGCGTGCGCGTGATCGGGCCCGACGAGGGTGCGATGGCGTGCAACGAATACGGCCCGGGCCGGATGTCCGAGCCGCCCGCGATCCTCGAGGCCATCCGGGCGATGCTGACGGAGCCACCGCCCGGCCCGCTCGCCGGCCGGCATGTGCTCGTCACCAGCGGTCCCACCCACGAGCCGATCGACCCGGTGCGCTACATCGCCAACCGCAGCAGCGGACGCCAGGGCCACGCGATTGCCTCGGCGCTGGCGGCGCTGGGCGCCCGGGTGAGCCTGGTCAGCGGCCCCGTATCGATCCCCGATCCCGCCGGCGTGACCGTGCAGCGGGTCGAGACGGCGGACGATATGCTGGCGGCCTGCCGGGCGGCGCTGCCGGCCGATGCCGCCGTATTCGCCGCCGCGGTCGCCGACTGGCGGGTGGCGCACGCCGCCGACCGGAAGCTGAAGAAGAAGCCGGGCGCCGCCGCCCCCGAGCTTGCCCTCGTCCCCAACCCCGACATCCTCGCCGCCATCGCCGCCCCCGGCCCCCAGCGGCCGCGCCTGGTGGTGGGGTTCGCGGCCGAAACGCACGACATGCTGACCCACGCCGAGGACAAGCGGCGGCGCAAGAACGCCGACTGGATCGTCGCCAACGACGTCCGCCCCGGCACCGGCATCATGGGCGGCGCCGAGAACGAGGTGCACCTGATCACCGCCGACGGCGTGGAGGACTGGCCGCGCCTGGAGAAGGACGAGGTGGCGCGCCGCCTCGCCGCCCGCATCGCCGCCGCGCTGGTCCCGGCTACCGAACAGGGCCTCGCCCGGCGCTGAACGGAGATCCGCTACTGGGCGCGTCGTATCTCCGTGCCTGCAATGACGGCATTTACGTCGTATGGCTGTTCGGTCAGCGTCTCGGCATCCCACATGCTGCGCTGAACGGCGAAGAAATCTCCATCGTAGACGTGGATGGCGCCGCTTATCCTGGCCAGCGGGTTGACGACGGAGTGGATGATGTCGCGCCCCAGGACCGTTACGTCACCGGTGCCCAGGGCCGTACCACCGGCCGCCTCGATCTGGTATTTCGTCGGGTTCGGGACACGGCGCCAGAACATGTTGTCCTCCCGTCCGCCATACATGCCGATCACGGCCGAGAGACGGTGGTCATGCGGCAGCGTGAGTTGTTTCGGTGCCCAGATCACATTGATGATGGTGAGGTCGGGGGCGTGGTGCAGCACGTCCACCCCGGCCTTGGTCGGTTCGCCGATCCGGCGCAGCAGGGAGGCCGGATCGGAGACGGCGCGCGCAACGACATCCTTCATGGCCTTGCGGGATCGCTCGGCCAGCGTGGCGCGGATATCGGCGATGAACTGCTCGAGATCGAACATGGTCTTGTCCCCCTGACCTGCGGGCGGCCACGACGGCCGCCCCGGAAGGCGATTGACGCCTTCTCGTATTGCCCCAGGCATCTTAATTGGCTCGTCAGCCGAGGGGAGTCTTTTTGATCGCCCGCAGCGCCGCCAGCACGTCGGCGGCCGGCCGGCCGGTGCACAGCGCGGCCACGTTGACGTGCAGGCGGCGCCGCCAGTTCGCACGCTCACGGTCGGTGCCGGGCAGGTTCACCGCCATCGTCTCGCCGGCCAGGTCGTCGGCCTGCGCCAACACCAACCGGCAGGGCGTTCGAGCCAGCAAGGCGTGCACGGCCACCAGCAGGTCATCGCCGAGCGGCGCTCCCTCAGGGCCGGGCTCTACCGCCAGCCCCTCGCCTTGCAGCAGGGCGACCAACTCTGCCTTCTCGGCCACGCGCGCCTGCCGCTCGGCGGCTTCGGCCGCAGCATCCAGCAGGCCGAGCGCCGCACGCTCGCCGATGTCGGTGCCCTGCCACCACCCGGCCAGGGTGGCGAGATCGTGGGTGGCCGCACAGGCGACGGCGTTGCGCGGATAGCCGGAGGGCGGGCGCAGGCGCTCCCCGTCGCGGGCGAAGCGCAGCACCTGGTAGGACAGCACGTCGCGCTCCGCCAGGGCCGCGCGGATGCCGTCCGGCACGGTGCCGAGATCTTCGCCGACCACCAGACAGCCCGCGCGCACGCTTTCCAGCGCCAACTGACCCAGCAGGTCGTCGAGCGGATAGGCGAGATAGGCGCCGTCCTGGCCGCGTCCCCCGTCCGGCACCAGGAACAGCCGCGCCAAGCCCATCACATGGTCGATGCGCAGCGCGCCGGCGTGGCGCATGTTGGCCCGCAGCAACGCGGCGAAGGGCGCGTAGCCGGCGGCCCGCAGGGCACGCGGGTCCGGCGGCGGCAAGCCCCAGATCTGTCCCTCCGGGCCGAGCGGATCGGGCGGCGCGCCGACCGACACCCCGTGGATGAGCGACGGCCCCGCCGCCCACGCCTCCACCCCATCCGGAGCCGCACCTACAGCGAGGTCGCGGTACAGGCCGATCTCCATCCCGCCCGCGGCGGCGGCCAGTTGCCGGTCGGCAACCCATTGGAGAAAAAGGGCGAACCGCACGCGCTCGGGCGCCGCGGCCGCGCCCACCGCCGGGTTCGCCGGATCGCGCAGAACGGCGGGCCAGGTGCGCCAATCGGCCGCCGCCTGGGTCTCGGCGATCGCCTGAAAACGGGCAAACCCGAGCAGCGCGTCGCCGCCCTCGGCCACGAAGCGGTCGAATTCCGGGCCGGTCCGGAACGCCGTGGAGGCTGCCTCCAGCACCCGGCGCTTGGCCTCCCACACGGCCGGATAATCGACCAGCTCCGTCGCCGCGAGGGCATCAAAGACGGGTGCCGCCTGCGCCAGTGCGGCCCGCACCCCAGGTGCCTCCAGCGGCAACGGCGGCGCCATCACGTCGATGATGAGCGGATCGAGGAAACGCCGATCGGACGGGTGATAAGGGCTGGCGCGGCGGCGGTCCTGCGGGAACAGGGCGTGCAGCGGGTTGAGCCCGATCGCTCCCGCCCCCATCCCGCCCGCGACCCGGACCAGTTCCGCCAGATCGGTCAGATCGCCGATGCCCTGGTCGCCCCGCGCGCGCCGCAGCGTGTAGAGTTGCGCGGCGATGCCCCAGGCCCGGCCACCGCCACGCAGTCGCGCCGGCAGATGGCAACGGGGCGGCGCCACGGTCAAATGGCAGACGGCCTCCGTGCCCTCGACCCGCAGTCGATACCGGCCGGACGGCAGCGCCGGCAGGGCGATGCGCCGCGTGTGCAGGATGCGTCCGTCCGGCGCCGCGATCGGTTCCCGAACCCCCTGCCCCGCCGCGACATCGACGCCGGTGCGGCTGCCATCATCGTGTTCGATCGCCAGACGCTGCACCCCATCGCGCAGGGCGGAACCCAGGCGCAGGACCCCGCCTTCGCCCGCCCGCACCACCAGAGCGGGCGGCAACGGCCGGTCCGCCTCGTCGGACAGGCGGGCCAGACTGTCGGCGGCGTCCGCCGCCGTGTCGGCCGGCAGGCGCATCGCCCGCAGCAGCGCCCGGCGGGTATCGTCGCTGGTCCCATGGTGGTGCCCCTCGATGTCCCACCACCCCTCTGCGATGCCCGCCGCCGCCGCCAGCCGCTCGAGTGCCTCGCCGGCATCGGCGCGGCCGTGCCGCGGCGCGGGCACTTCGCGCAACAGCACCACGGAACGTGCCGCCACGTTCAGGGTGCCGACGACGATCGCCGCCGGCGCCGCCGGCGCCGCGCTGGCGACCAGCAACCGCCAGGCCCAGCCGAACCGGGCCACGGGCAGCGTCACCTCCACCGGCGCCGTCCCGCCGTGCAGCGCCACCAGCACGCGGTCCGCCGCCTCCAACTCATCGGCCGCCGCGTACAGCGCCGCCACCAGGGTGCGGCACTTCGGATCCTCCCAGCGCATCGTGCGCCCGTCGGTGCCGTACCAGGTCACGTCAGGTACCAGGCTCGCGTCCACCGGCGCCCCGGTCAGCGCCAGCCGGCCGCGTAGCGCCGGGCAGTCGCGCCGGGCGCGCACCAGCCGGGCGGTGAAAGCGAGCAGGTCGCCGTCCAGCGCCTCCCAGTCGAACCAGGACAGCGCGTTGTCCTGGGCATAGGCGTTGTTGTTGCCGTGCTGCGTCCGCCCGGCCTCGTCGCCCATCGACAGCATCGGCGTGCCGCGCGAGAGCAGCAGCGTGGCCAGCAGCGCGCGAGCGTCCCGCGCCCGCGCCGCGCGTACCGCGGGATCGTCGCTGTGTCCCTCGAACCCGTTGTTCCAGGAGAGATTGTTGTCAGTACCGTCGCGGTTGGCCTCGCCATTCGCCGCGTTGCGCTTGGTCGTGCAGGCCACCAGGTCGGCGAGGGTGAAGCCGTCGTGCGCGGTGATGAAATTGACGCTGCGCGACACCGGGCGCGGGGGCGCGAAGATATCGGCGCTGCCCGCGAAACGGGTCGCCAGCTCGCCCAGCACGCCCGCATCATCGCGCCAGAACCGGCGCGCCGCGTCGCGATAACGGTCGTTCCACTCGCCCCAGCCCGCCGGAAAGGCACCGAGACGATAGCCGCCCGGCCCGGGATCCCAGGGTTCGGCAACGATCGCGCGCGCCGCCAGCACCGGGTCCTGCGCCATCGCCGCGAGCAGCGGCGCCGCGGAATCGAACCCGTCGGCGCGACGGCCCAGCGTGGTGGCCAGGTCCAGGCGGAACCCATCCACCCCCGCCCGCAACGCCCAGCTCCGTAACGCCGCCATGGCCAGACGCAGCACCAGCGGCCGGTCGAGAGCCAAGGTGTTGCCGCAGCCCGTGTCGTCGATGTACCGGCCAGGGTCGTCCGGCGCCAGACGGTAACAGGTGGCGTTGTCGAGTCCGCGCAGCGACACCGTCGGTCCCAGCCGATCGCCTTCGCCGGTGTGGTTGAGCACCACGTCCAGCAGCACGGCGATCCCTTGTTCCTGCAACGCCGCCACCGCCGCCCGCACTTCCGGCCAACCCCCGGGCGCCAGGCGCGGCTCCGGCGCGCACAGCGCCACCGGATTGTAGCCCCAGTAATTGGTCAGCCCGAGTGGCGGCAGGTGGCGCTCGTCGATCCAGGCGGCACAGGGCATCAGCTCGACCGCAGTGACTCCGAGCGCGCGCAGATGCGCGATCGCCGCCGGATGGGCGAGGCCCGCGAAGGTGCCGCGCAGGGCCGGCGGAATGCCGGGATGGCGCATGGTGAAGCCGCGCACGTGCAGCTCGTAGATGACCTGCCGGTCCCAGTCGAAGGGCGGCGGCGCCGGCGACGGATCGGCGGGCGCCAGCACGATGCCCTTGGGCATGGCCGGGGCGCTGTCGGCGGGATCGGGACCGCGCGCATCGGGCGGATCGAACAGCGCCGGAGAAAGCCGGAAGGGCCGGTCGATCGCCGCCGCGAACGGATCGAGCAGCAACTTCGCCGGGTTGAACCGATGCCCCTCGGCGGGCCGCCACGGACCATGGGCGCGCAGCCCGTAGCGCGCGCCGGGCATCACTCCCGGGATGTGACCATGGAATACCGGCCCGGTGCGGCTGGGCAGCCGCAGCCGGGCAAGCTCGGCCTCCCCGGCGTCATCGAACAGGCAGATCTCGATCGCCTCCGCATGAACGGAGGCAACGGCCACGTTCACGCCGCCGTCCGCCGGCACCACCCCCAGCCATTCGGACCGGCCGGGACCGATCACGAGGCGCGATCCGCCAGCACCTCGCGAAACAAAGCGGCATACCGCGCCGCGGGCCGCTTCCAGGAAACGTCGGTGCGCATCCCATTGCGCTGTAACCGGCACCACAATTTTTGGTTGTGCCACAGCGAAGCAGTGCGCAGCAGCGCCGACTCCAGCATGTCGCGCGACGGCGGGGCGAACATCACGCCGCTGCCGGCGCCCGCCGCCATTGCCATTTCGTTGGCATCCACCACCGTGTCGATCAGTCCGCCGACCCGCGCCACCACCGGCAGCGCGCCGTAGCGCAAGGCACATAGCTGGGTCAGCCCGCAGGGCTCGAAGCGCGAGGGCACCAGCAGGGCATCCGCCCCGGCCTGCATCAGATGGGCGAGCGCCTCGTCATAGCCGATCAGGCAGCCGACCCGGCCGGGATGCGACAGCGCGGTGGCGGCAAAGCCGGCCTGCAGTCCAGGTTCACCGGTACCAAGCAGGGCCAGCTGTGCCCCGGTGCCGAGCAGCACGGGCAGCGCCTCCAGCAGCAGATCGAGCCCCTTCTGCAAGGTCAGCCGGCTGACCACGCCGTACAGCAACGCACCGGGCTGGGCATCGAGGCCAAGCCGCGCCTGCAACGCCACCTTGGCCGCGGCCCGCCCGGCCGGACGCGCGGCGGTGTAGCGGACCGGCAACAGGTCATCCGTTGCCGGGTTCCACACCGCAGTGTCGATCCCGTTCAGAATGCCGATCAGCCGGTCGCCGCGCGCGCGCAGCAGTCCGTCCAGCCCCATGCCGCCTTCCGGCGTGCGAATCTCGGCGGCGTAGCTGGGCGATACCGTAGTCACCGCATCGGCCAGGGCAATGCCGGCCTTCAGGTAGCCGACGCCGCCACCGTACTCGACCCCGTCGATGCTCCAGGCCGCCGGCGGCAGACCGAGCGTGGCGAACATCGCCGCCGGAAACCATCCCTGAAAGGCAAGATTGTGAATGGTCATGATGGTGGGCGGTCCACCCTCGTAATGCAGATAGGCGGGCAGCAGTCCGGTCTGCCACTCGTGCGCCTGCACCACGTCCGGCACGAAGGCACCCGCACGCCCGCGCGCCACCTCCGCCCCGGCACGTGCCAGCGCCGCGAACCGCCATGCGTTGTCGGGCCAGTCCTGGCCGTCCGGATCCAGGTACGGTCCGCCCGGCCGCACGTACAGGTGCGGCGCGTCGAGCACCATCACGTCGAGCCCGGCCGCCCGGCCATGCAGCAGGCGTGCCGGCCCGCCATAGAGCTCGGCGAAGCGATGCGCCTCCGAAGCCTCCTCCAGCGCCGCCAGCACCGGCTGATAGCCCGGCACCAGGGTGCAGACCCGCACCGCCTCCTTGGCCAGCGCCGGCGGCAGCGAGGCGACCACATCGGCGAGGCCGCCGGTCTTGACCAGGGGGTACAGTTCCGAGGCGACGGACAGGACGTTGAGCGGTGTCACGCGCTTAGGCCGTCGATCATCGGCTGGGTGATCAGGCAGATGCCCTTCTCGGTGCGCCGGAACGACCGCGCATCGGCCTCCGGATCCTCGCCCACCACCAGGCCGGGCGGAATCCGCACGCCATGGTCCACCACCACATTGCGCAGCCGCGCATGCCGGCCGATGTCGACTTCCGGCAGGATCACCGAGTTGTCCACCTGCACATAGGAATGGATGTGCACGCCATTCGATATGAGCGAGCGGTTCACCGAGGCACCGGAGATGATGCAGCCGTTGGCAACCAGCGAGGACACCGCGCAACCGCGCCGCCCGTCCTGGTCGTGCACGAACTTGGCCGGCGGGGAGACCTCGCTGAAGGTCCAGATCGGCCAGTTGTGGTCAAACAGGTCGAGCGCCGGCACCACCGCCGTGAGGTCGATATTGGCTTCCCAGTAAGCATCCAGCGTGCCGACATCGCGCCAGTAGGCCTCGGATTCCATGCCCGACCGTACGCAGGAGTGGGAGAACCGGTGGGCGAACGCCCGCCCGTGGCGCACCAGGTAGGGAATCATGTCCTTGCCGAAGTCGTGGCTGGAGCCCTTGTCCTGCGCGTCGTGTTTGAGCTGATCGATCAGAAAGCGGGTACCGAACACATAGATGCCCATGCTGGCCAGGGCGAGCGCGGGGTTGCCGGGCATCGGTGGCGGGTCGGCCGGCTTCTCGACAAAGTCGGTGATGCGGTCGGTGTCATCGACATGCATCACGCCAAAGCTTTTAGCTTGTGCACGGGGCACCTCGATGCAGCCCACCGTCACGTCGGCCGACTGCTCGACGTGCTGCTGCAGCATCAACTCGTAGTCCATCTTGTAGATGTGGTCGCCGGCGAGCACGACGATGTATTCGGTATTGAAGGGTTCGATGATGTCGATGTTCTGGTAGACCGCGTCCGTTGTGCCGGCATACCAGTTCTCGTTGCCCATGCGCTGGCTGGCAGGCAGGATGTCGAAACTCTCGTTGCGCTCGGGGCGGAAGAAATTCCAGCCGCGCTGCATGTGGCGGATCAGGCTGTGCGCCTTGTACTGGGTGGCGACCCCGATGCGGCGAATGCCGGAGTTCATCGCATTCGACAGGGCGAAGTCGATGATGCGCGCCTTGCCGCCGAAATACACCGCCGGCTTGGCCCGCCGGTCAGTCAGTTCCAGCAGCCGGCTGCCGCGCCCGCCGGCCAGCACATAGGCCATCGCCGAACGCGCGATCGGGGTGCTGGCCGCCATCCGTCGGCCTCGTTCGATCATGGCTTCTCCCTCCCTTTCGTCAGGCTCATGCCGGGTTTGCCGTCGCCACCAACCACACGGCGGCGAGCGGCGGCAGAACAAACACCGCCGAGGCGGGCTGCCCATGCGCGCCCACCGCCTCCGCCGCGACCGATCCGCCATTGCCCATGCCCGAACCGCCATAGACGACCGCGTCGGTGTTCAGAACCTCCACCCAGCGGCCAGCACGCGGCAGGCCGATGCGGTAGTTCGAGCGCGGCACCGGGGTGAAGTTGACAATGCACACCACGGGATCGGCACCCGGCGCCAGCCGCAGCCAGGCGAACACGGATTGCGCGGCATCGTCCACCACCAGCCAGCGGAACCCCTCCGGTTCGCAATCGCGCGCATGCAACGCGGGCAGGTTCCGGTACAGCCGGTTGAGGTCGCCGACCAGCAACTGCACGCCGCGGTTCCGACCCTGGTCCAGCAGGTGCCAGTCCAGCGCGCCGGCGGAGTCCCACTCCCGGTCCTGGCCGAACTCCTGGCCCATGAACAGCAGCTTCTTGCCCGGGTAGGCCCACATCAAACCGTAATACGCCCGCAGGTTGGCAAAACGCTGCCAATCGTCGCCCGGCATCCGGCCAAGAATGGAGCGTTTTCCGTGCACGACTTCATCATGCGACAGCGGCAGAACGAAATTCTCGGCATGGGCATAGAGCAGGCCGAAGGTGACGCGGTCGTGGTGCCAGGGACGGTGCACCGGCTCCAACGCCATGTATTCGAGCGTGTCGTGCATCCAGCCCATGTTCCACTTCAGCCCGAAACCCAGGCCGCCGGCATGAGGGGGCAGCGTCACCCCGGCCCAGGCGGTGGACTCCTCGGCCACCGTGAACACCCCGGGGTGCTCAAGATAGACCGTTTCGTTCATGTGCTGGAGGAATTTCACCGCGTCGCGGTTGTCGTTCGATCCATCTTGGTTGGGCAGCCACTCGCCGGGCTTGCGGGAATAGTCGAGGTAGAGCATGGAGGCCACCGCGTCGACGCGCAGGGCGTCGATATGGAAGCGCTCGGCCCAGTAGAGCGCGCTGGCGATCAGGTAGGCGCTCACCTCGCGCCGTCCGTAGTCGTAAACGGCGGTGCCCCAGTCCAGGTGCATGCCGCGCCGCGGATCGGCG
>Ga0181529_10005881_pt1 | contig 12662 bp, 14 predicted proteins | sample PEATcosm2014_Bin_36_FD_119763 | JGI IMG/M metagenome (GOLD analysis project Ga0181529, IMG submission 119763) | Peatland microbial communities from MTU Mesocosm Facility, Houghton, MI, USA - PEATcosm2014_Bin10_30_metaG | ecosystem: Environmental > Terrestrial > Soil > Wetlands > Peat | place... | reverse complement strand
TTCCCAAGCTGAATGTCGCCGGTTCGATCCCGGTCTCCCGCTCCAATAGAATCAGTTAATTACAGAATCTACCGGAACAGTGAACTCCATTTGAACACCAATCAGCGAGTTTTCCAGCCTGTTCACCGCAATCTGGCGTTTTGATACCGCCGATTGCGTGTAGACGTTCTGGTTAACATCGAGGCTGTGCCCGAGTTGATCGGCCACCAGTTTGCCCTCAACGCCCAAATCGCTCATCAGGCTCGCATGAGTCCGACGCATCACCTGGAAATTTACCCAGTCAAGACCGGCTTTATCCAGCTTCGGCCCAATGGACCTCCGCCAGACGTTTTCCTTGGCCATCGGCGTCATACGCTCCGACGGAAAGACCCACGCATGGGCGGCTGTTGATGGAGCCAACTTTCGCCAATCTTCGATCTCGCGCAAAAGCCCCTCGGAAAGAGCAGCCTTGCGAAAGGACTGCTCCGTCTTCGGGCTGTCGATCACGCCCCGGTAAACCCTCTGCCGGATATTGGCGTAGGTTGACGTCATCTCGCCCCATGTCAGCGCGAAGATCTCGCCGGGGCGCATGCCCGCAAGAATGGCCAATTTGGCGATCAGCCTTTCCCTTGGACCAAGGACGCGGAAACAGGCCTGGACTTCCGCCGCCGTCATGACTTCCCGCCGAGCCATCCTTGCCTCTTTGGGAGTGAAGAGAAGCTGTGCAGGATTGCGCAGGATATACCCTTCCGCAACGGCCATATCGAAAATCTGCTTGAGATCCCAGCGCAGATGATCGACGGTCGAAAACGAAAGGGCTTCTTTCCCAGCCTTGAGGTCGAGCAGGTCCTGAAGCTCATCCCGCTTCAGACCGGGAAGCTCCCGGTCTCTCAAATCAGCCACGAGATGAATGGAAATCCTGTTCATGGTGCTCCCGCGCGTCGAAGCCTTCCACTTGCGGCTGTAGTAGGGGAAGAACACCTTCTCAACAAATTCCCCAAAAAACCACACCCGGCTGTTGGTTTCCCGTTGCGCGTTTAACTCCGCAACGATCTTTGCAACTGCCTCACGAGCTTTCGATTTCGTCATCTCTTTGACGAGACCGAGAACCCGGCTCTTGCGCTTGCCGCCGTCCCACCACATGCCGAGCCAGCGTCCGCGCTGTTTACGTAGACCACCTGCTTGGTGCCGTTGACGCATAAAACCTCCCTATGCGCGCTTCCGGACACCCCTTACTGGCGATGCCTCTATTCTATCGGTTTCGTTTCTCTCCAGCCATACGGAAAGTGATTCACGTATCACAAGCTTGCGTCGCCCGAGCCGAATGCACGGAATCGCCGCACAACCGAAGACGCGCCCGTCAATCACCTTGCCCACATGCGCCTTTGAACAATGCAGAAGTTGAGCAACGTCCGCAATCGTCAGCAGATCAAATTTGTCAGAGAGCATCGACATAATGCCTCACCTCATGAAAGCTCGGCCTCAGCCCTGGGCCGATATTCCGGCACTGCTGGCTCTGTGAGAAGTGTGGTTTGCTGCGCGAATGTTGTCTAATGAATTCCACGGAGAGCGTTATTCCAATCAGGAATAACGCTCATGACAGATCGCCGACACAATGGGATTTTGTAGCCACTCACTGCCTAGAGGATTACCTCCAATTGCCTCTCCCGCTAAACGCACAAATGCAAAGCTTGCAAATTTTGATTCCGTATCCGCAACTTTCTTTTCGCTTTGGCGTCAAAAGGAGAAAACGGCGCGGATAACCCCGCGTTCAGACCGGTATACGCAAAGTTCAGGAGCGATGGAAAGATACATGCAGCACCGATCATTATTGTGTCGTTCGGCACAAACCCATTTCTTGCCCTTGGTCATTGGCTTGGAGGACGGGTATGGTGCTACCAGAGATTCGCCTCCTGCAAGCAGCAATCGCGCTGGCGGAGGAACTGAACTTTTCTCGTGCAGCCGCGCGGCTGCGCATCGAGCAATCGACGCTGAGCAAGCGGATTGTCGAGCTTGAATCTCAGATCGACTTGCGCCTTTTCGTGCGCAATCATCAAACCGTGGAAGTGACCGAAGCTGGGCGGCATTTTGTGGAAGATGCGCGCCGCGCCGTGTTGTACGCAGAGCGAGCAGTAGCTGACGCAAGGGCCGCGCTGCATGGAGCCGACGAAGTGCTCCACATTGGCAGGTCGGTTTATGCCGACCCGTATCTGGTCACGACGCTCCAGTCGATTCGTCTTTCTCTGTTTCCCGGCCTGAAGATCAAACTCTGGAGCAATTTCTCGCACGAACTCGTGCGCATGGTGGTTACCGGAAATCTTGATCTGGCGCTGGTGGTGGCCATCCCCGATACTTCGTCGCTCAGTTTTTTGTCAGTTGCTGAGTCGCCCGGCTATATCGCGCTGCCGAAAGGTGACGCCAAAGCCGGGAGTGTGGAACTCCGCCTCGAAGATTTGCGCACGCACGAGTGGATTCTGCCCGCGCCGCACATCAACCCGTACATTACCGAGATGATTCAGGCGGAGGCCTCCGCAAAAAACATCGTCGCGCCCGACACGCATACCTTCACAACGGCTGAAGAGGCATCGGCGCTTGTCTTGGCGCACAAGGGCGCTGCATTCCTGACACGCGAGGCGGCGTGGCGAATATCCAGCAATGAAATTGCGATCCGCCCACTGAGCGAGGAACACCCGAAACTCGTAACCAGATTAGCGATGCGTGCCGACGACAAAAAGCGGCTGACGAGCGAGTTCGTTCGCGCAGCCGGGCGCAAGTTGGTCAAGGCGCAATCTTCGCATCAGCGAAGCACCGCGTTAGCCTGCTGAACTGCCGGGAGCGGGATCGACTGTGCCGGTCGCGACGGCATCCACGCCTCGAATGACGATATTGAGCGGTCCATCTTGGCCGCACTTTGTGCAGGGATAAATGCCGGTGGCGACAGCCGTACCGTCGAATTCATCTCGACGAGAGACGTTGCCACAGTGAACACACGCGTGGAAGTGCGATAATTCGCGCCGTGAGCGATCCGAGATACTTGCCATCTTTCCCCTCGATTCGGTAGAGTGTCCCGCCACAGCGGCCTGCGGTATCGTTTTAGACGCGAGATTGTGCAATTGGGGACAAGGTGTGTTCGGTTGCGTCTATTTCTTCGTCAGCACGATGAATAAGGGGTGCCTGTGGCAGTCAAAAAAAAGGCAGCAACGAAAGCAATCCAAAAAGCGGCAGCGGGCAAGGTGAACCGTGAGGGGCAGCGTTGGGCGGTTGATCGGCCAGGCATGACGTTGCGCCTTCCGCTCGATCTCCGCAAGGCCATCACTGAGGAATCTCGCGTAAAGGGCGATCTGGCCAGGATCGTCCTTTTTGCGTTAAGCCACGTGGATCAAGATGAAGTCGATATTCAGCAGACCCGCAAGGCCGGCATGGATCTTACCAATCCCCAGCTCCTCCACGTCGGCGCCGAAGCCCGTACCAAGCTCAAAGACTGGGCCGAAGCCGAAAGCGTCAGTGTCAATGCCATCGTCGTCAGCCTGCTCGATGAGTTCTTCAAACGCCACAAGAAGAGTAAGGCTCTGCGAGAGGAGTTGCGGGAGGAGCTTCGCGTGCATCGGGGTTTTCTTCCAACGTAGTTGTTAAACTTGTACTGATTATGCCTCTCCCATACGATTATGTCGAAGTCCTCCATACCAAGCGCGACCGCTTCGCGACTGAGGCCGCATGGCAGTTTTTCACGGATCAAGCCTGCGAGCATCGCGTTCTCCCAGATGGGCGATGCGATATTATTTTGCGTTTTCGTTCCAACCGGACCGAGCCCTTGGGAGTTATAACGCCTCTGGTTACTGGAGCTGCGACTCGCTTCCATATCGTTCCAATAGCCGCAGGCACTGGCTATATTGGCATTCGGTTGCGCCCAGGAGCAGCAGGAAAGGTACTGGGAATCGATCTCCGAGCTATAGTCAATCGTGGCTTGACCGGCGATGCAGCAATACTAAAGATTCCCGCATTGAAGAATCTGTGTGCTCCAGTATCGAGTATCGATACCCTAAGAAGTCGGCTTAATACTTTTATCGACGATCACACACGCGATTTGACAATTGACGAACTGACGGCTGCCCTTATGGATACGTTACACATAACCGGAGGGCGTTTACCTGTCGCTGATATGGCCGTTCTGCACTGTGTTGATGTGCGCACTGTACACCGGAGGATTGTCGCGGCTACTGGCCTAACTCCGAAGCAGATGGCGATGGTTATTCAATTTCATCGAGCCCTTCGCTTGCGCTTCGATGAGAGGCTTGACATAGCATCAACGGCATTCGAGGCTGGATATTCCGACCAAGCGCATATGTCGAGAATATTCCGCTCCATGGGAGGCATCAGTCCAGCACGGACACCCGATCTGGTTCTTGCCGGTCTGCCGATTTAAGTTGTCCGATTTATTCAAGACATTGGGAGTCAAGCGCAGTATTCTCTTCCTATGAAACTAGGATATTCCATCATCTACGTCACCGATGTGCTGGCAACAGTGGCCTTTTACGAGCAAGCGTTCGGCTTGCGACGGCGATTCATCCATGAGAGCAATCTCTATGCCGAAATGGACACTGGAGATACTCTCTTGGCATTTGCCGGCGAACCCATGGCTGAAATGAACGGGCTGGCGATTCGCCCAAATCGAAACACTGAACTCGCGGCAGGTTTTGAAATTGCACTTATCACCGATGATCCACGCTCGGCCTATGCCACAGCAGTCGCTGCCGGAGCATCGGCGATCAAGCCGCCAACTGAAAAGCCATGGGGACAGGTGGTCGGCTACGTCAGAGACCTTAATGGTTGTCTGGTCGAAATATGTTCGCCCATGGGAGGGTAGCTACACGTGGCAACTCGGGAACGCACCGCATCCTTTATCGCTGAACAGTTAGCGGGTCTCAGCGGCATTGTCGTCGGCAAGATGTTTGGCGAGTATGGAGTCTGGTGCAATGGAAAGATCGTTGCCCTCATCTGCGACGACCAGCTCTTTGTGAAACCAACTGCGTCCGGCCGTAATCTTGCGTGCAGCGCACCCGAAGCACCGCCCTATCCTGGCGCGAAGCCTAACCTTCTCATTGAACAGGGTCTATGGGAAGATGCTGCATGGCTGACCAATTTGATTCGTGTTACGGCAGAGGAACTGCCGATGTCCAAGGAAAAGCAGAAGAAGGCTGGGAAGTAACCCTCGACTATGCGGGGAAACTGCCGTTCAAGCCCGTCGGGGTGGGCCAAAGGGCCTGACGCACAGCGTCAGCGCATATCTGGGCGGGACGACGGGCGTTGGCAATGAAAATGGGGTCCGGCTGACCGGACCCCGCAGTGATTCAAGTTTCCGGATTTGACTTTATGCTGCCTTGGGCTTCTTTTGAGCTACTGGCGGCATTTGGTTCGGCTTTGCCTTGGTCGCTATCTTCCGCGTGGCTTGCGCCTTCTCCTTGGCGGCGAACTCCTGTTTGACCTTGGCCGTGATTGCGGCAACATCCACCTTGTAGAACTCAGCGGCTTCGCGCAGGGCTTTTGCGGATTCGTTGGAACTGTGCGCCGTTTGCAGGACGGTGATTGCCACCAATACCCGGCCAAGGGTGCTCTCGTCGGCCTTGCGAAGAAAGGACGCGAGCAATTTTGCCGGGGCGTCTCCGGTTCCGCCGCTGGCCTTGCCGATGCCATGAAGCCGAAAGATGACCGCAAGGCGGCGCTCGTCCAAGACGGCGGCAAGGTGCTCGGTGACAAAAAGCAGGTCGCGCTTCATCAGGCGGACGGGGACCGCATCGCTGGTTGCTTTCAGGACGCGAAGGCCGGTTGCCTGGGCGATGGCTTCTTCGCGGCGGCGCTTCTCCTGCTCTGCCTTGAATGCCGCATCCGTCGCGGGCCGTTGCTTACGGGCATGGTGGATTGGGCAATCTGGATTCGCGCACACCTTGTGAATGGTGCCAATGTCGCTGCCCTCGGTGATGATGGCATCGGCGGCATACTTGCACACCTTGAACTCCGGGCGCTGCGCGTCGTCTTTTGATTTCGTCTTGTCGTCGCGGATCGCGGTGTACTTGTTGCGCGGCAAAACTGGACTGCCTTCCTTCTGACCGCCGTATGCCGTGCTGATCTGCACAAGGTTCGGCTTGGCGGCTACGGCCTTCGCTACGTGCGCCGCGAGTTTTGAGTTATAGCAGCGAGGATCGGTGCATTGGTCGCCCTGCTTGCCGAGGTCGTCGCCAAAAAGCAGTTTGTTATGGCCGGTACGCTTGGGGCAGTCGGCGCAACTTCCCGCCGTGGCTACAAGCTGCGCGTCGCGCTTATCGAACGGAGCATCTTTCAGGATGAGCAATACATTCGTCTCAATCCAGAATTGCAGGTTGCGCACCGGCAAGAGAATCCTCGCTGCGCTCTGGCTCCCGTTGTAGGCCTCCTTGAAGCAAGCCGAGAGTGCTTGTTGCTGCTGGTCGGCGGGCAACTTCGCCAGTAGCAGCGCATGGCCCACGCCGATTTCGTTGGCGTAGAAGGCATCGACGGCGGCGGGTACAAGGTCAACCAATTTCAACCTTGAAGCCACGAACGAAGGGTGCTTGCCAACCTTCGCCGCAATCTGCTCGATGCTGTATTTCGGCTCCTCCAGCGCCAAAAGCCGCGCGAACCCCTCGGCCTCTTCCATCGGGTGAATCTCGGCGCGAATCAGGTTCTCGACAAGCTGTGCCTCCAGCACTTCGGCGTCGCTCATCTGCTTGATGCGTACCGGCACGGTTTCCTGCCCGGCGATCTGCGCGGCACGATAACGCCGCGCACCGGCCACAATCTCGAAGCCGTTTTCAGTAAGTGGTCGGACAAGCAAGGGCGACAAGACGCCCTGGCTGCGAATGCTGGCGGCGAGTTCTCGAAGACTAACCTCGTCAAAGACGCGGCGAGGATTGGTCTTCGATTCGTTGAGCAGAGCGAGCGGAAGCTCGCGGTATTCAGTGGCATTGATGACTGTCGTTCCCATGATTCATTGCTCCTTTCGAGCGGTTGAATGGTGAAGACGCGCGGAGCGGGGACACGTCGGGCGTGGGTCTGCTCCGCAGCGAGCGGACTAGCCGCGAATCGACTTGTCCGTAAAGGCTTCGAGAAAACCCTGAGCGCGAATGTTCCTGTCCCACTGCCGCGCAAAGGCTTCATGCTGCCGGTGGAGGTCGGGCACGAAAGCGTAGTTCTCGCCGTCTCTGTAGCGCGAATACTGCTCGACGCCGAGATAGTCATTCCGAAAATAGAAACTCGATAACGACATATCGCAGAGCAGCGGCTTTGCCAACTCGAAGCTCATCTCCGGGTCGCGCATCAGGTCGCCGTTCTGTTCGCCGTAGTGCGCGATGGAGATTGCGGGCGAACCGCACGGTCCCGGCTCCGGCGTGGCTTCAATCACAAGGGCCATGAATGGCGGGTTTTCGATCTTGAGGTAGAGCGTGGGCCGGTATCCTCCGGCCCGCTCAAGAATGCGAAGGATGGTTTTCATTACGCCACCTCCGCCATTTCGTCCTGTGCCTCTGACGCGGCGACAGAAGCGGCGGACAATTTGCCGCTCGTCTCGCCGGTGATGGCGTCAAGAATGACCGCCGATGTGCGCTGGATGACTTCAAGACTTTCGGCCAGAAGCGCCGCGTTTCCTGCGTACATCTGGATGTAATCCGAAGAGGCGCGGCCCATCTCAAGGCCGATAGCCTGGCCCACGATGAACGCGACGGCCTCGGCCTCGGTTTCGCGCACGGTGGCGGTGGTCATGGTGCGGCGGTCACTTTTATGCAAAAGTTCATGCGCCGTTTCATGGACCAAACAAACCAGAGTTTCGGCGGGAGTCTGGCCGGGAAGGATGGCGATCTTTCCGCCGTAGCTGACGCCAAGAGCGGGCGCGATGTTCTCGTTGTATTCGAGGGCGATGTTTTGCGAATCAAGAAAAGCAATCAGTCGGTCGCGGTGCTCGCCCACTTCGCCGGTAATGTTGTGCTCGAATTCGGGCAGGTCCGCGCCTTCGGTCTGCGCCACATCAAAAACGTAGACCGCGCGGAAGCCGATCAGCATGGGCGCGGGCTTGCCGTTGTCGTCGTGTGCGCGGTTGTGGTCGGCGTCGTCTTTCCTGCGGCGTTGCCCAACCATCGGGGCGAGAATCTGAATTCCTTTCTCGCCGCGTTTCACAAACCGGCCCAACTCCTTCCACGTGTGGAACCCTGCAACTCTGGTCGCCGTTGGGCGCTGCCGCGCAATGCTCATGATGTTGCCGAAAGAGTAACTATGGAAACGGGCCATCGCCGCGAGATACGCGGTCAGTGTTTCGCTCTTTCCCGCTTCAAGCTGCTGGAGCAGGTAGTCCACGGCTTGCTTGATGAGTTGTTGCGTGGGGTTGTCGCGCTGCGTGGTGCGCTGTTGGTAAGGGGATTCACTGCGGAGCGCCGCATTTTTGCTGTGCGGCGCGATGGTGGCGTTGTTGGTGCTGGTAGCTGCGTAGGTCATGATTTTCGGCTCCTTCGGAGTGGGATTTGCCATTTTTCAGCCCTGGGAGGGCTAAAAAAAGACATTCATTTCATGACTGGCGAAACGGGCGCAGTGAGGCGCTGTCAACTCCCGAAGCCCGAAGGGGCGCGGAAGCGAGCACGGCGGCTTCTATGCCGCGCGGAGCTGCACAAGCGGAGTTGACAGAAGGAGCCGAACGGAGCCTAGAGTTCGCCGGGAAATGAATGTCGAGACGGGATGACCAGCCGAAGGCTGCACCGCATTGCTTTTCAGGGGTCGGCGTTGCGGGCAGGAGACAGGCCCGCATGGATGGGAAGCGTAGAACGCCAGCTTCACCGGCGGTCGCAGCGGGGGAAGGGCGCAGCATCCTTCCTGCAAAATAGTCGTCTATTGATCGCAGAGTTTGGCCGCGTGCACATCGAGATGCGTTTTGAACGGAAAAGAAACCCTGGCGAAGTTACAACCCTTGTTTTGGGGGATTTCGCGAATCCATGCGGAGCCGTGTGATCTTCAACTGACCTCAGAGTACCCCTTGAAGCACGTGCAGTTAGGCTCGATTACGCAGGTACGAAAAAATGTGGAACCTGGAACCATGCTTTAGCGTAAACATTTGCATGAAACTCCTGTGCTCAGTAATCCTGTTCGTTTTGGTTACCCATCTCCAGGCACAACAAGGTGGGCCAGTGTTGGTGAACTCGGGTGTTGGCGCCCTTGAAATGAAAATTTCTGGTTCAGGCGGCCCGGCGGTCGTTTTTGAATCAGGCTTTAGCGGCACTTACGAATACTGGAACGCAGTTGTGGCGGCCATCTCTGGCAAGACGACGACGGTACGGTATAACCGTGCTGGATTTGGACATTCCCCTCTGAATGACAAGCCGCGAACTGCCGAGGAGATTGCAAAGGAACTGCATACGGCACTGTCTAATGCAAAGGTCTCTCCTCCTTATATTCTTGTGGGGCACTCTGCTGGAGGCATGTACGTTCGGGAGTTTGCTTACCTCTTTCCAAACGACGTTGCGGGCATTGTGCTCGTAGACCCGGCGCCCGAGACTTTTTATGGAATGATGGCTCAGGATCCCGTTTTTTGGAAGTCGGTGATGGAAGAACTCAAGCAAGAGCAGCCGGGAGCTCTGGCGCAGATGAATGTGAACGCGGCGACAGTAAAGGAACTGAAAGCTGCGTGGCCTCTGCCTCATGTGCCCGTTGTGTTGATTTCTGCAACTAAGATACAGCCACCCACGTTTACAGAGGAACGGCGAAAAGAAATGACATCCTTGCAGACGGCGCTGGTACAGCAGATACCCGGAGCGCAACATATTGTGGCTACAGGATGTGGTCATAATATTCCCGGTGAGTGTCCGACAGTAGTCACTAACGCTGTGTTGACAATGATCACCGATCTCGCGAACAAATGACGCATTAAGAGTTAGATGCTAGAGTGAGCCGAAGTTTTGTGCTTCGAAAAACGAGATATTTACGTTTACTCAGCGTGGCCTCGGGTTTCATAAACAAGAGATCTCTCGATGACTATTTTGTATTATTACCATTGGTTAAATGGTGAATCGCGTTGATATGGACCGCCTGAAAAGTCGTATTTTCAGTAACTTGGATTCTCAACTGACGATTTCAGCCAATGCACTCATTGAGAGCTGGTTGTCTACAATTGTAAGGATTACCCCGCGAAGACGCCGTTAACTACAGAATTCCTCGGCATCAATCAAGCAACAGCCATCTCCTGCTTGTCCGGCGCAATTTCCACTTTTGTGCGCAACCGCACATTGAGCGCGTCCAGTACACGGATCGTGCGTTCCAGCGTGATGCCGAAGTATTCGTTGCGTTCGTCGCGCGAGACCTGCGACTCGTGAACGCCGAGCCGCTTGGCCAGATCGCGCTGTGAGATTCCTTGGGCGATGCGCAGTGAAATCAGCAAAGGCCCAAGTCCGCGAAGGTTCTCCAACTCATCGAATTCGCCCCGCTTCAGCCGCTCGTAGCTCTCCACTTCCTCTTTCAATTGCAGGTGGAAGGACTCGATTGGATCGATGACGCGCTTGATCTCCTCGTCGGAAAGGCCGGTGGCCTTGAGCCGGTCTCGATGCTCGGCGAGCCGGCCGCGTTCTTCCTCAAGACGAGTGGTTGCGAGTTGGTATTCAGTTTCGTTGCGAATCATGACGGTCCCCCATATTTGATTTTCACGATGCCTCGCGGCTTGCCGTCCCGGCGCGACTGACGGAAGGCGGAAGGAAACTCCAGTTCATGGCCAAACCTGTCGCGGATGCCGCTGCCGAGGCCAAGTCCGGGCACATGCGGATACAGTTCGACCCGGTAGCGATGCCACATGGGAAGCTGGCGCTTGGGATAGCCGCGATAAGGCCGTCGCGAGGCCGGGTCCCAGGTCCATACCTTGTACGGGTCGAGGCGATTAAGTTGCTGCGCCAGAGCGCCAGATGCGAGCGATTTCAGGTCGCATACGAAGTATCCGTCGATGTCGTTGGGATGGTCTTTGTCCTCAACAAACGAGCCGTCGGCAAAGATTTCACGGATACCAACCTGCCAAAGCTGGCGGGCGAGAATCTCCAATCCGCCGACAAGTTGCTCGCGCCAGACGGCATCCCAAGTCGGGTCGGTATTCTGCTTTCCGCCACCACGCACGAGTCCCGATAGGCGCAGTTCATCGAAGGAAAGCTCGTAGTCTCCTGGCGGCAAAAGGCCGTCGCTGTCGAAGGGAGGAATGGCTGTCATAGGGAAAACCCTTCTCTAGGCAAAATAGCCTAGTATGACACTTATGTCAAGTGTGACTATTGAGTAGAGGGAGCCTGATTTCCTATTCTGCTCAATAGATGGTGGTTAATGGACTCTGAATTCTCTCGACAGTGTCGAGAGGATTAGCCAGACGCGTCTGGCCAATTCAGATTGTCCAGACACCGTCTGGAGAATTGGCCGAATCTTGGTGTACCGGTTCAGATTTTGCAGACGCTGCCTGCAAAATCAGGTCAAGGCAATTCCAGGGGCCAATATCGCGCTCTGGCCGATCTTGAGCGCGGATGTCTTGGAGATGTCGGTGCTGAGTTGCGGGGCGAGTTGGGCGAGATTGTTGGTGAAGATTTGCGCGTCCTGCGAGGCGCGGGAGACAGAAACATAGGCAAACCGGGTGTTGATGAGTTCGGGGTGGACGTTGGTGTCCATGTTGACCAGAACGCGTTCCGAAGTGAGTCCCTGCGAACTGTGCGAGGTCACGGCGTAGCCGTGATCGAAGTGCCTCATCTCTGCCGGATCAAAGGTGACCGCCCTGTCTTTGCCGCCGTCCATGCGGACGGTCATTGCGCCGTTAGCGTCGATCTTCTCCACGGTTCCAAGGTCGCGGTTGGCGACGCCTAGATCACGGTTCGGCGCGGTGAATTGCAAGCGGTCGCCCACAGCAAATTCGCGCTCGATCTCGTGGTAAGCGGAGATACCGTGCAAACGGGCAGGATCGTAGGTAACTTGCGGGCCATCCGGCTTCTCGACGGTCAACAGATTCGATTTTGGATCGGTCGAGACTACTCGCGCATAGCTGCGCTGCTCGATGCCGAGAGTTCTGCTGCCACGCTGGTAGTGAAGCACGTCGCCAACCTCATAGCGCGCGGCCCAGGCCCGGTCAGCGCCGGTCATGTCGAAACGCGGCGCAAGCACGCGCATTGCGTGGTTTTCGGATTCGACGATGCCGCGCTCCTGCAACTCAGCACGCACAGCTTGATTGATCTCGCGCCGCGAAGCGTTGTCGGGAGAAACGATGATGGTGTTGGCCGGATTGTCGGCATAATTGCGGGCAATCGAGGCGATGCGTTTTTCGGGATCTGCAATCTCCGTAACACGACCCTGCTGTTCAAGAAGTGCGACGCCCACCGCTACTTCGCCGCGCGATAGATGCTCGACGGCGCGCAGCAACTCGGGGTCTTTCTGGCGCACAATTTTGTCGAGCGTGGCCGTTTTCATTCCGCTTTCAACCAACTGCTCGAAGGGCTTCCCGGCTTCCACCCCTTGATGCTGGCGCGTGTCGCCGATGAAGAGAACCCGGTCGCCTGGATCGAGTTTGGCGAGGAAATCGCGCACCTGTTTGGTGCTGGCGAGGCTCGATTCATCCACCATATATAGGTGGCGTTCCGGGGTCGGCTGCTTATGCCGGGCAAGGAAACCTTGCAGCGTGTCGG
>Ga0181529_10005880_pt1 | contig 12663 bp, 11 predicted proteins | sample PEATcosm2014_Bin_36_FD_119763 | JGI IMG/M metagenome (GOLD analysis project Ga0181529, IMG submission 119763) | Peatland microbial communities from MTU Mesocosm Facility, Houghton, MI, USA - PEATcosm2014_Bin10_30_metaG | ecosystem: Environmental > Terrestrial > Soil > Wetlands > Peat | place... | reverse complement strand
GCTCGTCTATTTCGTCGTCATGCCGCTGCTGATCCGCTTCTCGGTGTCGCTGCAGCAGGTCAACACGCCGGGCGAGGCGACGATCGAGCTGCTGCCCAAGGTCAGCGAATACCTGTCGCTGATCATGACGTTGATCTTCGCCTTCGGCGCGGCGTTCCAGCTTCCAGTGGTGCTGACGCTGCTCGGGCAAGCCGGCATCGTCAGCTCGCAGTACCTTTCGTCGATGCGCCGCTATGCGATCGTCGCGGTGACCGGCGTCGCGGCGCTCCTGACTCCGCCGGACCTGCTCAGCATGACCTCGCTCGTTCTGCCGATGCTGCTGCTCTACGAGGGCTCGGTGATCGCGGTGAGGTTCGTCGAGAAACGCCGCAAGGCCGCCGAGAAGGCCGCCGAACAAGCCAACAAGACCTGAGCCGCGCCGTCCTGCTGATCAGAGGCGCCCTTCGCGCTGCTCGCGCCGACCGTTGGCGCGCCGCTGGCGGCGCCGTCTTGGGCAAGCGTTTCGATACGTTTGAGGTTTGGGGGGCCGTTCTGGTAAGGGCAGGCCTCAGCGTCAATGCTTTCGGCGACCGGCTGCGCGTGCGCCGGCTGAAAGCCGTCGGGTGAAATTATGCATGATATCAAATTGATTTGCGAGAACCCTAAGGCTTTTGACGAGGGACTTGGCCGCCGCGGCCTTGCTCCCGCAGCCGATTCGCTGATCGCGCTCGACGAAACGCGCCGCGTCGCGATCCTCGCACTGCAGAAGGCGCAGGAGCGGCGCAACGCCGCCTCGAAGGAGATCGGCGCGGCGATGGCGAGGAAGGATACGGCCGCCGCGAACGACCTGCGCGCCGAGGTCGCCGGCCTCAAGGCGACGATGCCGGAGCTCGAGGCGGCCGAACGACAGGCCGGCGCGGCGCTCGACGAGGCGCTCGCCGCCATTCCCAACCTGCCGCTCGCCGAAGTTCCTGTCGGCAAAGACGAGAACGACAACGTCGAAGTGCGACGCCATGGCGCGCCGCCGAAGTTCCCCGACGGCTTCAAGCCGAAGGAGCATTTCGATATTGGCGAGGCGCTCGGCCTGATGGATTTCGACGCCGCGGCGAAGCTGTCGGGCGCGCGCTTCGTCGTGCTCAAGGGCGCGCTGGCGCGGCTTGAGCGCGCGCTCGAGCAATTCATGCTCGATCTTCACACACAGGAGCATGGCTACGAGGAGATCAACCCGCCTGTGCTGGTGCGCGACGAGGCGATGTTCGGCACCGCGCAGTTGCCGAAGTTCCGCGACGACCAATTCGCCGCAGGCGACGGCTTCTGGCTGATCCCGACCGCCGAAGTGCCGATGACCAATCTGGTGCGCGAGAGCATCGTCGACGAGGCGAAGCTGCCGCTGCGCTTCACCGCCGGCACGCTCTGCTTCCGTGAAGAAGCGGGCGCCGCCGGCAAGGACACGCGCGGCATGATCCGCCAGCATCAGTTCGAGAAAGTCGAGCTGGTGTCGATCACGACGCCCGAGCAATCGCTCGCCGAGCACGAGCGCATGACCGCTTGCGCCGAAGAGGTGCTGAAGCGGCTTGGCTTGCACTTCCGCACCATCGTGCTGTGCACCGGCGACATGGGTTTCGCCTCGCGGAAGACCTACGACATCGAGGTCTGGTTGCCGGGGCAGGGGCGTTTCCGCGAGATTTCGTCGTGCTCGGTGTGCGGCGACTTCCAGGCGCGGCGGATGAACGCGCGCTGCAAGGCGGCCGACGCCAAGCGCACCCGTTTCGTCCATACGCTCAACGGTTCGGGCGTCGCGGTCGGCCGCGCTCTGGTCGCGGTGCTGGAGAATTACCAGAACCCCGACGGCTCGGTGACGGTCCCGGACGTCCTCAAGCCCTACATGGGCGGCCTGACGCGCATCGCGCCGAAAGCGTGAGCGCGGTGGCGCGGGCCTCCGCGCCCGCGGCGCCTGAGACGGGCCGCGCGGCCACGGAAGGCCGCGCCACTAAGGGCATTCGCCCGCAGCGGTCACCGTCGCGCCGTCGGCTTTGGCGAAGCAGGCGTTGGAATAGGTCTTGGCCGCGCCGTCCTTGCTCCCGCAGACCGGGTCGTAGTTTTCCGTGCAGAAGATCGGCGTTTTCGTCGGTTTTGGCGTCGGGTCGCCGCATTGACCCTGCCGAACGACCTCGGCGCCGTCGGCCTTGGCGCAGCCGACGTTGGAATAGGTCTTCTGGACGCCGTCCTTGACCCCGCAGACGGGCGCCCATTGCGCGGTGCAGAATCCCGCCGCCACGCTCGGCGCCGGGGCGAACGACGCGGCGGCGAAGGCGGCGAAAACGAACCATCTCCGCATTGCCGATCTCCGCGGCTCGTGGCGATATGCGAAGGATTGCACGGATCGCGCCGCCGCGCGATAGGGCGCCGCGTCGCGCGAATCGCCGCGGCGCGCTAGAACAGCCCTTGGCGGCGAAGGGCGGGAAAAGGCGTCAATGCGAATTTTGATCACCAACGACGACGGCGTTCACGCCCATGGCCTTAAGGTTCTGGAGGGAATCGCGCTGAAGCTCGGCGGCGAGGTCTATGTCGTCGCGCCGGAAAGCGACCAGTCGGGCGTCGCCCATTCGCTGTCGCTCAACAACCCGATGCGGCTGCGCGAGGTCGGCCCGCGGCGTTTCGCGGTGCAGGGGACGCCGACCGACTGCGTCATCATGGGCGTGAGGCGGCTCCTCGCCGAGGCGCCGCCCGACCTCATCCTCTCCGGCGTCAACCGCGGCCAGAACGTCGCCGAGGACGTCACCTATTCCGGCACCATCGCCGCGGCGATGGAGGGCGCGCTGCTCGGCATTCCGTCGATCGCCCTGTCGCAGTCCTACGGCGGCGCCAGCCGCGAAAAGGTCGAATGGGAGTGCGCCGCGACGCTCGGCCCCCAAGTCGTCGAGCGCATCCTCGCCGCCGGCGTGCCGGAGGGCATGCTGGTCAACGTCAATTTTCCGGCGTGCCCGGCGGCCAGGGCGGCCGGGTTCGCCGTCACGCGCCAGGGTCGGCGCGACACCGAACTGACGCAGATCGAAGAGCGCCGCGACGGCCGCGGAATCCCCTATTATTGGCTGATGTTCAAGCGCGGCGGTTTCGAACCCGGGGTCGGCACCGACATCGAGGCGCTCGCCGCCAAGAAGGTGTCGATCACGCCGCTGAGTCTCGACCTGACCGACGAAGCGACCCGCGCGCGCTACGCCGCGGTCTTTGCGAGCGGCTGACGCGATGGCGACGCCTTCCGATGATCGCGCGCCGAGCGCCAATCCGGAGGCTGAAGAGCGCATCCAATTCATGTTGCGGCTCAGGGCGCGCGGCATCCGCGACCTGAGCCTGTTGCGTGCGCTGGAGCGGGCGCCGCGGTCGCTGTTCATGCCGCAGCGCTACGCCGACGTCGCCGGGCGCGACATCGCGTTGCCAATCGGCGGCGGCCAAACCTCGCCGCCGCCTTCGGTGGTGGCGGCGATGATCGAGGCGCTCGATCCGCCGCCGCGCGGCCGTGTGCTGGAAGTGGGCGCCGGCAGCGGCTACGCGACCGCGCTGCTGGCGCAACTCTCGGGCGAAGTCGTCTCGCTCGAGCGCCGGCGCACGCTCGCGCTCGAGGCGGCGGCGCGGCTGTCTGCGTTCGGGGTCGACAACGCGCGGGTCGAATGGGCCGACGCGCTCGCCTACGACGCCGGCGCCGCCCGCTTCGACGCGATCCTGGTCCACGCCGCGGTCGATTCGCCCCCGACCCGGCTGTTGGCGGCGCTCGCCGAGGGCGGCGCGATGGTGGCCGTCGTCGCCGGCGAGCGAGCGGCCGATCAGCGCATTGTCCGCTGGGTCCGCCAGCCGGGGGGCGACGCCTTCGAGGCGAGCGAGCGCGGATCGGTTCGCGCCTTCCGACCTCTCGCGCCGGGGCTCGCCGGCGGCGATTGAGCCGCTCACGACCGTCACACGGCCGACGCGGATCCGGCGCTTCGGCGCCAAAATATTCATCTTAAACCAAGTGTTAAGACGTTCGAACGAAACTGCCTGCGAGTTGGGTTGCGTATGAGTGGGTTGGGCCGATGAGAGAGTTCGCAGCGTTTGTTGCGCGTCGCGGCGCGGTCCGCGTCGCTTTGACCGGGTTGATTGGCGTCTGGCTGGCGGGGTGCTCTCCGGACACGGACCGTTTTTCACAAGGCTACGCGCCGGCCCCCGATCCATTCGCCAATCCTTTCGCCTCAAACGCCGCGCCCACGGCCGCGCCGACGTCGAGCGTGGCTTCGGCGCCGCTCGCGCCGCCTTCGCCGGTTCAGACCGCCGCCATTCCGTCGGCGCCGGTCGCGCCTGCGCCGCAGAGCCACGTCGCTTCGAGTCAGCCGGTCGGCGGGTCGGCGGCGGGGTGGAGCATCGTCGGCGGTTCGCCGATCGTCGTCGCCCAGGGCGACGACGCCGAAAGCGTGTCGCGCCGCTACGGCGTGCCGGCCACGGCGCTGATCAAGAGCAACGGCCTGACCAGCGGGTCGCAGATCCACGCCGGCATGCATCTCGTCATTCCGGTTTATAACGCCGGGGCCGAGCCGAGCGGCGCCAAGCCGAAGAAGGCCGCGGAGGCGGAGGACGCCGACGTTGCGCCCGGCAAGCACGCCAAGGCCACGCCGGCCAAGGAAGAGACCGCCGACGCTGCGCCGAAGGTCAAGTCGAAGGCGAAGACCGAGGCTCGCGACGACAAGCTCGCCGCCAAGACAAACGACAAGCCGTCGGCCAAGGTCGCGGCCAAGAGTGGCGACAAGCCCGCCGCCAAACCGGTCGCGCCGCAGTTGACTGCGAAGAACGACGTCGGCTCCCAGACGACGACCGCGAAGAAGTCGCAGCCCGACGTCACGCCGACCGCCAGCGTCAAGCCGGCCGATACGGCGGCGCCAATGACCAGCGCCGAAGCCGACGCCGCCGGCGTCGCGCCGGAGTTCCGCTGGCCGGCGCGCGGCCGCATCATCGAAGCCTTCAAAGCCGGCGGCAACGACGGCATCAACATCGCCGTGCCGGAGGGCACCTCGGTGCGCGCGGCCGAAAGCGGCGTCGTCGCCTACGCCGGCGACGAACTCAAGGGTTACGGCAACCTGGTGCTGATCCGCCATCCCAACGGCTTCGTCACCGCCTACGCCAACAATGGCGAGCTCGACGTCAAGCGCGGCGACACGGTCAAGCGCGGGCAGGTCATCGCCAAGTCCGGCCAGACCGGCAACGTCAACTCGCCGCAGCTGCACTTCGAGTTGCGCAAGGGTTCGACGCCAGTCGATCCGACCGGTTATCTCGCCGGCCTCTGAGAGCGCCGTCGGGACGAAGAGGTCGTCCGACTCCTCCAGGCCGGACGCGATTCCCACGGGCGGACCGCGAGACACGAAAAGCGCCGTGGGCTTAAGACCAGGCGGCGGGTCCCAGGAAAGGCCCGCCGCCTCGGCGTTGTTCAGCCTTTGCGGTCGAGCCGGCGGCCAAGCCGGCCGGCGAGATCCTGGGTGAACTGCCAGGCGGTGCGGCCGGAGCGGGCGCCGCGCGTCGTCGCCCATTCCAGCGCGTCGCGTTCGATCTCCTCCAACGGCGCATCGAGGCCGAAATAATCGGCGTAGCCGCGCACCATGGCGAGATACTCGTCCTGGCTGCAATGGTGGAAGCCGAGCCACAGGCCGAAGCGATCCGACAGCGACACCTTCTCCTCGACCGCTTCGCCGGGATTGATGGCGCTCGAGCGCTCGTTTTCCATCATCTCGCGCGGGATCAAGTGGCGGCGATTGGAGGTGGCGTAGAAGACGACGTTGTCGGGCCGCCCCTCGATGCCGCCTTCGAGCGCCGCCTTCAGCGACTTGTAGGACGTGTCGCCGCCGTCGAACGAGAGATCGTCGCAGAAGACGATGAAGCGCTGCGTCGCGTCGCGCATCAGCGTCATCAGCGCAGGCAGGCTCTCGATGTCCTCGCGGTGGATCTCGACCAGCTTCAGGCGTCCGTCGCCAATTCCGCGGCGATTGATCTCGGCGTGCGCCGCCTTGACCAGCGACGACTTGCCCATGCCGCGCGCCCCCCACAGCAGCGCGTTGTTGGCGGGCAGTCCGCGGGCGAAGCGCAGCGTATTGTCGATCAGCAGGTCGCGCACCCGGTCGACGCCGTGCAGCAGCGATATGTCGACGCGGTTGACCTTGGCGACCGGCTCGAGCGCGCCGCTGTCGGCGCGCCAGACGAACGCGTCGGCGGCGGCGAAGTCGGGGCGGGGGCGCGGCGGCGGGGCGATCCGCTCCAGCGCGTCGGCGATGCGGGCGAGTCGCTCGGCGAGGTCGGGCGAGGCGAGGAACGGGGCGGTCATCGGGTCATCCCATCGGGGCCGGCGGGGTTTGTCACAAACCTGCGCCCAGCTCTAGCGCCGGCGTCGCCTCAACTCGGCCGTACCTCTGCCGCAGGCTCGGCGGCGAGGTCGTCGAGAATCGGGCAGTGTGGGCGGTCGTCGCCGTGGCAAGCGTGCACCAGCTTGCGCAGCGTCTCCGCCATCGCCTGCATTTCGGCGATGCGGCCCTCGAGATCGACCAGATGATCCTTGGCGATGCGTCTGACGTCGCGGCTCGGCCGGTCGTCGTCGCGCCACAGCGCCAGCAGCGCGCCGATTTCATCGATCGAAAAGCCGAGGCGGCGCGCGCGCCGCACGAAGCGCAGCTCGTGGACGTCGCTGTCGCCATAGTCGCGATAGGCGTTGTCGCGCCGGGCGGCTGGCCGCAGCAGGCCGATCGACTCGTAATGGCGGATCATCTTGGCGCTGACGCCGCACGCCGCCGCCGCCGCTCCGATGTTCATGATGAAAGCCTCTTGACCTTCCAGCGATGGGAAGGTGTAGCCGATCTGACGAGAGCTAGGCAACAGCGAGATCAAAGATGCCCGCCGCCGATCCGGAAGCCGAGCGCGCCAGCCACGCTCACGACCACGGCCATGCCCACGAGGACGACCGCGCCCACGCCCACAGCGCGCCGGCGGCCGGGTCGGCCACGGACCCGGTCTGCGGCATGAGCGTCGACCCAGCGAGCGCCAAGCACAGCGCCGAATTCGCTGGCAAGACGTACTATTTCTGCTGCGCCGGCTGCCGTGAAAAGTTCCTCGCCGAGCCGCAACGCTACCTCGGCGAAGCGCCGGCCGAAGCGGCGCCGAGCGCGCCCGGAACGATCTACACCTGCCCGATGCACCCGGAGATCCGCCAGGTCGGGCCGGGAAGCTGTCCGATTTGCGGCATGGCGCTCGAGCCTGCGACGCCGGTCGCCGAGAGCGGGCCAAATCCGGAACTCGTCGACATGACGCGGCGGTTCAGGGTCGCTGTGGCGCTGGCGGTTCCCGTGGCGGCGCTCGAAATGACTGGCCATTTCGTCAACCTCGACGCAATCGTCAATCCGCAGGCGTCGAACTGGATTCAATTGGTCCTGGCGACGCCTGTGGTCCTTTGGGCGGGCTGGCCGTTCTTCGTGCGCGGCGCGCGGTCGATCGTCTCGCGCAATCTCAACATGTTCACCCTGATCGCGCTGGGGACCGGCGTCGCGTGGACATACAGCGTCGTCGCGACCGTCGTCCCCGGGTTCTTTCCCGCCGCCTTTCGCGCCATGGACGGCGCCGTCGCGATCTATTTTGAAGCGGCGGCGGCGATCACCGCGCTCGTGCTGCTCGGACAGGTCCTCGAGCTGCGCGCGCGAGAGCGGACCGGCGGCGCGATTCGCGCTCTGCTCGATCTCGCGCCCAAGACCGCCCGCCGCGTCCGCCCAGACGGGAGCGACGAGGACATCGCGCTCGATCGCGTCGCGGTTGGCGACCGGCTGCGCGTGCGCCCAGGCGACAAAGTCCCGATCGACGGCGAAATCCTCGAAGGCCGCAGCGCGATCGACGAATCCATGGTGACGGGCGAGTCGATGCCCGTTTCCAAGACGATCGGCGACCGCGCCGTCGGCGGGACGATCAATCAGACCGGCGCCTTCGTGATGCGCGCCGATCGCGTCGGTCGCGACACCGTGCTGGCGCAAATCGTCGAGATGGTGGCCAAGGCGCAGCGCAGCCGGGCGCCGATCCAGCGTCTCGCCGATCAGGTGTCAGGCTGGTTCGTGCCGCTGGTTGTCGCCGTCGCGGTCCTCGCCTTCGCCGCCTGGGCGACGTTCGGTCCCGAGCCGCGTTTCGCCGACGGACTCGTGGCCGCGGTGTCGGTGCTGATCATTGCCTGTCCCTGCGCCCTCGGGCTGGCGACGCCGATGTCGATCATGGTCGGCGTCGGGCGCGGCGCACAGTCGGGCGTGCTGATTAAGAACGCCGAAGCGCTGGAACGGTTGGAGAAGATCGACACGCTCGTCGTCGACAAGACGGGCACGCTGACCGAAGGCAAGCCGCGCGTCGTCGCGGTCCTCACCGCGCCGGGCTTCGCGTCCGACGAAGTGCTGCGCCTCGCCGCGAGCCTGGAGCGGTCGAGCGAACACCCGCTGGCGGCGGCGATCGTCGCGGCGGCGAACGAGAAGGGGCTGGCCTTGGCCGAGGCGGCCGATTTCGACGCGCCGGCGGGCAAGGGCGTTCGCGGCTCGGTCGAGGGTCGCGCGGTGGCGATCGGGACAGAGGACTTCCTCGCCGAATGCGGCGTCGACTTACGCGCAATCGCCGCGGAGGCCGAGCCACTGCGCCGCGACGGCGCGACCGCGATCTTCGCCGCGATCGACGGAAAGGCCGCCGGCGTGATCGGCGTCGCCGATCCGATCAAGCCGACGACGCCGGCCGCGTTGCAGGCGCTGCGCGACGCGGGCGTGCGCGTCGTCATGCTGACCGGCGACAACCGCACGACGGCTGAGGCGGTCGCGGCGAAGCTCGCAATCGCCGAGGTCGAGGCGGAAGTCCTGCCGCAGAACAAGGCCGACGCGGTTGCGCGGCTGCGCAAACAGGGTCGAGTTGTCGCGATGGCCGGCGACGGCGTCAACGATGCGCCAGCGCTCGCCGCCGCCGACGTCGGCGTGGCGATGGGGACGGGAACCGACGTCGCGATCGAGAGCGCCGGCGTCACGTTACTCAATGGAGATCTGCAGGCGCTCGTGCGCGCGCGGCGGCTGTCGGCCGCGACGATGCGCAACATCCGCCAGAACCTGTTCTTCGCCTTCGTCTACAATGCCGTCGGCGTGCCGATCGCCGCCGGCGTCCTCTATCCCGTCTTCGGAATTCTGCTGTCGCCGATCATCGCCGCAGCGGCGATGGCGCTGTCGTCGGTCAGCGTGATCGGCAACGCGCTGCGGCTGCGCAATGCGAGGCTGTAGCGCTGACGTCGCGCAGAAATGGACGCTCGCCACCCGGCGGCCGGGCCTCCAACTGGCGGAACAGGGCGGGGTGACGCTGATCGTCGACCTCCAAGCGCAGGGCTGGGCCTGCATCCGACCTTGACGGCGCCTGGCGAAACGGTCAGGCGATGCTATATGAAGGGACGCGCGCCGGGCCTTGAACCCGGTCGAAGACGAGGCGCCAATGAGAAATTCACGTTTCAAGGCGATGAGCCTGACCGACGCCGCGGCGGAGCGGGTCAAGGAGATCGTCGCCGCCGCCGACAAGCCGATCGTCGGCGTCCGGGTCGGGGTCAAGAACGGCGGATGCGCCGGCATGTCCTACACGATGGAATTCGCCGAGACCGTCGTCGCCAACGACGAGGTGGTCGAGGACAAGGGCGTCAAGCTGCTGATCGACCCCAAGGCGCTGCTGTTCCTGCTCGGCGCCCAGATGGACTTCAAGGTCGACAAGCTGTCGTCAACCTTCGTCTTCAAGAACCCCAACGAGACCTCCGCCTGCGGCTGCGGCGAGAGCGTGGCGATCACGCCGGCCTCGCCCGAGGCCCTCGCCGAAGGCTGACGCGCACGTGGATCGCGAAGGGCTCGAAGAGCTGTTCGCGCCCTACGCAATCGTCTCGGCGCGCCGCATGTTCGGCGGCCACGGCGTCTATTTGGACGGCCTGTGCTTCGCCCTCTCGATCGGCGGCGACGTCTACCTGAAGGTCGACGCCGAGACGCAAGCGGATTTCGCCGCCGTCGATTCGCGGCCTTTCGTCTACAGCGCGCGCGGCCGCGAAGTGCGGGTCGGCTATTGGCTGGCGCCGTCCGCCGCTTTTGACGATGAGGACGAATTGCGGCGATGGGCGTCGCTGGCCTTCGCCGCCGCGCGGCGCGCCGCGGCGAAGCGACAGAAACCCCGCAGTCGGCCGATCAAGGCGGCGAAGCGATCGGCCCGGTCCGGCCCAGGCGGCCGCGCTGGAAGCTCGCCATCAGGACGCCGACCGCCACATTGAGCTTGGCGAGCCACCAGCGGCTGAAGCCGGCGAGCGCCGTCGCGGCGACGAGCGAGACGACGAACGTCGCGGCGATCGCCGCGGGCGCCGATCGCGTGGCGAGGAAGACGTAAGCGCCGACCGAGCACAGAACCGGCACGTGGACGAGATAGAAGGGGAACGACAGCTCGCCGCAGGCGCGGCCCCATGGCCGCGACAACAGGCGGCGCATGCCGGCCCAGCCTTCCGCCGTGGCGATCAGCAGCGCCGCCGCCGCCGCGTAGAGATAGGGGATCGGCAGCCAGGCTGGCCAGATTGCGGTCAGCGGCGCGTAGAAGCCGAGCGCGCCCTGGGTGTAGCCGCAGCCGAGCAACGCCGCCGCCGTCGCGACGACGCCTAACGACGCCGGAACGCGCAGTCCCTCCCGCGGCAGCAACGCCGCCAAGGCGAAGCCGGCGACGAACGGGATCAGCGCGGGATTGGCCGCGCCGCAGGCGACGGCCGCGCCGACGACCACGATCAGGCGCGTGCGCAGCGCCGGGCGGGTGGCCAGCAGGAAGGCGAGCGCGTAGACCATCAGGCTGCCGTAGAACTCATAGGACATGGTCCACAGGCTGCTGTCGTAGGTCGAATCGCCGCGCAGGAAGGTGAGAACCGCGCCCTGCAGAAAGGCGCCGACCAGGCTCGGTTGGAACGAGGCGTCTGGCAGCGCGCCGCCGAAGCGGGCAAACCACGACGAGCCGCTGAGGGCCGCTGCAGGCGCGTAAAAGTAGCCGCCGACGGCGAACAGCAGCCACGAGCCGAGCACCGCGACGAGCGCCGGGCCGGCGAGCCGCGGCCAGCGCTTGATCAGTCCGCGGACGAGGATATCGGTGCGGCCGGTCGTCAGGCTGAGGCGCGTCAGCACGAAGCCCGAGAGGACGAAGAAGAACGCGACGGCGCCGGCGCCGTGAACGGCGACGAACCAGAATTGCGAGCGGGCCGACTCGGCGATCGGCGTCGCGCCGAGATAGCCGGACGACAGCGGATAGAAGGCGAGCATGGAATGCCAGCCAAACACGGCAAGCGCGGCGATCCCGCGCATCGCGTCGAGGCTGACGTCACGCTCTTTGCTCATGCCGAAAACGCCTCGGGGCCGCGACAGCGGCGGTCCCCGCGCCGGCGACGTCCGTCCGGGCGCCGCGTCAGCGCACTATCCGGGCCAATGCTTGACGCCGCCTTACTTCGTTCGGCGACTAGTCTTCCGCTTCGGCGGGAACCGGCTTGGTCGGCAACCGGACTGGGCGCAGCAGGAAGCTCGGCACGTGGTCGCCAAGGCCGATGACGCGCACGTCGCCTTCGTCGTCGCGGCGCGGGCGCCGCGGCGCCTCCGGCCTCGGTTGGCGGCGCGGCTGCTCCGGACTAGGCTGCGGCTTGCGCGCAGCTTCGCGCTCCGCCGGCCCAGTTTGCGGATGGCCGCCGGGGACGCGTTCGGCGTCACTGCGCGCTTCGCGTTCCGCCGGCGCCTCGTTCGAGTGGCCGCTGCGATCGCGCTCTGCGCCGCTGCGCGCCTCGCGCTGCGCCCGCTCGCCGTGCGAACGGCCGCCGCCGCGGCCGCGATCGCCGCCGTTACGACGGCTACGGCCGCCGCGATGCTCGCGCGGCGCGTCCTCGGCTTCCGCCGGTTCGTCGACGGGGGCGTCCCCGCCGGCCTGCCATTCGATCTTCTGGCCGATCAGCTTCTCGATGTCGTCGATCGAGCGCGTCTCGGCGCGGGTGACGATCGTCAAGGCGACGCCGAGTTTGCCGGCGCGCCCGGTGCGGCCGATGCGATGGACATAATCCTCTGCGTGATGCGGAGTGTCGTAATTGATGACGTGGCTGACGTCGGGAATGTCGAGGCCGCGCGCCGCCACGTCCGAGCAGACCAGCAACTGCACTGAATCGTTGCGGAACGAGTCGAGCGCGGCCATGCGCGAGCGTTGGTCGAGGTCGCCGTGCAGCGCGCCGACGGAAAAGCCGTGCTTCTCCAGCGAACGGCAGACCACCTGCACGTCGCGCTTGCGGTTGCAGAAGATCAGCGCGTTCTTGAAATTGTTGGCGGTGCGGATCAGGCGGCGCAACGTCGTCCGCTTCTCTTCCGGCGAAGCGCCGGAGCGGACCAGCGTCTGCGTAGTGCCCTCTACGGTTGAGGCGGCGCGCGAGACTTCGACGCGCACCGGATTATGTAGGAAGGCCTCGGAGAGCCGGGTGATTTCCGGCGGCATGGTGGCGGAGAAGAACAGCGTCTGGCGAGTGGGCGGCACCAGCTTGCAGATGCGCTCGATGTCGGGAATGAAGCCCATGTCGAGCATGCGGTCGGCTTCGTCGATCACCAGGATCTCGATGCCGTTCAGCAGGATCTTGCCGCGATCGGCGAAATC
>Ga0181529_10005878_pt1 | contig 12667 bp, 9 predicted proteins | sample PEATcosm2014_Bin_36_FD_119763 | JGI IMG/M metagenome (GOLD analysis project Ga0181529, IMG submission 119763) | Peatland microbial communities from MTU Mesocosm Facility, Houghton, MI, USA - PEATcosm2014_Bin10_30_metaG | ecosystem: Environmental > Terrestrial > Soil > Wetlands > Peat | place... | reverse complement strand
TGACCCCCTTTTTTAATAAATTCCGAAAAACCTCTCGCAGCAATAAAAAAAGAGGTTGAAGAATAATAACCAGTAATTCTCCGATAGGAAATTGCCTCTTTAAGCATAGGAATGTAAAATCCCTGAAGCAGATCCTCCTTTTCTGATGAGTAAGAGCGTTTTAACTCAAGTTCTTGGAATGACATCGTTCCTCTCAATCGGTCAATCATCCATAAGTGCCTTCATTCGGGCATTGTTTAATTTTTTTTCAAGATCTTCTTCAAAATTATTGTTACTGCCTTTCTTTGGACTCGTTGATATCCGATGATTAATTTTTGCGAGTTCCATGAGTCGCAAAATTTCATCATAATCACCACAATCTTTAAGCATGTTTTGAATTTTCTCTATTGTAGCCCCTCTCATATTTGTCTTATACATCTTATTGATGAGAAACAACACTAATCCTAATAACTCTCTCCGTTCATTCGCAAGTTTTGATAATTTTTCAGTATATGTTCCGGAATAATCCTCCAAAGATAAGGATTTGAATTTTTGCAGCCCGACTTTACGTAAAACATCGTTTGAAAGATCTCCAAGGATATTTGACGTGTTTTGGTAGGTATCTACTATTAGATCAAAAATATCTTCGTGATATGGCCAGTTTTCTACAATTAATTCAGGAGATTTTTCCATGATCTCTTTGAGAACATACGATACGATAAACAAATCATCAATATATCCATTTTCCTCTTTATCCGGGATCACGTCGTCTTCCAATACGAAATACGCCAAAGACGAACTAATCATTATTTTTGTATGCCAATCGGTGAATCGATAATTCAGAATAGAGCAAAGTAATTTAAAAAATATTGGACAATTTAATTGAAGATCCTTGTGAGGCCCATTATAGTTTTTAATGTTTTCAATTAAAATATCATAATACTCCAAATTGTGTTTGTTTTGATAATCATCGATATAAGATATTTCCTCCGAATTAACTGGGCACTCTCTGATCGTGATTTTATTCCGACCACCCGATGTGACAAATTTCGTACTTTTTGACGAGTGGTTCTTTTCACCCACGTTATTCTCGAAATATGAATCATTCGCACACAGGTAAGTTTCATTCTCACATTCTTTTTGAGACAGAATTCCTAACGAACATAGTCTCGAAATTAATTTTTCTATCTCGTTTATTGTAATTTGCTCATCATTAGATTTCCTATGCTGGATGATCCATTTCACTAGTACCTTTTGATTAACTTCGTCTCCGGATCTTTTGATAAGAGGATTTGATAAAAGTATTTTTAATAACACACCCTCTTCAGTATTAACTGGTGCGAGCCCGTTTTCTTGGGAACTGCGATTTTTTATTATCGTAACTCTAAATAAAAGAGAGGAAAATATAAACATATCCTTTTTGATCGGTTTGTAAAAACGTCATGAATGGAATGAGTTACATCTTTTTTAATTTTTTACATTTTCGGATTATTGATTGAATTGAATAATCAATTTCATACTGGTTCGTGAATCGTCCCAATCCAAATCTTACGGCAGTGTGTGATTGCATTTCAGATCTTCCGATAGCAAGCAACACGTGCGACGGCTCAATATTCGTTGTCGTACACGCAGATCCGGCAGATATTGACAGCTCATCTCTTAACAGATGAATCAACGCCTTGCTCTCGATGCCGGGTAAACATACATTCAGGTTGTGAGCAAGCCGCTTGGCCGGATGTCCGTTCAACATCACCGAAGGATACGCCTCTCTGAATGAATCATACATCTGCGTTGTCCATTGCCGGAACCGCTTCTCCTCTTTTGCCATCTCTTTCTCTGCGACTGCAAGCGCCATGCCGACTCCGACAATCCCCGGTACATTCAAAGTACCTGAACGTAGTCCTTTCTCCTGCCCACCTCCAAAAACAATGGGTGCCAGTTTCACGCGCGGATTGCTGCGCCGGATATACAATCCACCGATTCCTTTCGGCCCATAGATCTTGTGGCCGGAAAATGACAGAAGATCGATATTCATCTCTTTGACATCCATTGGGATATGGCCTACAGCCTGCGCGGCATCGGTATGGAAGATCACGCCATGATCGTGTGCAATTTTTCCAATTTCTTTGATGGGAGCAATCGTGCCGATCTCGTTATTGGCGGTCATGATGGAAATCAGAATGGTCTTATCCGTAATGGCATCTTCAACCTGTCCCGGATCGACAAGTCCGTAGTGATCCACGGGTAAGAATGTCACCGACTTACCCGTTTTCTGAAGATGTTTGCAGGTATCGAGAACCGCCTTGTGCTCGGTAATGCAGGTTATGATGTGATCGCCGTTTGCTGCGTACTGCTCAGCGGCTCCAAGGATGGCGATATTATCGGCCTCGGTCGCCCCGCTTGTAAAGACAATTTCCTCGGGATGGGCATTCAGAATATGGGCGCACTGCCCCCGGGTTTTTTTCACGGCTTCGGCAGCTACTGCGCCATACGCATGGTCGATGCTGCCGGCATTGCCAAAGGTCTCCGAAAAATAGGGAAGCATGGCTTCAAGTACGCGGGGATCCACCGGTGTGGTGGCGTGAGAGTCCATGTATATCGGGCGTTTAATTTCCATGCGAATGCCCCTCGGATAACATACCGGATTTGATCCCTGCTGACTGATGCGTCAGAAGGATATGAAAATCTCCAAGGCCTTTGATCTGCGAGAAGATCCCGAACACACCTCTGTTGAGATGTGCACGCAGTTGATCGTAAAGATATTTTTCCGGATCGAGTTTATCCTTGATACATCGTTCTTTTACGAGTGCAATAAAGAAGGTATCCCATTCGCCTGTCAACGTATAGCGATTGAGTTCCTGACCCTGCTCATCGTATTCTGCAGGATTGGGAATTGAAGGATCGTTGAGCGAATAACAGATTGCAATCCGACAGAGGATATTCGGTGTGAGTCCGGTCCTTCCTTTGAGTTGATTCAACCGGAAGGTCGCCTTTTCGCTAATGCGAAGACGATAGAAACTCATGATGTTGTCTCCTCCCAGAAATAGCCTGGAGAAATTGTCGTATGCCGTTCTTTCTTGGAATAATCGAGATGATAGGCTCGAACGATATATGGCTGGAGGACACGGAAGTATTCCTTGTCGATCTCAGTATCAGTCGAGAATATGATCATCTGGTCGCCGGCATGCTGGAAGAAATCCATAACAAGGTTTCCCCGGTGTTCGCTGTCCAGCCGACCAAGGGGGGTATCGATGATAAAGGGAAGCTGCCGGCCCGAGGTTAGCGTAAGACCCCAGAGCAACGCGACGGCAAAGATCTCTTTCTCACCCGCTGAAAGTAATTCTTTTGGGAGAGCATATCCATCGGGCTCGTAGAGGCTAATATTGTAATTCTCATCGATCAGGATGTTCTGGACGTAACCATCTTTCCGAATCAAGCGATTAAAGCATGAAAGGATGTTATCCCCGAGCTGGTTGATCTTCTGCTGTTGGAGTTCTTTTGCGTACTCGTTAAGAACCGCTGTGACCTGCCGGACACGATCTAGTTTCTTTGAACCGCCTTTTACCCCTTGAATTTCTTCATCCTGTTTTTCTTTTTGACGTTTCAACTCGTTCAATTGGGTATCGAACTGCCGGACTGATTCATCATAACTTCGGATTTGTTCGGTTAACTGACCGAGACTCTGATTAAGCTCATTAAGTCTTGTAATATGCGGCCCGATGATATCGTCAGAAGGAGCCCGGTCGATCTTCTCGACAACTTTCTGACGTTGAACTGTCAATTTTTCTAACTGCTTGCATAACACTTGCATCTTATTTGGTGTTGAACTCGTGGCCTCATCGATCCACTGAAGGAGTTGGTGATATTCATATTGAGAGACATGGTGAACAAGTGGTTTCTTTTTTACAACATCATCTGATGCAAGTTGTTGGTGCATGAGGTTGATCAATTTCTGCCGGATTTTTTCTTTATTGGCTGCTGGTATAGAGACATCTGACCAGAAGGCCGGGGATTTGATGATCTTACTAAGCTCACCGATGTTTGCATGAATAATATCCTGGGATCGAATCCGGCCTTGAACGGTATCCTCTTCGATAAGATGCTTTTTAAGTGTGTCGCAATATTTCGGGGTGATTGAGAAGGGGAAAAGGCCTGCGCAGAGTTCACGGATCTTGTTCTCGGCCTTAAGCACGTCATGATCCAATCGGGACTTTTCCGCTTTCAAGTCCTCTCGTTTCCGGGCAAAACTGCCTCCTTCACTGGCGACAATTTGTTCCTGCCGTTCCATATCAGCCTGAACGCGATCAAACCGACTCTGAGCCTGCGCACGCTCCTGCTCGATATGTTCCTTTTCGCCATCGATTTTTAATATCTCCGATTCGATCTCTCCTATTTTTTGAGTGATAACATTCAGTTCTGAATTTTTCAGATGCCGACTCAGATAAATCCCGAGATCTGCTTTGAGGCGATCGACAACATCGAGACCTAGCAGGGACTTAAAGGAGTCCCTAAGGTAGACGTTTTCGGCATTGTCTTCCACGAGATTCTGAATTTTTTCCCCGTCAAAAAGAAAGAGTCGTGCGAACCGGGGAGGGATAAGCTCGTTCAGGAGATCCTGCCACTGATCCATTTCAAGATCGGAGAGGATTTCCCCATCGCGGCGAATTGTCAATTTCTCTAAAAATTTTGGAGAAACCATCCACTCGCGCCGGACATTATAGGTATGACGCGTACCGGCATGGGAGAACTCAAAGACAACCTCTATAGCAGGAGTAAGATCGGGCTCACTTTTCTTACTCCGCGAAACCATCTGTAGGATATACTGTTCGAATTTTGCATTCGACAAACGATTGCCCGGCGCGTTCTTTCCGTAGAGGCAAAGAAGGATCGATTCGAACAGGGTCGTTTTCCCGGCTCCGTTCTTCCCTCCAATAAGGATGATTGGTTTATGGACATCGGAAGTATGAATCGGCGTGAGGTCCAGTACGTTTGTGCCTTTGAAGATCCGAATATTCTCCAGAGTTAAGGAATGAAGTAACATTTACTAACCTCACACATGCCGGAGACACCGATGCTTTTTATCGATCGCATCCAGTGATGCAATTTGTTCTTTGGCCTCATCCTCGCTCATCCAGTCCTCTGAAAGAACTCCATCTATTCGATTATATACCGTAGAGCGTCGGGTCATGCCTTGCATCTCCTGCTCCACATCAATCAGCTTTGTAACGAGACGAAGCGGGAGATTTTGTTTATCGCAAATTTTCTTTAAAAGAACCTGCTCGGTTTTGGAGAAAGATCCCAGATCATCTTTGGTCCAATCGAGGGTCTCTCCAGTAACCTCATAGTAAATTTTTGCTACCGAATCCTCCCAATCACTTCGCTGTGACATCCATATCCGTCGGATCTCAAAGAGTTCTTCCGGCAGAATGAGTGTAAAATTCGGATTAGGCCCATTTTTCCGAACACTTTTTTGAGCATCGAGAAGTTTTTTTAATAAAATTTTACAGTATTCGAATGTATAGGGCCCACGAATGATCGCTCTGCCTTCTCCTTTCTCCATCCATTTGACCTTTCCATCCATCCTCCGGTAATCCCTATAGAGATGTTTTTTCTCTGGGATCTGGGTTTCAGCTAATTCATTTCGGAAATCGAGGAGAGGTTCCATCCAATCCTGCCCGTTCTCGATAAGTGCTTCCATGCTCCGGTCTTTCTGGACTACCGTGCAGACCCAACACCCGAAGCGGCTGTTACCACAGGACGCCGTTTGAGTATCCACGACGAGTGGACATTCTCCATCTTGAGCATTCTTATACAGCGCCAGAAGATCCCTATTGTTATTTCCCCACGGAGAGGATTTTTGCAGAAGATATGTCCAGACATCATCTACAGAGAACTCTTCGATCGGAGTATATACATAAGACTGAGGAAAACGGGAATGATGAGAGAGTTTTGATCCTTCGATCTTGTAGAGGTTCATCACTTGGTCACGAGTGGCACTTTCTCCTTTCCGAACACCAAGAATCATTACCACTTCGCCGTACTTCGTGACACTTTCCAGGATGAATCGATCCGCCGTTCGGATCTTCAGCCGCTCAGTACACCAGCGGAATTGCGTACTCGGAGCAGGATAGCCTTTCCCGATAAGATTCACCCAGAACGAATCCGGAATCCGTGGCTTCAGTATGAATGCCTTAAATGGCATTTTCTTTTCAACAGCAACTTTGTTAATCCGCTCATGAGTGGTTGTGATATAATCTACAATAACGGGTGTTTCCACGAGGGTATCGGATGAGATAACAAAAACCGGCTTTATTCGTTTTTCTTCCGGTAATTCTGCGAGTGCATACCAGACCAACTGAAGAGTTGTGGTTGAATCTTTTCCCCCGCTGTAACCAATCACCCATGGTCGGTTATCACTCAGATAGACCTCTTGAATCTCGTGATGTAGATCTACCAGACTTCTTTTGTCAAAAACTGACATGGATTTATCGTTGCGGGTCTGTTGGGTTGTCATTGTACCGTTCCATGGAATTGTTTGAGGAATCGGTTCTCAATTTTCATCTCTTCCGGAGTAAGGGCAAGTTTCATTTTCTGTTTCAGGTAATTAACAGTCAGCGCAAGATTCATCTGATTTTTAGATATTCTTCCATTTGTCATTGCCCTGCCTTCCCAGATATTCTCATTTGATCGGGTCCAATCGATCTCATTAAGAATTTTTAAGTGATCTTTCCACGTATCCGGGTATTTTTCGATGAGTGCGTGACCGGCAATCCCCAGTGCGTGAAGAGCGATTCCATGCGCGTGAATAAAGTCGTTCCGAAGTGAACTACTAGCAACCTCGCCCCGGATCAGGAGCTGCCAGTCCGGAATGTTCTTTGCCACTTCATTCCAATAATCGTTGGCAAGTTTTTCTTCTTCTCGGGTTATTTTTTTGACTTTGGTATTTTTCCCGAGTAATGCAGCCGTTCCTTGGTAAATTGTTGAAAGGGTAAACATCTTTCTCGATCGGTTTGAAATCGAAGTTTTTTCAAATTCTGTGAGATCTTTGAAGATCGGGAGAGTATTCGACATATCCAGTACATATTGTGCAAATTTCTCTCTTGAATCGTAAAGAATGCTTATGGATTTTGTGGGCCGTACTGCATGGCGGTTAAGGTCAGAGAACATCTGTTGACTGCGCTTTAATCCTGCATCAATAAAGAAAACAACAGAAATCGTTTCATTGCCCAGTTCCGGCCGTTCTTTAAGTGCTTCTTCAATAGCTGCTCTTCGGTGCTGCCCGTCGTTTATGAGTACTTTCGCATCCATGGGGAAAACAATTTTTCCTACTTTACTTCCAGGATTCTTCGGATCAGCAGGAAAAAATTTTACCGGTACACCACTTATTGAGGCTGCTATTGAAGAAAAAACATAATCTTTAGGATTATTGATAATATAATTTGCAATCTCCGGTATCCGCGCATGATTCAGTACCCGTTGGGCTCGTATCTGGGGGGGCACTTCGGATTCATTAAATCGAAAAATTGTTGGTACCAGTTTGAGCTGAACCATGGCAGAATAATATTCCCTTCCTGCCTGCATACCACGAATTGCAGGAAAAGAAAATACAGCTGTATCCAGATCATCGATTTCTTCCAACGCCGCTGATTTCATAAATTTTAATATGTGGAAGTTTTATTTATGGGTTCGGAAGTTAATTTTCTTAAAATGGAAGTGAAAATTTTATGAGTGTTATCACTCCAGTTTCCATCCCAGTCCGCTCATTTCAGTCCTCCGCTCTAATACCCCCTCAATAAATACCTGCCTTCGGCACCACCCACACCGCCCCAATCCTGGCAAACGCTCGTTCGAACTGCTCCGGCCCATCCCCAACATAGAACAGCGCCGGCGAAAATGTCGGCCCGGGACCACCATCTCCGGCAGGCCCCAAAAACCGGATCCTCGCCGAAGGAAAGCACACCCGGCACGACAAAGCCGTCAGCGTCTTCCATGCAGCGGTCTCGGTCGCCGACTTCCACAACACAATCGCTTCCGTGGTCCGGGCTGCGGCCCGCTCCTGATATAATTTCGAGAACCACTGCTCGACACCGGGCCCGAACGGGGGATTGAGAAACACCCGCCCCTCCCACGGCTGCACAAGCCCGTTATCCTGAGCTGTGTAGTGCCTCGCTGCCGGCACGTTCGGGATCTCGTGGCTGTTGCTGGCCGGGTCGAGGTCGATCGCGCCCATGCAGGCGATCACCGCATCAAGTATGTACTGAGGGGTGTAATGCTCCGTGCTTTCGTGGGAAAGGAGGGCGGACGGGACGGTCATCTGATAAGATGATGTGTAAGATCAGGGGCTTAGGTTTTACTGAAGGGAAGGTACATGACCGGGACAAAAAAAATTACTCATGAATTAAAAAGCATATTTACATCAACCACTCAATATCTGTCATTAATCTGAAGAAGATCCAGCGGCCCTCTGATCAGGACAAACACGAGCATGACAATGACGACAACAACAAGCAGGAAGATGACAACAATCGGCATATTTGTCAGCAGTGTGCAAAAGGAATTGAATGAAGAGAGGGAAGCAATCCGCGATTATATTAAAACGGATCCATTGCTCAGGATTTACTTCGAACCGTTTCTTTTCGAACATATACCAGCGACTGATTGTGAACCTGAAGAATTGTATCTGAGCGAAGTTGATGGATGCTCCATATACCTGGGAATTTTTGGTAATGAATATGGTCCGGAGAACAAACAGGGCATCTCTCCTGTCGAACGTGAATTCGAACGGGCAACAGAGAAAAGTAAACACCGGTTAATTTTCCTGAAGGGAAAGGATGACGGCAAACGCCATCCGAAGATGCAGAGCCTGATCAGCAGGGCAACACCCCATGTTGTAAGACGACGTTTCACAACAATTGATGAATTGAAAAAAGAGTTGTATGCTGCATTGGTCAAGTTCCTGTGTGACAGTAAAACTATCCCCTGCGCACCATTCGACGAATCCGCCTGCATCGGAGCGACGCTCGCGGATATCTCCGATGAAAAAGTTGCATGGTTCATCCCTGTAGCAAAAAAAGAACGAGGCTTTCCCCTCAACCCGGGAACCCCGACCGAGCAGGTACTAAAACACCTGGATTTGCTGGAGGAATCCCAACCCACCAATGCGGCGATTCTCCTCTTCGGCATGAAACCCCAGAAGTTCATGCCAACCTCAGAGATCAAGTGCATGCACTATCATGGAACGGTGGTCGCAAAGCCGATACCTTCACATCAGATATTTACCGGAACTCTTTTTGATCAGGTGGACCAGGCTACGGATTTTGTTCTCTCTAAAATCAGTCGCTCTGTACCTCCCCGTGATTCGGCTCCGGTCAGCGAAACAAAGTACGAGATACCCAAAGAAGTGATTCAGGAAGCAGTTGTCAATGCAGTTGCTCACCGGGATTATACCTCGGCTGCAAGCGTGCAGGTGAGTGTCTTTTCAGATCGGATTGAAGTGCGAAACCCGGGCAACCTTCCTCCGGACCTCACCTTCGAAGACCTGAAAATTGAACACAGCTCCCGGCCACGTAATCACCGGATCGCTCTTCCACTTTATCTCGCGCACTATATCGAAAAAACGGGATATGGAACAATCCAGATGACAACCGGGTGCAGAGACGCGGGGCTTCCGGAACCGGAATTTGCCCAGAGCGGCAGGGAATTTGTTGTCACCCTCTGGAGAGACTGGCTGACTGATGCGGTGCTGGCAGAATTCAGACTCAATGATCGACAGAAAAAGATCATTAGTTTCATCAAAAGCCATGCCCGGATTACCAATGCCGAATGTCAGAATCTTACCGGTGCTGCCCGGAAAGCAATAAGCCGCGATCTCGGGGGACTTGTTGACGCCGGTCTTCTGGTTCGCATCGGCGAGCGACGCGGGGTGTATTATGTTCTCGCCCGGAGTAAACGCAAAGGTGCAATTTGAAACGATTTCATTCAACCAGCGTCTGAAGACCGGGGAAAAATATGGGACAATTATGAGACATTTGAGACATGCGAAAGTATGAGACAAATATGGGACATATGAGACATGCATCAATTAATTCCCCGTAGGAGGAAGGGCCTTAGAAGGGCCTAAAAAAGCCAGGCTCCCCCGGAGGAGAAGGGCCTATTCATTTTCACCCCACGAGAAAATGATTACAAACGAGGTGCCATAATCGGAACGAACACCTCATCAGGTCCCGAGAAGGCAAAAAGACCCGCATATAAGAGGTTATAATTTAAATTTTTCGAGCGGCGGCCCTTTCTGCGAATGATCGTACGATCATTCGCAGACTACACGGATTAAGCTTTTTATCGGAGTGAAAATTCAGTCCATCAAATCTAATTTCTTTAAACGTGCCTCAATGGCACTTTCCTGACGCCGAAAGATTTCAGATAATTCCCGCACATTTTTTCCGGCCAAAAATTCTCTTTCCAGATCGGAATCCTCTTCGGAACCCCAAGGCATATAGGCGTTAGGAAATTTTTCCCGTACTTTTTCAACAGATAATTCCGGGTCTTTCTGATTGTGAAGTTTTATCTTTTTTGTCTTCATCGGTTTTTTAATATTCAGTACTCCCGGGTCAATCAGAAGAAACTGGTGATTTGATTCATCCATGTAATTAAAAAATGATATATCCAATTGTTTTAGGATCTTTTTTAAACACCTTTTTTTAAGAAGTCTCACTCCCTTCTCTGTCGTTTGAACATATCGATCAGCCAATTCACGCGGTAGGAGAGAAGCAACTTCCTTACGAAAATAGAATGTCGAGAATGAACAATAATATTCAACCTCGTAGCCATTTAGGGTCATATTTGAGAAAATATAGAGACCTGGGGTTTCCTCAATCACTTTCTTTGCCTTAGCAACCAGTTTAGCTCTTAATTTTAGGGAGTCACTTTGATAGTGTTCCGATCCCGTAAATTTTTCCTTAAGTTTTTTTTCCATAAATTCTTCCTTTTCAACATTTCTTGGGCAACCTACAAAATTATAAAGAAATCGGTTTGTTTGATTTTTGGCAGGATGCCATTTTTCCTCGGTATGAAAAAAATTGGACTGCCGACAATATGACAGATCTGGTATTATCATCCGGTTAACTGTCTCAAAACTGACAGTACGAACAAAAGGGCAATCAGATCATCCGATTCACAAGGCTTCACAATTATTATTCACACCTCTTAAGAACCCTCTCTCATCCATCTCCCAGAGTCAACACCATATTTCTGCATATGCAGAAATATGAACTTCCAAAAATGGGCATTTTTTCAGAGCCAACGTATAGTACTATTATTCTAATCGAAATCCACCTCCCAAACCGCATTGTGGAGTCAAGAACGAGATCTATGAATCTTCGTGTCCCCCTTTTTTAGACAGAATTCTCACGATGCGATGAGAACTGATTCTGCATATGCAGAAGGATCAAAAAGAGAACGAACCAATTCGTTAATTAAAATGATTAAATTTTCCAGTGATCTTTTCTTCAAATTACACCACCCCGGCCTCCTGCGCATCTTCCCGTACTCCTCTCCCGTAACAATGCTCGCAGAGATTCACGCCGGTCTCCCGATCGAGCCACACCGCCTTTGCAATCCCGCAGACCGAGCACTTCCCGATATCCGCCGTCACCCGGCTGCACCGGGAAACCTCCACGGTCCCGGGTAGCGGGACCGATGCCATCTGCTCCGCTTTTACCGCCTCGTTGTAACACGTGCGGCAGATCCGCCGAGCTTCCTGTCGGTCCTTGGGCCGGGCCCGCCGCTCCGCAGTGAACTTCTCAACATACCAGGATCCCTTCTTCCCGCAGGAATGGCACGGGGTCTTCGGCTCCGGGATCTCGAGTTTTTTGTAGTCGCGCGCTCTGATGGGCCGGACCCGATCCTTGTTTACAGCCGGGTGGTCCGGATCCGGGCTCGAATCAGCAGGTTTACTGCACGTGCTGTAAGAGGCCGGGCGAGCCGGCGGGGCCGGATTCTTCTTTTGTATGGCACCGGGCAGAGATCGTTTTTTGTTTACAGCATTTTCAGGATCATGGAGACACTGATCAGAACTTTTTCCGGAATTTTTGTCCCCTCCATAATTCCGGTTTTGCTGTAAATTGCCTTCTTTTAGTACAGAATTATTTGTAGAATCATCTTCTTTGCAGGAACCGGGCGCACCGGGTTTGCCATTTTGATTTACAGCAGATGCTGTAAAATTGCTGTAAACGTGCTGTAATGCTGTAATTGGCCCTGCGCCATCGTCGTCATTGCCGCTCTTCGGATCGCGATCGAGCCAGCAGGCCCCGCCGTTCACCCACTGCCGGTAGATCTCGCGGCTCCACGTGAACGCCTCGGTCCTGCGCCGGACCGAAACGCCCTCATCTTCGTTCATCGTAACCGTTCGGTCGGTAAACGAAAGCGCCGGGCACTTCTCAAGGAGACCGGTGTAGTTCTTCCCCCGGCTGTCGTAGCCCTTGATCATCCGGTAAATTCCCATATAGGACCCACCGGTGAACCGCTGGAGGTCCTGGATGGTGAACTCCGGCAGGTCAGCCTTCTCGATGATCGCGAGCAGGTCGGATTCCTTCTTCGTCATCTTCGATTCCTGCCCGCCCGCCGTGCCGTTCAGGAGCGTGAAGACATCGTTCGCCGCGTTAAAATCCGCCTCGTTTGCGTACACGCAGAG
>Ga0181529_10005877_pt1 | contig 12668 bp, 6 predicted proteins | sample PEATcosm2014_Bin_36_FD_119763 | JGI IMG/M metagenome (GOLD analysis project Ga0181529, IMG submission 119763) | Peatland microbial communities from MTU Mesocosm Facility, Houghton, MI, USA - PEATcosm2014_Bin10_30_metaG | ecosystem: Environmental > Terrestrial > Soil > Wetlands > Peat | place... | reverse complement strand
TTTGGTGGCTTTCATGGCGCCCGTCACGTCACGCAACCGAAGGCCGCGGGGCAATCCCTCCAGCAGGATGTTCAGCGATTCGCGGATAATGTCCCAGGCGGTCCACACCACCAGCAAAGCGATCAGGATGGACAGGGCCGGGTCCACCTGCACCCAACCGGTGTAGCGGATGGCGAGCGCTCCCGCCATGATGGCGACGGATACCAAGGCGTCGCCCAGCATGTGGACAAAGGCACCGCGGATATTGAGGTCGCCGCGGCTGGCCTGCCGCAGCGCCAGCACGATGCCGCCGTTCAGAACCAGCCCCAGCCCCGCCACCACCAGCATGACGGTCTCGTTGACCGCCTGGGGATGGCCCAGCCGCAGCACGCTCTCGTAAAGAATCCACGCGGAGAGCACGGCCAGCGTGAGGGCGTTGACGAAGGCCGCCAACACGCCGGCGCGTTGATACCCGTAGGTCTTGGTCTCGTCGGCCGGCTTGGACTGAAGGTAGAAGCCGATCCAGGCCAGCAACAAAGCTAAAGCGTCGGTGAAGTTGTGGCCGGCGTCGGAAATGAGGGCTAGAGAGTGCGCGCGGATTCCGGCGGCGATCTCCACCACCACGAACGCAAAAGTAGCCGCCAGCGACCATCGAAGGACGCTCCCGGTCGATTCACCGTGGCTGTGGACGTGGGAGTGCAATCGCCTCTCTAAACTACCAGTGTAACGCGCGTGGAAAACGGTGTTGCCTCTATGTTTCCAACCACACACCATACACCTGATGTCCCGCTGTGCTGGCGTGCTGTGGTGCTGGTGTCCCGCTGTGGAGCGGGCGCGGTGTAACAGCGCCCGGAAATCGTCTTGCTCACCACCCCACTTTGCGGGTTTTATAATCCCCACCAATGGGGCTATTTACTAGGACGTATGCACCTATGGTCCAATGACTAGTGGTGTATTCCCTTACACATGCCCGAATTCCTGTCTCATCTCTTATCGGTTGATCCCTTCATGCCCCATGGCATGTGCTTTCTTTGGGATCCGGTGGTGTTGTGGCTGCACGTCGTTTCGGACTCGCTGATCGCCGCGGCCTATTATGCCATCCCGGTGCTGCTGTTCTATTTCTACCGCCGCCGCCGGGATATGCCGTTCAACTGGATCTTCGTGGCGTTCGGGATGTTTATCCTGGCGTGCGGGACCACTCATCTGCTGGCCGCGTTTACCATCTGGCATCCCGTCTACCGGTTGGAGGGAGTGGTCAAGGCCATCACCGCGCTGGCTTCGGTGGCCACTTCTCTGATGCTGGTGCCGCTCATGCCCACCCTGATCGCCTTGCCCAGCCCCTCGCAACTGAAGCGCGCCAACGCCGATCTGGCGAGGGAAATCGAAGAACGGCGCGCCGCCGAGAGTGAAATCCGCCGGATCAACGAAGAGCTGGAGCAGCGTGTGGCCAGCCGCACCGCGGATTACAAGCTGGCCGCCGAATCGCTGCAACAGGCGCTGCACGACCTGCGCGCCGAAATGAACCGCCGCGAGGACCTGGAAAGACAGTTGATTCAATCGCAAAAGATGGAAGCTGTGGGGAGGCTCGCCGGCGGCGTGTCCCACGACTTTAATAACCTGCTGACGGTGATCCTGGGCTACAACCAAATGCTGTTGGAGCAGGTGAAAGACGACCCTGTGGCGCTCGAGTACGCCGGAGAAGTGACGCAGGCCGCGGAGCGCGCTTCGGGGCTCACCAGCCAGCTCCTGGCCTTCAGCCGCCGCCAGGTGGCGCTACCGCAAATCGTGGATCTCAACAGTCTGGTCCGCGATATCGACAAGATGCTGCGGCGCATCATCGGCGAAGACGTCCGTCTGAACATCCGGCTCGACCCGGCGCTTCCCCAGGTACAGGTCGACCCCACCCACATACACCAGGTAATCATGAACCTGGCGGTGAATTCGCGCGACGCCATGCCGAACGGTGGCGCAATCGCCATCGAGACGGGTCATGCCCGGATCGGCGAGGAGGGCGCCGCCAGCCACGTCGGCCTTCAGGCAGGCTCTTACGCAGTGCTGACGTTCAGCGACACCGGAATCGGGATGGACGCAGCCACCCGCGCGCACATTTTCGAGCCATTCTTCACTACCAAGGAAAAAGGCAAAGGCACGGGGTTGGGACTTTCCATCGTCTACGGAATCGTCAAGCAGAACGGCGGCGAGATCCTGGTCGATAGCGAGCCGGGCCAGGGAACCGTGTTCAGAATCTATATTCCGTCGGCCACGGCGGCAGAGGCGCCGCCGGCGGCTGCCGCGGAACCCGCCACCGGGCCGGCTGCCGGGACCATTCTCCTGGTGGAGGACGAAGAGCAGGTGCGCAACCTGGCGCGAGCCATGCTGACGGGCGAGGGCTACCGGGTTCTGGAGTGTGCCTCGCCCGTCGAGGCGTTGCGGCTCATCCGCGAGCAGGCCGCGACCGTGGATTTGCTCCTGACCGACGTGGTCATGCCGCAGATGAACGGCGCGGACCTGGCCCGCGAGGTGCAAGCTGCGCAGCCGCGCATCAGGCTTCTGTTCATGTCGGGCTATACCGACGGCAATCTGGCAGGCCCGGAAGCCATGCCCGCCGGGACGCCGTTCATCCGGAAGCCATTTACCGCCGCCTCGCTGCGGAAGAAGGTGCAGGAAGCCTTGCGGTAAGGCCGCGCTCACTGCGGCCCGCCGTAAGGCAGAGTTCACCGCGGCGCCCCGCGGCGGCCGACCTCGTCCGGGGAAGCCGCGTCAGCCCCGCCGCCCGAGGAAGCGGCCTCACCCGCCACCGTGCATGGAGCGAGAGATCTGAGGGGAAGAGGCTTCGGCCGGCAACGCGAGCCGGCGCGAAGGCTCTCCGGTGAATCCCGCTTAGTTGAAATGCGCGGCGTTCACCTCGGCGAAGTGGGCCGACTCGGCGGGCAGTTCGTCCAGCGCGAACATGGAATTGGTGGGGCAAACCGGCACGCAGGCACCGCAATCGATGCAGTCGTCCGGACTCACATAAAGCTGCGGAGCTTCGGCAAAACCAGCCTCATCCTGCTTCGGATGGATGCAGTCCACCGGGCAGGCTTGTACGCACAATTCGTCTTTGGTACAGGTGTCCGTAATTACGTATGCCATATGGCCCGGTCGCTGCAATTCCCGGGCCAGCCGCCGCCCTCCCCCTAAGTATTGGAAAACACGAAGTGAAACCCAACAGTAACCAGCCGAAGGGTGGGCCATTCCGCGCATTTGCGCATCGCCCGGTTGGTCTCTTCACCCGCAGACGGTACAGTAAAAGAGATGAAGATGGAAACTCGCGCCGTCCACGCCGGCCGCCACATCGACCCCGCTACCGGGGCGGTCACCCCGCCGATCCACCTTTCCACCACCTTCGAGCGCAGTCCCGACGGTGAGTATCCGCTGGGCTACAGCTATTCCAGGGAGGGCAATCCCAACCGCCATGCTCTTGAGGAGTGTCTGGCCGATCTGGAGGGCGGCAAAGAGGCTCTGGCCTTCTCTTCCGGTCTGGCGGTAGCCACGGCGGTAGTGCAGGGGTTGCAGCCGGGCGATCACATCCTGGCGCCGGACGACGCGTATTACGGCCTCCGCAGAGTGGTGGGCGGCCTCTTCGAACGGTGGCCGATCGAGGCCAGCTACGTCGATATCACCGACCTCGACGCGGTGGCGGCAGCCCTGCGGCCCAACACGCGGCTGATCTGGGTGGAAACCCCCTCGAATCCCCTGATGAAGATCGCCGATCTCGCGGCCATCGCGAGACTGGCGCGCGCGGCCGGCCCCCACGTGATGACGATCTGCGACGGCACTTTCGCCACGCCGGTGCTGCAGCGGCCTTTCGAGTTCGGCATCGACCTGGTGACCCACTCGACCACCAAATACATCGGCGGTCACAGCGACGTGATAGGCGGCGTACTCATCACCCTCCACGCCAACTACCTGTTCGAGCGCGTCCGCCTGGCGCAGACTTACGGCGGCGGGGTGCCGTCTCCTTTCGATTGCTGGCTCACCCTGCGGGGCGTCGGCACCCTCCCCTACCGCGTGCGCGCGCAGGCCGACAACGCCCTGCGGGTGGCGCGCTTTTTGCACCGGCATCCGGCGGTGGAGGCGGTGCACTATCCGGGCCTGGAGGAACATCCCGGCCACCAGGTGGCGGCGCGGCAGATGGCGGCTTTCGGCGGGATGCTCTCGTTCCAGGTGCGCGGCGGGCGGGAAACCGCCATGGCCGCGGCGGCGCGCTGCCGGCTGTTCATCCGCGCCACCAGTTTGGGCGGCACGCATAGCCTGATTGAACACCGCGCGTCGGTGGAGGGTCCGGGCACCAGGGTTCCGCAGAACCTGCTGCGGCTCTCGATCGGCCTGGAGCACGCCGACGATCTGATCGAGGATTTGGACCAGGCGCTGGCGGGGGTGGAGCGGCCCTGAGCCGCAATCCGCCGCGGGGCCGGATCGGGTTTGGCCGGGCCGGGCTGCGGGCCGGGCGGGCTACCCCCGGTCCAGACCTAGGCGCTCGATCGAGCCCTGCGTCCAAGGATGGTCGCTTCAGCGCCGGGCGATCCAGTCCGCCCCAATGACTGAACCGCTTTGGGGGCTATTCGGCGACGCGGCTGGGCGAGTCTGACACACGCGATGGTAAACCCTGCATGCGCGGGACGCGGATCGGTAAATGACGTTCTCGGTTGGCTGGCCCACGGCATGACCGAAGACGAGATTCCGGAAGAGCACCCGGGCCTGGAGAAGGAAGACTTTGCGGCCGTGTACGCGTACGCTGCGGAAGTGGCGGATGCCTATAGCGGCCGGTGCCCGGTTGAGGATCCTCCTCGACCCTCCCCGGCGCGGCAGGTGAAGAAGCCCGGAGTGTCGCCACATCGGCCTCTTTGCGTTCCGGATCTGGGGCCGGAGGGCCAAGGGGTCCGCCGAAGACGCGGCCACGAGGCCGGCGCACTCGGCCGAACCGTCATTGTCTTTCGTTGGCCGCGGGCCCACGCGGCACTTCCTGGCGGGATGCCTTCCGCCGATGCCGCGCCCCGAGCGCCAGTGCGATAGCCAGGATCAGCGCGCCGATGCCGATTCCCGCAGCGGCTTTCTCAGTGTCGGTCCGTCCGTATTCGACGTTCACGATGTGCTCGCCCGCGGGAACCTGGAAGGTAATCAGGCCGCTCGCTCCGCCGGGGCCGGCAGTCACCGGTCGCCCATCCACGCGCACTTCCCAGCCGGGGAACCAGGCGGTCTGCATTTCGATGGTGCTCGCAACCCCGGCGCTCACGGGGCTCGACCAGGAGAACGGCGTGCGGCCCGGCCGTTCGATCCGGGCTTCGCCGGAAAGTACGCGGGCTGCGGTCCCGTAGTACGCGGGCTGCCGGGTGACCCAGCGCGGCGTCACTTCGCTCATGGTGGTGGTCTCGAATCCGCTCACCGCCAGTTGCAACGGCGACCAGACCCTGAGATCGACATCCACCAATTGCTTGGAGTGCAGGTGCGAGAGGTTGGGGACAATCAGCAGAGCCAGCGCCGCCGTCATCCCCGCGGTGCGCCGGCAAGGCGCCAGGGAAAGCAGCAGGGGCCCCAGCGATGCGACGGCCAGCGCCAGGCAAAGGGCCGCCGGCCCGAGCAGCCGCCAGGGAAACAGGACGTATTCGAGCAGCGGCAACTGCTGCCAGAACCAGATGGCGTCCTGCAGCATCAGCAGGCACAGCGCCACGGCCGACAGGCCAAAGAACCGCACCAGCCGGCGGCGATCCGCATCTTCCGGGCTCATGGCCTTCCGGGAAAGCCAGATCCACGCTGCCAGAGCCAGCAGCACGTGGCTCCATCCCAGCGCGAAGCTCATGCCATCGTTGGGCCCGGGCACCGACAGTCCGTACCCCCAGGGCGAGTAGAACAACTGCTGCAGGTACACAAAATGGTCGGAGTACCGGCCATGCCCTTCCACTGCCCGGTTCATGGCTACAAGCTGCCGGAACGCCAGGCCCGGTATCCACAGGAACGCGCTCAGCCCGAGGCCCATCAGGAAACCGCAAGCCTGCCGCCACAGCACGCTCCAGGATTTCTCCATCCACGCCGTGAAGCCGAGGAAGGCCAGCAGCAAGGGGGTAAACAGCAGCGCCGCCGGAAAATGGCAAGCCATTACGCCGGCATACGCGGCCGCGCCCAGCAGCCAGTGGCGGAAGCGGCGGCGCCGGGCAAACGCCCCGAATCCGTACAGGGCCAGTGCGAAAAACGGAAAGGCGGCAAACTCTTCCATGGCCGACCGCACGTACAGGTCTACGGCGAAATATGGCGCGTACAAATAGGCTGCCGCGCCCAGCCAGCCTCCGGCAGCGCCGAAATACAGGCGCGCCAGCAGGAACATCGCCGCGGCCGAGAGCAGCACCACCACGGCGCACGCCAGGTTCATGGCGGTGGCGAAATCGAAGCCCAGCAGGCGCCACAGTTCGCCGAGATAGTAAATCATGGGCGGGTGAAAGAGGAATAGAGGCTGGCCGGCGCCGCGGCCCAGGTCGGGCGCCCAGCGCGGCACCGCGATCCCGTGGACAATGTTCTGGTGAGTCTCTACCAGACGGGGAAAGTAGACGAAGGCATCGTGCCCCCAGAGGACGCTGTGGGTGAAAAGCGGAATCGAGACTGGGAGCGCCAGGAGAATCAAACCGGCGGCGATCGTCAGACGGCGCCGCGCCGTTTCCGGCAAGCTCCACACGGGGGACCACGCTTCCAGGCGCACGCGCCAGCCGCGCCACTCGAGCGCCATCAGCAGCAGCACCGCCGCCAGGCCGCCGAAACCGAGCGCCGCCTTCCAACTCTCAGGCTCGTAGCGCATGACCAGCGAATGTTGCCCAGGCCCCATGGGAACGCCCACAAACCCGGGCGAAAGCATGCTGGTTGAGGTGCGGGCGCCATCCACGTAGGCTTTCCAATTGGGGTGCCACGTCATTTTGAAAAGCGCAAAGCAGGGGCGGGCGGCGTCCAGCTCGGCCCGATAAACCTGGCCGCTCTGTCGCTCGCTGCGCACCGTTCCGGCGAAGGGCGTGGAGGGCAGCGGCGGAAGCGCATCCTGCGGAGCGAGGCGCAGCATGCGCGGCGGCGCATCGTCTCCGGGATCGAGAAACAGGTGCATGTGCTTGCCCACCCAGTCGCTTTGCAGCCAGCGGTCGTTGATGTCGTAGAAGTTGAGTTTGGTGGTCTTGACCGCGGCGACCGCATCCACCAGGTCGAAGTAGGAACTGGGCGGCGCATCGAAAAGCCGGAACCCGCCGTTCTGGCCGAGCGGCGCGAGGAAAGGCGGCATGGCCGGAGCCGGGCCGGGGGGCGCCACCACCGTGCGGATATTGAAGAGCCGGTAATGGCTCGGGTTCGTCTCGTCGAACCGGATCATGACGTCTCCGGTGAGCGCCATGGCATGGTAGAGAAAGCCCACCGCCGGAATGTTCGCGGTGCTGAAGAATGCATAGAACGGCACGTCGCCCACCTTGAACGTGCCGCCCCAGGAGGCAGCCAGTCCGGCATAGGCGCGGCCGCCACGCTCCCTGGCGGTGGCGATGGTGGCGTCGATCGCCGGCCGCTGATTCGCATAGACCGCCAGATTTCGCCGGCCCCAGGCGGCATTGTCGCTCAGGTAATGCGCTCGCTCCTCGACCATGGGGTAGAGCAGCAGAACCGACCCCGCCACTGCGGCCGTCCAGTGCCAGCGCTTCGACAGCTCGCTCCACAGGGCGCCGAGCGCGATGGCGGCCAGCGGCACCAGAAAGATCTGCACCCCGCCGATAAGGCGGTGCAACTGCATGTCCGCCGAGACGCCGAGCAGAGCGAGCGCCGGTCCCCAGAACGGCCGGCCGAAAAACAGCAGCGTCCAGAACCCCGCGCCCCACAGCGCGAAAGCGTGCGCGGCGCAGGTGGGAACGCGGCGGCGCCAATTCCACGCGAACAGCCCGGCGCCGCCCAGAGCCAGCAGGGTGAGCAGCGGCAGGCGGCCATGGTCGAGCAATTGGCCCGTGAACAGCCATCGCAGCACCTGCCAGGCGCCGAAGGAGTCCCACTTCCAGACCGGCTCCCACCGGCTGTGATTGATATGGGAGACGTCGAGCAGTAATGGCGCCAACTGAAATGCCGAGAGCAGCAGCGCCGTCGCGCCCACTACGGCGGTGCGCCGGAGGCGAACGCCGCGCGCTACTTCGGCATCCGGAATCACCGCCAGCAGACATACCGAGAGTGCGCCCATGTATCCGTAAATCAAGTGGGCGAAGAAGGTGAGCGCGAGCAGAACACCGGTAACCACCAGGCGCTTGCCGCGGCGGATGGCGCCAAACGCCAGGCCCAGCGCGATCAGCAGGAGATGGCAGCCGATAGCTTGCGGAAACAGTCCGCTTCCGGCCCATGTGAAACTGCCGTACTCCACCCCGTAGAGATAGGGAGTGGAAATGAGCGGCGCCAGCATTGCCGCGGCTGCGGCAGTGAGCGGGCGGAGTCCCATAAGCCGCGCCGACGCAAAGAAACTTAACGGTAACAACACCACCGACAGAAAGCGCACCCAGACAAAGACACTCATTAGTCCGGCCGACTTACCGAGGGCGAAGTACGCGAGCGCCACCAGGGCGTGCGCCAGCGGCTGGTATGTCCGCAATACGGGATACCCCAGCGACCATTCGGGCGACCAGCAATCGAGCGGGTTTTCGCCGTGCTCCACGGCCTGCACGATTCTTTCCACCAGCGTGAAGTGCAGCACGTTGTCGTTCAAATCCACGCGGCTGATGGACGTTTCCGGCCACAGACCCACCGCGTTTACCACCAGAACGGCGAGCAGCAGCGCCAGTGCCGCCAGGTGCTCTCGGGTAAGTTTCATAGGCGTTCGATCGGCAGTTGTGCTCGGAGAGACCGAGCACAAGCCAGTATAGCGCGCACTCCGAGTGGGGACGCTCCGGGGAGTGCGGGAGGGTGCGATGGAAAACCCACCAGTACTTTTCCGGTTATTTGCTCCTTGCGAAACAGTGCAGCGCTCAGTAAACTAGACGAAAATCCGGGTAAATTCACTCCAAGCTGCCAACTATGAACAGACTGATCCACGTAGCGCTGCTGTTGGGCCTTGCTACCACACCGGGTCTTGCCAACATATCTCTCTACCAGGGGGTTTTTGGCGCGGACAATGACGTACAACTATTCACGTTCCAGAATCTGGTGACGGAGACTGTAACCATCCAGACATACAGCTACGCTGGCGGAACCGTCAACGCCACGGTGATTCCGGCGGGGGGATTCGCTCCTTCCGCGTTTCTCTTCGACAGCTCAGGCAACGAGATCGACACTCTGATCAACGGAAACTCCAGTCAGGTGGGGCAGGATCCGGTTACCTCGAACTACGACGACCTTTATTACCAGGGTTCGCTCGCGCCTGGCACTTACACTTTGGCTCTGGTGGTCTGGGAGAATACTCCGGTGGACGGCTTACTGGCCGATGGGTTCGTCGAAGACGGCAACCCCGGCTTCACTTGCGGTGGGGGCCCCGGTAGTTTCTGCGATACCACCTCGGCCCTGGACCCGTCGCGCACGGGCGACTGGGCCATTTCCTTTGCCGGGGCGGATGCAAGCGCCGCGCTGCCCGAGCCCAGCTACCGTGGCTGGCTCCTTATCGGCGGCGCCTGGCTTGCGCTGCTGCGGCTTCGTACCAGATTTGCAACACGTTAACGGGAGATCAAATGAGAAACCCGCTTCGCTTCTCTATCGGTGTGCTTGCCATCGCGCCCATCGTCAGTTTCGGACAATCCCTAACGCCTTCCCAGGACGCGTACTACGTGCCGGGCTCCGCCACGAATTTCGGATCGGCGAGCACCATCACGGTAGGCAGCTCCTCGAGTGTCGGCTTGGTTCAATTCGATCTCACCGCTCTTCCTGTGGGAGTGACCGCGAGCCAGGTCCAAAGCGCTAAGCTGACGCTGTTCCTGGACCATGCGAACAACGCCGGCACGGTCAATATCGACACGGTGTCGCCTTCGACTCCATGGGGTGAGCTGACAGTCAATGGGGTCTCCCCCGTGCCGGCTATAAGCGGCACGATTGCGACACTCGTGCCAGTCGGCGCGGCGTATACCTACATCACGGTGGATGCGACCACCGCCGTGCAAGGCTGGATCGGCAGTTCGGGATCGAACAACGGTTTCATGATTACGGCGAATGGGAGCACCAGCGTTCAGTTCGACAGCAAAGAGAACACTGCCACCAGCCATCCCGCGGTGTTGACGGTCGTGCTGGCGAACATCGGGCCGACGGGTCCGACGGGGCCAGTGGGTGCGACGGGTGCGACGGGCGTGCAGGGGCCAGTGGGCGCGACGGGTGCGACGGGCGTGCAGGGGCCAGTGGGTGCGACCGGCGCGACGGGCGTGCAGGGGCCAGTCGGTGCGACGGGTGCAACCGGCGTGCAGGGGCCAGTGGGTGCGACCGGCGCAACCGGCGTGCAGGGGCCAGTGGGTGCGACCGGCGCGACGGGCGTGCAGGGGCCGGTGGGCGCGACCGGCGCAACCGGCGTGCAGGGGCCAGTGGGCGCGACGGGTGCGACGGGCGTGCAGGGGCCGGTGGGCGCGACGGGTGCGACCGGCGCGCAGGGGCCTGTAGGCGCGACGGGAGTTGGTCTGCAAGGGCCTCAAGGGCCGTCGGGGCCTCAGGGGCCGTCAGGTCCAAGCGGCCCGGCGGGACCCAGCGGATCCGGCTTGTCGGTCTACGACGCCAGCAACAACAAACTCGGCGCCCTCATTGGCCTTTACAACGACATGTACTCCTACTACAACGGCGTGGTCGTGTACCAGAACGGGCTATTTGTCAATCTCTTGTTTAGCGGGCATTTCCCCGTTCCCAACATCTGGTGGAACGGCGCCAGTTGCCATGGCACAGGCTATCTCAGCGATGTCAACGGTAGCGGCGGAATAGTCATAGGCGCCAACCAGGTGATCTATTCCCATCAGAACAATGCGCTGTACGTTCCCAACGGTTCCGGCAGCGTGTCCTCCGCGTTACTCTCCGGTGTCCAGACCGTAGAGGAGTACGGGGCTTCCTCCAGTTCCTTCGCCAATGCGGATGGCTCCAGTAACTGCCAGGCGGCTAGCAGCGTCAGCGGCGGCCCTTATGGCGGCTGGGAACTCAGCACCGCGGTCAATGGTGGGGCTTCGGTTGACTCTACGCTAGGGTGGACGCTCAGCGGCAATCCCCTCGGAGTTGCCGGACCAATCAAGATCCAGTAGCGGAAGGCCGCCGATCTCGCAGCGCTTCCGGCGGATGGTTCTGAACAAAGGGCCCGGCGGACATTTCGCCGGGCCTCAGTTTTTTGTCGCTCCTCGCCCGTCAGCGGTAACGATAGAGCTTGACTCGCTGAATCAAGCCGTTGTGGATCGCGCCGCCGCTCAGGCGAAGGAACTTCCCCTGGCCGTTCTCGTCGCCGTTCAGCCGGCGTCCGGGAAGCCACCGGCCGTTCGCAAAGGAGCCTTCCTCGGTGTAGACAATGCCGGCGGTCGGAGGGCCGGGCTTGTCCGGCGAGGGCGAGAAAGTAACGCTCACCGGCCCGCTGCCGGCGGCGATGTATTCGTCCGGTCCCACGGAAATGAACAGAGCGCCGGCGGGCACCGGGGGCGGAGGTGGCGCGGCGCCTGGCGCGAGCGGCGCCGGGGGCATGCGGGACCGCGCGTAGCTCACTTCCAGCACGTAGTCTCCCAAGGGGATCTTCTGCGGCGGATCGTCGGCGCTCACCACTACGCCGGCCATCTTGCCCATACCCTGATATTCCAGAATCGTGGGGGCAAGCTGCGCCAGAGTGGCGTAGCTGCGCGCGATCGGCAGGTCCGCCGGGTCGGGCCTGGGGCCGGCGGCGGACGAGAAGCCGAACTCATCGATGGCAAACGGCGTGAAACCCATGGCGTCGTGCTGCCCCACGGCGTAGAAGACGTGGTAGGCGCCGCGGGTGCCATCCGTCTCAGGGATAAACAGCGGGTTCTCCTTATCGTTGGCCCGATACCATTTGATCCAGTCGGGTTGATTCGGGGAGTAGAGGTCGGGCCCGCGGACGTCGATCGCCGGCGCGCCCACATGCCAGATGTTGCCCACTTGAGGCTCGGGGCCGCCGCTGGGATAGGTTCCGGGCGGGCGCTCCGGCGCGGGCATGGAACACCAGGTATTCACGTACATGGGCAGCGGATATTCGGCCTTGCCCGCCGCGGCCACATGGCCCACGTAGCTCGCGTAGTTCCAGGCCATGAAAATCTCGTCGGTGTACGTGGACTTGCCGAACACCTGTTCCCAGGTCCCGGATTCCTTGGACCCGGCGGCTTCCCACGCCTTGGCGAGATCGGGATGCACCGTGTCCTTGTGGCTCGCGATGTAGTCCAACAGCTCTTTGGGCACGGGCCCATCGAAGGCCTTGTCGGCCGCCTCGTTCCGGTCGCGCGAGTCGCCCAGAACGCCCACTTCGTTCTCCACCTGCATCATGACCACCGTGTGCCGGGTGTCCACCTGTTTGATATGGCGCATGAGGGCGGCGAAGGCGCGGGCATCGGCATCGCGGTTGGCCGTGCTGAGGGTGGAAAGGGTCTCAATGCCCTTGCCATCTTTATTCTGCACCCGCGGGAAGCGGTTCTGATCCGCCTTCACCCACTCGGGAATGTAGCTGGAGACGCCGTTTTTCCAGCTTCCGAACCACAGAAAAACCA
>Ga0181529_10005876_pt1 | contig 12670 bp, 12 predicted proteins | sample PEATcosm2014_Bin_36_FD_119763 | JGI IMG/M metagenome (GOLD analysis project Ga0181529, IMG submission 119763) | Peatland microbial communities from MTU Mesocosm Facility, Houghton, MI, USA - PEATcosm2014_Bin10_30_metaG | ecosystem: Environmental > Terrestrial > Soil > Wetlands > Peat | place... | reverse complement strand
TTGATCGTAGGCGAAAAGAAATTTACGGCGCAGATCATCGCCAAGGGGTTTTCCCATGTCTTTGTCCGCCGCAGAGTCTCGCCAAAGCAAGTCTACACTATTTTGGAAAATGCTCTAAAGTTGTGCCCTGACACTTCTTGCCTTAGGGAAGGGTTTTTCCCGCAGCACAGAGAGACCGCCTGGAAGACACGAAAGGCCTGTGCATCTGCACAGGCCTTTCGTGTCGATAAGAAGTTCAGTTTTTGAAATCCGACGCTCCGGTCTTGTTACGAACGTGCCTGACAGGACTTGCAAACATAATCCGCGACCTTAAAACCAAGCGGATTCTCGAACCGGCCGCCGCAGCGGCTGCAAACCACATACTCCATATCGGCCGGCGTCGATGCGGCGGGCGGCGGAGTCTGTTGAACCGGCGGCGGCGGAGCGGGGTCGGAAATGCCCCGGATGCCTTCTTTGAAACCCTTCAAGCCTTCGCCTAGCCCTTTGCCCAGTTCCGGCAGGCGCTTGGCTCCGAAAAGTAAAAATGCAACAACAGCCAGCACAATCAAGTGCCACGGCTGCAATAGATCGCCCATTGATTCATCCTCCGCGCGCCGCGCTGAACCGGCGCACTCAATCACCATTATTGTCGCACAAAGCCGATTGCCCGCGCCGACCGCGCGGCTGGTCTCTATCCCAGACCGCTGACCTCAGACCGCTGACCCCCGATCTCTGTCAATTCACCTGCGCCGGCCTGCCTAGCCGCTCCGTTACCATCGAGTAAAAGGTGCGCAGGTCCTCCTCTTCGCCGACGGTCAGCCGGCGGTAGACCTTCATCAGCGGAAACAGCCGCGAACCGCGCACATCCACCGCCGGGACAGCCGTGGTGCCGCCGGGATACTGCGTCATCTCCCAACTTCCGGCGTAGCGGCGGCGAACCACTTCGCCCAGATAGCTGCCCCACAGCCGCACCTCGAAATCCAACTCGCGCTCCGGACTCTCGCCTACCACAACCAGAATCTCGTCCAATGAGTCGATGGATTCGGAGGTAAAGTCGAGCTTCTGCTCGAAGTCGCGCCTGGCCACATTCACCGCGGCCTTCGCGTAGCCCTCCATCATCGTTCCCAGGTCGGGGAACGCCGTCGATTCCAGCCGCTTGCGCAGATCGCTTTCCACATAATCAGAATAATGCAGAGGCCCGCATGGGGAGGGGCCTTTGGTATTGAAGCGCGCTTGTGGCAGACTGTGAATGGTTGTCGAGGGTTTCCACGTGAAGGTGCTCAAATATTTTGCTTTAGCCGGTCTGCTGGCCCTGGCAGCCTGTAAAACCCAGCCCGTCCCCGTTAGCCGGGAAGTTTATCCCGACCCGGCGCAGGCCAAAGCCGACCTCGCCGCCGCCATCAAAACTGCCGGCGAAACCCACAAGCGCATTTTGCTGGATTTCGGCGGCAACTGGTGCGGCGACTGCATGGTGCTGGACATCTACTTCCACGACGCCCGCAACCGCGAGATCCTGGAGTCCAACTTCGTCCTGGTCCACGTGAATGTCGGCATGATGGACGCCAACCTGGACATCGCCAAGCAATACGACGTGCCGGTGGAAAAGGGCGTCCCGGCGCTGGCGGTGCTCAACGAGAAAGGGATGCTGCTCTACAGCCAGCGGGGCGGGGAATTCGAGTCCATGCGCCGCATCGAGTCCTCGGCGGTCACCAGTTTTCTGGAGCAATGGAAGCCCGGCTGCTCAGTGAGCGTGGTGAGCTGCTGAGAGCGGTTTGAGAACTACAAAGCGCGAAGAAATTGATGAAAGTCGGCCGCATGGGGGGAAGCGTCTCCGACCTTCTTGGGGTCGATCAGCGCCAGCAAGGCTGCTCCGTGGTTGATCTTGTGGTATTCGCCCTTGGTATTTGTCTTTCGCGTCGCTTTCTTCAACCCCGGTTCAATATCGTCCTTGCGAATGGTCTCGACGCTCGTTGCGACACCCGGCAGAGAGCCCGACAGAAACCCACCATCGTAAAAAGTGGCCAGAGCCTCGCGGTCGGCCAGAAGCCACGCCTCCATGGCCTGCACCATGAGGAATACCTTGTAGTTCGAGAGCGCAGCAAAGTCCCATCCGTCGCGGGCGTGAAGATGCTCGATGGGGGTGTTGGCTGTCACCGGACCCTCGGAATCGACCAGGAGGACGGAAACCTCACCAGTGCGGCTGTTCAGAGCCGCCCTTCTGAACTTGTCAAAGGTCTGTTCGCGGCCACCGCCTGCCACGATCCTTACACGGCTGCCTGGCGGTTTGAGCTTTGCGCAGTATCTCGACAAGCCCTCCCTGCATTTCGACTGTGTGGCTTCCTTGTCTCCGCCGCCCTCGAAGAAGATGGTCACACTCACCAGCGATTTCCCCCGATCTCGCCGGTGGACCAAAGCTGGCCCAGCGAATACTTCTCCAGCCAGACCTTCATTCGGTCGGCTTCAAGCCGCCGAATCTCGGTTGCTCCGTCGAATTTCTCGCAAACACAAATGCTTTCCGGATCGTCGGAAAAACACTCGACCAGAGTCCGCGAGTGCGTCGTTACAATCAGCTGCGTCCGCGTCGAGGCATCTCGCAGCAGGTCGGCGAGCGTGGGAATGATGTCGGGGTGGAGGCCAAGCTCTGGTTCTTCGATGCAAGTGACGGGCGCCGGCGACGGGTTGAGTAGGATTGTGAGCAACGCAAGCCAGCGCAGCGTCCCGTCCGAGAGACGGCTAGCCGGGGTGCTGATGCCAGAGGATTCACGGACTCGAAGCTGCACGAAGCCTTCCTGAAAACGGGTTTCAATGTCCTTTGCATCGGTGCTAAAGGCTCTGAACGCCTCCCGCAATTTCTCTCCCGGCTCTGGGTTCTGATGCGTCAAGATGAAGTTAAGGACATGGGCGAGGTTGCTACTATCCTCCTCAAGATATGTAGCTTCCTGCCCTACCCTTTCCAAAGCTCTGGACTTTGAATCGGGTCCGAAAGTCCACCCCCTATAAAGAGCAATCCGCTGGAGAACGCCTTGCGCAAGCGAGTTAGCTCCGGCAACTCTCAGAGGCTGAGAAAGAATCGATATTTGATCGGTGACTTGAATGCGTTGGGTCTCAAGACCGAGAGCAGTTGAGTCCAAATCTTCCAGTGGCGAATAGACAACACTGGTACCCTCCCTGAGTACCTCTGAGTGGGGTTTCAGGTTCTCCGAGGATATTGGATGGGGAGAGATGGACTCGCGGTCCACCGAGAATGTGGAGGACCAATCATACGCACTGAGCTCAATCTGGTAGGCGTAGTCGATTTTTCGATCAGGATAAACCGCCGCGATTACATCAAGTGTAGATTTCGAGGGGGTGCCAGCGGATACCCCCTGCCTTTGGTCTTTCCATATCCATTCAGATAGGCCGCTTGTTTTCGTTATTTGAGACCATGGCTTCTTATCTGTGAGGCTCCTGAGCATCCCAAGAATCTCGATCAGATTCGACTTCCCGCAGCCGTTCGGCCCGATCAGGATATTGAGCGGGCGCAGCTCGATCTCTTCCGTGTCCGGCCCGAAGGAGAGCAGGTTGACCGGGCGGATGGATTTCAGGAACGGTTGTTGAGCCATGGCTGCGCCTCCTCCCCACACGGAAATGCAGGTACGGTATCACTTTACCTCAACCGCGCGGGAAGGCAGGAGTTTCCGCCAAGACTCAGTGCCCGGAACGGCAACAGAGGATTGCAGCGCCGCGTGAGGCCCCGGTCTTACCCCTGCGGCGTCAGGTGCTTGGAGTTCTGGTAGGTGTAGAAGATGCGGTGGCCGACGGTGATGGTGGAGAGTACCGCCAGCACCCACAGCACAGGGGCCATGGCGCCAGCCCAGAAGAACACCGAGCCAATGATGATGAGCACGATGCGCTCCGGGCGCTCCATGAATCCCACCTTGCACTGGCCGATCAGGGCCTCGGCACGGGCGCGCGTGTAGCTGACCATCAGCGAAGTCACCATGACGAAGGCCGAAAGCACTACATAGCGGAGGTGGTTGATGCGCGCGTAGTAGACCAGCACGCCGAAGAACAGCACCACATCCGAATAGCGGTCGATCACCGAGTCGAAAAACGAGCCGAAGACCGTGACCTTGTTGTTGCGCCGGGCCACGCGCCCGTCCACCATGTCGAAGAGTCCTGCGCCAAAGATCACGCAGCCGGCGTAAAAGAACATGCGGCCGGCATTGCTGGCACTGGCGTGGCCAAAGAGAAACGCCGCCGCGATATTGATGACCAGACCGATGAAGGTGAGGACGTTGGGTGAGATGCGGGTAAGCGCCAGGCCATGCACAATGTGATTGAGAAGCCAGCCGCAAGCGCGGCCGAAAGCGCTGGTCCAGGTCATTGCTCTTCTTCCTTACTGCTGTTCCGCGCTGGCAGTCTCTTGGGCAGCCGCAGCGTTGGCTTCGTCGTGAATGGTGGTCAGTTTCAGAATCTCAAGTTCGCGCTTGCCGTTGGGGGTAACGATCACCGCCACGTCGCCGACCCGTCTGCCCACCAGGCCGCGTCCAATGGGCGAGGTGGTCGAGATCAGGCCCTTGGTCACGTCCGACTCTTCGCTGGTCACCAGGCGGTAGACAATCTCCTCGTCCTTGGTGGTGTCGAATACGACGATCGTGGAGCCGAAGCCGGCCTTATCCCTGGGGATATTGGCCAGGTTGACCAGCGACAACTCGGCCATGCGCCGCTTGAGCTGACCCAGTCGCGCATCCACAAACGTCTGACGCTGCTTGGCCATGTGGTATTCGGCGTTTTCCGAGAGGTCTCCCATGGCCACCGCCTTCTTGATCTCGGCGGGAAGCTCATGCTGAAGTTCGTGCTCAAGGATTGCGATCTCGGCAAGAAGCTGCTTTTTAATGTGATCTGGCATCCGGGGTCCGTAGCGGCGAGCAGGGTTGCTCCATCCGCGTGAGATGAAAGAGCTTGATTTCCCATTATACGCGGGGGGCCGAAAGCGAGGGAACAGCGGCCCCTGGAGTGGAAGGCGAGCCTTTGGTGAGCGAGGCCGGCCGAATTGGTCCGCCGCGCTGGCTTGCGCAGGCTATTCGTAGCGCAGAGCCTCGACCGGCTCGACCTTCATGGCCGCCCGCGCGGGCAGCAGGGTGGCCGCCAAGGCAACCAGTCCCAACAGCAGGGCTACGGCGATAAAGGAGACGGGATCGCGCGGTCCCACGCCGAAGAGCAGGCTCTTGAGCAGTTGCGCCGAGGCCAGCGCGGCGGTCAGACCCACTGCCCCGCCCAGCACGATCAGCCGCACGCCCTCCCCGGCGATCAGGCGCAGGATGTCCAGCCGCGTCGCTCCCAGGGCCATGCGCACCCCAATCTCCTGGGTGCGCTGCGCGGCCACAAAGGCAATCACCCCGTAAAGTCCGATGACCGCCATCAGCAAGCCGCAAAATGCGAACAAGCTCAGCAGCGCGGTCTCGAAGCGGGGCCGGTCGGCCAGCTGGCTCACCTGCCCGTGCAGCGTTTCGATCTCTACCGGCGCGGTCGCATCCAGTTGCGCGATCTGCGACCGCACCCAAGGCGCAACCACCGAGGTGGGCAGCGTGGTTTCCAGCAGCAGAACGCAGTGGTTCATCCATGCCTCGCCATGGTTGCGCCGCAGCGTGTAGAACTCCGGCTCGTCCGCGCCGGCCAGGCCGGCGTTCTTCACGTTTTCCGCTACGCCCACCACGGTGTAGACCGGCCCGTTCAAAGCAAAATACGGCCGGTAGGTCGGCAACTGGATATGCTGCCCGACGGCGTTGCCATCGGGAAAGAGTTGCGCGGCCAGCTGCTTGCTCAGGACCATGAAATCGCCATTTGAACTGCGCTCCTCCTCGGTAAATCCAGGCCCTTCGACAATGGGAATTTGCAGCACGCGAAAGTAGCCGGGAGTTACCGAGCGCTCCACCACCGATCCTCCGACCGCTGCCGCGGGGCGCGGCCTTCCGGTGACAAAGAGGTCTGCAAAGCGCCCGCCATTGTGCCAACTATTCCCGTCCGGAGGCAGCGAGTCGCTCATGCCCACAGCGGTGATGCCGGGAAGGCGTCGCAAGGATGCTTCGGCGCGCGCGAAGAAATCGAAGTAGGCTTGATCCGTTGCATAACGCTGCCAATTCAAGGGAACGCGGACCGTGAGCACGTGCCGCGTCTCCATTCCCAGGCTCTGTTGTTCGAGATTCCAGAAGCTCTTCACCAGCAGACCCGCGCTGGAGAGCAGAACCACGCTGATGGCAATTTGCGCCGCCACCAGGACGCGCCGTAGCCGGGCATGCGCGCCGTATCGCGTCTGCCGCGCCGCCAGCGCCGCCGCGCGCGGCTTCTCTAGCGCGGGCAGAATACCGAACAGCGCCGCACAGACCAGCGCCACCAGAATCGTGAACAGGACGATGCGCAGATCGAGCCGCGCCTGGGCCAGAAAAGGAACGCCGGTGGGAGCGATGGCGATGAAGATGTGCAGCAAGATCTCTGCCAGCGCGCATCCGGCCGCCGCCCCCGCAAGAGCCAACAGCAGCGCCTCCGTCAGGGTCTGGCGGATCAGCCGTCCGCGGCCGGCGCCCAGCGCCGAACGGACCGCCAACTCCCGCTGCCGCGCCGCGCCCCGCGCCGAAAACAGGCTGGCGACGTTGGCGCAGGCAATCAGCAGCACGGCCAGCACCGCCCCCAGCAGCACCCACGCAACCAGATAGGCCTCCTGCATCTGCCGATCGCGGATGGAACGTACCTGAAGATGAAAATCCTGGCGGATCTGCGGCGGAATCCACTGTTGCGTATGCAGAAAGAGCGGTTCCATCTCCGCCCTGGCTTGGGCGACGCCGACACCCGGCTTGAGCCGGGCAAAGGCCCATAGCGGAGAGCCGAGGCCGCTATTGACCGTGTGCTGCGCGGCGACGTCCAAGGCCGCGGGAAGAACAATGTCGGCGGGCTGAAGCCGGGGCATTTCGAAGTCCCTGGGCAGCACGCCGACAATGCGCACCAAATGCCCGTCAAGATCGATGGTCTGGTTCAGCACGCCGGGATCGCGGTTGTAGCGGCTGAGCCACAGACCGTCGGAGATCAGCGCCACCTTCGGTCCATTGGGCAGGTCTTCTTCCGGCAGGAAATTGCGCCCCAAAACCGGCGAGATGCCCAGCGTGGGCAAAAAGTTCTGCGCCACTTCCGCGCAACTCAGATGCACGGGATTGGTCTCTGTCAGGTTGCAGGCGCTCGCGCCGCGCTCGAAAGTGACCGCCTGAAATGGTTTTTGGTTGTCGCGCCACTCGAAAAAGAATGCGCCCAGCGTGAACTCCTGCCGCTCCAGCGATTGCACCAGGCCGAACGAGACCAGCCGGTCGTCGTGCGCATAAGGCAAGCTGCGGAAGAGGATCCGGTCCACCACGCTGAACACCGCGGTGGTGGCGCCGATGCCCAGAGCCAGGGTGGCAATCACCGCGAGGGTGAAGACAGGATTGCGGCGGAATCCGCGCAGCGCATAACGCACGTCCTGCAGCACCGTGCCCCACCACCAGCCAGGGCGCTGCTCATGGCACTGCTCCCGCGCCCGCCCCATGCCGCCGAAGTCGATCAGCGCCCGGCGGCGCGCCTCCGCTGGCATCATGCCGGCCTCAACGTTGGCCGCTATCGACTGCTGCAGATGAAACTGGAGTTCCTCGTCGAGTTCGCTCTGCCTTCTGCTCTTCAACAGCGTTTGGCGAAGAAGAAAACGCAGCCGGGAAAGGAGGTCCGGAATCATGCCGAAGCCTCCGGAATCCGCCCCAGAACCAGTGCCACGGCTGCCGAAAGCCGATCCCAGGTCTCGCGCTCGGTTTCAAGCTGCTTTCTGCCCGCGGCGGTCAGCGAATAGAACTTCGCCCGGCGGTTGTTCTCCGAGTTGCCCCAATCGGCCTGAATCCATCCCCGGTACTCCAGCCGGTGCAGCGCGGGATAGAGCGAGCCTTGGCCGATCTGCAAAACATCGGCTGAAACCTGCTGAATGCGCTGGGCGACTCCCCAGCCGTGCATCGGTCCCAGAGCGAGCGTTTGCAGAATCAGCAAGTCGAGTGTTCCCTGCAACAGATCGGTGGTTGGCGGCATCCTGCTCCCCTTGACGTTCGACAATAGAACTACGCTTGTACTTGTCGATTGTCAAGGGGAAAGGCTGTTGCTAAGCGGAATCGCATTTGAAACCGCTGAGGGTTACTGGCCTTCGCGCATAAGGGGGCCTTGCCTGAGAGCTCCGACTTCTTGGGCAGGACGAAGAGTCTTTGGGCAGGAACCGACTTTCTCTCGCCTTCGATTCGCGCTCTCCTTGCAAGGGGGATTGCTCATTGGCAATTCCCTGGTTGGCGGCGATACGACCAAAATGCGCGTTCGGCGCCGTCATCCTCCCCCAAAGCAGTGTCATCCTGAACGCAGTGAAGGATCTGCGGCTGCCTCTGAGAGTTTCAAAACTGACGCTACTTCCAGACAGGCGACGATACGCCAACGATGGGTCACAGCATTTGGCAAAAATGGCGGCGTACACTTGGTGGGCGGATTCTTGGTGAACTGAAATGGAAGATGATTATTCGCAGACTCGTATCGCTAGTTGGAATCGTCCTAGTCCCGATGCTACTTTTTGGGGCTCTTGTCTCATTGGTAGGTCTTGCCAGGCTTAGGATTCCCTGGAGCTTTGCGTACGTCCCGTTTTACTTTGCAGCGGTATTTGTCGCCCTTTCCGCGTACTTCAGGTGGAGGAAGTATTGCTGGAGGTGTCCTAGGTGTGGAAAGCGATTTGGCAGAGGGGCTACTTGTCAAAATTGTGGCCTCGCCAGATCGGCAAATCCAAACACCAAGGGCGTTCATCAGCTTGGCAGTTAGCTGCTTCATATTTGGTGTATCACTGGCTACACGCAAATAACGAGAAACAACAGCGGATCCTTCCTCTGCGCGTCAGGATGAAAGCGCGAGGGGGAGTCCGAAATGAGCGCATCACCGGCAGACCGGAAACTACGTCCCTCGGGGGCTAAAGCCCATGGTGTATTATCGGCAACTTGCGGCACGACTGAAGTCGTGCCCTGTTACAAAACTCGGGCTCTTATGGGTTTTTCCGCGGCCTGTAATGCCGTGCCCTTTCAAGGCATCGACTTAATCAGAGGTTCCCTGGAGGCGGTAAGGGCGGCGGAGAAGATCCGCCGCACCATCGAGACAACTGGTTTGACCTGCGAGGGTTACTGGTTGACGCCGCTGGCCAGGAAGCCGCCGTCGACCACCAGGGTTTGCCCGGTGACGAAGGAAGCGGCATCGGAGGCCAGATAGATCGCGGCCCCGACCAGCTCTTCGGTCTTGCCGAAGCGGCCCATGGGAGTGCGCAGCAGCAGCTCTTGACCGCGCGCCGTACCGTCCAGGAAGTCCGAGTTCAGGGCGGTGCGGAAGACCCCGGGAGCGATGGCGTTGACGGTGACGCCCTTCTTCGACCACTCCACTGCCAGCGAACGAGTAAGCCCGCCCACGGCGGCCTTGCTGGCGGCGTAAGCAGCCACTTCGGTCAGGGCGACGAACGCATTCAACGACGAAATGTTGATGATCCGGCCATAGCCGCGCTCCAGCATGGACTTGCCAAAAACCTGGCAGGCGCGCAGGGTGCCGGTCAGGTTGGTGTTGATAATATCGGTCCACTCTTCTTCAGGCTGGGTCAGCGTGGGCGTGCGCTTGATCTTGCCCGCGCAGTTGATGAGGATGTCTACCTTGCCGAACTTCTCCAGCGTTGCGGCCAGCAAGGCATCGAGGGAGGCGCGGTCGCAGACATCCGAGGCCAGTCGCAATGCCTTGCGTCCCCGGGCTTCGATCTCGGCGGCGGTTTCGTCCACCTGCTGCTGGCGGCGGGCCGTAGCCACAACATCGGCGCCGGCATCGGCGAGTCCAAGGCTCAGGGCGCGTCCGATTCCAGAGGTACCCCCGGTTACAACTGCAATTTTCCCTTCAAGGCTAAGAAGCTGAGTCGTCACTTCGTTCTACCTTTCTTTTGTGCGGGGAGCTGTTTGGCGCATCCGCGCATCAAACCTGGATTATCCCTTGCGCCCTAGAAAGACAGGCGCGATGTGCCGGTCATAAAGGTTCTCGGTAACGTTCTTCGCAATCACGGCCTCGTTGGATTCGAGCAGGTCGAGATAGCGGCGGCCCATCTTGGCCGCAACCTTGAAGCCGACATGCAGCAACTGGCGCAAGCTGCTATTGTAGTCCGCCACGCTCTGCACGTGGCGCAGCGCAGAGGTGTATTGTTCGGAGGACCAGCCGCGAACCTCCTCGGGCGAAGGCAGCTTCTTGGGGTCGATGTCGATGACCGTGGCGTAGGGAGCGCAAAGCTCTTCGCAGTGCGCAAAGGCCTCGGCGTAAATCTCCTTGGCCAGCGCCAGCCCGTCGCCTCCGGCTTCCGCCAGGCCGATCAGCTCCTCAAGCCAGGTGGTTCCCGCGGTTTTCAGGTGCACGCCCGCGTCGAACTTCTTCATGGTGGCGTGAATCGCGGGATAGATGGAGAACTTGTCGCTGCCGGAGTGGACGCTGAGCTTGAGGTTCGAAGGCAAGCCAAAGTGCTTGACCGCGTAGGCAATGGCCGCGACGTCGAGCTCGAACTCGCGCGCGAACTGCGCCACATCGCCAATGTAATCGACGCCCTTGTTGAAGCGCCCGCTGAACTTGGGAGCGATGGTCTGCACGGGGATGCCTTCATCGGCAATGGCGGCCAGAATGAGAAGCAGTTCCACGGGGCTCTGTGCGCTGTCGGTCTCGTCCATCGAGACCTCGGGAATGAAGTTGCCCTCGCCCTTGGCCTTCAGGATGGTGCGGTAGACCTCGCCGGCCTTCTTGACCGCGGTGAGATATTTCTGCGCAGTCTGGCGGAGGCTTTCCTGTGTGACTTCGAAGGCCTCATCCACGCCTTCGAGTTGAATGTGGCCCAGCAACTCAGGATGCCGGTTGACAAAGCTCTCGATCTCTTCGGCGGCGGCGGGCTGGCCGATGAAGTCGGCCACGTCGAGGGTGAAAAAATCGCAGGCATCGAGGAAGCGCCCGACGGTTTGGAGGGTGATGTGATCGGCGTCGAGGAAGTAGGGGAGCTTCCAGCTGAGTTCCTTGACAGCCGCATCGGCCGCCTGGCGCGTGACGGCTGGCTCGGAGCCGATGATGGTGTGTTCGCGATTCGACTTGTTCCACACGGGAACAACCTCGATGCCGGCTTCGAGAGCCTGCACGCAAGCCTGCAACTGGGCTTTGGCCTGGTGCGCAAAGCGGTCACCGGTGCCTACGGAATACTTGGCGAGCTTCAAACCTTGATTTCCCATAAAACTCCTGACTTAAAGCCGGCTGCGGTGTGCCCACAGCCCCAATCCTGGATTGGCGATGAAGAAGATCTCCTCGCCTTCGATCTGGTTGTACCCGAGGGCGAGCTTTTGCGGGTCGTAGCGCTCCAGCATCGCGTTGAGATCTCCGTAGTTGAAACCCACGCCCTCGACTTCATCCTTGCTCAGGTGTCCGGGGCACCAGACGATCTTGAAGCGCCCCTCGGACGAGCCGTGAATCAAATGCGCGGCGGCGCTCAGGTCGCGCGCCAGATCCTCATTGGCCTCGACCGCTGCCAGCGTTGCCGGCGTGCCGTTGTAGCCGTATTTGCGGATCAATCCGTCGATGGTCTTGTCTTCGCCGAATTCCTTCACGCCGGGCGCGAGGACGATCAACTCCGCGCCGTCGGCCAGCGCCATGCGCGTGCGATAGACAGCCTTGTTGCCCAGCCAGGTGGAGTGAAACTCCTGCGGGTCGAGATAAACCACCGCCTTCTGGATCGGCGTCTCAACAATTTCAAAATTGACCTTCAAGCTGAGTTCGGCGGCTCTCTGGAAGCATTCGACATCGTCGCCGATGAACAGGCCGCGAACGGCCAGCTCGCCGTCGGCCCGGCGGCCGACCACGGTCTGCACGTAGACGATGGGCAGATGGCGCAGAAAACGGTCCGAGGCGTAGTTCAGCACGTTGCGCACTGGGTTGACGGCCCGGCCCATGATCCGCTCCATGCCGTAGACCGCGCCCAGGTAGTGGCTGCGGTTGATTCCTTCGCGGCCTCCCGTGCCCACCAGGATGTTCTTGTTGTAATTGGCCATGCCGATCACTTCGTGGGGCACAACCTGGCCAATGGAAAGGATCAGATCGAAACTGCCCTGGGAAATGAGGCGGTTGACCTGCGCCGGCCACTCGTAGTTCAGCTTGCCCTCCGACTGCTCGCGGACATACTCCGCCGGAACCACTCCGACGGTTTCGATGTCGGTGCGCCAGTTGTGCACGCGGAACAAATCCTGCGGAACGCCGGGGAACATATGCGCAAGCTGGTCGGGCTGCATGGCGGTGTGCGTGCCCAGGGCGGGAAGAATCGCCTTCAGCCGGCCGCCATAGTACTTCCATGCGTAGCTGGTCAACTCGCCGGCGCGCGAGTGCTCGCGCGTCTGATCGGGCGGGACAGCCAGAACGTTGTTTCGTGGGCCAAGCTTGGCCAGGCTCTCCGTCAGCAGATCGCTCAGTTGCTGGGGAGTCAGATCGGTATCGATGCTTCCAACTGCGCAATACAGGCTCATGCGGTTAACTCCGCTTTTTTCAGTCCTGGGGCGAGCAGGACGGTGATCAGCAGCGAGATCAGGTACACGCTGGCGGCGATGATGAACAGGATCGAATAGCTGCCCGA
>Ga0181529_10005874_pt1 | contig 12673 bp, 12 predicted proteins | sample PEATcosm2014_Bin_36_FD_119763 | JGI IMG/M metagenome (GOLD analysis project Ga0181529, IMG submission 119763) | Peatland microbial communities from MTU Mesocosm Facility, Houghton, MI, USA - PEATcosm2014_Bin10_30_metaG | ecosystem: Environmental > Terrestrial > Soil > Wetlands > Peat | place... | reverse complement strand
TGCGCTGGTGGCCGCGCATGGGTCGGCTTCAACGCCGGCGGCCCGGGGGCCCTGCGCTCGCGGCCGCGCATGGGTCGGCTTCAACGCCGCCGGCCCGGGGGCCATGCGCTGGTGGCCGCGCATGGGTCGGCTTCAACGCCGGCGGCCCGGGGGCCCTGCGCTCGTGGCCGCGCAAGCGCTGGCTGGGCGGCCAAAGCGGCCCGCCGTGGCGGTTGCGCGGCGCCAACCGCCGCGCGGTTGGCTTCCGGCCGGCGTGGAGAGCTACTCTGGACGAGAGGCAAAGGAAATCGCAATGAACCGGACCTTATTAACCTATTCGCTGCTGGCGCTCGCCATTCCGCCCGCCGCCGTCCTGGTCGGCGGGAGAATCGTGAACGCGCAGGCCCCCGTCGAGCGCTACCGGAACTTCAACGTCGCCATCAACTGCCCCATCCGGGACATGCGCCGCATGGCGGCCGACCCGAAATACATGCAGGAAAGCTTCGACGTTATTCACAGGACGGTCAAGTTCGGCACGGTCTGGCTGGAAACTTACCGCGGGAACGAGGACATCGGCGAGGCCGATGTGCGCAAGGTCAAGCAGTTCTTCGAGAGCAAGGGAATCAAAGCGTCCGGAGCCATCATGGCTTACCTGGGCGCGCCCGGCGATGGCATCCGGTCTTTCTGCTGGACCAACCCCGAGCACCGCGAACGGTTCCGCAAGATAGTGGCCTTCACGGCCGGCATCTTCGACGAGATCATTTTCGACGACCTGTTCATGTTCAACTGCCGGTGCGAACTGTGCCAGCGGGCCAAGGGCAATAAGAGCTGGACCGAGTACCGGCTGGAAGTAATGAAAGACGTGGGCGAGAACCTGGTGGTCAAGAACGCCAAAAGCGTCAACCCCAGGATCAACCTGATCTTCAAACCGCCAAACTGGTACGACCAATATCAATTCTCGGGATACAATCTGGAGGCGCAGCCGAAAGTCTTCGACATGATCTATGCCGGCACCGAAACCAGGGACCCGGACAATACGGTCATGCACCTCCAGCCTTATCAGAGTTATGGCCTGATGCGATACTTCGAGCACATCAAGCCCGGCAAATTCGGGGGAGGCTGGGTGGATCCCGAGCAGCGGCAGACGCTGAATCGCTTTTCGGAGGAGATCGAGGATACTCTGTTCGCCAAACCCAAGGAACTGACCATTTACTCGTGGGGCGACTTACTGGAATCGCTCCGGCAACCGGACGGATCTTCCAAGGTCACGAGCATTCTCGCCCCGGTGGCGGGCGATGCCTGCGATAAGCTGGACGCTCTGGTGGGGCAATTGGGCAATCCGTACGGCGTGGCAACTTACAAGCCTTATCACTCTTCCGGCGAGATGTATCTGCCGAACTACATCGGGATGATCGGCATCCCCATGGACATGTACCCCGAGTTTCCCGGCAACCGCGACACCATCCTGCTTACCGAGCAGGCTAAGTTCGATCCCGGGATCGTCGATAAGATCTGGAAACACCTGAACGCCGATAAGACCGTGGTGATTACGACGGGACTGCTCAAGGCGCTGCAGGGCAAAGGCATCGAGAAAATCGTGGAAGTGGATTACACCGGCCGGAACGTCGTCGCGAATAAGTTCACCTTCCGGCGGATTATGGACGAGGAGCCGGCCAATTACTATTACTCGCCCACGGAGCTGGTGTTTCCGCAGCTTGAGTATGGGCTGGTGGATTCCGAGGAAATCGTCCAGGCGATCTACAAGGAAAGCAGCCGCTACCCGCTGCTGCTGCGCGTGAGAGGCCTGGAGAAGGGCAAGTTCTACATCCTCACGATTCCGGAGAACGAGAGCGATCTGTACCAGCTTCCCAAGGAGGTACTCTCGCAGATCCGCCGCGAACTGATGCAGGAGATTCCGGTATATCTGGACGCCCCGGCCAGTATCTGCCTGTTCACATACGACAACAACACGTTTATTGCGCAGTCCTACCAGCCGGGTCCAACGCGGTACAAGATTGTCGTCAAGAAGGCGGGCGCCAGATTGTTCGACCTGCGAACCGGAGCCGAACTCCGGGGATATGTGGACGGGGGGACCTCGGTATTCGAAGTGCTCCAGCAGCCGCGAACTTATAACGCGTACCGGTTCGAGTAATGGCGCCGGAAGCGCCCCGAAAAACAGAGCTGGCCCAGCACACAGTGGGGCGGACCCCCTGGTCGCGCTCCTGCCGCGCCGGGTATGGGGCCGGGCGTCGGGCTTGAGCGCGGCGTTTGGCCCGCAGCGGCCCGGGACGCCTGTTAGACTTGTGTATTGTTATGAAGCCGCCACCCATTCCCCTGGAGAAGATTGAGGCGCTGGAGCCGGTGTGCCTGCGCGCGACGGTGCCGGAGAGCTATCGGGATAGCAACGGGCACATGAACGTGCGCTGGTATATCGCCCTGTTCGACGACGCCGGCGACACGCTGCATGACTGGATGGGGCTCACACCGGAATACCACCGCGCCCACGGCAGCGGCACCTTCGACCTGGAGTACCACGTGAATTTCCTCAGCGAGGTGCTGCCGGGCGAGAGTGTCACCGTCTATGTGCGATTAGTGGCGCAATCTACCAAACGCCTGCAGTATGTGATGTTCCTGGTGAACCGGACGCGCGGCAGGCTGGCGGCCACGCTAGAATGCATCAACGCGTACGCCGATCTGCGGGTGCGCCGGACTGCGCCCTGGCCGCCGGAAGTGGCGGCGAAGATTGCGGCGGGAGTGGCGGCGCAAAGTCAACTCGATTGGGCGCCGCCGCTCAGCGGGGCGATGGGGGTGTGACCGGCCCGCCGCCGCCGCAACTCCGCGGTGGCGGCCTCGTGGCACTTCAGGCAGAGCGTGCGCATGTTGGCCAGGTCGCACTCTCCCCCGCCTTCCACCACCGCGACGATGTGATCGGCATCCCACAACTGGCGCCGGCGGCCCCAATCCTTTTCGAACTGCCGGCGGGCCTGGTAGTCGAGCTTACGCTTGTCGCGGCGCAGGGCTTCGGTGTCGAGGCCGCACCGCGCGCAGACGCCGTGGTCGCGGGCAAAGACTTGCGCGCGCAGATAGCCGGGGTCGGTGCGCAGCTTCCATTCGTGCACGCAGGCGTCGCCGCAAAAGGTGAACCGGCCCTTTGGAACGGCGGCGCCGCACCAGCGGCACAAACCTTTCTTGCGCCGCTTCACCCAGCCGCCAGGCTTGGTTCGGCGGGTGCTCATAGGGGGACTCCGGCCGGGTGCGACTTGGCGGCGCAGGGCTCCGGTATCGAGGCCGCACCGTGCGCGGAGGCGGGGTCCGCAGGCGCAGCTTCCATTGGTGCACGCAGTCCGCATGTAGGCCAGGCCTCCCGGGCCAGGCCTCCCGGCCTGCGGCCACGAACAGCTATGAAAACGACGTTGAATCCCATCCGCATCTATATTAGTAAGGGAGGAGTGGTAAAGGTCGGTCAGACAGTGGATGGTACGAGACCGTCGGCCGGGAGGCTTGTCCCATCGGCGCGAGGTGGCTGCGGGGGCAGGCGGACGGGAGGCGGAAACCGCGCCGTGACGGCCCGCGTCTCCGCTTCCGGCGGCGGGACAAGGGCGAGTCCCGCGCGGTCCGGGGGGAACGCCCCACGGGACCGCGTCCCGGGTCAGGCGGATGTCAATTACTCACTGTGGCGGCGCCGCGCCTTGACTACTTCGATGATGGTGGGTAGCAGCGAAATGAAAACGATCGCCAGAATCACCTTGTCGAAGTTGTGCCGGATAAGCGGGATGCCGCCCAATCGCCAGCCCAGCATGGTCATCAGGAAGACCCAGCCCGCGCCCCCGCACACGCTGAACGGCAGGAAGCGCAGGTACGGCATTTGCCCCACCCCGGCGACGAAGGCCGCGAAGGTCCGCACAATCGGCACGAAGCGGGCCAGGATGATGGTCTTACCACCGTAGCGTTCGTAATATGCGTGGGTGCGCTTGACATACTCCTGTTTGAAGAAGCGCGAATCGGGGCGGCTGAAGATGCGCGGGCCGGTCTGGCGGCCCAGCAGGTAGCCGGTGGAATCGCCCAGCATGGCAGCCGACATCAGCAGCACGTTCACCAGCACGATGTCTAACTGGCCGGCGCCGGCTACCACGCCCACCGTGAACAGGAGTGAATCGCCCGGCAGGAAGAAGCCGACCAGCAGCCCCGTCTCGGAAAAGACGATACCGAACAGCGCGGCATAGCCCAGCCAGCCCGATAGAAGCGTGCTGAGCAGGTGAATCAGCCGCTCCGGATCGGTTAGCGATCGAAGGAAATCGACGATGGCTGTGAGCATTCGCTAGCTGTTACCGCGGAAGCTCTCGATGATGCGCCTGACAACGTCGGGATGCAGCTTCACCACGCCCTGCCGCGTCAGCTCGTCCATCAGCCCGGTCTCGAACATGGTGTTTCGTTCGCGCGCCTTTTCGCCCTTGAGCGATTCGCGGATCTGGACCCTCTGTTCCGGCAGCTTCGACATGTCCGCGGTCACGCGCTGGGCGATCTTGACCACCACCGTGGCCTCCGGCATGGTAATCGGATTGAGCACCGTGCCCACCGGGTCCTTGAAGGCATCCGCAAAGTAACTGGCAGGCCCCAAATCGTCCACGGTTGCGTCCTGCTTGAACGGCGTGGTGCTCTTCATCTCCAGCCCCAGGGATTTGGCCGCCTTGGCTAAGTCTCCTCCGTTGGCTTTGGCGGCGTCGGCCAGTTTCCTGGCGTTGTCCTGGACCGCCTTGGCCTGCCTGACGGAAAGCATCTGGTCGTGGATCTGGGCCTTGACTTCCTCGAAGGTCGACTGGCGTTCCGGTATGATGTCGGTCACCTCCGCCAGGACCAGTTTGTTCGCGGCGGGCGACACCGGCTGCGACACCTCTCCCTTTTTCAACGAAGCCACGGACTGGTCGAAATCCGGGCTGGCCCCCACTGCGGGAATCGTCTGCCCGGGAGCGAACCCGTCGAAGTGCACCACCTGCATGCCTAGCGCTGCGGCCACTGTCTCGGGGTGCGACGGATCCTTCTGAAGGGCGGCCTGGGCCTTGTCGGAGATCTGCTCCATGCGATTGCTGGCCTCCTGCTGCTTCCACTGTTTGGCCAGGTCGTCCTTGACTTCGGCGAAAGGCTTCAGCCGCGCGTCCTCGTGGGCCAGCACCTGGACAATGTGATAGCCATACTGCGTCTTCACCAGATCGCCGATGACGCCCGGTTTCTGGGTGAACGCCGCCTTCTCGAATTCCGGCACCATCTGCCCGCGGGTGACCCAGTCCAGATCTCCACCCTTGGAGCCCGACCCCGGGTCCTCGGAGTTCTTCTTGGCCACCTCGGCGAAATCCGCGCCCGCGCGAAGCTGCTTCAGCAGGTCCTCGGCTTTGGCTTTGATCTTGGGCTCGTCGGCAGCCGGTTTGCCTTGGGTCATCAGCAGGATGTGGCGCACGTGCACGCGTTCCGGCAGGCGGAAATTGGCCTGGTTCTGGTTATAGGCCAGCAGCAGTTGCACATCCGTGGGATTGAGACTCTGCTCGATCTGCGTCTGGTCGGCAATCAGGACGACGAGGTTTCTCTTCTCCGGAGTCTTGTAGCGCGCCGCATTGGTTTTGAAATTCTGCTCCACTTCCCCGGGTGCCGGCTCAGACTCTTTCTTGAACTTGTCCGCCGTCAGCTTGACGTAGTCGAGCTGGATCTGGTCGTTCTTCTTGTGGTACGCTTCCTCGATTTCGGCGGGCGTCACCACGGATCCCTCCATGGCCACTTTGCTCAACATCATGACGAGCATCTGCCGTTTGAGGGTCGCTTCGAATTCCGGAATAGTCGTGCCCTGCTGCGCCAGCATGGCGGCGTAGGCGTCGCTGCCGACAAATTTGCCCTCGGGGAAGAGGTTCGGAAAGCTCTCGCGGATGGCGTCCGCCAATTGCTGGTCGCTGACCTGGAAGCCCAGCTTTTGGGCTTCGTACTCCATGGCGCGGTCGGTGATCATCTGGTCGATCATCTGGGGCACGTAGTTGGGGATGACCTCGGCGGGGATCTGCCGGCCCTTGGTCTGTTGCTGAATCTCCCGTCGCGCTTCCTGATCGGTGATCTCATCGTTGCCGATTTTGGCCACAATCAGATCATTCGCGCCCGTGCCGGTGTTGTAGTTCGGAACCAGGTACAACAACATGGATGCCGAAACCATGAGCAGGATCCCGCCCATGAAGTACTTCTTGGTTTTCTCTCGATTACGAAACAGATCGAACATTTGCGCGCCTACTCCTGTCGTCAAGTAGAGGGGAAATACCAGTATAGGTCATGCCGAGGGTCGTGAGCGGGGGCCGGGGGGCCGGGGGGGCTTCCCCGATTTGGGGAAAACATCAGCCGGATTGGCACCCGGATAAGCAGGCGCGGGACAAGATGTCCCAATGGGTCCGCGTAACCCGTTTGATTTCAGCAGACAAACTCCGGCTTTGGGACATTGTGTCCCGGCCGGGCGGCAACCGCCGGCATTTCCGGGCCGGGTTATTGGGCCGGGAACGTCCCTTTCCCCACTTCGGTTAAGCGCCCGTTAGCCCGCGGCGGGGGAACTCGCCGAACAGCGCCGCGGTACGCGGGAGCGGGAAGGCGGGAGGCGGGAGCGGAAGGCGGAAGGCGGAAGGCGGAAGGCGGGAGCGGGAGGCGGGAGTGGGAAGGCGGGAGGCGGGAGCGGAAGGCGGAAGGCGGGAGCGGAAGGCGGGAGCGGGAAGAGAAGGCAGAAACCGTCCGTCCGCCCCGCCGCTACCCGCCAACCAACGCGACCCCGGCCAGGACCGCCAGTGCGCCGGCGGCTCTGCGCGCGCCAATCCGCTCGTCGAGGATGAACTTGGCCAGTAATGTCTCCAGGACAAAACTTGCCGAGGATGCCGGCACCACGAAGCTCAGAGGCTCGCTTTGCACCAACGCCATAAATGTGAAGAACGATACCGCGTTGCAGGCGATGGCCAGGATCAGCAGGCGGCGCCGGGCGATGATGTGCAGCAGCCGCGCCAGGCCGCGGGCGCCCACGGATTGCTCGCCGGCACGCTTCATTTCGTGGCTCTGCAGCAGATCGCTCCCCACCGTCGCAAACACCATGGCGGCCACCAGGAGCCACCTCACTTCGGATCCTCCACCGGCGAAGTGGTGGTGCGCGAGGTGGACCCGACCACCGCGGCTCCGGCAAAGACCAGCAAGGTCCCCAGCCACCGCTGGGGCGTCACCGTCTCATGCAGAAACACTTTCCCCAGGAATACGGCGATCACGTATCCGACGGCAGTTACGGGAAGGACATAACTCAAGTCCGCCAGACTGAGCAGCACCATCCTGGTCAGCAGCGCCAGGATCAGCGCGACGACGCCCAACGCCACGAACGGGTCAAGCATGGCCCGCAGATACAGAGCCGGATTCATCGACATCCTCTCCGGGACCTGCTTCATTCCCCATGCCATAGAGGAATTTCCAGCGGCCTTGAGCGCCAGGAACAGCAGCAGGGCGGAATAAGTCTTGACGACACCGGAAGAACGTCCGGTGTAACAGCATCGAAACCGCTGGGCAAAATCTCTCGCGCGCACCTCCGGGAAAACTGCTTCGTAGTAGTGACGCCGGAACGCCGCATAAGGTTGCAAAACCGATTCCTTTGGCCGCTGCGCTTGAACCTTTAGGGAAGCTAAGAGAGGCGGCTTTGATTGACTCAAACCATGGGCCTAGCCAGTAAGGGCTAGCCGGCTGCCCCCAGTCGGGTTGCCATTAGATCGCGGCTCTCGAACCGGTGCGGAATCTTACAGTGCGGGGCGCTCATAGACTCAAACTACGGGCCCTAGCCCGTAAGGGCTAACCGGTTTCTCCCCATTGAGTTGCTAAGATGAGATCGGGGAAGTCGGCTCGCGGGGCCTTGGGTGAGAGCACGGGGGTAGTAGTCCTTGCAGCGCACCGAGTCGAATGGGTGGATTGTGGGTTTAGCTCCCGTGTGAGCGGGAGACAAGGACGGTCCATTTATTTATGAAAGTCTGTGTGTTGGGAGGCGACGGCTATTGTGGTTGGGCTACAGGCCTCTACCTTTCAAAGAAAGGCCACCAGGTTGCGATCGCCGATAACTTTTCGCGCCGTCAATGGGACTTCGAATTGGGCGTGCAAACGCTGACGCCCATACGGCCGATGCCGGAGCGGCTTCTCGCCTGGAAACAGCTCACGGGACAAACCATCGAATTCCTGTCCGGCGATATTACCGACTATGAGTTTGTTTCCGGCGTAGTCCAGTCGTTTGCGCCGGACGCCATCGTCCACTTTGCCGAGCAGCGGGCCGCCCCGTACTCGATGATCGACCGTAAGCACGCGGTTTTCACGCAGGTCAACAACGTAGTCGGCACCCTCAACCTGCTGTTCGCGCTCCGCGAGTTCCGGCCGGACTGCCATCTGGTGAAGCTCGGGACCATGGGAGAATACGGCACTCCCAATATCGATATCGAAGAAGGCTATATCACCATCGAACATAACGGCCGCAAGGACGTGCTGCCGTTTCCGAAGCAGGCCGGCTCCTTCTACCATCTCTCGAAGGTGCACGACAGCCACAACATCATGTTCGCCTGCCGGGTCTGGGGTCTGCGCGCCACCGATCTCAACCAGGGCGTGGTATACGGAACCATGACCGACGAAGTGGCGCTCGACGAAGCCCTCATCAACCGCTTCGATTACGATCAGGTATTCGGCACGGTGCTCAACCGCTTCTGCGCGCAGGCGGCCGTGGGACATCCGTTAACGGTGTATGGCAAGGGTGGGCAGACGCGCGGGTACCTGGACATCCGGGACACCGTGCGGTGCGTGGAGCTGGCTTGTTTGAAGCCCGCGGGGCCGGGAGAATGCCGCGTACTCAACCAGTTCACGGAACAGTTTACCGTGCTGGAGCTGGCCCGCATGGTGCAGGCGGCGGGCCGAAACCTGGGTCTCGACGTGGAAATCGACCACCTGCCCGATCCGCGCGTGGAAGCCGAAGAACACTACTACAACGCGCGCCATTCCAAGCTGGTGGAGCTCGGTCTGCGGCCTCACCCGCTCTCCGAGTCGCTGCTCGATTCGCTGCTGAATATCGCCATCCGGTATCGGAACCGCGTCGACCGTTGCCTTTTCCTGCCGACCGTGAACTGGCGCAGCGCCCGCAACGGGCCCCGGTTGAAGGCCGCGGCGCAGGCCGCCGAAAGCGCTGCCGGGGTGCCGGCGCCGTTTGAAGCCAGTGCGGTTGCGGCGCCGGGCAACGGCCACTTCGAGCGGCCGTAGCGGGACGGAAGAGGAAGCCGCTCCATCGCCTGTTTGCGGCCGGCAACGAAGGGCGAGAGTTTCTGTTTCGCCGAAAAGCTTCGCCGCGCTTTGGAATCGGCGGGCCTTATCCGCTTGAAGCACGCCCGCTGGCGGGGGACCGATCGGAACACTGCCTCAGATTTGAAAGTCGGGGACGAAGTCCTGGCGCGAGGTCTTGGGGATCACCCTCATGTTGGTCGCCTCCATGATCACCAGGGAATTCGGCGGCACGCTGGAGGTCAGGAAGACACTGGCGCCGATGGTGCTGCCGGCTCCAATCACGGTGTCTCCGCCGATGATCGTGGCGCCGGCGTAGACCGTCACGTTGTCCTGGATTGTCGGATGACGCTTCTGGCCGCGCAAGGCCTGCCCGGCGGCGAGCGATCGCGCAACCAGGCCGACGCCCTGGTACATCTTGACGTGGTTGCCGATCTCGGAGGTCTCGCCCACCACCGTACCGGTGCAGTGGTCCACGAAGAAATGCGTGCCGATTTTGGCCCCGGGATGGAGATCCATTCCGGTGCGGGCGTGCGCCCACTCGGTCATGATACGCGGAATGAGCGGGATGTTATCGAGATACAGTTCGTGCGCGAGCCGCTGCACCGCGATGGCCACGATAAAGGGATAGGCCACGATCACTTCTTCCTGGCTGAAGGCGGCGGGATCGCCGGTGTAGGCCGCCTCGGTATCGGTGCGGAGCAGGTCGCGAACCCGCGGCAGGTTGCCCAGAAACTTGAGGGTGAGGGAGTGCGCGGCAGCGGACAGGTCGGCGTCTCCGAACCGGGCGGGCGGCGAGTATTCGAGGCTCTTGCGGATCTCGTTTTCCAGGCGGCCCAGCACGCTCTCGAGAAGCGCGGCGGTCACGCTTTCGATTTCGGAGGAATGGATCGCCGTTTCGTCGAAGAACCCGGGGAACAGCAGGCGCAGAAGATCGACGGTGATCTCGGAGATGCCTTGCTTGGAGGGCAGATTCTTGCCGTCCACGTGGTTGATGCCGCCCACGCAATGGTAGGACGCCATCAGGCATTTGGTCAGTTCGGCCACGGTACGGCAGGGTGCGGCGTTCATCGGTGCGCCGGGGTTTCTTCGGCGGCTATGGCCGGCGGCCTGGCGCCCGCGGGCACGGGCGCCAGCATATCTTCTTTTCGTTTCACCAGGGTGGAGGTGTTGTAACTGGCGGCTTCAAAGCCATGGCCATGCGTGATGGCGTCGGTGGGGCAGGCCTCCACGCAATAACCGCAGAAGATACAACGGTTGTAATCGATGTTATAAACCTTGGCGTAGCGCTCGCCGCCGGAGATGCGGACGGTGGCGGTGTTCTCGGCGGCTTCGATGTAAATGCAATTGGAAGGGCAGGCGGCGGCGCACAGGAAGCAGGCCACGCACTTCTCCATGCCGTTCCCGTCGCGCTGCAGAACGTGGACGCCGCGGAAGCGCTCCTCGAACTTGGGCGGCTCTTCGGGATAAAACTCCGTCACCGTGGGGGACAGCATCTCCTTGAAGGTGACACCCATCCCCTTGGCGATAGCGCCCGCGGCACCCAGAATCTCTTCCAGTGAGTTGGCCATTCGGTTCTTCTATTCTATCCTGGCTGCCCGCCGGGCGCCTAATTGCGCGATCCTCAACCGGCCTTCCATTCCGGCACGTATTCGCCCGGCCGGAACAGGGCGGCGCCCGGGCCGGCCAGTCCCTCGATGTGCTTCCTTTGCCAACCCTCGACGACTTGCGAAATGGCGCCGCCGCGCTCCACCAGGAACAGCGTGGGCACGCTCGAAATTCCGTAGGCGTTGCTGACGGGGAAACCGCTCTCTTCGGAGTCCAGCAGGGTGGGGAACGTCACGCCGAATTCCTGGTTGAACTCGCGGGTATCTTCGGGATCGTTCTGCGAGACGCCGTAGATTTGCAAAGCGCCGGGCAGAGTGGCGGCGTGCACGCGGTCGAGAAACGGAAACGTGAGCTGGCAGACGGGACACGAGGTCTTGAAAAAGGCCAGCAGGACCGGGCCGCGGGCCAGGATGCCGGCCAGCGTGGTTTCGCCGCCATCGAGAAGCGGCAGGCGGAAATCGGGCGCGCGCGATCCGCGTTGCAAAAGCCTGTGTTGCCCGCGCGCCGCCATAGTTCGAGTTTACGACAGTTGGCAGGAGCTGTTCCACGCCGCTCCTTTTGCCGGTCCCTTCCTACCCGAATGGCCGATGTGCGGCGCCGCTCCCGCGCGGCATCCTGGAGTCACAGGAGATTTTCAATGGCAAACGAATTAGCAGCTCTTTCGGGCGAATTGGCCGAGGTGGTGGGACGCGTGGGACGCTCCGTGGTGGCCATCGACGCACGCCCGCGATTCGGTTCCTCCGGCGTCTTCTGGCGTCCGGGCGTCATCGTCACCGCCGAACATACCATCCGGCGCGAAGAGGAGATCGCCGTCACCTTGCCGGATGGCGTGCGCGTCGAAGCCACGGTGGCCGGCAGCGATCCGGGCACCGACCTGGCAGTGCTGAAGGTGGATGCGGCCGGCGACGCGGCGGCCATCGCAGCGGCCGTGCCGGCGCCCGGCAACCTGGCGCTCTCCATTGGCCGCTCACCCGATTCCGGCGTGAATGCCACCATGGGAATCGTCAGCGCGGTGAGCGGCGAGTGGCGCACCTGGCGCGGCGGCCGCCTGGACCACTATATCCGGCTCGACCTGACCGTCTACCCCAGTTCCTCCGGCGGGCTGGTGGTCGATACCAGAGGCGAGGCTATCGGGATCGCTACCTCGGCGCTCTCGCGCATCGCCGGCCTGGCCATCCCGGCCACAACCGTCAATCGCGTGGTGGACGAAATCCTGGCGCGCGGCAGCGTGGCGCGCGGCTATCTGGGAGTGGGACTGCAACCGGTGGAATTGCCCGATCATCACAAAGGTCTCATCGTGTTGTCGCTCGAAGCGGAGGGGCCGGCGGCCAAAGCCGGGGTGTTGATCGGCGATGTGGTGGTCTCGCTCGGCGGGACCGCGGTGGACGACACGGACGATATCCAGACCGTGCTCGAAAAGCACGCCGCCGGCCAGACCATCCAGGCCGGACTGGTGCGCGGCGGGGTGGCGCTGAGTATTGGGATCGCGATCGGGGAGCGGCCCCGGAGGAGTTGACATGCTGGGATTCGGAGAGATTGCCGAGCGCTTGCGGCGCTCCACGGTGCAGGTCTTTCCCAAGGGCAACGGCGGGGGCGGCGATGGAGTGTACGAGGGCGCCGGCTCCGGTGTGATCTGGCATGCCGACGGCCGCATTGTCACCAATTCCCACGTGGCGCGCGCCGCGCAAGCCGACATTGTGCTGTGGGACGGGCGGCGGCTTCCGGCCCGCCTGGTCTCGCGCGACACGCGCCGCGACCTGGCCGTGCTGAAGGCCGCGGAAACGGGCTTGCC
>Ga0181529_10005873_pt1 | contig 12674 bp, 9 predicted proteins | sample PEATcosm2014_Bin_36_FD_119763 | JGI IMG/M metagenome (GOLD analysis project Ga0181529, IMG submission 119763) | Peatland microbial communities from MTU Mesocosm Facility, Houghton, MI, USA - PEATcosm2014_Bin10_30_metaG | ecosystem: Environmental > Terrestrial > Soil > Wetlands > Peat | place... | reverse complement strand
GACGTACGACTCGATCTCGGTGAGCGTCGCGTTCGACAGATGGAGCTTGGCGGCAAGCGTAATGAACAGGCGGTTGCAGATATCGCCGATTGCGCAGGAGAACGGCGTGGTTGCGGAGAGCCGCTCGATCAGATCAATCATCTTGCTCAGCTCCGGCTGGAGGTTGCCGAGCATGGGCTCGTGCAGGCCGACGATGAAGCGATGGCCTGAGTTGGCACGCACGCCGCCTATGCCGACCAGAGCGAGCGTCGGCACATAGACTTCGTCCTCGACGGCCTGGCCGGTGGGCGTGTTGCCAAGGCGCGATTTGTTGCGCCAGACATCCGCGGATATCCAGCGGCCCGGCCCCTCCGTAAGCCAGGCGTTCTTCATATCCGGCGTTTTCACAGCCACAGGAAGGCTCAGGCGGATGAGCTGGGCGTCGGGGAAGGCGCGTGCGAGCCACGTGCCGCTCACGTCGGCGTCCATTGCGCGGCGAGCGTCCGGGCTCTCCATGCTCCAGACCTCGGCCGCAATATTGCCGTTGAGGGAGACTACTTTGACGCCGCGGACGTTGCGCTTGTCGAGAATGTGCTTGTTGAAGAGGCTCTCACAGGTGTAGAAGACGGCGCGGCCGGAGGAGAGCGCTACGATCTCGTTCTGCCGGACGATGGTGTCCAGGTAGTCTGCGCAGAGCTGTCCGAGCGCCTGGTGGAGACGGTCGTCGGCGAGAGAGCTTTCGAGGGTTTCCGCATGCCCGGGCGCGTCGGCGACGATTGCGGATTGCAATGCGTAGGCGGCGACGAGCTCGCGTTCGAGGCTTTCGACGCGTGGCGGCTTGAAGGGAGCGTTCTCGTCGATGTGAACGCGCACGATGCCGGTATCCAGCGCGAATCGGTAAAGCCTTGATACTGTACTTGCATCTATATGTGCCAGAGATGGCTCCGATTTTGTTAGCTGTTGCAGAATATCTTTCTGCTCCAGCCGATCGACCAGGACCATCTTTGCGATGCGGGCGGCGAGCCTTCTTTTGTCCGCCGGCTCCAGGGCGGGTCTTCGGCCGCGTCGCTTGTCGCCACGCTTGTCCCCCACATTAGCCCCCATAACGGCGTTCTCCTCACACAGATAGCCGAGTTCGCTCCGTCTCATAGTATAGTATAGCCGATAGCTAGCAGTGTTAGGAAGCGTCAGCGAGGTCGCCACAAGCAATTTCTTGTTGTGGTGGCAATCTGCGCCATGCGTGGCAATTCCCCTTGCGCCGCCTACCCCCGTTGTGCCGGCATTCTTACCGTAATCCGGCAGTGCCGCCGTCTTACGGGGCAACAGCGTGGCATATATTCGGCACGTCCTGGAAAAAAGATTGACACAATTTGGTAAATCATGGTATAGTTCGTTTGAAGGTATTCTTTCTCGTCCTTGTGTTTAGTCCGCAAGCGTTTGCAGTCGCTTGGGGTCGACGCCCGGTCTCAATGAAGAGATCGGGCGCTCTTTTTGAGTCCGGTGCGCGCAGGAATCTGCGGGCGGTTTAACCAGATTGCGAACGGCGATGCGTGCCGATTCGGTATTAGCCTGAAGAAGGGAGATGACGCGATGGCAACAGCAACGTTCGGCGCCGGCTGCTTCTGGGGCGTGGAGGCGGCGTTTCGGCGCCTGGATGGCGTGACGAATACCGCAGTCGGATACATGGGCGGAACGCTTGAGAATCCCACCTATCAGGACGTGTGCACGGATCGAACCGGCCACGCCGAGGTCGTTCAGGTCGAGTACGATCCGGACCTGGTCGGATACGAGACGCTCCTCAAGACGTTCTGGGAAAACCACGACCCGACGACGCCCAACCGGCAGGGACCGGACGTAGGGACGCAATACCGCTCCGTCATCTTCACCCACGACGCAGAGCAGCAGGCTGCGGCCGAGAGGTCGCGGGATGCCGAGGAGAGAAGCGGCCGGCACAGGCGGCCGATCGTAACGCAGATTCTGCCGGCGGGCCCGTTCTGGATGGCGGAGGACTATCACCAGCAGTACCTCGAGAAGCGCGGGTTGGTTTCCTGCCACATATAGTCCCGCGGCGGGCGCATCGAAATGCGGCAAGCCGACGGGCGGAGGCCAGCAGGCTGCAGGCTTGAAGAGAATGTGAGAGGCGGACCGCGATGCGGTCCGCCCGTTCTGTTCAACCGGCGCCGGCCCTCCGGCGCCCCGTCCCGCCTGTCGAAAACGGGCGTGCTGCTGCAGAAACGCGCAACGGCCCGACCGGCGAAACCCACGCGCTATTCGATATCGTCAACGGGCGTGCTGCTGCAGAAACGCCACCGTCAGTTTGAACGCCTTCTCGCGATTGCCCGGCAGGAAGAAGCCGTGCCCTTCGCCGTCGAACTTTACGAGTTTCGCCTCGACGCCTGCGGCCTGGAGAGCGGAGCAGAACTTCTCAGATTGGTTTATCGGCACGAGCGGATCCAGAGCGCCGTGCAGAATGAGGAACTTCGCGCTTTTCGAGTCGACGTGATAGATCGGCGACGCGTCCTTGAACGCCTGCGGATCGTCTTTGAAGTACTTTCCCATGAGGTCGTGGACCACCTGGGCTCGCATGTTGTCGATACCGTTTTTCGGTTCGATGGCGATGTCGCTAGGACCGCAGATATCCACGACGTACTGAACGCGGCTGGAGTAGCGGGCGAGCGTCGGATCGGAGTTGTCGCGCGTATCCGTCGTGCCGAGAAGCGACACGAGATGCCCGCCGGCGGAGTCTCCTATGGCCGACATCCGGTCCGTTCGGATATTGTAGTGGGCGGCCTGTGACCGGATCCAGCGGACGGAGCGCTGCACGTCGTCGATCTGGGCGGGCCAGAGGTGCTGCCTGTGATGGGCGAGCCGGTAGTTGACGGAGAAGCAGACGAAGCCCATGCGCGAGAGCATCGTGCCGAGCTCTTGCTGCACGTCGCTCGTCTTGTCGCCGCCGACCCAGCCACCGCCGTGGACCAGCACGACGGCGAACCGTCGTTGCGATGTCTGCTGCGAGTGTGGCTCGTAGACGTCGAGCGTGAGGTCCTTGCCCTCTGCCTGGCCGTAGACCACGTCGCTTTCTGTGGGGCGATCTGTGGCGATGGCGTCCTGCCCGCGCGCGAGTGCGGGGGCGAACAGCAGGAGGCAGGCGAGAATCGGGATGGCGGAAAACGGACGGCGCATAAGGGATCTCCTATTGGACGGACACGGGGCATAACACGGCCGGCCCGAGCGCGGGCCGGCGCGATAGTGTACGGGATGTGTTGCCGCGCTGCGGCCCCATTGAATTAGACGAGTCGATCGGCCGTCCGGATACGCCGTGGCATCCGGACAGGCTCTTCCGTGTTCTCATTTGCGAAGCTGCCGGGCTGACGGAGCCGGCGGGTCTCGGGCGTGGCCGGTCAGCCGGCCGACTGAAGTCGGCGGCTATGCGTGCGAAGTCCCTCCGGGACTGGTGTTGGCGACTCAGGCAGCTTTCGTCACCCGGACTTCGTGACCCGATCCGGCGACCGGCCGGGCAGCCGGCCGACTGAAGTCGGCGGCTATCCGTGCGAAGTCCCTCCGGGACTGGTGTTGGCGACTCAGGCAGCTTTCGTCACCCGGACTTCGTGACCCGATCCGGCGACCGCCGGGCTGAAAGCCCGGCGCTATCGAACCTTGCCCGATGAATCGGGCGGCCCCAATTCCCGTGTGCCAAAGCGCGAGCTTACGGTTCGCGGGCCCTTAGGTGCCGACGTTCCAGGATGCGAGATACTTGACCTGCTCCTCGGTGAGAACGTCGATCTCGACACCCATGCTCTCCAGCTTGAGAGTGGCGATCTGTTCGTCGATGGCTTTCGGCACGGGATAGACGGCCTTCTTGAGATCGTTCGCGTTCTTTGCCATGAACTCGGCGCAAAGCGCCTGGTTGGCGAAGGACATGTCCATTACTGCGGCGGGATGGCCCTCGGCCGCGGCCAGGTTGATCAGCCGGCCTTCGCCGAGCAGATAGATCCGCCGGCCGTCGCTCATCACGAACTCTTCCACGAAGTCCCGGATGATGCGCCTGGAAGTCGCCAGCTCTTCGAGCGCGTCGATCTCGATCTCCACGTTGAAGTGACCGGAGTTGGAGACGATCGCACCGTCCTTCATCTTCAGGAAGTGCTCGCGTCGAATCACGTTGATGTCGCCGGTTAGCGTGCAGAACTGGTCTCCGATACGCGCCGCCTGTTCCATCGGCATGACCTGGAATCCGTCCATAACGGCCTCGATCGCCTTGATCGCGTCGACCTCGGTGACGATGACGTGAGCGCCCATTCCCCGCGCGCGCATGGCGAGGCCGCGGCCGCACCAGCCGTAACCTGCGACCACGAACGTGCTGCCGGCGATGAGCCGGTTGGTCGCCCGGATGATTCCGTCGATGGTGCTCTGGCCCGTTCCGTAGCGGTTGTCGAAGAGGTGCTTCGTGTCGGCGTCGTTGACGGCGACGATCGGATAGGCAAGCACTCCGTCGGCGGCCATGGCGCGCAGCCGGATGACGCCTGTCGTGGTCTCTTCCGTGCCGCCGATTATGTCCTTTATCAGGTCCTTGCGGACGCTGTGGATACGGCCCACGGTATCCGCGCCGTCGTCCATCGTGATGTTGGGATGCGCGTCCAGTATGGCGTCGATGTGCTTGTAGTAGGTCTCGTTGTCTTCGCCTTTGACTGCGAAGGTGGGAATTCCATACTCCTTAACGAGGGCGGCGGCCACGTCATCCTGTGTGGAGAGCGGATTGGAGGCGCAGAGATAGACGTTGGCGCCGCCGGCCTTGAGGGTGATGGCCAGATTGGCGGTTTCGGTGGTGACGTGCAGGCATGCGCCGAGCGTAAGGCCCTTAAGCGGCTGCTGCTCGGAGAACCGTTTACGGATGAGCCGCAGCACCGGCATCTCCATTTCGGCCCATTCGATCCGCAGCTTTCCTTTATCGGCCAGGCTGAGATCCTTTACGTCGTGCGGAATTGCGGGCGCGTGGAGCTCCGTGGCCACAGTTTTTGTTGACAAGGCAAGTTCCTCCGGTTGTTGGCTAGACCAACAGGAATATAGGTTATTAGGTCTTCAGGTCTTTAGGTCTTCAGGTCGCTACGTCCGCAGGTTATCAGGGCGTGGTTGGTTCAGGATGGCCGTTCAATTGGCGACAAACAGCATCCTTCAGGCTCGCGCGCAGCTACGGCTGGTCTTCGGCGAGCAGGATGGATTCCGTTCCGCGCGGCCCGTCTCCCTCGTCCGCGCCCGGCGCCGGGATGGCCGCCTGTTGAATAACCGCCGGCAGATCGATCGTGAAGCGAGTTCCGCGCCCGGGACCGCTCTCGACGGTGATGTGGCCTCCGGACTGCTTCACGATGCCGTAGCAGGCCGCCAGGCCCAGTCCGGTGCCCTGTCCGACCTCCTTCGTAGTAAAGAACGGCTCGAACACTCGCTTGCGGACCGATTCGTCCATGCCGGTTCCGGTATCGGACACGGCCAGGCGGACGTAGTCTCCGGGCGTCACATCAGGCCGAAGGCGAGCCTGCTCCGCGTCCAGGGAGACGTTCGCCGTTTCGAAAACGAGCCTGCCGCCGGTCGGCATGGCGTCGCGCGCGTTTACGGTCAGGTTCAGCAGGACCTGCTCTATCTGCCCGGTGTCGGCGTAGACGTTCGAAAGGTCGTGAGCGAGCGCGAGAACAACATCGATGCGCTCACCTACGATACGACGGACGAGCGGATCGATTCTGCGCAGGACGGTGTTGATGTCGAGCGGCGCGGGCACGGCCATCTGTTTGCGAGCGAAGGCCAGAAGCTGGCGCGTGAGCGAGGCGGATCGCTGCGCCGACCGCTCGATGTGCTGCAGGAATTCGGCGACCTGGCCGTCCTGCGGAACTGCGCTTGCCGCGAGTTCGGTATACCCCAGAATGGCCGTCAGCATGTTGTTGAAATCGTGCGCGATGCCGCCGGCGAGCTGTCCGACGCTTTCCATCTTCTGCGACTGGATGAGCTGCTCTTCCATCCTGCGGCGCTCGGTCGTGTCGCGAAAGACGACGATGGATCCCAGGATGGTGCCGTCGGGCCGCTGGATGGGCGACGCGCTGTGGTCGATGGGAATCCTGGCTTCGTCTCTGGATATGAGCAGATTGGGGCCGTCCAGGGCGGCGGGGCTCTTGCCGATCCCGGCTGCGCCCGGGATCTCGACGGGATCTCCCGATTCCTGCTCGACGATCCGCAGCACCGTGCCAAGCGGCATGCGGGCGGCATGCAGATGGCTCCAGCCGGTTAGCTGCTCGGCCACGGGATTCATGAAGGTGACCCTGCGCTTTGCATCCGTTGCGATGACGGCCTCCCCAATCGAGCGCAACGTAGTGGTAAGGTACTCCTCGCTCTGCTCGAGCGCCTCGGCCTGGTTCCTGGCGAGCGATACCGAGTCTTCGTAGCTCTTTGCGGCCAGGATGAACCTCCGGCGCACTGTGAGTATGATCACCGAGCCTGCGACGATCGTGGCGAAGATGACGACTCCAAAAGTCCAGCGCGCCTGGCTGAAGGCAACGGCCTTGCGCTTCACGCGGAGGGAGCGCTCCTCGGAGACGACCTCCGAGAGGCCGCGCACAACTTGATCGGCGAGCAGCGAGGAGGGCCAGGGAGTGCGCCGAACGCCGTTAGCAGTCTCCGGGTGTGCGAGCTCCGCCTGCGTCGCGGCGTTCCACTTGCCGTATGCGGCGTCGATATCCCGCAGGCGCATCTGCTGGCCCGGATTGTCCTCCGTCATCTGTTTGAGCCGGCGCAGGGTGTTCGCGATATCGGCCGACGTGCGGGCCATGCGGCGTTGAGCCGTCACATCCCGGTATAGGAGATACCAGTGCGCATCTCGCTGGAGCACGAGCAGATCGCGCGCGGCCTCGTCTGCAAGGCCGATCGCCGAGTCGGTACGGTCCACCCAGTTCAGATCGCTGATAAGGGAGTAGATCTGGAGTAGAGATACTGCGAGCAGGATGGCAAGGCCGACAATGGGCGCGGCAATCATGGACGACAGGGTTTGCCTGTATCGCTCGCGATCCATCAGGCGGCTGGGCATCGAGAACTCCAGAATTCAGCAGGCCATCGGGCGGCACTGGCGATCGCCGATAGAGGCCGATCGAGGCGTTTATGCGCATTGCGCTCGTCGGCGGGCGGATGGCGCGGCGCCTGATTTTCCAGCGGACGGGTGTCCGTCCGTTGGTCGGGCTACCGCCGTGTCTGTTACGTGCACAATCGGCGGGATTCCTGCTCATCCGGGCAACGGCGGTGCGGACCGAATTCGGGCAAGCGGACTCCGGTGGTTTGCCGAGGCACGCAACTGCACAGGCAGCCGAACCTTCGTATGCGTTTGCGGATGAGCCGGGATTGCGTACCATTTGATTCCCGGGCGCGCCATTTGGTAAATTTGAAAACGAGGCGATTCCCTTCACGTCATTTGATTTCCGCGGCGTTTTTCGGTTCTCCGTCAATTTATGTGGCGCCCGGCCCGGTCCGAAGCCGGCCGGTTGAAACCGGCGGCTGGCCGTGCGAAGTCCCGGAGGGACTGGCGACGCGTCGGTGGTGTTAGATCCGTTGTCTCAGCAGAGCGCGGGCAAAATCCCGCGTCTATGATGAGCTGGAGCCGATCTCGAACGGAGTCACGGTAATTGACGGAGAGCCTACTTCCGGAAGCTCTTCTTTTCGCCGATTCCGGCGGCTTACGCCCCGCCCGGGGTCGTCCCCCCGGCGCACCCATTCTCCCCCTCGAAGGCGGAATCTCAGCGTTCGCGTTTAGTATACACATGTATATGTGATTCTGTCAAGGGTTTGGCAGGCTATATGGCGATTATTTTTCGAAAGAAGTTCTTCCGGCAGGCGCGCGCGGAAAGGGCGGCGCGGCGGGGCAGTCGGAGCCGCCGACGCACGGCGATTCCGCGGCGGGGCAGTCGGAGCCGCCGACGCACGGCGATTCCGCGGCGGGGCAGTCGGAGCCGCCGGTGCGGGCATGGCGCTCGCAGGCGCATCCAAGAATCGGGCAAGATCGGCAACACTCTGCACCGATCGTTCTCAGCCGGCTTTTGCGATACAGGCCGCACTCGCGGGCGGCCTGTATACGTTCCAGCCTTGTGCAGGGCGGCCGCTCAGCGGCGACGCCTGCGGCGCAGCGATGCCCCCGCTCCCAGGACTGCCGTGGCAAGGAGCGGGATGCCTGTCGGCTCGGGCACTGCGCCGGCGGGCGCCGGGCCGAACGCCAGAAAGACCGGAAAGCTGCTGGTGTCGGCGAAGTCGCCCAGCCACGTGCCGGTGGGCCCGTACTTTTCGATCGTGCTGTCGCTGGCTTCCGCGACGAGCAGATTGCCGGCGTTGTCGAAGACCAGGCCTTCCGGCGTAAACATCTGAACGGAAGCGAACGTGCCGAGGTCGGCGCCGGTCGGGCCGAATTCATGGACCGTATTGGTAGTGCCGTCCTCCGACACGTAGAGGTTGCCGGCCTTGTCGAAGGCCAGGCCGAACGGATTGTCCAGGCCCGAAGCGAAGACACCCAGGTCCGCGCCTGTCGGCGAATACTCGTGGATCTGGCCGTTGTTTTCGCTCGCGACGAAGACGTCGCCCAGGTTGTTGAACGCGATGGCCCACGGACGGTCCAGGCCAGCGGTGGCGAAGTTACCGAGGGACGTACCCGTTGGCGAGAACTCCTGCACAGCGGAGTTTGTGCCGTCCGTGTTGCTGACTGAGACGAGGAGATCGCCGGCGCCATTAAAGGCGATGGCGTTGTTGAAGAGAGGCGCGGTTGTGGCAAAAGTTCCGAGGCTAGTTCCTGCCGGCGAGAACTTCTGGATGGTGCCGTCGCCGCTGCTTCCGACGTAGAGGTTGCCCGAGGCGTCGAATGCGAGGCCTTCGGGATTGCTGAACGGGCCCGATACGAAGGCGCCAAGATCCGTTCCGGTAGGAGAGAAAGACTCGACAGCGGGCTCGTTTACGATGGTGGCAAAGAGGTTCTGGCCCCGGGCCAGGCAAGGCGCGAGCAACAGCGCGCAGAGCGCCGTTCCGCAGATGGTTGACAAGCGAAGACGCGACATCGGGATCGCTCCTTTCACCATGCAGCGCACTTGTGTTGTGTCGCCCTCGGCTGGGCGGACGCTCCGTGAGGTACTGCTCACGCGCCGCGCCGGAGGCGCGCCACGCGGGCAGGTCCTTGAGAGCGATAAGCGCCCTTCTTGCAATATTCGTGCCAATCCGGCACAAGGGCGGAGCGGATGGATTCCGGCGCCCTGCGCGAGCAGGGAAATCCGGGCCGGCGGAGAACAGGTTGCCGTCGATGCTCGCCGGAGGCAATATCCGTCCGCCGCCGGCTGAAGAACGGGAAAGGCGTTCGCAGCCCTCCTGAACGAACGCTCCGAGGAGATGCAAATGACGCGATCGAACGCATCGGAATCCGAGTGGAGTGTGCGGGACTTCGGCGCGAAGGGCGACGGCAAGACGGACGACACGGCCGCGTTCCAGAGCGCGTTCGACAGGGCGGCGCACGAGGGCGGCGGAACGGTCTATGCGGCTCGCGGCAACTATCTCTTCCGTGGCCATCTCACCGTGCCGTCGTCGGTTACGCTGGCGGGAACGTTCCACGCGCCGCCCGCCCACAACGGCATCCGCGACGCCGGCCTGCCGAAGCCGGGCGATGACGGTACGACCCTTCTGGTAACCGGATCGGCGGGCGACGAAGTGGGAACGCCGTTTCTGACGCTGGGCACGAACAGCACTCTGAAGGGTGTGGTGATCTACTATCCGGACCAGGATCCGAAGGCGACGCCGCGCCCCTACCCCTACACGATCCGAATGACCGGCAAGAACCCGGCGATACTGGATACCGAGCTTCTCAACCCGTACCGCGGAATATTGACCACGGGCAGCGAGCGTCACCTGATCCGGAACGTTCACGGCCAGCCGCTCCGGCTCGGCATCCTGGTGGATCAGATCTACGACATCGGCCGCATCGAGAACGTCCACTTCAATCCGTGGTGGAGCATGAGCGAGCCGGTTATGACGTTTATGCGGACGCATGGCGAGGGTTTCGTGTTTGCGAAGACGGATTGGGAGTACGTGATCGATTCGTTCTGCATCATGTATAAGGTGGGAATGCGATTCACGGAGTTTCGGCATGGCCCGGGCAACGTTGTGCTGACGCAGAGCGGCTCGGACGTGGGCCCGAACGCGGTGCTTGTGGAGGCGAGTCAGCAGCATGCGGGCATCGCCTTCAACAACTGCCAGTTCATGGCGGGCATTGTGGTGACGGAGACGAACACGGGACCGGTGAAGTTCAGCAATTGCGGCTTCTGGGGCATCGAGACGACGACGCATCACGCAGATCTGGCGGGCAGAGGCCACGTGACGTTCAACGGCTGCCATTTCAACGGCTGGGACAACGCGAAGACGGGTGCGGCGTGTATCCGCGCACATTGCGAGGGGCTGACCGTGCAGGCTTGCGATTTCATGGACAGCGGGAAGCACCAGATCTCGCTGGGACAGGAGTGCAAGGCGCCAATCGTGGTGGGCAACCGTCTTCGCGGCGGCGAGATGGTGGAGGGTAAGTCTGCGGCGCTGCAGATGGGCTTGAATGCGACGGTCTGAGTGTGGCCGGCCGACTGAAGTCGGCGGCTATGCGTGTGAAGTCCCTCCGGGACTGGTTTTGGCGGCTCATGCGGCTGGCGGCGTTGGCTGTGCGGCGGCCGAGGGCGCCGAGTGATCCCAATGCCTGACTCCCTGGAGGCATCCTTATGTTGCGCGTTCATCCGGGCTCGATCGAGTTTGCCGACGGCGCCGAGCCAGACGAACAAAAATGCAAGGTCCATGTGACGAATATCGGCGCCCGGGATGCAACAGTGTCGGCCTCGCTGCGTCACGATCTGCCGTACGGCGCTGTCACTCCCATGCCGGACAAGGCGGTCGTTCCGCCAGGCAACCAGACGATCTTTACCGTGACGCTGAACAAGAAGGGTATACCGAGCGGCACGCGGGTTACAGGTTGGCTGATGCTGATGGAGGGCGAGGAGGGCGAGGTGGCCGGACCGGCCGTACCGTTCAATCGCGTCGACGGGCGGGCGCGGACACCGGGCATCGCCGGATACCTGGCAGCGCTTGTGGTCGCAACGGTGGCCGTCGTTTGCATTTTCCTGTATCTTCAATATCCCTGCTTCTTCAACTCCAACATGGTCGAGGCCGCGATAACCGGGCGGGACCAGCAGGACGGCAAAACGTTCGTACTCCCGGACGGCTCTCCGGTGCTGAAGGGCGACATCCGCGTCGGCCAGATACCGTACACCGGCCCGGTGCAGGTCAACAGCACGTACCAGGTGTTCGTCCCGAGCGGCATCAACACACGATGCGCCACGGGTGGGATAGCGGTCGTCGGCGACATTACGGACGTAGTTGCGAAACGCGACCGTCCGGGCGATCCGGTGCGGTGGTCTTACAAGGCAGAGGCCGGCGCGCACGAGGAGACGCTGGAGTTCTTTACCGCCCGGGCGGCAGAAGGAGGCGTTGCCTGGCTGCACTATCTGTTCTGGTCCCTCGTTACGACGGTCTGGATTCTGCTGAGGTGCATATACGCACGCGACCCGGATCCGAGGAGGTGGGTTGTCTATTTCGTGTTCTTCGGGTTCACGGTGGCCGGCGCGTTTGCGTTGCGGCAGGCGCCGGAATGGCGTTTCCCTGCCTTCAGCGTCCTGTGCACGCTGGGTACGTTGGACATGTTCGCGTGGAATTGGCGAGGCAAGGATTTCTGGCACATCCTGACAGCCGTCGTGCGGAAACCTGTGCCGCCCGGCCACCACGGCGACGCCTGATCTTCCAGCGGAGGGCGAGGGAATTGAAAATGATCAGCGGAACGGGAACCACAGCGACCGGCGTGTCGGAATCGCAGGCGGCGGTGAGGGTCAGGCCGGACAAGCCCTCACGCGCGGGCTTCGCAATCGCCGCGTTTGCGGTGTTGGCGACGCTGCTGGCGGTGGTGTCCTTCGACGATTACAATTTGCGCCGGCGCTACGACGATCTCGACGCGGATTACCGCAAAATACTGGTCACCACTTCCCGTGTCCAGACCACAGATGAGGCGAAGGCGTCAATTCATGAGTTGTGGGATCTCGGCATCATCAAGGGGCGCCGCGACGGTCAGTCCGAGGAGGCCGTCGTTCACGACGGCATGGCGCCCGTTACGAAAGGCGAGCTCGCGTTGATTTTCCATCGCCTTCTCAAGAAGAAGGGACTCGAGCTGAGGCCGGACGTTCCGGTCCGCACGCAGGGCCCCGACGAATCCGGCAACACCGCGGACGAACTCAATCATGCGGCGGCCACGCTCGCGGCGTATCAGGTCGGTACCCTGCAGCCTGATGATCCGTCGACCGCGGATAAGACTGTAACGGTGGGTGAATACGTAGACAAGTGGCTATGGTCCCTGCTGCACCTCAGGCTCACAACCGAGGACACCAACCAGAAGACAAGGATAAAGAGTAAGATGGGATCCGCCCGAGCGGAGTACCCGGACCTCTTCTATAACCAGGAATCCTGGGACAATTCTGATGGGGAGCTCAGGCGGATCGACGTCTGGATCTCGATCCACCGCTGCTTGCAGCGGTGAGCGGCGGCGAATATAGGCCGGCCGCACCCGGGTGCGAGACCGGCGCAGGGCGATATTCGGGCACAATTGGGACCTCGTT
>Ga0181529_10005871_pt1 | contig 12676 bp, 8 predicted proteins | sample PEATcosm2014_Bin_36_FD_119763 | JGI IMG/M metagenome (GOLD analysis project Ga0181529, IMG submission 119763) | Peatland microbial communities from MTU Mesocosm Facility, Houghton, MI, USA - PEATcosm2014_Bin10_30_metaG | ecosystem: Environmental > Terrestrial > Soil > Wetlands > Peat | place... | reverse complement strand
CAACTCGGCAATCGCCGCGCGGCGCTCAGTGGGCGCTCAGTCTGCTACCGAGGCGAAACCTCTCTACACCAGCGGCAGCACAAACTACCTTTATCCGGCAGACTGGGCGACGATCTACGATTTGAAATCGCTCTACAGCGCGGGCACTACGGGGGCCGGGACATCGATCGCCATTGTTGGTCGCAGCAACATCAACATCTCGGACGTCGCGAAGTTTCGCCAGACGTCTGGATTGCCAGCGAATAATCCTACCGTGATTCTAATCGGCGCCAATCCGGGGCTTGTCAGCGGGGATCAGGATGAGTCGACACTGGACGTCGAGTGGAGCGGCGGCATTGCTCCGGGCGCAACCGTGAAGTTTGTGGTAGGAGCTTCAACAGCGACTTCGGACGGCGTAGACCTATCCGCGCAGTACATCGTGAACCACGCAACGGCTCCGATTGTGAGCACCAGCTATGGAAGCTGCGAGCAAGACATGGGAGCGACCGAGTTAGCGTTCTACAACAGCCTTTGGCAGCAGGCTGCCAGCCAGGGGATGAGCTCGTTTGTCTCCTCGGGAGATTCCGGAGCCGCGGGGTGCTATTCGGGTGGTGATAGTTCGGCATCCGGAACCGGCGTAAACGGGCTCTGCAGTTCGCCCTATTCGACGTGCGTGGGCGGCACCGAATTCAACGAGGGAGGAAACAACGCGAAGTACTGGGGGGCGACCAATTCAACCAATGAAGAATCGGCGCTGAGCTACATCCCGGAGGTCGTGTGGAACGAAAGCGGATCGAACGGCGGATCGGGACTGTGGGCCTCCACGGGCGGAGTGAGCCGGATCTACTCCGAGCCCTCCTGGCAGCAAGGCGTCCCGGGGACGAGCGCAGCCAATGGAATGCGAGCGGTGCCGGACATGGCCATGGATGCGGCCGGCCATGACGCGTACTCGATCGTCGAGAACGGAAGCAACTGGTTGATCTCCGGGACCTCTGCAGCCTCGCCGTCGTTCGCCGGCGTGATGGCGCTGTTGGTGCAGGCAAAGGGCGGCAAGGGACAAGGGAACGCCAACCCAGCCCTCTATTCGTCGCTCAATGCGCCGCACAATCCCTTCCACGCGACACCCTCGGGAAACAACAGCGTGCCGGGAGTCACGGGATTCACGGCCAGCGGAGCCGAGTACAACCTGGCCACCGGTCTGGGTTCGGTGGATGGCGCAGTGCTGGTCAGCAGTTGGAGCGGAAGCAGCGCAGCTACCGCCGTCGATTTCGTACTTAAGCCTTCAGCGACGGCAGGAACAGCGCTGACCGGCAAGACAACGACGTTCACGTTGAGCGTGACGGAGAGCGGTGCGGCGAAGAATGCGGTAACGCTTAAGGCGACGGCTCCTGCCGGCGTTACGGTCAGCTTCAGCCCGGCGTCGATTGCTTCTGGCGCAACATCAACCGTGACCGTTGCGGTTGCTTCGACGGCCGCGTCAGGGACGCAGAACCTGACCATCACCGGCTCCGACGCTTCCGGAACGCAGACCGTCATCTATCCGTTGACTGTGGTACAAACGCCGACGCTGACGCTCGCGGCCGCTACCAGTTCACTTGTCTTGCTTCAGGGAACGCAAGGGTCGGTGGCCTTTACAGCGACCACTGGCGGATCATTCAGCGGAAGCATTGGTCTTTCCGTCAGCGGTCTGCCCCCAGGCGTGACCGCAGCGTGGAGCACCAACCCAATCACACCCGCACCCAGCGCGGCCAAGGCCACCTCGACATTGTCGTTGGCGGCTTCATCCGCGGCGGCGGTAGGCTTAGCAACCATCGCGGTTTCGGCTTCCGGCGACGGTCTTGTCGCTATCCAGGATGTGACATTGCAGGTACAGCAGGCAGCCGGAATAACGCTGGCAACGTCGCCGACTTCCGTCTCCGTGCAGTCCTTGGCTGCGGCTACTCTCACCGTGGTCGCAACTCCGTTTGGTGGGGCCGTGGTTCCCGCTGAGGCGGCCGACTCGAGCATCTCCATCACATCGGGACTTCCGACCGGGTTTACTGCGGCGTGGAGTGCACCGAGCGTGAGCGCCTCAGGTGCGGTCTCCTGGACTCTGACGCTGACGGGCAGTGCGTCTGCATCGGCTGGCTCATCATCCCTCGCTCTGGTGGCGCGGGTCGCGGCGAAGTCGGGAGCAATTTACACCGCGACCCGCGATGTGCCGGTGACGGTGACCCTGAGCGCGCCCACGCTGACGCTGCAACCGGCCTCCACTTCCCTTGCGGTAACTCGAGGAGCAGTCGTAACCGACGTGATGAGCCTGATTCGCAACGCCACATTCAACGGTGCGGTGAGTCTCACGATCAGCGGCCTGCCCACCGGCGTAACTGCTTCGTGGAGCGTCAACCCGGTGACGCTGACCCTACTTGGCGGTTCTTCAACGTTGTCCCTTGCAGCTTCTTCCGTCGCTGCGATCGGCTCAACCACCGTAGCTGTGACTGCCACGGGAGGCGGCCTTACCGTCATCCAAAAGCTGGCCCTAACGGTAACTGTGCCCCCGCCTACTCTGGCGGTCAGCGCCGCTTCCAACAGCATGACTGTCATCAACCCCGTCGAGGCGACAACATCCGTTCAAAGCAGCACGAGCCAGATCTTCACATTCACCGGAGGTGGTTCGTTCACAGGTCCAGTCAGCCTGAGTGTGAGCGGATTGCCCGCCAACCTCACGGCCTCATGGAGCAGCAACCCGGTCACGCTGAGCGCATCGAATTCCAGTTCATCCACATTGACCCTCACCGCGAAAGAAACCATCCAATCCGGCTTGGTCTCAACGGTAGCTCCCGGCACTTACGCGATCACTATTACGGCGACAGGCGACGCGTTGACCGTCGTGAAAAACATCCAGGTCGAAGTGGCTGGCATTCTGGTCACACCGGCGCTTTCGTCCATCGCCATTCATCGCGGAACTTCGGGCGTTCTCGCGGTCACCACGACGCCAGAGGGAGGTGCAAGTGGAGCAGTGAAACTAGCGCTTTCAGAAAACGCGGCTTTAAGTGGAGTCACAGTGCAGGCAAGTCCAGCATCGATTGCAGCGCCCGGCAGCGGAACCACGACGTTTACCTTCGCGGTCAGTTCCACAGCGACACTGCGAAGCTATCAACTGTCTCTTTCCGCCTCCATGCTTTCGAATTCCAACTCCAATACGCCTCTGCTTAACGGTTCGTCGCCAGTGGTCGTCACCCTGAACGTCGTTCCCTAGAACGCTCGGCATTTCAACGCGCAACACCCCGGTCGCAGCCGGGGTGTTGCCCTTTGCAGCGCCATGGGAATTGCGCGATCTTTCAAGATACTTTGAGCAAATACGATTCGCCTCGCTCTGCGCAAGGCGTCGCTCGCGGGATTTGTTATAAATGCTCCGACGGCAAATGACGGCCGGGAAGGGTGTGCGCTGAAAATGGTTCGAATTGGGTGGGTGTTCGTTGGTTTGCTGGAAGCGCAATCCGCACTGCTCCTCGCTGCCGATTGCGGCGGTTTGAAGGACCTCAAGCTTGAACATACGACCATCACCTTGGCACAATCCGTCACGTCGGGGGTGTTAGAGATCGAGGGTGCTGGAGCGCCGTTGCACGATCTGCCCGCATTCTGCCGAGTGGCTGGAGTACTGCGACCCACGAGTGACTCGGAAATCCGATTCGAAGTATGGATGCCGGTACAGGGGTGGAACGCGCGTCTGCTGGGCAGCGGGAATGGCGGATTCGCTGGGGAGATCTGGTACGACCAATTCGCCGGGTATCTGAAACGTGGATTCGCCGTGGCCGGCACAGACGCGGGACACCAGGCAGAAGGAACCGATGCAAGCTGGGCGTATGGGCATCGGGAAAAAGTGAAGGATTTTGGCTGGCGCGCCATTCATCTCACCGCGGAACGAGCCAAGCAAATCCTCGTCGCCTACTACGGTAAGAGCGAGGAGAAAGCATATTTTGACGCTTGTTCCGACGGAGGACGCGAAGCACTGATGGAGGCCCAGCGGTTTCCCGAAGACTACGATGGAATTCTCGCCGGCGCGCCAGCAAATGCCTGGTCGACAATGCTCGCCGCAGGAGCAGGAGCGCTACAGGGCCTGATCGCGGACCCGAAGGCGTATATCTCCGATAAAAAGCTACCCGCGATCCAAAAAGCATCGCTCGCCGCCTGCGACTCATTGGACGGCGTGAGTGACGGAATTATCGGCGATCCGGCGCAGTGCCACTTCGACCCCGAAGCTCTGCTGTGCAAGAGTGGAGACGCGCTCGACTGCCTGACGCAGCCGCAGATCGATGTGCTGAAGACGCTCTACGCAGGCGAGAAAGACGCGCAAGGACAAACCATCTTCCCCGGCTACACCATGGGAGACGAGACGGCATGGAAGGAATGGGGCGTCGGTGAAGATCCGGGCTCATCTCTCTCTTCGCAGTTCGTCCAGAACTACTTCCGCTACATGGTCACCGGCGATCCGAAGTTCAACATACTGACCGCGAATGTTGACGAATTGCTTCACGAGTCGAACCAGAAAGAAGCCGCCGATCTCGATGCTACGAACCCCGACCTGAGCAAATTTACCGCTCATGGAGGAAAGCTAATCCTGTATCACGGCTGGAATGATCCAGCCATTTCTCCGTGGAACACCATCGCCTATTACAAGAGTGTTCAACAGCAGATGGGAGCCGAAGAGGTGAGCTCTTTTGCGCGTTTGTATATGGTTCCGGGAATGGAGCATTGCAGCGGCGGTCCCGGAGCAAGCGCGCTCGGGCAATTCGGCATGGAAACTGCGAAGGGGCCGAAACACGGCCTTTTTGATTCACTGCAGGATTGGGTTGAGAAGGGTTCGCCGGACGAGGGAGTCACTGCGACGAAGTATGCCGCGGGCAGAGATGGAGTGAGGAAGCCAACGATGACGCGCCCACTGTGTGCCTATCCCAAGGTTGCGCACTACAAAGGGACTGGAAATACTGACGACGCGGAAAACTTTGCTTGCGCTACGCCGTGAATTGAATCAATTGAATGCGATGAATCCGGGTTCGACCTCATTACTGAGGGATACCCGGTGCGATGCCTTCGTCGATGTCCAGTGGTGCTTTCAAGCGTAGGCCGTCGATCTATAATGTGAAGTCAATTGACCCGTCGCCCAGGCACTTATAGGTCATTGCTATCCGGCCTTCGCGTTGTTCGAGCATTGAGGCCGGAATCCGAATGAACCGTGAAGAGCTCATCCTTGTCACCGGCGCTACCGGCTTTCTCGGGACGCAACTCGTGCGCGAACTGCTGGATCGCCAGCCGCATGCGAGGCTCGCGCTGCTCATTCGCGACAGACCGGACCAATCGGGTCAGCAGCGCGCCGATTTGATCGTCCCTCCCGACGAACGCCACCGTGTCGAAGTCCATTCCGGAGATGTCGGCCAGGACCTGTGTGGCTTAGACACCGCTGCGTACCAGCGACTCTCCGCAGAAACAACGAGAGTGATTCACTCCGCCGCCACTGTACGATTCGATCACTCGCTGGACGAGGCGCGGAGCATCAACGTCGAGGGCACACGCCGCGTGCTGGATTTTGCCGCCGGCATGCGCCAATTGCGCAGCCTGGCCTATGTCGGCACGGCCTACGTCGCTGGCGAACGCTCGGACCTGGTGCGCGAAACTGAACTTGCAGTGGGCCAGAACTACCGCAACACCTATGAACGGACCAAGGCCGAGGCCGAGGCCCTTGTGCGCTCGCGCCTGGGTTCCGTGCCGGGAGTGATTCTGCGCCCCAGCATCATCGTGGGTGACTCCCGCACCGGTGTTACTTCGAGTTTCAAAATGATGTATTGGCCACTCAAAATTTACGCGCGCCGATTGTGGCGTACGGTTCCAGGCTATCCCGACGCAGTGTTGGATATCGTACCTGTCGATTTTGCTGCCGCATCTGTCGCGCGTCTTGTCTTTGAGGAAGCGGCCCTCGGCAGCACAGTCCACCTCTGTGCGGGGCCACGCGGCAGCGCGACGATTCAGCAGGTCGCCCGGCGTGCGGCAGAATACTTCAACGCACCGGAAGCGCACTACGTCGATCCAAAACTCTTCTTCGCGGCAATCCGGCCCCTGCTCTTTATCTCTCTGTGGGGACGCAAACGCCGCGTGCTGCGCGATGGGCGCGCCTACCGCGACTACTTCACGATGCGCATGCAGTTCGATACCACCAACGCCGAGTGCCTGTTGGAGCCCGCCGGACTGCGCCCACCGCCGGTGCTGGACTATCTCGACCGCCTTCTCCATTACTGCGTTGCCAGCGACTGGGGCCGCAAGCCTGTCTCGGCCCAATGAACATCTTCAGGCGCTTTCAGCTCTCCCGTGACCGCAACGTCACGGTGGCAAATCTTGTCGACGAATTACTTCGACACCAGGGAGACCGCGAAGTTTCAGTTGGAGATGATGGCAGTTTTCATCTCGCCGAGCTACACGCCGAAATCTGCCGCATTGATGCGTTTCTCCGTCGAATGATCGCGCTATCTCCAAGCCAGCCTGTGGCCATCTATCGCAGTAACAACCGGATTTGTTTTCATTGGTTCCTGGCGATCATCCGTGCCGGTGGCATCGCGGTGCCCCTGAACCCCCAACTTACAGTCGCCGAGGTGCGCCGCATTTTGGCAGATAGCGGCACAGAGATTTTGGTAACCGACAAAGCGGTTTTCGAAGATAGAATCGGCGAGCGTGGTGCGCTGGATGTGCGCACATGGATACAAGCCGACGACCAGACAGAGACGCTGCATGGATTCATTCGAATCCCAGGCTCAGACACACGCGTCACAATACCGTTTCCGCCGACCGTCATCGATTCGGCCGCAACCATCGCGGTGTTTCATACCTCCGGTACAAGCGGATTCCCCAAGGGTGCGGCCCTCTCGAGCAATGCTCTGCTCGGGGCGCGCGCCTCCACAGTGTTGGCCGGACTGATTCTCGGAACGAAGGACCTTGCGCTAATCGCGCTCCCCTGGTCTCACATCATGGCCGTGAGTATCGCGCTCTATGGATTGATGGCAGGCATTCGCGGATGCTTCCTGGATCGCTTCGATGTCGAGAGCGCGTTGGACCTGATCGAACGCCATGGCATCACTGCGGTCGTCGGCGTTCCCGCAATGTTTGCCCGGCTCGTCAACAGCAACCCGGAACCGGCCCGGCTCAAGACTGTGCGTACGTGGCTCTCGGCCAGCGATCATTTGCCTTCTGAAGTTCGACAACGCCTGCGCCAATTCGGAGCACTGGTCAAGTTGCCAGGAGGTCGGCGCGTACCGCCAGTGCTTCTGAACGGATACGGAATGGTGGAACTAGGCGGCCTTGCTATGATGGGCATCGGTCTATCGCTGTTGCCCGGCAGCGGGGACTTCTGTTTCCCTGTACCCCCGTTTCAAATTCGTGTAGCGAACGAAAACGGCCAGCGCATGCGTGCCGGTGAAACAGGCGAGTGCCAGATTCGCCGCCGTGGTCTCGCACCGCATTATTGGAAGGATAAGAACAACAGTCAGGACTTGCTGACCGTAGACGGTTGGATGCGCACGGGCGACCTTGCCACGCGTAATCGCCTTGGCATGATTCGGCTCGTTGGTCGCATGAAAGACGTGATCAAGTCCGGCGGTTACTCGGTCTATGTGCGCGAACTGGAAGAGGCCATCATCGCCCATCCCGCCGTGGCGCGAGCGGCCGCCTTTGGCCTGCCCCACAATGAAAAAGGCGAGATTCCCGTGGCAGCGGTTGAACTGCACGACGGTTCTCTCGTGGGCGAAAGCGACTTGCTCGACTGGTGCCGCCAGAGCCTTGCAGCCTACAAAGCGCCGCGCCGCATCTGGATTCTCGCACCCGGCGACTTACCTCAGAACCACAACGGCAAGGTACTTCGTCGAGCCTTACAGGAGCGGTTTGCGCACGAAATCGAGTGACGCCAGATGCTCAGGCGCGTGTCATCTAGATAGCCGGAACCAGAACCAAAATTATCTTAAAAATGCATGAGCTGAGCAGAACTGAAATCCTTCAGGCCAAGGTGCGCTTCAGGCGTGCCGCGATCGATGATCAGTAGTGTTGAACCGGCGCGTCCGCGGATCTTCGCTTCCACCTGAGTTGCCGACCAGACGCCCCGCGTTTGCCGCAGCCCAAAGTAGGTAAACTCCTTCACACCGCCCGAGTCTTTCAGCGTCTTCTCGACATACACCGGAAAGCTGCTGCCGTGATCGAGCCAGCTTTTAACTTCTCCGTAGTGGGTCTTGTCAGAAGCTCCCGGCGTACTCTTCAAAACCTCGCAATCGCGCGCGCCGAACTTGGTCTCAACCGGTGCCGATTGACCTCCCCAGAAGTATTGCGCCTCGAGAAAATCTTCGTAACTGAATCCGTCGTCGAGAGGTCCATCGCTCCATTTGTCGAAAGGCAAAACAACAGGAGACTTACCTCCGGGACGGACAAACTGTATTGTGTCCTTCCCGCCCGGCCGCATTTCCAAAAGCACATGGACTCGCGCGTCCGCGGGCGAAGCGATTTCCAACAGCACGCGAAGCACACCTGGAAACCAGTGCGCACGGATGTTGACGGCATAGCTGGTGCGCGCTCCACTCGAGTCCACACGAACAAGGTGCCCGTTCATGCGATAGTCAGCTGACTCCACTTGCTGCCGCGCCGCTGCCAACGCTCCCGGCGGAGCTGCGGCCTGTGCAATCGTCGGCAGCAGGATCGTTGCAACCACGGCCGCGGCCAGGGTAACTCTCATGCTTCAACCTTTCCGTCACGAATGCGAACCTGCCGGGCCGCCGCGTGCGCAATCACGTCTTCGTGCGTGACCACGATCAGAGTCATCCCGCGCTTCTGCTGAATCCCTATAAGGATCTCCATGATTTTTGCCGAGTTTACGCTGTCCAGATTACCGGTGGGTTCGTCTGCCAGCAGAATATCCGGATTGTTTGCCAAAGCCCGAGCAATCGCCACACGCTGCCGTTCTCCCGCCGACAGTTGATTTGGATACTGCTCCTTTCGATTCTCCAGGCCCATTTCCTTAAGCAAATCCCGAGCCCGCGCCGCGCGATCGAACGAGCACGGTTTCAGCCCGAGCATAGGAACCTGCACGTTTTCGATGGCACGCAGAGTTGGCATCAGATGAAATGCCTGGAAGATGAAGCCAACGTTTCGCGACCGATAGGTGTCCAGGTCAATGGCCGAACCTAAACTGACATTCCTGAATCGAACTTCGCCAGTGGTGGGGCTATCGAGGCCTCCCAGCATGTGCAGCAGCGTCGACTTACCGCTACCGCTGGGTCCGGTGATGGCAACGTACTCGCCCCCGGCAATTGACAGGTCCACACCGCGTAATGCCTCGATTCGGCCCTCGTCGTAGCTCTTGAACAGGCTTCGGACCTCGAGAGCGGGACTAGTCATGCCGCAGAGCCTCCACCGGAGAAAGCTGCGCGCCGCGCCATGCGGGAAGCGCCCCGGCAATCAGCCCGGCCAGAATTGAAATCCCTAGCGCCTCCGGCACAAGCGGCAAAGGCAAGGTCGCGGAGACAATGCCGGCGGTCTGCGGCATTGCTGCCAGCAGTTGTAGTGCTCCCCATCCAACGGCGATGCCGAGAAACCCGCCGCCCAAGCCAAGCACGCACGCTTCAAGCTGGATGAGGATCATAATCTGTCCCCGCTTCCAACCTAACGCGCGCAGGATGCCGATCTCCCCTGTGCGCTCGAAGACCGACATGGCCATGGTGTTCGCGATTCCGAGAATGCCGATCAGCAGCGCAATCGAGGAAGTGCCCCAAGCCGAAGCGTGGGCCAGCCGCACGAACTGATTGTTCCCGGCGCGCTCGGCCGCTGGAACCGCGCGTAATCCCGGCAAAGCAGCCTCAATCTGTGCCTGTGCGCGCTTCAAATACTCATCTGGTGCTTCGCCAGCAGGTGCGGGGCGCAGTCGCACGTGGATCGTAGAAACCTTTCCCTGCAGGCTGCTGAGCTGTTGCAACTGGTCGAGAGGCATGATCACCGCGCCGGTCTCAAGCGCGGAGCCGCCATGATAGATGGCGACTACCTTAAAGGGAGAACCTTGAATCTCCAGCGTATCGCCGGTTTTCTTGTGCAGGCTTCCCGACAAAAGCTCGCCCAACATCACTTCCGGTTGGCCATCGTGAAAGGGCCCTCCGGAGAGAAATTGGAGCGACTCGAATTCATACGAGTCGGCCTTCCACCCATAGACCAGCGCATTCACCTCAGGCGTCAGATCCATTACGTTGTAGATCATCGGCGTCGCTTGCGCCACTGTGGGGAGCGCTGTCACCTTTGCTGTCGCGCTCTCCGGCAGCGAAGTATTTAGAAAAGTCTGCTGGATGATGGCAATATCAGTGCCGCTGCTGGTGTAGAGGCGCAGCCACGACTGCTCGAATGCGTTCGAAAAGCCCACCAGGCCCACAAATGCGCCGATGGCCATGCCGATTCCGCAAAGTGTCAGCAAAGTCCTCAGCCGTCGGCGCCAAAGGTTTTTCCGCACAAATCCTATGAACGACAGTTGAGCGGTCATGAAATCGGAGTGAGTCCTTACAGTTTCAGATCTGCACAAAGCAGGATGCGGTGTTGATCCAACCTCAGCAGACCTTGTCCATCTGTGAGGTTGGCTCGGAGGGGTTTTGTCAATTTCCGCGATTGGGCGGAAGGATGACATGCCCGTGCTCTAGTTTAGATGCAAGCTTTGGAAGCCTCGCCCCACTTCGGAGAAGTGAAACCATCCGAGTAGCGCAGCGCTGGAAAAAGCAGATCGCGACCCCATTGAATCAGCCGCCTGTTCAGGCGATTCTCACTCAGTGCTTCACCAAGTCGGCGAAGAGCTGGGTTGTGGCCCGGTGAACCTGGAACAGCAAGGCTCTTTCACGGGCTGAAACTCCATGAACTCAGCTCTTGTTCCGTCGGGATCGAAAAGGTCCAGCTGCCATTTTCCGTCTAATCCGAGCAGCGGTGGACGTTCTTGCGCTGAAGGTGTCCAACCCTTCTGCTTCAGTCGCGTTTCCAAGTCAGCTACGCTCACCACCCCTGGCGAAAAGTGGTACGCACTGGCCAATTGCTCCCGCGAGGGATTGGCTGGAAGATACAACATATACTCGAGCCAGTCGGTTCCATCCGGTACCTGCATCATCACCCAATCCGTATGGCCCGCGCTTGAACCACCCTCCCAATACAAGTGGAAACCCAGCACGTCTTTGTAAAATCGATCGAGCGCCGCTCGCTCATGCGCGACCAACCCCGCCTGAATGATGTGCGTACTCATGCGCAACGATGCAGCCTTCTTAGCCTTCGGCGCATGGTGACCCTCCTGCGTGAATTCAACCTTGTTCCCCTCGGGATCCCTGACTTGAAAAAACTCGTTTCCCTCTCGATCGACGCTCACTGCTTGCGGAACGGTGATTCCATTGGCTCCCAAAAACCTGCGCAACCGCTCTGCGTCGTTGGTCGAAAAGCCAATGCCGTCAAAGCGAATTGCCAATCCCTTGCTGGGCGGGGACTGCAACTCGATGTATTGCAGATGATTCGCGTAAAAGCGGACACCTGATTCGACGTTTCCTGCTGGTACCTGCTCCCAACCCAGCAGACCGCCGTAAAACTCCTGTGACCTATTCAGATCATCGGCATACAGCGTCATATGGGAAATGCCGGTGATGGCCGGCCTGGTTGTGCTTGCTCCTTGTCCAGAGGCGAAGTTGCTTATGATCAGCACAGACATCAGTACAAATCGGCGGTACATGTGTGTTCCTTCTCTCCTCGGAAAGGCCGGCGTCAGAAGCGGGCCGAATTGGCGGTCCGATCCTCGGCGTCTTGAGGACGAACGGTGCAGGTCCTTCAAGGACGCCTCAGTATAAGCTTCCGTGGACCGAAGTTCCGGGAACAGATTTCTTCGCGGCGCTGCTATCATTCGCGCAGAAATTGGAGAGAATGAACATGAGGTCCAAGCTCCCACTGTTTTTGATCGCCTTCGCGGCGTCCGCCGCGCTCAGCACCTCTGCCAACGGCCAAATCGCCGGCGATGTCTATATTTCGCCTTCTCGCCCCGTCCCGACGGGAAAGGCGCCGGCGATGCAGGTGAAGTTGGTGAGGGACACGCCTGAGGAAAAGGTTTACGCCGTGGTCTTCTACAAGGGCGACGAGGCACTCAGCGGCCTGACAGATTTTGCCATTCAGCACAAAATCGAGGACGCGCACTTCACTGCGATCGGTGCGGTAAGTGGTGCAACCTTGGCGTGGCTTGATCCCGCGAACAAAATCTATCATCGCATTCCAGTGGCCGAGCAGGTCGAGGTTCTTTCTCTGATTGGAGACGTCGCCACCTTCAATGGGAAGCCGATTGTTCATATGCATGCTGTGCTCGGCAAACCAGATGGCACCACGATCGGCGGGCACGTTTTTGAATTAAACGTGAATCCTACGTTGGAGGTCTTCGTGACCGTAGATACAACATCGCTAAAGAAGAAGCCGGACGAAGCCTCGGGCATGAAGGTGATCGATCCAACGCAATGATCGCGGCGCAACCGGACAAAGACTCGCGACAACTACCATTGGCCTGTTCTTCTCCCAACGTCTGGGTTGTGGTGACGCCGAATCATGGAGCCCCGCCCCTTGTTGTCGTGCGGGTCGTTTGGAACGCGGCAGCGGTTTTCCAGTGCTGTCTCGATCGATGCCGAGCGTGCCCAACCGGTCT
>Ga0181529_10005869_pt1 | contig 12677 bp, 9 predicted proteins | sample PEATcosm2014_Bin_36_FD_119763 | JGI IMG/M metagenome (GOLD analysis project Ga0181529, IMG submission 119763) | Peatland microbial communities from MTU Mesocosm Facility, Houghton, MI, USA - PEATcosm2014_Bin10_30_metaG | ecosystem: Environmental > Terrestrial > Soil > Wetlands > Peat | place... | reverse complement strand
TTTGTGGTGTTTTTGTTTGTCCTCACCTTCCTGGCGCAGAACTTTGTCATTCCCTCCGGCTCCATGGAAAAGACGCTGCTGGTGGGCGACCACCTGGTGGTGGACCGCATCACGCTCGCGCCCAGCTCCAAGTGGATGCCGCTGGTGCACTACCGCGAGCCCAAGCACAACGACATTGTGGTCTTCATCAAGCCGGTTCCGGACGATGTGGACGGCAAGCCGCAGTATCTGTTCCTGGTCAAGCGCCTGATCGGCGTACCCGGCGACCACATCCATCTGCGCAACGGCACGGTCTACATCAACGGCGAGCCCCAGGTGCAGCCCCACGCCGAGCCCACCACGGCGGAGAATCACAACCAGTTCCTTGACGAGTTTCCCACCGAGATGCCGGCCACCCAGCCCTCTTCTACCGAGGAGTGGGCGGTGAACGCGCCGCGCTTTATGGATGGACAGGATCTGGTCGTCCCCGAGGGCAAGTACTTCATGATGGGCGACAACCGCCACAACAGCCTGGACTCGCGCTACTGGGGTTTTGTGCCGCGCGAGAATATTGTGGGCCGTCCGGTGTTCAACTATTGGTCGTTCGTGACGCCTGAAGATCAGTACGCGCAGACCGGTCCTGGTCACCTGGTGGCGTGGATGGGCCACGTGGCCCTGCACATGTTCTCCGATACCCGCTGGCGGCGGACGCTGCATGTTGTGCGCTAGGCCATTTTTTTACTTTAGACTTCTGTGCCCCATCCATTTCCGCGTTTTTTTGCGGAAATGGGTGGGATAGTTATGAAATTTAGCTCTACACCATTTCAGAGAATTGAGTTCCCCCTGCACGGGTTCCCATCGACGGTTTATTCTGAAGTCCCATGGCGGATGAAGTGCAAGACCGGCAGCAACAACCGAAGAGCCAGAAGCGCAAGCGGCTGGGTATTGCGGCGGGAGCAACAGGAGCGCTGATTGCGCTGCTGGTGATCCCACCGCTGGTGAATCTCAATCATTATCAAACCCGAGTGACCCATCTGATGGCCGCCTCTTTGGGCCGTCCGGTGCGCATGAGCCAGGTGGGCATTCGCCTGCTGCCGCGCCCCGCGCTGGTGCTTGCTAACCTCACGGTTGAAGAAGATCCTGCCTACGGCGCGGAGCCGGTGCTGCATGCCAACTCCGTGACCGCGCCCATCCGGCTGCTGAGCCTGTGGCGCGGCAAGCTGGAGCTGGCCAGCATCAATGCGGACGAGGCCAGCGTGAATCTGGTGCGGACCACCGATGGGCGCTGGAATCTGGACGCGCTGGTGGGCCGTGCGGCGCGGGCCGGTGCGGAATCCGGCGCGGCAGCCCGTTTGCACCTGCCCTATCTGCGCGCCACCAACTCCCGCATCAACGTGAAGGTGGGCGCTGAAAAGCTGCCCTTCTCGCTTACGGATACCGATCTCTCCCTGTGGCAGGACCAGCCCGGCCAGTGGCGGCTGGAGCTCAAAGGCCAGCCCTCCCGCACCGACCTGAGCGTGAACCCCGGCGATATGGGCATTGTGGAGCTGACGGCAACGGCCAGAACCGCCGCCCAGCTCCGCCAGATGCCCCTCAAGCTGGATCTGGAGTGGCGGGATGCGCAGTTGGGCCAGTTGACCCGTCTGCTGCTGGGTCGCGATCCGGGCTGGAGAAGCGATCTGCGCGGCGAGCTGCACATGGATGGCACGGCCGACCTGGCCCAGGTCAAGACCCGGCTGCGGGCCTCAGGCGTGCATCGCGTGGAGTTTGCCCCGGCTTCGCCCCTGGATTTTGACGCCAAATGCGGATTTGTTTACCACTACTCCGCGCACACGGTGGAGAAGCTCAGCTGCGAGTCGCCGCTGGGCTCCGGCCGGGTGAAGGTCATGGGCGAGCTGCCCGGCAACGGCCCCGCCCGGCTGACTGCCGAGCTGGACAAGATTCCGGTGGCTGCTGGCCTGGCTGCTCTGCGCACCCTGCGCAACAATATTCCCGCCGATCTTGAAGCGGCTGGCATGGTGAGTGGCCGCATTGACTACGCCGAGCCCGCGGCCGCAGAAACCAACCCCGACACGGCCAAACCGGTCAAGCCTGAAGCAGCCAAACAGGCAAAGTCCAAGAAGCCTGAACCCGTTATGGTGAGCCCTTTGACCGGAAGCTTGCTGGTGCAGGGCTTCCAACTGAGCGGAGCTGGCCTTACTCAGCCGCTCAAGTCAGAAAAAATTGTGCTGAACGCGGCCTCGGGCCGTCCGCTGGCTCTGGCTGGAACCGTGGCCTTTGACCTGGACGGGACGGCTCCGTTGGAGGCGAGTCTGCGGTTGGGCCTGTACAGCTTCCAGGTGGGACTGCGCGGACAAGCAGCTGTGGCACGGGCTCGCGAGGTGCTGCATGCCAGCGCAGCCAAGGGTGGAATGCTGCTGGACCAACTGGCTGGCGATCCGCTGAACGTGGACCTGATCTTGGCCGGGCCGTGGATGCCCGGCGAGGAGCCGGAAGCTGGTTCCAGCGACAGTCTGGCCGGTACCGTGGCCGTACACAATGCCAACTGGAAGTCTGACTCCCTGGTGAATCACGTACAGGTTGCGCAGGCCACGCTGCACCTGGGCGCGGGCCAGATGTGCTGGGACCCGATCGACTTTACCTACGGTCCGCTGAAGGGCACCGCCACGCTGACCCTGCCGGTGGACTGCCAGAACTGCGCGCCCCACGTGGAGGCGCAGTTTGCCGAGCTGGATGCGGAGACTCTGCAGGCCGCTTTGCTGGGCGCGCACACCAAAGGCACCCTGATCTCCGAGCTGATCGACAAGCTGCATCCGGCCGCGCAAACCGTTTGGCCGCATGTGAACGCAGTGGTCAAGGTGGACGCCTTCAAGCTGGGACCGACCACCCTGCACAAGGTGGTCATGACCGTGGCGTTCACGGCCGAGGGCGCTGAGATTGGCTCGCTGGACGGCGAGCTGCTGGGCGGCGACCTGCACCTGACGGGTGCGATCAAAGCCGGCGACAAGCCGGCCTACGAGCTGAAGGGGACGGTGGAGAGGCTGAATCCGGCAGCGGTGGGTCAGTTGCTGGGCGAGCGCTGGAGCGGGGGCGAGCTGAACCTCTCCGGCAATCTATCCGCCGCCGGCTACACGGCAGACGAACTGGCCAGCGCGGCCAAGGGCGCGCTGCATCTGGACTGGAAGCACGGCGCGGCGGCGGGAGCAGCGGGCGCGGTGCCCCTGGCGCTGGCGCACTTTGAGCGCTGGACGGCCGAGGCGGAGATTGCCTCTGGCAGCATCGCGCTCAAACAGAACGACGTGGCCGCGGGCAGCCGGAAAAGCGCGGTGGAGGGCTCGGTCTCGCTCACCGTCCCGGCCAAAGCCACCTTTGTAGTTCCCAAGGACGCGCACGCCAAGCACTAGCTAGATTCATTTTTCCTTTTGGTAACGATTTCCGTGTTGGTATAGATTTCCGTGCCCCATCCATTTCCGCGTTCTTTGCGGAAATGGGTGGGATACCACGGAAATACAGGTCTACACCATTTCAGAAAGATGAAGATCAAGGTAGATCCGGCAACTCTTCAATTTACCGATCAGGCTGCATTACCGACCAGGCCGCATGCTTTGTAACAGGGCACGACTTCAGTCGTGCCGAAAACGGTCCAAGAAAAGATCTGGGCTTTAGCCCCTGCGGCCTTTCGTCCCGCCAGTATTTGTCTATTCAGGGGCCGGGTGCCCCAGGTCTCGATTTTGAGACCTGGGACGGGAAGGACAGGAAGGGCAGGAAGAGACCGGAACAGACAGGAAGGAGCAGGGGCCTTCAGGCCCATGAACGCTTGCCCAAAAAAATCCGGGGTTTCACCCCCGGGCGCACTCTCGTGCGGCACAGCGCCCTTTCAGGGCGCTTGGATGTTTTTGGGATCGCAAACCCAGAGCTGGCTCAGGAGCAACCCTCCAAGCCAGCTTTTTTCTTGCTGGAGCCGGAAGCCGGCGCAGGCCAGGGCGGCACCGTGGTTGGGCAGCCTGCGCACCCGGAGCCCAGTCAACAGCCTGAAGGCAAAGTAGAGAAGGTCCACCATCGGCCGTGCCACCAACCAGCCAAAGATGCCTGCGGGAATCGCGAACTCCGAGACAACCCACACCGCGTTCTCCGCTGCCGCATCCCGCAGTCGGCGAGCCAGCTCTGCCACCTCATCGTCCACGAGGCAGTCCAGAAAAAAGTGGGTCACAAGGATCTGGTAGGGCGGGTGCGGTGCCTGGAAGCGGCGCGCGTCTTCAATAAACGTTCGCACCCGGTTACGGTCGTGCCCGGCACGGCGCACCAACTCCGCCAGCATGGCGGGGCTGGCGTCCACGGCGTCCACCTCCAGCGCGGACAGCGCCCGGAGGAGCTGGGCCGTAAAGCGGCCGTCGCCATCGCCCAGCACCAGCGCCCGGCTGCCGGCCATCTCCGCCAGGAAGGCGGTGCGGGCGCGCATTAACCAGGGGCCAAAGCTGACCAGCTCCAGCCAGCGGTAGATACGGGCCAGGGCGTCAAAGCGGGGCGCAGCGTTCATCGGCTTATCCCTGTTGCCAGCAGCACCGCCGGAGTCAGCAGCACCAGATCGGCCATAGCCCGCAGCGTGACCGGAGCCAGCCGCCTGCGATTGTGGTCCAGCGCGGCCAGCAGCAGCGCCGAGAGCGCAGCAGCGAAGATGAGTAGAGAAGAACGCTGCTGGCTGTGCACCAGCAGCGTGGCCGCCAAGAACGCGAAGCCGGCCAGCGCTATGGATTTTGCTCTCAAATGGAAGCACTGTGCCCCATCCATCGCGCAGGCCTTATCGCGCGATGGGCGGGATGCCCACGCACGATTTGCGGCCCGGGTCGCCAGCGCCCGGTCCGTTTTGGGAGGTAAACCAGCATTGTCGCCTTCCCACTCATCGATTAGGGCGCAGTTGAGCCAGGCCAGCAGCGCCAGGGCGACGGCGGGCGCGGCCAACACCGCAGCCGGCGTCTGGGCGCGGGACCAGGCCGGCAGCAGGCAACCGGCGGTGAACAGCAGACCTACCAGCAGCTCCTTGGTGAGAACGCGCCGCAGCAGCCTCTCCCTCCACCACCCTATTGATCCGGCCCATAAACGCCGACGCCCGGGTGCCCCATCCATCCCGCGTTTTGTCCGGGATGGGTGGGATAGAGTGACACTGCTGGAGGGCCGGATCCATAGAGCAAAGGCGGACGGGGCATGGACGCGGGTAAAGTAAGCCAGTGCGGCGGCGGCCAGCAGCGAATCGCGGTGGCGTACCGGCGCGGGAACCAGCCGCCACAGGATCCATGCGGCACAGGCGGCGGCCAGCGCGGCCAGCGGAGCCAGTAGGCGGCGGTGTTGCCAGTGGAAGTAGTGCCGCTCGCGCAGGCGATGGCTTCGGTCCAGAGCCAGATCGGCGCGGGCATCTAGCAGCCGGTCCGCCACGTACACCGCCCACACGGCGAGCGCCACCAGCAGCGGAACCCACGCGGGCAGCCGTACCCTAGCAGCCCGGGCCAGGCTAAGCGTCCAACAGACGGCAACCGAGGGCGCATCCAAGCTGGCCAGATGCCACAAACGCAGCGGCAACAGCACATCCCGCTGCAACGTCGCGTGCGGATCATGCGCCGGCGAATTGGGGAAGACCTTCGGCACTGTCTCGATTCTATGGGCAAAGCGCGGCCGCGGCTCAGCATTCAACGGGACTGCTGGTGGTACCAGAGGCCAGCTTCAGGGACGTTTCCAGCTTCCTGAACTTCCGAAAAGGTTGGATAAAGGGCCAATTTTCCGCAATCTGTGGTAAAAATGCCACAATACATGCATGCGGCAAGGGGTCTAGTCTAACGAAGTTGCAGGTTTTGCTTCTTTGCAGTCCTTTACCCGGAGATCGTGTTTGCGTAAATCTGGTCAGATGGAACAGACGGTGGTTGCCCCCCTGGAGTTCACCGGGGTCGGCCTGCATTCCGGCGCTCCGGTCACCATGCGTTTGCTGGCCGCTCCGGCTGGTTCGGGCATCGTCTTCCGGCGCACCGATCTGGACAACTTTGAGATTGCGGCCATCGGTCGCAACCTAGCCAAGGTGAGCTATGCCACCAGTCTGATGCGGCAAGGCGTGCTGATCTCCACCACGGAGAACTTGTTGTCGGCGCTGATCGGCATGGGCGTGGACAACGTGATTGTGGAGCTGGACAACCTGGAGCTGCCCATTCTGGACGGCAGTTCGCTGCCCTACGTGGAGGCCATTCAGCAGGTGGGCATCCGCACCCAGCGCCGCCAACGGGAGGTGATCCGCGTGCTCAAGCCCGTGGAAGTGCGGGAGGGCAATAAGTTTATCGGCGTTTACCCGGGGGACGGCTACCGGATTGAGTACGCCATTGATTTCCCTGCTCCCATCGGCCGCCAGTCGGCAGACGTTGATTTGGCCGCGGAGACCTACGGTGCGCTGATTGCCGCGGCGCGCACTTTTGGCTACAAGGCCGACGAGAGCAAGCTCCGGGATATGGGCTTGATTCGCGGCGCCAGCTCGGAGAACGCCATTGTGCTGGGTCCCAACGGCCCGGAGAACGGTCCGCTGCGCTTCAGCGATGAGTATGTGCGGCACAAGGTTCTTGATCTGATTGGGGATCTGGCTTTGGCTGGGCGCCGCATTGAGGGGCACGTGGTGGCGGAGCGCGCCGGCCATGCCATGCACACCGCTCTGGTGTCGCGACTGATGAAGGATCGCTCGGCCTGGGAGCTGGCGCGGGTGCAGCACGAGGAAGAGCCGGAACCGGCCACCAAGCGGACTCGCGCACGGGTTCTGGCTCAGGCATAGAGCGGTTGTGGAGCAGCACGGTTGGCGGGTTCTTGCGTTCTGATTTGGTAGCTTGTCCTCGCCAAATTCCCGCAAGGGAACGCGCCTTCAATAACATTTCAAGTGCGCTATGCCGTCGATCAACTCCGGTTTAAACTGGATGCGGACCCCATCTCAGCTTCCATGATCGAAGCCCGATAGACAAGGAAAAGCGATGCCTTCCGGACGCTTGAGCTTAATACGCATACCAATCGTTCTGCTGACGTTGGGCGACTTGGCTCTGCTGGCCATGCGGCTTCGGCCCTGGAATGAAATTGTGAACCTGCCCGGGCAGGGAACCTCCGGCTACGATCCCATCATCTGTCTGGTTACCTACCTTTTCCTGCTGCTGTGGATGGGCGGCAATCAAAATCCCGACGTGCAGGAGGCACTGGTCAAGTCCATGCGCATGGCCATTCCCGCTGGCTTGCTGGCCATTGGCTACGTGGTTCTTTCTGATAATCACACCCTGCGGAGCGCCTATCTCCAGATTGGGTTGCTGGTGGGCGCAGCCATCTTGTCGGGTCTGGCTGGCTGGCAGGGAGCCAAGATTACCAAGAGCCCGAACCTGGGTATTGCCGCTGGCGTGTGGAGCGCCATGGTGAGCGCGCTGATGGCGGTGGCCGTGGTCCTGGCTCGCATTGACCTGAACAATCCGCTGCCCCAGTCAACGGACCCGTGGAAGCAGTATCAGGGGTTGGCCATTGGCAACCAGACCGTGCAGTCGCTGGTGCACTCGCTCAACATGGGCACCGGCTTTCTGCTCATCAGCCCGCTGGTGGGCGGCACGCTTGGCCTGGTCTTTGCCATGGCGACTCAAGAGTAGCCGGGCAGCACGCAACTCCACCGGCCCCGATCCCCACGGTTCGGGGCCTTTTGCTGGTGCTTGGCCCCCACTGGCTGCGGAAAAGCTTGGTATTTAAGGCGGAATCTCCAGAAAGCATGCCGCAGGGGCTAAAGACCATCCTTTATTTTGTGCTACTTGCGGCACGAATGAAGTCGTGCTCTGACGCTTCTAGCCTTCTCTTGGGAGTTTTTCAGCTGCCTGTCGAGTCCCAGCACCTAGCACCCAGTCCCCATGTTGTAGGCTGGCAAAGACGGGTTTCTCCCCAGTTCACCCGTCGGAGGCGAACGAATGCAGAAGCTTGTGGACGGCCACCAGCGGTTCCTGGCCGAGGTGTTTCCCAACCGGCGTGGCGAGTTTCATCTGCTGGCCGAGAGCCAGCAGCCGGCCTGGCTGTTCATCACCTGCTCTGATTCCCGCGTGGTTCCCGACCTGGTGCTGGGCACCGATCCCGGCGACCTGTTCATCACCCGCAATGCGGGCAACGTGGTGCCCATCACCAGCCAGGATGTGGACGGCTGCACGGCTACTATTGAATACGCCGTGGAGGTGCTGAAGGTGAAGCACGCCATCCTCTGCGGCCACTCCGACTGCGGCGCACTGAAGGCCGCGCTGGACCGGGAGAGCATTGCGAATCTGCCCAAGGCCGAGCGCTGGCTGCACCACGTGGAGTCGGCCTTTGCCCATCGTCAGCCCCTGAACCCCGCCGAAGGCGACGCGGCGGAGCTGACGGCTTTGATCCGTGGCAACGTGGTGGCGCAACTCCACAACCTGCGCGCCCAGCCCAGCGTGCGCAAGGCCGTTGCTGCCGGGCGGCTCACCGTCCACGGCTGGTACTACGACATCTTGACCGGAAAGATCGAAGAGTACGACGAGCAACAGCAGAGATTCCTGCCCTGGCCGAAGTAGGGAGGCGTACTTCACAGGCTTCCCAAGACAACCCGGTTCAGGCCCGAATCTCTGCATGTGCGAAAGAACTAGTCTGTCAACTAGTTGATCTGGATTAGAATGAAGATGGAGGTCAACCATGGCCAGCGGCTACGTTGAGATCGGCGCATTTGAAGCCAAAACCAAACTCTCCGAGATTCTGCGCAAGGTGGAACAGGGAGAGCGGTTCACTATCACCGTCCGAGGCCGTGCCGTGGCCGACCTGGTGCCGCGTGAGGACGCGGCGCAGCGGCGGGCGGCTGAAGCGGTGCGACAGATGCTGGAAACGCCACTGGTGATGGGCGTGTCAGCCGAGCAGATCCGGGAATGGATCGATGAGGGGCGGGAATGAGTCTGGTATTGGACGCCTCCGTCGCGCTGGCATGGCAGTTCAGGCGGGCGGACGAGCGCGAAGCCGATCTGGCGCGGGAAATCCTGCATCGGCTTCCTGCCGGTGGCGTGTATGTGCCTGCAATATGGGCTGGCGAGGTGGCCAATGTGCTGTTGCGCGGAGAACGGGCAGGCATGGTCTCGGCTGAGCAGAATGGCAATTTTTTGGAACGGTTGGAGCTGAGCGGGATTGTGTTCGACGCCGCATCCGCCTGGGCCGTGCTGCAGCGGGCGCTGTCGCTGGCCAGAAGCCACGCGCTGACGGCCTACGATGCGAGCTATCTGGAACTGGCGCTTCGCTTGGGTGCGGGATTGGCCACCTTCGACCGCAAGCTGGCTGTGGCGGCCCGGAGTGTCGGCGTTCCTGTCTTTGGCGACGCAGGCTAGAGCGGACCTGGCCCAAGCAGGTCCGACTCCCCACCCTTGCAGCGTTCCTGTCTTTGCTGCTATTTTGCCATCTCTTTGAAGGCGGGGTTGGTGCTTAGCTCATTGAGTTCTGTCTTGATTGCGGCGGATGTGGCCGGGTCAGCCGCAATGGCCAGCAGGTAGTCCGCCGCCAGCGGATCGTTGCGTTTGAAGGAATTCAGTGACCAGCCTGCGGCCATGTACGTAACGGCATGGTCAATTTCCGTTGTCCATTGCTTGCCGAGTGTACCGGCCTTGCGGCCTTTGTCAAAGGCGTCGTAGTCCGTATGCCAGGCCAGCGCGGAGACAATCTGGCGGATAGGCTCGATTCGCCCTGTCGTCATGAACTCCGCCCAGCAAAAGTCCAAACGTGTTGGGTCCGATCCATCGGCAGGGTTGAAGAGGTAAGGGTTGGGGAACTCGGGGCGCTGCTGGAAGTGCGCGCGGTCCTCAGCGCTCCAGTTCCGGATGATCGGCTCAATGTCAACGTTGGCCATCTGCAGCGCGGCCACGCCCAGTGTACGCGTGGGATCTTTCTCCTCGCCGATGCGCAGGGCAAACTTGCGCGCAGCCAGAGGATTCTCCTTGAACGCTGCGGCAAACATCGCCATGGTGTTTTCAAGTGCGCTCTGCTGCTGCAGCAGCTTGGGATCGGCAGCCAGCGCGCGTAGCGCCGGCAACAGGCGCGCTGGTTCTGGATGGCGGTAGTAGTTTGCCGACCAGTTTCCCTCTTCGTCAAGATTCTTGAATATCTTTTGGCTGCCCGTAGCCCACGATTCCACCTTGATGCGTGCGGTTTCCAGCTTCACGGCTCCGCTGGGCATTGTAGCTTCGGCGTCGATTATCAGTTCGCCATCGCCTGCATCGGAGGGCACGCACCAATTGCCGGCAGCCACTCCCAGCAAGGTCATGGACTCCATTGGATTCTCGATCTTCGCTGCTCCCAGCACCTCCGTTACAAAGTCGCCACCCTCGGGCTTGATTGGATGCGTCTGGGCAAAGGTCGCAGGTGGAAGTTCGTCTGTGTGCCCGGCAAAGTGGATGTGATAAGCCACCTGCGCGCCTGCGATCAACGCCTCGCGCTTGTCGCCCACGGCGTATACACCCAGACGGATGCACTGGCCAGGATTCACCTGCGTCAACTGCTCTGGCGCATTCACTAGCGCTGCCGTATGGGTCCAGTAATTCGCGGCGTAGGCATCGGCAAAGACCAGGATGTGCTTGCTCAGTTCGGTGGCCACCGGCTTCGTCTTGCTTGTGGTTGTGTGCTGCGCGGTGAGCGGGAGGAGGAAGAATGCAAGAATGCCGCCAGCAAGCAGCAGCCGGCCGCAGAGGGAAGAAAGATTCCTGTTTGCCATGGTGGTTGCCAGTAAAACGCAACCGGAAGGGAATTGCAAGTAGCTGGCTGCGCTCAGATAGGTGTTGGGTAACTTCGCCTCGCAAATTACTTTGAATCCATCCAGCTTGGTGGCGGAGGTTCGTGCGCCCCTCGGGGGCGCCGTGCGGGTAGCCCAGGGCAAGCCGCAGGCGCAGCCCTGGGAGGGCTGCCCATAATCGGCGCGCGCCCTGAAAGGGCGCGGTGCAGCCTTCGTGGTAGATGCATCTTTGAAAGACTCCAGAGCCAGCGTCGTTCCTTCCCACCCTTGCTCGCAAAGAACGCGATCAAGGATGGGGCACGCAAGTGTCTGAGGCACAGCAAAGCCCGCTGCAGGTGCTGCGCAACCCGCGTCCGCTGCATGCACAATGCCGCGAAGCGAGTTGGCCGCACCGCAGGTGCCCGCAGGTGGTTAGTGCACGCCGGGCGGCGGGGCAACGTGCTTGTCGGGCTTCTTGAACATCCAGGCCAAACCTGCGCACAGGAACGAGAGCAGCGCCGTCCAGCGGAAGACGTCCACATAGGCCATCAGCGCTGACTGCTGCTGCATCAGCCCATAGATCATGCCGAATGCGCCGCCCTGGCCATTGGCCGGGCCCACGTGGTGGCCCAGATACACGCCGATCAACCGCGCCTTCTGTTGCAGCACCGGGTTGGATGGATCGAGGTGCGCGCCCAGATCATTCTGGTGCTGGGCGGCGTGGCGCACAATGGCGGTGGTGGCCATGGAGATGCCGATGGACCCGCCGATGTTGCGCAGCATGTTGGAGAGCCCCGTGGCGTTGCCCATCTCCTGCCGCGGGATGGTGGCCATGGCCAGCGTTGCCATGGGCACAAACACAAAGCTCAGCGCAAAGCCGGTAAACATGATGGGCAGCAGCAGGGAGTAGGGGCCAATGTCCAGATTGATGGTGGCGAAGATGAGTGAGCAGATGCCAAAGCCGAGGAAGCCGAAGGTCATGAGCTTGCGGCCATCGACGCGGTTACCGATGATGCCGATGATGGGCGAGCCGATGAACGATCCCAGTCCGCGCGGGCCCACCACCATGCCGGCCGTAAACGCCGTGTAGCCCAGAATCTCCTGGTAGTAGAGGGGCAAAATCGCAATCGTGATGTAGATGCACATGCCCAGCATGGCCATCAGAATACAGCCGGTGCGGAAGTTGCGATCCTTGAGCACGTGCAGGTCCAGCAGTCCGTTGGGGTTGGTCCAGGAGCGCCAGATCCACAACACCAGCGCGATCAGAAGCGCCGCCGTTGCCCAGCGCACCCAAACCGCGCCAAACCAGTCGTCTTCCTGGCCCTTGTCGAGCACGATCTGCAGGCAGCCGGTCCACACCATCAGCAAGCCAAAGCCGATGTTGTCAAAGGGCGAGAACTTGGCGTTCTTGATGTGAGGCGGATCGTGCACAAAGCGGGTGATCAGGATGACCGCCAGAATGCCCACCGGGATGTTGATGTAGAAGGCGTAGCGCCAACTGAAGGTATCGGTCAGCCATCCGCCCAGCGTGGGGCCGAGCACCGGAGCCAGCACAATGCCCAGGCCGTAGGCGGCCATGGATTGCGATCGTTTCTCAACCGGAAAGCTCTCCAGCAGGATGGACTGCGACAGCGGTTGCAGCGCGCCGCCGCCCGCCCCCTGGCAGATGCGCGCCAGCAGAATGACCCACAATGAAGGCGCCGCGCCGCAAAAGAAGCTGGCCACGGTGAAGATGATGACGCAACTGAGCAGGAAGCGCTTGCGCCCAAAGCGGTGGGCAAACCAGTTGGAAGCGGGCAGAATGACGGCATTGGCCACCAGATAGCTGGTGAGCACCCAGGTGGCCTCCGAGTTGGAGGCCGACAGCGACCCGGCAATGTAGGGCAGCGCCACCGATGCAATGGCTGTATCCAGCACCTCCATAAAGGTGGGCAGCATCACCGAGACGGTGACCAGCCAC
>Ga0181529_10005868_pt1 | contig 12678 bp, 9 predicted proteins | sample PEATcosm2014_Bin_36_FD_119763 | JGI IMG/M metagenome (GOLD analysis project Ga0181529, IMG submission 119763) | Peatland microbial communities from MTU Mesocosm Facility, Houghton, MI, USA - PEATcosm2014_Bin10_30_metaG | ecosystem: Environmental > Terrestrial > Soil > Wetlands > Peat | place... | reverse complement strand
TTGCGCGCACAGGTGCTCCAGCAGGTCGAGCAGCGACAGGCTGTCGGCGTAGACCCAGTCCGGCAGCCCCGCCGGCACGATCGCCACGGGCGGCGCCAGCGCGGCGGCGCGGCGGGCGAGCAGGGCGAACAGATCGGCGGTGGCGATCTCGGCCATCGGCCAGGCCTGCCCACCGAACTCGTCCAGCGCCGCGGCGAGCGCGGCGTTCTGCTCGCCCAGGGTGACGCTCTCCTCCAGCAGCACGCGCTCGAAGGCGTGCCGTTCCGCGGCGGTGAGGTCGGGCGCGTCGGCCAGCGTCTCGACGGCGGCGCGCAGGCTGGCCAGCAGGCCGCGCTGGCGCTCGATGCCGGTGCGCAGCAGGCGGTCGAGCCGGGCGGCGCGGTCGAGGTCGCCGCCGGCGTCGGTCAGCGTCAGCACGTAGCCGGCGGCCGCGCCGGCGGCGTCGGCGAGCAGCGCCATGCGGGCATAGAGCAGGCGCTCGCCGCCGGCGGTCGCGCAGACGAACCGTTCCGGCCGGGCTTCGGCGCGCCGTTCCAGCCGTTCCTGGTGGTGCTCCAGGGGCGCGCGCGACAGCACGTCGGCCACCGGGCGGCCGAGCCCGAGCGCATGGGGGGCGTCGAGCAGCCCGGCGGCGGCCTGGTTGAACAGCAGCACCCGGTGGTCGCGGCCGCAGACGATGACGCCTTCGGACAGGTCGAGCAGGATCGCCTCCAGCCGCCGTTTCTGTTCCTCGGTGCGGGCGGTGGCGGCGGCGAGCACGGCGGCGCGTTCGGATTCGGCGGCGGCCAGGCGGGACTGCAGGGCGGCGCCGGCCCCGCCGATCCGGCCGGCCCAGGCCAGACCGGGCTGTGGCGCGTGGTGGGCATCGTCGCGGGCGGCGCGCAGCAGGTCGCCGGCCAGCCGGTCAAGCGGGCGGGCGAGCAGGCGTTCGGCGACGGCCCAGGCCAGCAGCACCAGCGCCCCGGCGATGACGGGCGCGGCCCGGCCGCCGGCCGCCGCGGCGAGCACGACGGCCGCGCCCAGGGCGAGGAAGAGCCACCGCAGGCAGACCACCACGCCGGCCCCGGGCGTCGGCATCAGGCCTCAAGCATGCGCTTGATGCGGTCCACCACCTCGCGGGTGGAGAACGGCTTGGTGATGTAGTCGTCGGCGCCCAGCGCCATCCCCTTGGCGCGCTCGACCTCCTGGCCCTTCGCCGTCAGCATGACCACGCGGACGCCCCGCCAGGCCGGATTGTCCCGGATGACGTGGCACAGGTCGTAGCCCGACCGCTTCGGCATCATCAGATCGAGCAGCACGAGGTCGGGGGTCTCCTCGGTCATCGCCGCCAGAACCTGCTCGCCGTCGCGCGCCACCCGCACCCGGTAGCCCGCGCGCTTCATCAGGAATTCCAGCGACAGGACGATATTGGGGTCGTCGTCCGCGACGAGCACCGATGCCGGCACGTGCCGTTCCCTCCCGGCGGGTTACCGCGCGCAGCGTAGCATGACCGCGCGCGGGCCGGGATGGCTGTTGGTCAGGATCGCGGCGGCACCAGGTCGCAAGTGGAGTCCAGCGTGTCGAGGACGCGCGTGATGGAGCGGACCACGGTGGCGCCGGAGCCCTGCACCTTGGGGTCGGCGTGCGTGCGCATCATGTCGGCGGCGAGCAACGCCGGCGCGAGCGCGGAACGGACATCGTGCCGGGCGCGCTGCATCAGCTTTTCCAGGGCGGCGATTCTGGACTGCAACTCGGTCGGCGATGAGCCCATGGTCATGATTCCGTCGTCTCCAGCGGCACCAGCCTGCCACAACGGGGCATACCGGCCCAGAGTGGGCCGCCGGGTCGCCCGTCAATTGTTAGTGCGCCAGAACACTTATCGACAATTCACGATTAGCAACCGACGCCCTGGTTGCGTACGTGCAAGCGACGTCGAACACACAACCCCTGCGGTCGCCCACGGCATCGCCCGTCGGAACGCGACGCGGGGAGGGGGACCAAAGCGTTGAAGCACAATCAATACCTGTCCGCGTCGCCGTCCGTGCGGCGCCATGGCCTGGCCGGCGCGGCGCTCGCCGGCGATCTGCTGGCCGAGCCGCGCGGGGGCCCCGGCGCCGATGCGATCGATGCGCTGCGCGCAACCCTGCTGGCCCTGGTGCGCCGCGACGGCCGCGACCTCACCGCCCGGCAACTCACCGTGTTCATCACCGTCTATCTCGACACCCAGGTGCACACCGTCGGCAGCATGGCGGCACTGCTCAACGTGTCGCGTCCCGGGGTGACCCGCATCCTCGACCGGCTGGGCGGATTCGGCCTGGTGGAGCGCCAGGAGGACCGCGACGATCGCCGCCGCGTGCTGATCCGCCGCACGGAGCGGGGCACCCGGTTCCTGCACGAACTGGAGGACATCGCCGCCGCCGGCGGACGCCTCGCCTGAGGCGCCGCTAGCCCCGCACGCTGTATCCGCCGTCGCAGGGGATCGCCGTGCCGGTGATGAAATCCGACGCCGGGGCGGCCAGGAACACGGCGATGCCGGACAGGTCGTCGGGCACCCCCCAGCGGCCCGCCGGGGTGCGCGCCACCACCGAGGCCTCCAGCCCCGCCACGTCCGCCCGCGCGCCCCGCGTCAACTCGGTGTCGATCCAGCCCGGCAGCACCGCGTTGACCTGAATCCGGTCCGCCGCCCAGGCGGTGGCGAGCGCGCGGGTCAACTGCATGACGCCGCCCTTGCTGGCGGCATAGGGCACGGCGAACGGCGCGCCGAACAACGACATCATCGAACCGATGTTGATGATCTTGCCGCCGCCCGACCCGACCATGGCCGGATAGGCGGCCTGGCACATCAGGAAGGCGCTGGTCAGGTTGGTGTCGAGCACGGTGTGCCACTGCGCCTCGGAATAGTCCTGCGGCCGGCCGCGGATGGCGGTGCCGGCGTTGTTGACCAGGATGTCGAGCCGGCCGAAATGACGCACCGTTTCGGCCACCAGCGCCTCGCAGTCGGCCTTGCGGGTGACGTCGGCCCTGACGAAGACGCTGCCCGCGCCCAGTTCGGCGGCCGCGCGCGCGCCCTTGGCGGCGTTGCGCCCGGCCAGCACCAGGATCGCGCCGGCGCCGGCGAGGCCACGCGCCATGCCGAGGCCGATGCCGCCGTTGCCGCCGGTCACCACGGCCACCTTGCCCGTGAGGTCGAATAGCATCATCGTTGTTTTCCCGTCCTGCCTGTGGCGCACTATTCCACCCGCGCCCGGGACACGGCAACCGGCGCGGCGGCATTCATATTGGCGACGATTCTCGCTTATTGACACCACGCCGCCGCGTCATGATTGTGCCGGCAGTCGACAGAGGACGGACCATTGCACCGCTTTCGCGGCCGGCCCGGCCGGCGCCTGGGCATGGACATCGTGCCGTACGCCCTCGTGCTGGTCACCATCGCCATCATCTGGACCAGCATCTGGGCCTTCCTGCACCAGGAGCACCGCCAGCTCGACAGCGCGGCGGAGCGCGACGCCGCCAACCTGGTCCGCGGCTTCGACGAAGCCATCGTGCGCGACTTCGAGGACATCGATCAGACCCTGCTGTTCGTGCGCGCGAGCTATCTGCGCGACCCTGCCGGCTTCGACCTGAGCAGTTGGTCGCGCGACCGCCATTCGCTTTCCGGCCTGATCACGCGGATCGCGCTGACCGGCCCGGACGGCGCGCCGTTCCGTGCCCAGCGCGACGCCACCGACGACCGGCTGTTCATCGGCGTGCCGGCGCCCGGGGCCACCCAGGCCGGTTGGACGCTGGACTGCGCGCGGCGCATCGCCGGGCCGGACGGGAGTTTCCGCGGCGTCGTGGTGGCGTCGGTCGATACCGCCGAGCTGCTGCGTTTGTACAAATCGCTGAGCCTCGGCCATGCCAGCGTGCTGCTGGCCGGCACCGACGGCGTGGTGCGCGCGCGCATGCCCGGGGGCGACGGGCCGCCCGGCGAGACCCTGCCGGCGGAGATGCGCGAGCGCCTGTTGGCGACGGCGGGGCAGGGCAGCTATCGCCGCGCCGGCGCGCCGGAGCTGGTCAGTTTCCGCCGTCTCGCCGGCTATCCGCTGGTGGTCGCGGTCGGTCTTGACCTCGGCGAGGTGTTCGCGCCGTACCGCAACGACCGGCTCAAATACCTGTGCTTCGGCGGCTCGCTGACGCTGCTGGTGGCGGCGGTGGGCGCGATGCTGGTGCGCCAGCGCCGCCGCACGCTGGGCTCGCAGGCCACGCTGACCGCCACCCTGGAGAATGTCAGCCAGGGCGTGATCATGATCGACGGCCAGGGCCGGGTGCCGGTGATCAATCGTCGCGCCGCCGAACTGCTGGAACTGCCGCAGGACCTGCTGGACCGTCAGCCGGATTTCGGGGAGATCGTGCAGTACCAGCTTGACCACGGCGAGTTCGGACCGCCCGACCAGGTCGACCCCGAGTTCTTGTGTTTCGTCAAAAACGGCGGCATCAGCGACAAGTACCGGCTCTACGAGCGCCGGCGCGCCAACGGCACGGTGCTGGAGGTTCGCACCCGGCTGCTGGCGCAGGGCGGCGCGGTGCGCACCTACACCGACATCACCGCCCGCCGCGCCAACGAGGAGGCGCTGGCCGCCGCGCGCGACGCCGCCGAGGCGGCCGGCCGCGCGCGCAGCGACTTCCTGGCGGTCATGAGCCACGAAATCCGCACGCCGATGAACGGCATCATCGGCGTGGCCGCGCTGTTGCTGGACATGGACCTGGCGCCGACCGAGCGGCACTACGTCCGCATCGTGCTGGACTCCGGCAACCACCTGTTGCGGCTGATTAACGACATCCTCGACTTCTCGCGCCTGGATGTCGGCCGGCTGGAGCTGGAGGAGACCCCCTTCGAGGTGCGCGGCGTGCTGCGCGGCGTGATCGACCTGATGGCCGCCGGGGCGCGGGCGAAGGGGCTGGAGCTGACGCTCGCGGTGGCCGACGACGTGCCGCAACGCGCCGTGGGCGACGCGCGCCGGCTGTGCCAGGTGTTGCTGAACCTGGTCGGCAACGGGGTGAAGTTCACCGCCGCGGGATCGGTGCGGGTCGAGGTGACCCTGCTTGAGCGCGGGCCGGACGGGGAGCGGCTGGGTTTCACAGTGGCCGATACCGGCATCGGCATTCCGGCCCAGGCGCTGGGCAAGCTGTTCACCGAATTCACCCAGGTCGACAGTTCGATCTCGCGCCGTTTCGGCGGCAGCGGGCTCGGGCTGGCGATTTCGCGCCACCTGATCGAGCGCATGGGCGGCACCATCACGGTCGAGAGCACGCCGGGGCAGGGCAGTATTTTCCGCTTCGACATCCTGCTGCGCGCCGGCGCGGACGCGCCGGCCGCCGAAACCGCCGCGGCCCGGCCGGAGCGCCACGGCCTGCGCATCCTGGTGGCCGAGGACAACGCCACCAATCGCCTGGTGGTCACCCGCATGCTGGAGCGCATGGGCCATCGGGTGGAGGCGGTGGGCGACGGCGCCGAGGCGGTGGCGGCGGTCCAGGCGAGCCCGTACGACCTGGTGCTGATGGACGTGATGATGCCCGAACTGGACGGGCTCGCCGCCACCGCCGCCATTCGCCGGTTGCCGGGGCCGGTCGCGCGCATTCCGATCGTCGGGCTGACCGCCAATGCGCTGCGCACCGACGAGGAGGCGTGCCTGGAGGCCGGGATGGACCATTTCGCCACCAAGCCGATCAGCGCCGACCGGCTGGCGCAGGCGATCGCCGGGTCGCTGGCCGGGCGCGGGGCCGCGCGCGGAACCGTCGGGCAGGGCGTGCCGGGCTGACCGGCGAGAGGCAGGCATGCATGCGTGGTTTGCCCTTGCGACCCCCGGTCAGACCCGCTACAGGACCCCCCTCGGCGGCGCCCGTAGCTCAATTGGATAGAGCACTAGACTACGGATCTGGGGGCTGGGAGTTCGAATCTCTCCGGGCGCGCCAGAGACTTCCTGAAATCGCGGAACTTTTCGAAGCCCCTTGGGCGATGCCTGGCGGGGATTTTCCCGTGCAGCCGTAACGCCGCCCCGATACGCTGGTCAGCCGTCCGGACCCCCATTGCCGGAGCACAACATGACACGACGGGACCTGCTGGCTTCGCTGGCCACTCTCACCGCCTTGCCGGCCCGCGCCGGGCCGCCCGGGCCGGTGGTGGTCGAACTGTTCACCTCCCAGGGCTGCTCCTCCTGCCCGCCGGCGGAGGCGCTGCTGTCCGAGCTGGTCCGCAGCCGCGCCGATGTGCTGGCGCTGTCGTTCCACGTCACCTACTGGAACGACCTGGGCTGGCGCGACCCGTTCTCGCTGGCCGAGGCCACCGCCCGCCAGCGCCGTTATGCGCGGCTGCTGCCGGCCGAGGTCTACACCCCGCAAATGGTGATCGACGGCACGCGCGACGTGGTCGGGTCCGACCGCGCCGGCGTGCTCGCCGCCATCACCGCCGCCGCCGCGTCGCGCCGGGCCGCGCCTGACCTCGGCATCACGCGCCAGGATGGCCAGGCGGTGATCGCGGTCGGGGCCGGGGAGGGCGCCGCCGACCTCGTGCTGGTCGGCTACGATCGCGAGCACCGCACCGCCGTCGGCCGCGGCGAGAATGCCGGCCGCACGCTGACTGAGTCGAACATCGTGCGCTCGTTCGTTGCCGTCGGGTCCTGGCGCGGCGCCGCGTTGCGCCTCGTCGTGCCGCTGCCGCCGGGGGACAGTTTCGCCGTGCTGACCCAGGCACCGGACGGCCGCATGCTGGCCGCCGCGCGCGGGACCTGAGGGAACGATTGCCTGCCGCTCGCGATCGGCCGATTAATGGCAGGCGGTCCCCATCCCCCGGAGTACATCCATGCCAGAGCAACTGCGTCCCATCGAAATCATCCGGCCCAGGACGATCGAGCTGGGCTCAGGCACCGTGGCCACCATCGCCCCCTGGGCACGGGCGCGCGGTTTCACCCGGCCGCTCGTCATCTCCGACGTTTTCTTCGCCGACCGCATCGATATGCTGGGGCTGCCCGGACACGTCACCGCCTTCAGCGAGATCAGGCGCGAGCCGGAAATCGCCGACCTCGAGGCCGGCCTTGCCGCCGCCGCCGCGGCGCGGCCCGACGTGATCGTGGGCTTCGGCGGCGGCAGCACCATGGATCTCGCCAAGCTGGTCGCCGCCATGCTCGGCACCGGCCAGACCATCCACGACGCCGCCGGGGTCGAGCGCGTGCACCCCCGCACCGTGGCGCTGATCCAGGTGGCCACCACCTCGGGCACCGGCAGCGAGGCCAGCAACCGTGCCCTGATCACCGACCCGGTCACCCACAACAAGCTCGTCGCCAACAGCAACCACCTGCAGGCCGACCTCGCGGTGGTCGATCCGGACCTGACGATGACCGTGCCGCCACGGGTCACGGCGGCGACCGGCGTGGATGCGCTGGCGCATTGCGTCGAGGCCTACACCAACCGGCTCGCCCATCCGTACATCGACATGTACGCGGTGGAAGGCATCCGGCTGATCGGGCGCTACCTGCCGCGCGCGATCGCCGATGGCAACGACCGCGAGGCGCGGGCGGGACTGTCGCTGGCTTCGCTCTATGGCGGGTTCTGCCTCGGCCCCGTGAATACCGCGGCGGGCCACGCGCTGGCCTACCCGCTCGGCACCCGCCGCCACGTCGCCCATGGCGCGTCCAACGCGCTGATGTTCCCGCACGTGCTCGCCTTCAACGCACCGGCGGTGCCGCAACAGACCGCGACGATCCTGGCCGCCCTCGGCCTGGCGGCGCCGGCCGAGCAGCGCGCCGTCTTCGAGGCGGCCCATGGCTACTGCCAGGGGCTGGGCATCGAGATGCGGATGTCGCGGCTGGGCGTGCTGGAAAGCGATCTGGGCGGGATGGCCGACGAGGCGCACGCCATCCGGCGGCTGCTCGACAACAACCCGCGCGAGATCAGCCGCGACGAGATCCTGGCGATCTATCGCGCCGCTTTCTGAAACAAACGGCGGCGGCAGGGGGGCGGCACGCCGGTCGCGCCCCGGCCGCCCGGCGGCTGGCCGGATTGGCCGCGCGGATGCCCATCCGGAACGCCCCCCGAAAGGGATCAACAAATCGTCAACTTTTCGTTCATCTGGAAGGCCCTAGCCCGCCCGGACCGGGCGGTTTCCAACGATCTTCGCCTATGCAACCCGGCGGGTGCCGTCCAGCCCCGAGGGCTGTCCCAGGACCTTGCACGCGATCGGGCCGTCGGGACATGGTGCGCCTGACGTCAGCGCCAGTCCCGCATGATCCACGGAGTCGCCCTGGTCAGAGCGTTGGCAGTATTGCGGTCGCGCCAGCCGCGACGCGTCTCTCGGTTCGATGGGCAACTACAAGAAAACGATGGCGTGGAGGATCGTGGCTATTGTCCCAATTGTTCCCGCTGTCGCCAAAATGACGTTCATAGCACTTGCAACCGGAATCCTCTCCCGCTGGCGCGACGGCATCCCCGGAAGCTTCCCGGGTAGGCGGCGGGCGCTGTCGTTTTGTGACACAGCGCTGACAGAAGGGTTCCCCGGATCATTCTTGACACCGCCCCTGCCGGCAAGGGGTTGAACCCGCATCTGTTCCGTGCTACCGAAGCAATAACGACAAATTACCGTCGTTTAGATGGATGGAGGGTACGCGCTAGGATTTGCCGGGGATGGCGGGGGCGTCCAGCCGAGCGCCTTGCGGTTGGTTGGATAGCGTCTGTGCCGGCCTGGGGGCCAGGAAAAGAGCGGAATACGCTGCCCCGGGTGCACTGCCCGGTCATATTCGAGAAGAAGCTTAAGACCGCGTTCAAACGTGACGCGGGTGGGGGTGTGAACTGGACGGTCCAATGCGGGGGGCGTGCGCGCCTCGCAAGCACCTGGGGGTGTTTGTGGGCGCTACTGTTGTCGGGCATGGTCGGGATCGGCGGGTCAGCCGGGATGCCGTCAACTGTGCCGTTGCGGGAGGCGTGCAGCGATCTTCCGGACGGTCTGTGCTGGCGTTTGATCGTCCGGGTTCGGCGAACAGCGCTGGTCGTTTCAGTGTCCGCACCGTAACCGGGCTGCGGCACGAGAATTCCGCACCCTGTCCGCGCGATGTTGTTGGGCCGCCGATTGGCGCGTCCGCGACGTGGCGTGATTCCGATCTCTCCCGGCAGGGCCGGGGATCGTCCGTCGCCGCCAATCAGGCAATCGAACCAAGCAGGTAATCGAGTTTTCGGGGAGGGTCACGCTATGCGTTTGATGAGTCTTGCGGTGGCGGGCGGCGTGCTGGTGCTGTTCACCGCGCCCGCCTTTGCCAACGGCTACGGAACCGACTCCCCATGGACCTTCGAGACACCCCAAGACCAGGCCAATCTGGCTGTCGTGCAGCAGATGATCCAGCAGAAAAAGGCCGGGATGTACAATCCGGCGAACTACACCACCAACATTGGCACCCAGACCAACTACAACACCAATTGTACTGTTGGCGCAACGACATATGGCAACTACGCCCTGAATGGCCAGACCGCCAATTCGCCGTCAACCACCGGCGCCAGCTCATCGGCTCAAGGCAACGCCAACGGCTCGACGGTAAGCACCAGCGGCTATACCGGTACGCCCCTCAACCTGGCCAGTACCCAGAGCAACACCGGTACTGTTGGCTCGACTCTCACGGGCAATACCACCGTCACTTCCGGAGGACCGTCGAACCAAGCGCTGAACAACAGCCAGGGCAATAGTGGCACCGTGACCGCGGGTGTTTCCAACAGCACCGCCTGCAGTGGAATGAAATAGCCGTGGCACGCCAGGAGACTTCAATGCCGGCAATAATCATTCGATCGGAAGGGGGCATGCCGCTTAAGCGCATGCTGCTCCCCGCCCTGGCGCTGACCGCGATGGTGCTCGGTGTGACGGGTTGCGCGCAAACGCGCCTGGAGAAAGTGGGTCCGGGCGAAGCCGTGACCGTTCTCGGGCCGCCGGTGCGCACGAACCGCACGCCGCTGGAGCCTGCCTTGGCGTACCTGGCCAAGGAGATCTATGCGTCGGGCCAGCCGAAGATCACGATCGCCGTGGGCGATGTGAAGGACTACACGGGCAAGTATAACATCAACGAGGGCAACGCGATCACGCAGGGCGGATCCCTGATGGTGTATTCGGCCCTCGGCAAGCTCGGCGGCGCGGTGCGGATCGCCGACCGTTACGATACCAACGTCGCGCAGATGGAGCTAAGCTTCATGAACCAGCGCGAGCTGGGCGACGGGCAGCAGCATGATCTGGGCGATGGCAAGGCAGTGAAGAAAGTGCCGTGGCTGCCATACTATGGCGGCAGCATCACCCAGTCCGATTACTACATCACCGGCGGCATCACCGAACTGAACTACAACGTCCAGTCGGGTGGTCTTCAGGTCTATGTCAATCAGCTCGGTGGGGGCGCCGAAGTATACACCGAGAATGTCGGCGTCGATCTGCAGATCGTGAATACCAAGACGCTGATGGTGGAGAAGACGGTAAGCCTGGAGAAGCAGATCACCGGCTTCCAGGTGGGGTTCAACATCTTCCGCTTCTTCGGCAGCAACCTGTACGACGTGAATACCGGCAACAAGAGCCAGGAACCACTGCAGCTTGGCGTGCGGTCCACGCTGGAGGAGGCGGTCATCGATCTGGTGGCCGCGGTGGCGCATGTGCCGGAAGTGCCGGCGCTTGACCAGATGCGCGACGGCTACTGGATTCCGCCGAAGACCGCGGCGGAGTTCCTGTCCGACTACCAGGCGGCCGATGCCGCGGCCGCGGCGGTGCCAGTCGCCACCGCGCCGGTCGCGCCGGTCGCGGAGGCGCCAGTCGCACCGGCGCCGGTCGCCGTAGCGCCGCCGCCGCCGCCCCCACCGGCGCCGGTCGCCGTAGCGCCGCCGCCACCACCACCACCACCTGCGCCGGCCGCCGCAGCGTCCCCGCCGGCGGCGCCTGAGGCCACGCTGAACGAGAAGGACAACCCGCCGCTGCAGAACGGGCTGATGATGCAGTCCGATGGCACGATCCATGTGGCGTTCGACTTCGGGGACGCCAATCTGACGGGTGGAGACGTGGCGCAAATCGACCAGGCGGCGCAGGCCGCGCGGGCGAAGCCGGTGCAGCTGATGCTGACCGCAATGGCCAACGAGAATTGGGCGCCAAGCAAGCGCCAGCAGCTTACGGGGCAGCGGATCGAGGCGGTGCGCAAGGCGCTGCAACTGCGCGGCATCATGCAACTGACGATCGCCTGGGTGCCGGCGCCCACGGACACCGGAATCAAGATGGACGGGTCCGGCTCTCAGCAGGTCGCGATGCTGGTGGTGCAGCAATGATCTGCCCGGACGATACGCGCGAGACTGGCATGGTATGGCAACGATGTAGACACGCGCGGAGATTTCGATACGCAGGATGACGTGCCTACGCCTTGCCCGACAAAGAAGACACCTTGGCAACAAAAAAAGTACAAGGAACAGTAGACATGAACCAGCTGACGGCTACCCCAGTGACTGCCTCTATCAACGGTGCAGGTTGTGTGGCCCATCGCCGCCGGTCGCGGTTGCTGAGCAGCGTCAGCATTCTCGCGTTCGCGGGTCTGCTCGGCGTCGCCGGGACCGTGCCGGCCCTGGCAGGGCCGCCTGGAGCCAGCGATACGGTCGAAGTCGTAGCGCCCGGCCTCACGGGCTTCTTCTTCGACGTCGCCACGGGCTCCATTACGGAAGGCACCGGGCAGATCAACGTCGCCAATGTCACCGCGACCGTCGCCAACGCCTCGGCGTCCGAGGTCAACCAGGTCGCGGGCACGGGAACCGCCAACGCGGTCCTGACCAACTCGATCGCGGCGCTCGCCACCGGCAACACGCAAACCAGCACCCTCCCCAGCCTGGCGAGCATCGGCCCCTTCGGCTACGCGGTCCTGGCGACCCAGATCAACGCCTCGCCGGCGTTGGGGCAGGGGGCCGGTTCGGCCACGTCGCCCGCCATTACCAGCAGCGTCACCGCCAGCAGCATGTCGGCGATCCTGTACGACTATCTGGCCGGCAGCGCCTCGGTCAGCGGCAACACGATCACCGCGCAGACCACCGGCAGCAGCAATACCTCGGCGGTCAGCGGCGAGGTCCCGAACGGCTTCACCTCGGGCGCCCTGGGCAGCAACGTCTTCAATGGCTCCGGCACGGTGCCGTACACGCCGTCCGCTTTGACTGGCACCGTGGTGGTCGACACCGTGCAGGACAACCTCAATGTCGGCCAGGGCTTCGGCTCCACCGCCACCGTCGGCGGCGCGGGGGCCCTTGCCGACAGCATCACGCTGTTGATCACACCGAACAACCCCAGCCCCAGCCAGATCACGGCCGGCGCCGAGGTCACGACCGGCGGGCTGGTGGACAGCAACTCGCTGACCGCCCAGTACGTCGGCAACGCCTCGAACAACAGCATTTCCATCCAGCCCGGCACCAACCCCACCTTCAACGGCAGCTTGGCCGTGTCGAGCATCTCGGCGAATTACGGCAACGGGCTCGCGCTGTCGACTCCGGCCCTCGACGCGGCCACCAACACGAACTCGGCGATCGGCGCCTCGATCCTGGACGCCCTTACCGGTGGCACGCACTCCATCAGCGATACGCTGAGCGGTTCGCTCACCGTTGCGGGCAACACGATCTCCGCCTCGGCAACCGGTAACCAGGCGCTGCCTCCGGCCGGCAGCACGGCCGCGGCCGGCAACCTGA
>Ga0181529_10005866_pt1 | contig 12681 bp, 18 predicted proteins | sample PEATcosm2014_Bin_36_FD_119763 | JGI IMG/M metagenome (GOLD analysis project Ga0181529, IMG submission 119763) | Peatland microbial communities from MTU Mesocosm Facility, Houghton, MI, USA - PEATcosm2014_Bin10_30_metaG | ecosystem: Environmental > Terrestrial > Soil > Wetlands > Peat | place... | reverse complement strand
CTCGTCCGCGCTTGTAAATAATTTTCTATCACCTCAGAGGGCTTAATCATCTGTGCGCGCCTGCTACGGCTTGCGCACACATGTGTAGCCCAGGTGCAGCTTCTTATTGATCACTCCGTCTCTGTCGTAGGGATCGAACATCGCCGAATCATCGGGGTCGCCACGCCCATTGAAGTGCTGTGGCGTGGCTTCGGAATCACCATAGACACGCTCAACCATAAAGCCTTTTGCGCATTTGCAGTAGAGTACGTATCCCCCGGTAAGCTCATAAGTCGCATACGCTTGCCAAGGCTGCAACTCCTTGCCTCGGCTCGTCACGCTGAAGAAGATCGGTCGGTCGGCTTGCGTGTAATCAATTGTCATCTCCACGCGATAACTGCGGATCGATTGATCCGGTTTTGCTTTGGAAAAATCCGGAATAGGAGGCTGTCTGTTACATATGCCTACGGGCTCAATCTCCCCCACGCTCTGATTGACATCGAGAGTGTAGTAGCCGGATGCGGGACCGGCAAGAGATCCTTCTGTGCGGACGCGGCAACCTCTGAATGTTTCCAGCCCCGATGAATTGCCCGGAGAAAAAGCGCTGCGCCCCGGAAAAAGTTCAATGGACTCCTGCCCGCATTCCGGCCGGTCCAGCTTCAGCTCGAACCATTTGCGCATTCCATCATGGAAGATGAGTTTGCCTTCAAGCGTTCTTGACTCGGACGCTTGGCCGGGTCCGTCAGGGTTATTCTTCGGACATTGTTGTCCGCACACTGGCAGAGCCGTGCAAACATAAACGAGCAACCCAACTGCGATCAAACCAGCAGATGATTTCATGGCTCCCATAGTACGTCCGTAGACTGATTGCATGCAATAAATATTGAACGGCTGCGCCCCCCTTTCACTGCCCGCTCTTCACATTGACCTTGACCCACACATGGACGTTTTTCTTTTTGTTCGGAAGATAGTTAACGGCCGTGATGATCGCGGTGCTGCCGGCGCGCGCCGCGCCTGTTATCGGAGCCTTGCTGGGAGTTTCATTCTGCGCGGCGCCGGCGCGCAAAAATACATTGTCAGCAAAAATTACAGTCTGGCCGACACTCACCGCAGGCGATGCATTGACGATCTTTGGCGTGGTCATGTGTGTCCATTGCTGATGGTTCGTGTCGGCATTGCCCAGAAAAACCCAGCCTTCCGCCGGTGGCGTCGGTCGCGCAACCTGCGTGCTCTGCGCTGCATCCTGCAGGGTCAACACTGAGTGCGCCAGCGAACTGTTTGCATTATCGAGGGATGAGATGGATGTGGCCGCCTGATTGCTCGCGTCCGCGGCCTGCTGCTTGATCTCTGGATCGGCGCTCTGACTGGCAATGTCGTCCAGCGTGGATTTGATCTCTTCCAGCGCATCGGAGGCAGATGCATTCTGCTGCGCCGCGTCGGTGCTCTGCGTGGTGGCCTGCTGCGCCTGCTTCTGCCAGGTAAAAATGCCGCCGTTCAGTTGCGAGATTCCCGCCTTGCTCAGCATCGAGTTCAACTGGGTCGGAAAGCACAGCAAAAAAACAAAGAGAATCACCAGAAAAACATCTCGCAAAACCGTAAACAAACTTTGGGTAGTGGCCAGAATCGCGTCGATGCGGCTTTGATTTTCAGGCATGGAACAGCTCCTCGGTGTGGAGAATGGGGAACGGATGGGGCAACTATACAAAAGAAATGATCCATCTGTCACCAGATATTTGCGCCTGCCCAATCGCCGAAGACGCTCCTTCAGCTTCATCCTGTATCCTCAAGGTTGATGCTCTATACGACACAATTTCTTTTATCGGCGATGGCGGCCGAGCACTTCCCTCCGCCGGATGCGCCGGAGATCGCCTTTCTGGGCCGCTCGAATGTGGGCAAATCGAGCCTGCTCAATACCCTCACCGGCGAAAAATCCGCTAAAGTTTCCTCCACACCGGGACGCACAAGGGCGATCAATTTCTTCGCGCTGCTCGATCAAAGCGAGCGTCGAAAACTGGTCTTCGCTGATCTTCCCGGATACGGCTACGCCAAAATTTCCAAGTCCATCTCTGAGAGCTGGCCGGCTTTTATTGAGCCGTATCTGGCCATGCGCTTGACGCTCAAACTGTGCGTCTGCCTGGTGGATTCCAATGTGCCCGCGCAACAGAGCGACCGGCAGTTGATTGACTGGCTGCGCGCCGAGGGACGCGACTTCATCGTCGTCGCCACCAAGATCGACCGCCTCAGCGGCAACGAGCGCACGCGCAATTTACAGGCGCTGAAAAAGGGACTGGAACTCGATGAGATTTTGCCCATCTCGGCCAAGACTGGTATGGGAGTCAAGGAGCTGTGGGCGCGAATTGACACGGCTGGCGGTACGTCCGATTGAACCCGGAGAACGATGAGAATGTTGGAAATGGCTGGTTTTTGGAAGATTGTAATGTATGTTTTGTAATCTTTAAATACATTGTAAGCATTTTCTTGCACTGCAAGAGAAGACTTCATTGGTTACCTGAGGCTTGATGCCGACCGTTAAATTTGGTTCTTCTAACCTAGCACTTCTTTCAGTGTGCGGAGTTCTTCTAGACCCAAGTGATCTCTGTGTAGGCATTGTCAGCAATGTAAGTATTTCTTAAGAATAAGCGGCGGCAAAGACATTCCGCTCGGCTGCCTTTGACCCGATGCATTTGACCTCGACGGAAACGCCGATCTCTCCACACTCCACAGCCTTGCGCACGCATTGCAAAAGGGCTTCTGTTGTGCTCTCATGGCTGCGCAGCACGCGCACGCCTTGCGCCATGCGCCCCAGATAACGCGGGGCCATGCGCAGCCAGCGAAGCGCGGTCTTCCCGGTCTCAAATGCGAGACCCGAGGCGCCCATTTTTTCATGAAGGCAATCGCTGACAATCCCGTCAATCTTCGGCAGCCAGAGAGCGGGCGCTGAGGCAACGCGCCAAGCGAGGATGCATTGATTCTCCCTGATCGCAACTCCTACCAGCGGGTGCATGAGATCGGGCAAAACGCCGCGTTTGCACATCTCCCGCTCGATCGCCTCTGGCGATTCAGCCACGCATACAGCGACCGTCTCTCGCTTGCGCACTTCGTTCTTCAGGATGCGCAAAGCCTCGTCGAGCGAGTTCACCAGAAAATCCACCACGCCGTCGCGCATGGCCTGTTTACCCGCCTCTGCCTCGGCAGAAGCTGAGAGCGTAGCCGCGCCGGCGATGTTGGCGGCAACCACCAGCGCGCGGGCTCCAGTGTCGAGTTCTCCCGCATAGAAAAGTCTGCCGGCAAGGTTGGCTTCGCAAACTTGAGAAGAGACTGACTCAACGACATTGGCCCCCGGTCTCAGAATCGAGACCGGGGGATCTCGTTGCAGTGCCGCGCTGCACGAGATCAGGCAGGCGTAGAGGCGCTCCACTTCAAGTGCAAAGGCTTCCGCATCGATGGGTTCAACCGCCAAAAATATCTCCCGCGCATCCGATGGCAACTGAGGTTTCAGCGATCCGAAAAATCTTCCCGCGACTGCTCAATCATGGTTTTATTGCGCACAAAAAAAATCAACTCGCCGGGCTTGGCGGCAATCTTGAGCTTGGCGGCTTCACGGGGCCGGACGCATCCGTTGGGAGCCGTAACGCCGGTGGACAGAATCGTCGCAACGTCATACCAGTTGCCGCCCACATGGTTCTTGGCTGCGACCGAATCACAATTGATAAAAATCCGTTCCGCGCTGTCATAGGTGGCTTGAAAGGTTAGCAGCTTTGCCGTCTGCGGCAGGGTAAGCTTGTAACTCCCATCTTCATTCGGCACCACCCAATCGGCATGAATCGTCTGGTCGTGATCGATGCGCACCAGAAAATTCGAAACCACAACCTGCTTGCCTGTCCTGCCGTCCAACAGGCGAATGGTGAATGTGGTTGCCGTCTGCGCGGTCAAAAATGAACCGAGCGCGAGCGCGCAGAACACCAAGAGAAGAGAACGAAATGCGGTCCTTGGATGCATGACTTTCCTTTGTGCTCACCAAGTGGAGTAGGGTTGGCCGTCAGCGCCGGTCTCCTGCGAGCCGGAGTGAACGTTGTCAATGCCGGGTTCGGACTGATCGAGCGAGTGCAGCGAGTCGCCCATATCGGTAACCCAGCTATCTTTGGTGTTGGTGAAAGGATCCACGGGAATCTCCCGCAGATAGCCGTCGGTGACCAGGTCGTCGAGCGACTGCGGCGCCTTCTGCTTATCCATCGTATACGAATCAATGGCCATGCGCATCACGTGCAAATCTTCCTTGAGCACCGCCTCTTTGGCGTTAACGATGGCGGACTTGAATCTGGGCACCGCCATGGCTGTCAAGATCAGGATGATCATCATCACGATCAACAGCTCGATCAGCGTAAAGCCCTCGTCTTTTGTGTGCGTCCTGTTCAATGAATCCCTACCAATCGGAATACTTGCTTCCGTCCAGCGCCGTGCCGGTTGATTTTGAGTATACGTCGAAGACGCTCTGCCCGCCGAAGGAATCCGACTTCGGATCGTCCTGCATCGAGCGCATTCCCCAGTCGGCTTTGCCGGTCATCGGATCCACTGGAATGGCTCGCAAAAACTTTACTTTCTTGTCCGAGTTCTTCACCTTCACATCTTTGGCCAGCGTCTCCAGATCTTCCGGATACCCCTGCGTGTCCAGCTTGGTTTCGATGTAGCCCTTGTCCGTTCCATCCTTGTATCGGTCGATGGCATCGCGCAGCGTCCACAGGTCGTAGCGCAGAATGCGTTCATTCAAACGCTTGCTCTGATAAACCGCTATAGGAAACGCTGCTCCGGCAAGAATCGAAAGAATGGTCACCGTCACAATCAGTTCAACCATCGTCAGCCCGCGTTCAGCGGGGCGAACCGGCCGGTTTGGAATGGACACATTCATGGCTCTACTTGACCTGAATGCTGATCTTTGATCCCTGCGCCTGCTCTGGCATCTGCGCACTATTCAGCACCCTCGGCTGGGTAATGGCGATCTCGCTCGTACCCGCTGCCTTGGCCTGGAAGCTGAGCGTGCAAACCACGCCTGAACCCGTTACCCCAGGCGATCCCTGCCGCATGGCATTGATTTTGATCAAACCAGGGCCGTCATCCCGATGCGTCAATGCCATGGTCTTGCCGTCGCGGCTCAAAAAATCTCCCTGATCGACATTGACCAGCGCCAGCTTGGAGGGGTCGTACGATATCTGCAATGGAACGGAAGCGACATCCACTCCTTCGGTCAGTACGATGGGAAGCTTGAAGGTTGCGCCGCTGGCCACCGGACCGCTCAGCGGGTTCAGCACCAGACTGACCATCGCCTTTGCCGGAGTGGGCGCCACAGTGTTGGGAGGATGAACTTCATCTGCCTCCGCGGCCTTGCGGATCTGCTCAAGCGCCGCCGGCGCCGCGCCGACTGCGCTCTCGCCCGGAACCGTGCCTATGCTGGAGCGTCCAGAGGCGGCCGGCTTGGCGGCGGGCGAGGGGTTCACTGCGGGAGTCTTGACCGGAGCAGCGGCCGGCGCTTCGGCAGGTACGTGACGAATCTCCACCGAGGAGCCTGTGCCGGTATCGATGGTGCGCAGGTTCATCTCATCCAGAGACTGCGCCCGCACCACGTGTGGAACCACCAGGAAGACCAGCTCATCGTCGTTGATGGTGTGGTCCTTGGAGCCGAACAGATACTTCAAGCCCGGAATCGAACTCAAGCCTGGAACGCCGTTCCAACTTACCATCTCCTGGCTTTCTTTCATGCCGCCCAGAATGCTGGCCTCACCCTCGCGCAGGCGGATCACCTGATCGATCGTCTTTTGCGCGATGATCGGTTCGGTCACGCCGCTGATGGTCACCGAGCCGCTCTGCGAGGTGTCCTCAATCTTCATCTTCAACGTCACATCGCGGTTGAAATGAATGGTGGGTGTCATCTCGATGGTGATGCCCACGTCCTGATACTGGAATTGCGTGTTGACCAGCGAGCTGATGCCGCCCAGAGCGCTGCTGGTTCCCAGGCCCGCGCCTCCATAAGAGCCGGTGGCAATAGGAATCTTTTCGCCGATCTTCATCGTCTGCTTCTGCCCGTCCGTAGCGCGAATGCTGGGATTTGCCAGAATCTTGGTATTCGAATCCGTCAGCATCGCCGAGGCCGTGGCCGCGCTGATAGTGACCGCAAAATCGTATGCCTTCAAGTGGGACAGTTGATAGAGCGTGGCGCCGGCGGCACTCGATGCAGTACTCCCAGTTGTGGATGTGGATGTGGATGTGCTCGTTGAACTGCTGGGCGGACTCAGCGCTATGCTGGTCGAAGTAGGCCACTGTATGCCCATCGACTTCTCCCAGTTCTTGCTCACCTCCATGATCGAGATGTCCACCACCACCTCAGGCCGCGCCTTGTCCAGATCGTTCACAATCTTCTGCGCCAGCAGCAGTTCGTCCGGCGTGCCGCGCACCACAATCGCGTTCTGGCTGGGAACCGGATAGACCTTGGTATTGGGCAGCAAGCTGCGAATGGTCGTGTTCACATCCGTCAGATCCGTTTGCTGCCAGGCATTCGAAAGATAAAACGTTTGCACCGCCTGCTCGTCCAGTTCGGTGCGCTTGGCGCGGCTGTTGGCGGCCACAAAGATCGTGTTGCTGGTCACCGGACGCCAGAATGTGTTGGAGATGGTGCCCACCACCCGCAGCGCATCCAGCAGCGAGACGTTGTTCAAATCCGCCGTAATGCGCTTGGAGGAGTAATCCGGGTCAAAGAGGATATTGATGCCGGCCGCCTTGCCGATGGCCTGGTAAATCACCTTGGTCTCCTCGGTCATGTGCAGCGTCAGCGGTTCATTCGAGACCGGCTTCAACTCGGCCGGCGCGCCCATCGATTCAAGATCCTCCTGGTTGCCGGTGGTATCCGGAAGGCTGGTTTCCGCCTTCACCTCCGTCTCGCCGTTCTTCTTGCGCATCTGGGCGATGGCCTGTTGCGCGGATTCGTTGCCCGGATCAATCTCAGTGGCGCGCAGATACTCGGCAATCGCCTCCTGATCCTTGCCCGCCTCCTGCAACTTCCGCCCCTTGCTCACGTGCGCCGACGACGCCGTGCCGCGGATCCGATAAAACGCCGAGCGGTACTGCAAATCCTTGGGCGCCTTGGCGTAGGCCTTTTGATAGTTGTCAAAGGCCGCGTCGTAATCCTGGCGCGCCTCGGCATTCTGGCCATGCTTGAAAAAGCTGGCCGCCGATTCAGCGCCCAGCGGTACGCCCATAAGAACAACCAGAGCCGCAACGGCCACCAGCGCCATCCGTGCAGCGGAGATTCTCAAGGCCATTCCTGTAGGGGCCGGTGCGTGTGCGCGGATTCTCATCAAACTCCCAGGCGTCTCTCGCGGTCCGGGCTTCTGCTCGGACCCCTGCTGGCTGCCTTGGCCGCCCACGACGCACTTCTTGACGCTGATTGTATGGACTAAACTTCTCATTCGTTCCTGCCCCATTTTATCTCATCCCGATAAGCGCGCTGCCAAAACCACTTAGGTGCCCCAGTTCACGGAGTATGAAATGGAGCGCCGACCACCCGCTATAGCTCAACTCCCGTTGTAGCTCAGCTCCCGTTGTAGCTCAGCTCCCGCTGTAGCGCCGGCCTCAAGTTGTAGCGCTGGCCTCCCGGCCGGCTGTAGCGTGGACCTCCTGGTCCACGCCGGTTTCTTCCTGGACAACCCGCCCGCCAGCCATCGCTTCTCCGCGGAAAAAACCCTCTCAATGCTAAAATCAAGATTCGAGGTCGCTTCCCCATGGCTCGCCAAACCAGCCACGTCATCGTACAACCCGCGGCAACCAGCCCGCAGAAGGCCGCCAAGCCCCGCGACCCGGTGGCCAGCGGCCAGCGCGACGCCGCGCACAACCGAGCCGCCAGCCATAACTACTTTCTGCTGGACAAGTTCGAGGCCGGCGTCAGCCTGCGCGGCACCGAGGTCAAATCCATCCGCGAGGGCAAAGCCAATCTTAAAGACTCCTACGGTCTCGTCAAGGACGGAGAAGCCTTTTTGCTCAATCTTCATATCGGCCCTTACTCCCACGGCAACCTCTCCAACCACGACGAGACCCGCACCCGCAAGCTGCTGCTGCACCAGGCGGAGATTCGCAAGCTACAAATCAAGACGCAGATCAAGGGCAACACGCTCATCCCCACCCGCCTCTACTTCCGCAACGGGCGGGTCAAATGCGAACTGGCTGTAGCCAAAGGCAAGCAGGACTGGGACAAGCGCGAAACCGAGCGCAGCCGCGAAGCCGACCGCGAAGCCCGCTCCGCCATCAACGCCAGCAAGCACCGCATGGGCCGGTAGCAGCCAGATCTCCCGCATAGTCCAGATGTGCCAGATGCCCGCGCCGTAGGCGCAGAGTTGATTAGCCCACCGTTTCAACGGTGGGAAAGGAACAGCAAGAAGGCCGCCGGAGTCCCGTAGGGACGGTGCAAAAAACCCGAACGCCGTGTTTTGTATCAGGGCACGACTTCAGTCGTGCCGCAAATGCCTGAAAATAAATATTGGGCTTTAGCCCCCGAGGGAATGTTTGCTGCAAAGAATGAACTGAATCAGAGCTTCCCTGTATTTAACTTTTTATTCTTGATGTAAGTGTTAATAGCCCCAAACCCCAAAATTGGCACTAGTATCATCCAAGGAATAGCCCAAAGCAGGCTTCGATCTTTGCTCCATAATTCCACCGCGAAAGCCGCATAAAACAAACTAAATAGGGCTTCGTGCAATGCCTGATTTCTGCGATTGTTGAATGCGATGATTCCACCAACCAGTAGCATGAATGTCCAACAAAGAACCTGAACTCTCGTAACTTCTCTATGAAAGCCCTCCCAAATCACGCTGAGAAGTGCGATGCACAACAGGAGCACCAAAACGTGCCGGTAATATTTTCTGTACCACTTACCCATCCCAAACCTCACGCGCCAATTCGTAGCTCACAAACCACCATCCGCCCCAGTGTCGGCGCGAAAAATCACCGAATCGCCACAATCTCAATCCCCAGATCAAGCTGCTTCCAAACCTTGTCCGTCGTGTAGACCGTGGCCTTGCGCTCCATGGCCAAAGCAAGGCACGCCCGGTCACCCAGTGACAACCCGTATGGTCGCGTGATCTGCTTCAATTCAGCGGCGACGCGAGCCTGTTTATCGCTGAAGAAGCAGATTTGACACTCCAAACTCTGAATCCAGCCCCAGGCCTGCTCTGGCTGCGCGTCACGTTCAATCATGCGGCTGTGAACCTCGACGAGGTTGACCGTGCTCAGCAATGCGCCTTCCACCAGAGGCGCAACAATCCGACCGCCCGGCTCGTTAAAGAAGAGGGCCAAAATCGCGGAAGAATCAAGAACGACCGCCTCAGGCAACTTTTTCCACCTTTGCCCAGCGCTTCCGCTCTCGCTCGAATTCTTCATCTTCGCGGCGCGCCTCTTCACGGCGCTCGGCAATCAGCTCATCGGAGGCCAGAGGACCGGGCTTGCAGTACTGGGCGACCTCCCTCTGAATCCGCCGAATCCGCGCCATGTGCGTCTCCAGGCGCAGCACGCCGTCTTCCACATCCATCAAAACCGTATCCCCCGCCTTCAGTCCCATCTGCCGCCGGATCGCGGCGGGAATCACAATGCGACCATTTTGATTGATCTTGCTGCTGACAGATCGCGGAGTTGTGACAGTTGTTTCCATAATGCCTCTTTCTACAAATATGTCACGAAATCTACACAATGACAAATCGATTGAAACATGTAGCGCCGGCCTCCTGGCCGGCTGTCGCATGGACCTCCCGGTCCACGCCCCTCTCTACAAAAGAATGCTCTAATGACCGCCGGAACTACAGCCCACTCACCCGCCGATTAACGGATTCTGAGAATCTCCCGATATGATAAGCAGCAACTTAGATGCGCAAAGAGTTGCTCCAAAGGGAGGCGCACCGCATGAAGGCCTTTGTGGATGAGCAATGTGTGATCAAGGCCAACTCCCAGTTCTGGGAACAGATGCTGGCAATGACCCTCGATCCCGTCCCGCCGAATGGAGATTTCTGCGTCGCGCCCAAGCACGTCCTCGGCAGCGTCAATCTGGGCGGCGTCTGGAAGGGCCGCATCGAAGTGCGTATGACTGAATCGCTAGCCTACCAAGCCACGGCGGCCATGATGATGCAGCCCATCGAGACGGTGGCCGAGACCGACGCGCTGGATGCGACCAAAGAGATCGCCAACATGATCGCCGGCACCATCAAGTCTTCCCTGCCCCGGCCCTGCACCATGACCGTGCCCCAGTCCGGCGTCGAAGCCGACAGCTTTTGCAGCCCGGCGCAGACCGACGACACGCTGGCCGTAGCCTTCCGCCACGAAAGCGGAGATTTGCTGGTGCGCGTTTGGGAAGAAGAATGCGCGTAGGGCAGGGACTAGGGAGCAGGGAACGGGGAACAGGGAATAGGGAACAGGGAACAGGGAACAGGGACTAGGGAGTAGGGAATAGGGAACAGGGAACAAGGAATAGGAAGCCTCTGAACAACGCAATGTTTTGAAAGGGCACGACTTCAGTCGTGCCGCAAATGTTGCGATGAATGTCAGGGCTTTAGCCCCTGAAGGATGGTTTTCGGCACTTCGCTTTCATCACAAAAAATCAAACATCCAAACTATTCCCTGTTCCCTGCCTCAACCGGCTCCAGCGTCAATCGCGCCGTCAGCACCACCAGTGCCGCCCAAAGCGAATCCGCGGCCAGCAGATGCGCCACCTGCACCCACAGCGGAGCCAGCAGAATCACGTCCAGCAAACCAAGCGTGTAGACGGCGGCCAGCAACAGCAGAATCAGCGCTGAAAGTCCCCGATTGTCCCATTGCGTCCGGCGGCGCGCGGCACTGATCAGCAGCCAGATCAGGAAGAAGCTGGCGGCAAAGGCGATCCCCGGATGCGTCCAGCGCCATCGCACCAGCCAACTGCTGGCCGAGCTGAAGTCCAGCGCCAGTGCCATGCCCAGCGAGCTCGCCGGAAAGAGCGTATCGCCCAGCGCGGCCAGCGAACCGGTAACACCAACGGCCATGACGACGAGGATTCCGGCAACAGCCGCAAAGGGTGCGCTAAGCCGCACGCTGCCGCGCAGATAGCCGCGCGTGCGGCTGAGCAGGTGCGCGGTGAGCGTCAGCGCGGCCACCAGTAGCAGTGTGTTGGCCAGGTGCAGCGCCAAAAAGGCCGGGCGCATCGGGGCCGGACTCTGCGCCGTGTAGCCCAGTTTGACCAGCAGCGCGCCCAGCAGCGCTTCGATCAGCGTAAAAACCACCGAGGCCACCGCCGCCCAGCGCGCCAAATGCCCGCGCAACGTTCCAGCAAAGGTCCACGAAAGCAGGCCTAAGACGGCGAAGAGCGTCAGCCCGCTGGTGATGCGGTGCATGTATTCGATCATGGTTTCAACGCTGGCCGAGTGCTGCATCACCGTGCCGTTGCACAGCGGCCAGTGTCCGCCGCAGCCGGCGCCGGAGCCAGTGGCGCGCACCAGAGTGCCCCACAGAATCACGGCGATAAAGTAACAGAGCACCGCCCACGCAAAGCGGCGCAGCGCAGGAGAAGGCAGGTTTTCGGCGGGAACAGAAACAGTTGCAGGCATAAGAAAACGCTCCAGATGGAACCACCTCAGTGTAGAACAAAAAATGGCCGAATTGAGTTCTGGGTTGCATGAAGCGTACAATTTGTCTTACCTGGAGGTAAGACGATATGGGGCAGATGGCGACAGCTAGTTCAAAGGGGCAAGTGGTGATTCCATCCGCCATTCGCAAGAAATTGCGGATCAAAGGGGGAACCCGCTTCTCTGTAAGGGAAAGGGATGGAGAGATCATATTTACGACCAATCCCTTTGACGAACTTTTGGCTCTTCGTGGCTGTTTGAGCCATATTGAAGAAGATGTTGAAGGCTGGTGGATGGAAGAGAAGCGCAAAGAACGTGAGCGCGAGGAAGCAAAGATAGAGGCTGAACAATGAAAGACTATGTGCTGGACGCCAATGCGCTGGTGCGTTTGTTTCGCAACACTCCGGGTGCCGATATTGTTGACGGTCTGATCCAGCAAGCCAAATCGGGGCGAGCGCATTTGAGCATCTCCGCGGTGAATCTTACGGAGGTGCTCTATATCCTTGCTCGTTATTTGGGCCAGGAAAAAGCGTTGCAGTGCGTCAATATAGCGCGCCGCGCAGCGGATGCAACCTCAGCGGATGAACAAATTGCGATTGATACAGGCATATTGCGAATTCGTTATAAGTTGAGTCTAGCGGATTGCTTTGCCGCCGAGTTGGCTTTACGCTCCGGCGCAACGCTGGTAACTGCCGATCCGGAGTTCGCCAAGCTGGGAAAGAAGTTGAAGATATTGGCCCTGCCGAGGCACGCACAATGAAGCTTGAAGAATTGGATGAAACTCTGCCGAACGGTCTGCATGATGCGCGGATCAAATCACTGACGCACGATTATGAAAAAGCAACTGTTAAGTTAGAAGTTGAGATATTGGTTGGATTACCGGATAATTCTCCGCAAAATAGATCCCGTTACCGTGACGCTGAGATCGTTTTTAGCCGAGTTATTTTCTGTACTATTGACCTTGCCCTCAGAATGCGTATCCCTTAACCGGGCTGGTTTTGGGGAAATATATTGATCCCCGTCGTAGTCGTGGCGGTGGGAATGTGGGAATCGGCTTCATCGATTCCCAAGGTCTGAG
>Ga0181529_10005862_pt1 | contig 12685 bp, 9 predicted proteins | sample PEATcosm2014_Bin_36_FD_119763 | JGI IMG/M metagenome (GOLD analysis project Ga0181529, IMG submission 119763) | Peatland microbial communities from MTU Mesocosm Facility, Houghton, MI, USA - PEATcosm2014_Bin10_30_metaG | ecosystem: Environmental > Terrestrial > Soil > Wetlands > Peat | place... | reverse complement strand
GCAGGCTCCGGACTTTCAGAGCGCGTGGTCGAGTACATCAGTTCCGTAAAGAAAGAGGCTCCCTGGATTCGCGAATTCCGTCTGAAGGCGCTGAAGACCTTCCTTTCGAAGCCCCTGCCCACGCACTGGGCGACCAAGGACCTCGAATCGATCGATTTCAGCAAGATTCGCTACTACCTTTCCAGCGGACAGAAGCCGAAGCGCACCTGGGACGAGGTGCCCGCGGACATCAAGCGCACGTTCGAGCGCCTCGGAATCCCGGAGCAGGAGAGAAAGTTCCTGGCCGGAGTCGAGGCCCAGTTCGACAGCGAAGCTGCCTACTCGAACGTCAAGGAAGCCGTCTCCAAGCAGGGGGTCATCTTCCTCAATTCAAGCGAAGCGCTCCGCGAGCACCCGGAAATCTTCCGCCGCTGGTTTGGAAAGGTGATTCCGACCAGCGACAACAAGTTTTCGGCGCTCAATAGCGCGGTGTTTTCCGGTGGTTCGTTCATTTACGTGCCGCCGGGAATCAAGGTTTCCCATCCCCTGCAGGCTTACTTCCGGATCAATGCCGAGAATTTCGGCCAGTTCGAGCGTACCCTCATCATCGTCGACGAGGGATCCGAGGTCACCTACATGGAGGGCTGCACGGCGCCCAAGTTTTCCACTTCGACCCTGCACAGCGCCGTGGTCGAACTCGTCGCCCTTAAGGGCGCCAAGATCCAGTACATCACCGTTCAGAACTGGGCGCCGAACGTGTTCAATCTCGTCACCAAGCGCGGCCTCGCGCACGAGGCCGCCGAGATCAAGTGGATCGACTGCAACATCGGCAGCCGCCTCACGATGAAGTATCCGGGCGTCGTCCTCAAGGGGCGCAAGTCCCGCGGCGAGGTGATCTCGATAGCCCTCGCCAACGACGGCCAGCACCAGGACACGGGGGCCAAGATGGTCCATGCCGCGGACGAAACGACTTCGAACATCATCGCCAAGTCGATCTCTGTCGGCCAGGGCCGCAGCACCTACCGCGGGATGGTGCACATCCCGAAGCATCTCAAGGGCTGCAAGAACAACACCGAGTGCGACGCGCTGCTCATCAACACGAACAGCCGCACCGACACCTACCCCGCCATCACAGTCCGGGGCGCCGGAAACCGCTCCCAGCACGAGGCCAGCGTCTCCAAAGTGAGCGAGGAGCAGATTTTCTACATGCGCCAGCGCGGACTCACCGAGGGCCAGGCCATGAGCCTTTCGGTCAACGGATTCATCAACGATCTCGCCCGCCAGTTCCCGATGGAATACTCCGTCGAACTCAAGCGGCTCATCGATCTCGAAATGGAAGGAAGCGTGGGTTGACATGACTGCTCCCTCCTCCCCCGCCCTCGCCGGCGGATTCACCGGCGAAATGTTTGAGTCTTCGCTCTCCGCATTGCCCGGCGGCCTGCCTTCCTGGTGGCTCGAGCGGAAGCGCGCCGCTTACGCCAGTTTCGCCGAACTTCCGCTTCCGAGCCGAACCGACGAAAGCTGGCGCTTCAGCAACGTCTCCGGAATCACGCTCGAAGGCTTCGCGCTGCCAGGAGTGGCCAAACCCGGCCTTCCGGTCCCGGACCCGGGGCTTTCGACCGAGCCTGCGCTCGTTTTCGCAAACAACCGGCTTTATTCTGCATCCGAGCCGGACCCGGAGCTAGCCGCCCTCGGAGTCGTCGTCGCGAGCCTTTCGGAAGCCCTCCGAAAGCATCCGGACCTTCTTCGGGCCCATTTCATGGCCCAGCCGCAGCGGCTCGGCTCGGCGAAATTCGCGGCGATGCACACGGCCTTTGTCCGCGAAGGGGCGTTCATCTACGTGCCGCGGGGCGTCGAAATCCCCGAACCGATTGTCATCGTGCACGCGGCCTTTGGGGCCGGGGCCGCGGTCTTCCCGCACACGCTTGTCATCGCAGAGGAGAACGCCGAGGTGACCGTCGTCGACTCCTTCGTCTCGGCCGGCAACACTCCGCAATTCGCATGCGGGGCGAACGATCTGTACGCGGGCCACGGCTCGCGCGTCACCTACGTCGGGCTGCAGAACTGGTCCGGCGAGACGCAGTCGTTCCAGCTCAATTCGACCGTCGTCCGGCGCGATGCCCGGGTCCAGTCGCTCAATCTCCACCTCGGAGGGAGGCAGTCGCGCCACGAGTCGCTGAGCCAGCTCCAGGCGCCGGGCGCATTCTCCGAGATGCTCGCCCTCACCGTGGCCAAGGGCTCGACCGAATTCGACCAGCGCACCCTGCAGGTGCACCAGGCTCCCAACACAAAATCCGACCTCCTGTACAAGAACGCTCTCTTCGACACAGCGCGGACGATCTTCTCCGGGCTGATCATCGTCGATCCGGACGCGCAGAAAACGGACGCCTACCAGAGCAACCGCAACCTGATGCTCAGCGAGGACGCGGAGGCCAATTCGCTTCCGGGCCTGGAGATCCAGGCAAACGATGTCCGGTGCACCCACGGCGCCACGACAAGCCGGATCGATCCCGAACAGGAGTTTTATTTTCTGTCCCGGGGCATCCCTCCCTCTCGCGCCCGCGAATTGCTCATCTTCGGCTTTTTCGAAGAGGTGCTGAACCGTCTCGAAAGCGATGAACTGCACGCAGCCCTGCGATCGCTGATCCAATCGCGATTCAAATAGGCGGGGCATTCCGCTTCGGCGACGCGACCGACCCGGCGCCTCAGGCGGGGTTCATCGCTTGCAACCGGAGTCACATCAACTTGAAATACCGATAATCCCCAAAATGAATCGCGAACGAACGCTCACCCGCGAAGTCGAGGGAACCCAGATACCCTCCGGCGACAGGCAACCCATTCCGGCGGGCACCAAGGTCCTCATCCACCAGAACCTCGGCGGCAGCTACACCGTTCAGACCGATTTCGGGCTATTCCGGATCGAAGGCCAGGACGGCGATGCCATTGGCGAAAATTCGACATCGGCCGGTTCCGAGGAGCACAACACACTGCCCGACGGCTCCCCCGACCCCGAGGCCGTGTGGGACCAGCTTCGCAAGGTCTATGACCCGGAAATCCCGGTCAATATTGTCGATCTCGGGTTGGTTTACTCTATGGACATTGTTCCGTTGGAGGGAGGGGCCGGCTACGGCGTCAACGTCGCGATGACCCTCACTGCGCCCGGATGCGGAATGGGACCGGCCATCGCCGAGGACGCGAAAAACAAGGTGCTGCTCGCTCCCGGCGTCGCCTCGGCGGACGTCCGCCTGACGTGGGATCCTCCGTGGAATCAGTCGATGATCAGCGAAGAGGGGAAGATGAAGCTCGGGCTGATCTGAGCAAACGCAGGCCGCGGGAAGATTGATCCAATGGTGTCCCGAGGGTCAGAGCTTCTCGGAGTATTTTGGGAATTCTGGAGGCATCCGGTCCCGCGCACAAACCCGTTCGCGGGCCGAACCGCCGTTTCGCTTGTCGTGTGGATTCGGCCGACGCGCATCAAAGGAGGGAACTCCGGTTTGACAATCTGTCAGCCGCGGCAAGTCTGAAGCGGATGCGGGACCTCCCCCCCCAGCGCAGCAAGGTCAACAAGGAGCGCACCCGCGCGGCCATCCTCGACGCAGCCACGCGCCTGTTCGCCGCGCGCGGACCCGAGTCGGTCACCTTCGCCGACCTCGCCCGCTCCGCCCGGATCAGCCGGAGCCTCATCTACTTCCACTTCAAGAGCCGCGACACGCTTTTCCACGAGGTCGTGGCCCGGGCCAACCAGATGCTCTACGCGCGCTTCGCGAACGCGGTCGCCGGCCGCGCGAGCGGCCTCGACCAGATCCTGGCCATCGGCCAGGCCTATCGGAACTTTTTCTTCGAGAACCCGCGCGAGTTCGCGCTGATGGCATGCTACCAGGCGCGATCGCCGGGCTCGGCGGCCCAAAGCGCGGCCGAGGACCGGATCGCCGGCCTTCACAGGGCGATCATGGAATTGATGACGACCGTCCTCAAGCGGGGACGGAGGGACGGTTCGCTGCGGAGGGATCTCGGCGATCCGCTGGCGACCGCCCTTTGCCTGTGGGCCTTCACCCACGGCCTGCTGCAGGTTTCGTCGGCGCAGGGATGCGAGATCGAGCGCACGCACGGCGTGAAGCCGGAGAAGCTGGTCGATTTCGGTTTCGGACTCCTGCGCGCCGGAATGGAAAATCGGCGATCGTGATTGACAAGTTGTCAGCGCTTGACAATTCGTCAGCGCGTGAGACTTGTCCTGGCATTTGTGGTTTTTTGGGCCGCCGGTTCGCATGGGCGGGCGGCCGACCCCCCCGCCCATCCCGCGGCCGTCGAGCGGTGCGTGGCCGCCGCGTGGAAGGAGAACCTCGGGCTGGGGCGCGAGTCGCTGGACGTGGACACCGCGCGGGCCCGATTGGAGGCCGCGCGGGGCGCCCTGCGGCCGCGGCTCGATTTTCAGGCGCAGTACGCGGTGGCCGAAGGCGGCCGCACGATCGACATACCGGTCGGCGATCTTCTGAACCCGGTCTACAGCTCCCTGAACCAGCTGTTGGGCTCCAACCAGTTTGCGCCGGTCTCCAACCAGAGCATCCCGTTTCTGCTGCCCAAGGACCAGCAGACCGATCTGAGGCTGCTGCAGCCGCTCTACAACCCGGAGATCGCCAGGCAGGTGGAGGCCGCGCGGGCGACGGCCGCCGGCCGCGAGGCGCTGCGGGCGGTCTTTCGCCGCGAACTCCGGCTCGATGTCGAGCGGTCCTACTACCGCTGGCTGCAGGCCGGCCGCGCCATGCAGGTCTTCGCCTCGGCGCAGGAACTCGTGGACGAGGCCGAGAGGGTGAACCGCAGCCTGGTCGCAAACGGGACGGCAATGGACGATGCGCTGCTTCGGGCGACCGCGGAAGTGGAGTCGGTGCGCCAGCAGTCGATTTCGGCCGGAACCGATCGCGACCTGGCCGCCTCGTACCTGAACTTCCTCCTGAACCGAAGCCCCGATTCGCGCATCGAGGAGGTGCCGCCGGACGAGCTGGAGGCGATGAGCCGCCGGGTGCGCGATTTTGCGGCCGGACCGTTCGCAGCGGGACGCCGCGAGGAGCTCGAGGCTCTGGATGCCGGCGCGCGGGCGACCGAGGCCGGCGAAGGGGCGGCCCGGGCGGCCGGCGGCCCGACTTTGTCGGTGGCCGTGGAGTCCGGCATCCAGGGCGAATCGTACAGCACGGACTCGGCCGCCCGTTATACGGAGGCCGCCCTGGTCGGCCAGTGGAACCTGTTTGACGCCGGCCAGAACCGCAGCCGCGTGCGCGAAGCCGCCAATGCCCGCCGGAAGATCGCCAGCGAAACCGCCGAAACCGTCCGGCAGATAGAACTGCAGGATCGCGACGCCCGGCGGCGTCTCGCGGCCGCCATTGCCTCGCTCAACGCCGCCGAGTCGCGCCTCACCGCCGCCCGCGGAGCCTTCGCAATCGTCGCGCGCCGCGAGCGCGAGGGCCTCGTCAACCAACTCGGCTTTCTCGACGCCCGCAACGCGCTGACCGCCGCCGAAATCAATCAGACGGCGGCCCAGGCCGGAATGTTCGTAGCCTATGCCGAACTCGATCGGAGCCTGGCCCTGACCCCTCTCCCATGAAGAACCGCATTCGATTCGCCTCCCGCCTGCTGCCCACTGTGCTTGGGCTTTGTTGCGCCCTGGCGGAGGGCTGCGGGCGGGCGCCGGTGGCCGCCGCTTCGCACCCTCGCCGGGTGCTGGCGGCGCCCGTCGCCGTCACGCGGGATCTCCCGCCGATTGAGGCGCCCGGGGTCCTCAGCCGGAAACTGGAGGCGATGCTTGCCTTCAAGATAGGCGGAGTGGTGGATTCGGTCCGGGTGCGGGCGGGCGAATCCGTGAAGCGGGGCCAGGTCCTCGCGCAGTTGAATCTCTCGGAGATCGACGCGCAGGTGGCGCAGGCTCGGGCTGCCGCGGAGAAGGCGCGGCGCGACGAGGGTCGCATCGGGCGTCTGGAGGCCGACCGCGCGGCGACCTTGGAGCAGTTGCAAAACGCTGCCACGGGCGTGGAGGCCGCCGAAGCCGCCCTGCGTATCGCGGAGTTCAACCGGCTCCACGCGACGATCCTCGCACCGGCCGACGGCCGTATCTTGAGCCGGATGGCTGAGCCGAACGAGCTTGTCGCCCCAGGGCAGCCCGTCCTCGGCTTCGGGGGGGATGCCGAGGGATGGATCTTCCGCGCGGGTGTGATCGAGAGCGATGCGCGCCGCCTGGCCAAGGGCGACCCGGCGCGCCTGCACTTCGGGGGTCCTCCGGATGTGGAGCTCCCCGCCCATGTGGCGGAAGTTGCCGAGGCCGCCGACCCCAGGACCCGCACCTTCGAGATAGAGCTGGCGGTCGACGGCGAACCCGGCGGCCTGCGATCGGGCGCGGTCGGCGACCTCGTGCTTGCCAAGCCCGGATCCTCGTTCCATCCGCGCGTTCCGGCATCGGCGCTGATCGAGGGCGACGGCCGGCAAGCCGTTCTTTTCCTGCTGCAGGCGGACGAAGGCACCGTGCACCGGCGAAGCGTCGATGTCCTGGCGTTATGGGGCGGGAGCGCGCTCTTGGCCGATCCGCTCCCGGACGGGGCGAAGGTGATCGCGCAGGGCGCGGAGTATCTGCACGACGGCGAAACGGTCGACGCGTTGGCGCCATGAAAATCACGGATTTTGCGGTCAGAAATCCCCAGTTCACTTTCCTGGTCTTTCTGGCGATCGCCGCGGTGGGCCTGATCTCGTTTCAATCGATCCCGCGGGCCGAGGACCCCGATCCGCAGTTTCCGGGGGCCATCATCACGGTGCAATTCCCCGGGGCCAATCAAAAGGATCTCGAGCAGCAGGTCGCCCGCCCGATCGAGGACGCAATCAAGGAGCTCGACCGCGTCAACAAGCTCGTGTCCCGCGTCCAGGACGGGGTCTGCGTGGTGACCGTCGATTTCGAGTACGGCTGCGACCCCGACAAGAAATTCGACGAGGCCCTCCGCCAGGTGAACGGCGTCCGTGCGCAGCTTCCGGCCGAGGTCCAAAGCGTCGAGGTGAGGCGCTGGCGCACGACCGACGTCGCGGTTCTCCAGGTGGCGCTCGTGACCGACGACGCCAGCTATGCGCGGCTGGCGGACCTGGCGGATTCCTTGCGAAAGCGCTTCGAGCGCGTTCCCGGGGTGCGCCAGGCCAAGCGCTGGGCCTATCCGGAAAAGCAGGTCCGGGTTTCGGTCGACCTCGACCGGCTCGCGGCGCTTCGGATGCCGGTCGGCCGGCTTCTCGACGCGATCGCAAGCGACAACCGCAACCTCCCCGGGGGGGCCGTGGAGCTGGGCGGCCGGCGGTTCAACCTGCACACGAGCGGCTACTATTCGTCGTTGGACGAGATCCGGGGCACTCCGCTCGCCGGCGACGGCACAGCCGTGGTCCGGGTGGGCGATGTCGCCGACGTCCGCTGGGACTACGACGACACCGAGTACATCGCCCGTTACAACGGACGCCGGGCGGTCTGGGTCACGGCGAACCTGAAGGACAACCAGAACATCTTCGCCGTGCGCGACCAGCTTGTCGCCGCCGCCGACGACTTCCGCAAGATTTTGCCGGGAGACGTCGCGCTGGAAATCGGATTCGACCAATCCGTGAACGTGGCGCACCGGCTCGGCGGCCTCTTCAGGGACTTCCTCATCGCATTGGGCCTGGTGCTGCTCACCGTGCTGCCGCTCGGGCTGCGCGCGTCGCTGCTCGTCATGGTATCGATCCCCCTGTCGCTTGCCATGGGCGTGGCTGCTTTGTACTTCACGGGCTTCACGCTGAACCAGCTCAGCATCGTGGGCTTGGTGATCGCGCTCGGCCTGCTCGTGGACGATTCGATCGTGGTCGTCGAGAATATCGCCCGATTCCGGCGGCAGGGATATGAGCCGCTCCAGGCGGCAACCGAGGCGACCCAGCAGATCACCGTCGCCGTTCTGGGCACCACCTGCACGCTGGTCTTTGCCTTCCTCCCGCTTCTCGCCCTTCCCGGGGGGCCGGGCATGTTCATCCGAAGCCTGCCGTTGGCGGTCGTTTATACGGTGATCGCCTCGCTGTTTGTCGGGCTGACGCTCGTGCCGTTCCTGGCGAGCCGTTTTTTGGCAGGAAACGAGCCGCCGGAGGGCAACCGGCTCCTTAGGGGCCTGCAGGGACTGATTCACGCGACCTATCGGCCGCTGCTGCACTGGTGCATGCGGCACCGCGGCGCCACGCTAGCGGCGGCTGCGGCCCTTTTTGCGGGAAGCCTGGCGCTCCTGCCAGTCATCGGATTCTCGCTTTTCCCCACGGCCGACATTCCGCAGTTTCTCGTGCAAATCGAGCTGCCGGAAGGGTCGAGCCTGGCCGCTACGGACGCCCTTTGCCGGAGGGTGGAGGACCGCCTGGCGCGGTTCGATTTCATCGAAACCGTGCAATCCAACGTGGGCCGCGGAAATCCGCAGGTTTACTACAATTCCATCCAGGCGAACCAACGATCCAATTTTGCGGAGATCCTGGCGACCCTGCGCCGCTTCGAAGCCCGGAAGAGCCGGGCGGATCTCGAAAAGATCCGGAAGGATCTGGCCGTTTTCCCGGGCGCCATCATCACGGTCCGGGAGTTCGAACAGGGGCCGCCGATCGCGGCTCCCGTCGAAGTGCGAATCTTTGGCGACGATCTGGACGCGCTGGCCCGCGTGGCCGGACAGGTCGAGGGGCTGCTGGGCCGCGTTCCCGGCGCATTCGGCATCGAGAACTCGCTGCGCGTTCCGACCACCGATCTGAAGCTTGCCATCGACCGGCCCAAGGCCGCGCTTCTCGGCGTCCCCCTGGCCGAGATCGACCGGACGGCGCGGTTCGGAGTCGCAGGATTGATCGCCTCGCGGTATATCGACGAGGATGGCGAAGGGTACGGAATCCGCGTCATGGTGCCGCGGGGCGAGCGCGGCGACCTCTCGCACTGGAGCCGGCTTCGGGCGACGTCCGGCGGCGGCGACGGCGTCCCGATCGAACAGCTCGCGCGGCTCGATTTCAGCCGGGAGCCCAACACGATCACGCGCTTCGACCGGCAACGCTACACGAGCGTGACAGCCCGTGTGCTGCCGGGTTTCAACACCGACAAAGTGACCGAGGAGGTGAGGCAAAAACTGGCTTCGGTCGCACTGCCGGCCGGCTTCCGGTTTGCGTTCGGCGGCGAGGTCGAAAGCAGCCGCGAGAGCTTCGGAGGAATCGGCTCGGCCATCGTGGTCGCGATTTTCGGGGTTCTGGCGATTCTGGTGCTCGAGTTCCACAGTTTCCGCGGGACGCTGATCGTCGCCTCGGTGATTCCGCTCGGATTCATCGGCGGCCTTGTGGCTCTTTTCCTGACAGGGCTGTCGCTTTCCTTTGTCGCCACAATCGGCCTGGTCGCATTGATCGGCATCGAGATCAAGAACAGCATCTTGCTCGTGGACTTCACCAACCAGCTCCGCTCCCGCGGCGTTCCCCTTCGCGAGGCGATCGAACAGGCCGGAGAGATCCGTTTCCTTCCGGTCGTGCTGACGACCCTGACGGCGCTCGGCGCGCTTCTTCCGGTGGCAATCGAGGGCTCCGCCATGTTCGCGCCGATCGCCTACGTGATCATCGGCGGTCTCATCAGTTCGCTGCTCCTGTCGCGCCTCGTGACGCCGGTCATGTATTCCCTGATTCCGCCGCCCGGGCCGGAAGCGGATGCTCCTCCGGCATGACGATTGAATCCTCGCCGGTCGCGGGTGGAAGAACCGGGCCCCGCCGGCCGGTCGATGCCGCCCGCTTGCGTTGACTGCGTTTCATTGCCACTAGTCAGTCATGCGATTTGCACGTTCGCCAGCCTCGCGTCCCAGGCCGCAGCCGCGTAGAGTCCTATGAGCAGCCATACGCCTGTCTCGCCGTTCGTGCAGATGAATGACTCCGTGGTGGGGCGCATCTACGGGCATTTTTCAGGCCACGATTCGTCCACGGGGACGCGCCTCTTGCTCATCGTCGCCTTGACCGTCGTCACGCACGTCTTGGTCAAGCTCATCCGGTACGTCAGCGAGTGGATCATCCGCGACAATGTCGGGCAAAAGTCCCTGCCCGGCCTTGCGCCGCGCAAACCGAAATTCATCACACTGGTCCGCCTCATCGTCAGCGGCGCCATTTTTGCCGTCTATTTCTTCGCGCTGGGCCTGGCATTGCAGGAATTCGGCGTGAACCTGACGGCCTATCTGGCGAGCGCCTCCATCATCGGCCTGGCCATAAGCTTTGGTTCGCAGGGCCTGATCCAGGACATTGTGATCGGCCTCACGCTGATTTTCTGGGATGCGATGGACGTGGGCGACATGGTGGAAATCTACGCCTCCGCGCCCGTCATCGGCCGCATCGAGGAGATCGGGATGCGGTTCACGAAGATCGTCAACATCTACAACCAGATCGTGTTCATTCCAAACCGCACGATCGCCAATGTCAGCCGCTTCCCCCACGGGGGCGTCGACGCCTACGCCGATGTTTGGATTCCAAATGGCGCCGATCCGCAGGAGGTCGTCCGCATCATCGAGGACACCGCCAAGGGACTGTGGATGCAATTCAACGCGATTGTCCTGAGCGAGCCATCCATCGGAGATGTGGAGACGCCGCCGGGCGGAGGCTGGAGCTTCTTGCGCGTTCATTTCAAGATCTGGCCGGGACAGGGCAGCCTGATCGAAACGACGTTTCGGCAGCAGGTGGTCAAGGCCATGAAAGCGTTCGATCCGCAATACGCCGATTGGCAGGTGCCCGTCACGTACCGCTCCGCCACGTCTCCCCAGAGAAGTTCTACCCGCAGCGAATCGGGTCCGGGTGGAGGGGTCGGGGCGCCGCGAAACGGCGGAGGTCCTTCGCCCTGATGCGGACGCGCCGGCAGCAACGCAAAACCGAAGATCCTTTCTGACCGCATATGCCCGTCGAATTCAAAGACTATTACGCCACGCTCGGGGTCGCGCGCAACGCAAGCGGCGACGACATCAAGAAGGCATTCCGCACGCTAGCCCGCCAATACCATCCAGACGTCGCCAAGGACAAGAAGGCCGCCGAGGAAAAATTCAAGGAGATCAACGAGGCCAACGAGGTTCTGAGCGATCCGGTCAAGCGCAAGAAGTACGACGAGCTGGGAGCGAACTGGCAGGAGGACGGGCGCGCGCCTTCGCCGCCGGGACCGGAGGGAAGCTGGGAGCGGGCGGCGGCCGGCGGCCAGGCCCGTGAGTTTCACTTCACCGGAACCGGGTTCAGCGATTTCTTCGAGCAGTTTTTCGGCGGAGGCGACCGGTTCGGTTTCGAACCCGGCGGACGAAACTTCAATGCGGAAGCCGGCGCGGAGGGGCGGAGCGGAGCGGATATCGAAGGCGAGATCCTTGTGACTCTCGCCGAGGTGATGCGGGGCACGACACGGGCCATCTCGCTTCAAACCGTCGACCCGCGAACCGGGAAGGCCGATACCCACACGTTTAAGGTGCGAATTCCGGCGGGTGCGATGGAGGGACGAAGAATTCGAGTTCCGGGCAAGGGCGAGCCCGGAATCGGCGGCTCCGCGGCGGGGGATCTCTACCTGCGGGTGCGCTACGCCGCGCATCCCGATTTCCAGGCGCGGGGCGCGGATCTGTATTACGACTGCGATCTCGCGCCGTGGGAGGCCGTCCTGGGGACGACCGCCGTGTCCCCCTCGTTTGAGGGCGACATCAAGGTTCACGTTCCGGCCGGCACGCAGGACGGCGCGCAATTGCGCGTGCATGGACACGGGCTGCCCAAGGGCAAGGACGGGGGAAGGGGCGATCTTTACATTGTCACACACATTCGAGTGCCGAAAAGCCTGACGGAGAAGGAAAAGGCGTTGTGGGAAGAACTGAGCCGGACATCCCGGTATGATCCCCGTGACCAGCCGTGAACGACCAGACCCGATTGAAAGTCGATTCCAGGAGCATGCCATGAAAGAATCAGAGGAGAACGAATCGCCCGCGGAAGAGCCGATCGAGGCGTCGGAGCAGGAGGTCTACTCCATCGAAACGGTTGTGCACATCACGCAGACGCCGCGCCACCAGATCGCGGTGTATTGCCGCCACGGCCTCATCTCGCCCGTCACATCGCCCGAACAGGAAGGCTGGTGGTTTGACGACGAGGCGATCCGGCTGCTGCGACAGATCGAGCGCCTGCGCGTCGACTGCGGGATGAACCTCGCGGGCCTTCGCATGACCATGGAGTTGCTTCGCGAGGTCGAACGCCTGCGCGAATCCGTGCGCGAATTGCGCCGGTCGTAATAGCCGCGGAACGGAGAGCAGGGATATTTCTCCCTCGCCTTCAAGCTCGGGCTCCGCAGCATATTCGCCCGCCAAACGCCGCATCCCACCCATGTCCTCCTACGAATTCCATACGGTGGACGTTTTCACCGAAAACCGCTTCGGCGGAAATCCGCTGGCCGTTTTCCCAAATGCGACCGGGCTTTCCGAAGCCCGGATGCAGGACCTGGCGCGCGAATTCAATCTATCCGAGACAACCTTCGTCTTTCCGCCCGTCGATCCCGCGCATACGGCACGGGTCCGCATCTTTACCCCCGGGACCGAGGTCCCGTTTGCAGGACATCCGAACGTCGGCACGGCATACGTTCTCGCATCCTTGGAAGCGAAGCAGACCAAGAGCATGATTTTTGAAGAAAAGGCGGGGTTGGTCGCGATCGAAGTCCAATCGGGTCCGGACGGAAGGG
>Ga0181529_10005860_pt1 | contig 12686 bp, 9 predicted proteins | sample PEATcosm2014_Bin_36_FD_119763 | JGI IMG/M metagenome (GOLD analysis project Ga0181529, IMG submission 119763) | Peatland microbial communities from MTU Mesocosm Facility, Houghton, MI, USA - PEATcosm2014_Bin10_30_metaG | ecosystem: Environmental > Terrestrial > Soil > Wetlands > Peat | place... | reverse complement strand
GCCACGCGGACTGCACCAAGACCGGTTTCGCGAGAGACGAGTTACTCCAGACGTGGTATCTGCGCCATCTCCAGATCGTCGGAGAAGCAGCCAGGGCGATTCCGGAAGATGTACGCGCAATGGTGCCGGAAGTTCCGTGGCATCAGATCGCCGGTATGCGGAACGTCCTGGTACATGGATACTTCGAAGTGGATACGGACCTCGTCTGGGATACAGCGATGCGCGATTTGCCCGCTTTGAAGCCCTCCATGGAGCGGTTGCTGGCAGCACTCGAAGAAGGGAAAGAATGATCGGGGCTGTGAATGTACCAGTGTTCCCAGTCTGTTTGGCGGCTTTGCCCAGCCGGCAGCCCGTGCATGTGCCCTTTGCTCTTCGAACTGTCAAGGAATCCTTGACAGTTGAACTTGTAAGTAAAACTTACAAGTTCGACTCGAATGAAGAACAGCGCCTCCAACTCGAAGCAAGTCGGCCCGTCAGCGACTTCGACCGGACCGTAGAGCAGATCAAGAAACTCAGTGCAGGCAAGCCAAAGCGCGTTCGCAAGGGAGACGCAAAGTGACGAGCGAACGCAAGCCGATAGAAGGGATACATCAAGAAGAATGCCAGCCAGCCGCAAAGAGCTTGGGGATGGCGAGTGAGTGGAAGACGCATCGCCTCGGAGATATCGTGGAGATATTTGATGGGCCTCATGCCACGCCAGCAAAAACTCCCCACGGCCCTGTCTTCCTGGGAATCTGGAATCTCTCAGACGGTAGGCTCGATCTGTCGGAGACAGAGCACCTGTCGGAAGAGGATTGGAATCGATGGTCTCGCCGCGTAACTCCGCGCCCCGGAGACGTTGTCTTCTCGTATGAAACCAGGCTCGGAGAAGCCGCAAGCATCCCCAAAGGTTTGAGATGCTGCCTTGGAAGACGAATGGGGCTACTTCGCCCACGAAGTCAAGACGTGGATGGACGCTTTCTCCTTTATGCGTATCTCGGGCCAGCGTTTCAAGAGACCATTCGTGAGCGCACGGTACGTGGCAGCACGGTAGATCGTATCCCTTTGATTGAGATGCCGGAGTTTCCGATCACACTGCCCGTTCTAACTGAGCAGCGTTCCATCGCTCATATCCTCAGCACGCTAGATGACAAGATCGAGCTGAACCGGAAGATGAACGAGACGCTGGAGGCCATGGCGCAGGCGCTCTTCCAGTCCTGGTTTGTGGACTTCGATCCCGTCCGCGCCAAAGCCGAAGGCCGCGACCCCGGCCTCCCCGCTCACATCGCCGCCCTCTTCCCCGGCTCCTTCGAGGACTCCGAACTCGGCGAAGTGCCCACAGACTGGAAGATTATCTCTCTTGGAGATTTCGCAGAGGTAATAGATTGCCTGCACTCCAGGAAACCCGAGCGGGTCGAAGAAGGATTACCCCTTCTCCAACTCGGGAATATCCGAGCCGACGCTCTTCTGGACATGACTGACACCTATCTCATTACCAGTGAGGACTACACAAAATGGATCAGCCGCATGGAAGCAAGTCCTGGGAATTGTGTCGTCACCAACGTCGGTCGCGTTGGAGCAGTTGCGCAGATACCGAGTGACTTCAAAGCTGCGCTGGGCAGAAATATGACGGGAATCAGGTGCCGTACTGCTTATCCATTTCCGACATACCTGATTCAGGCTCTGACCTCGTCGTCTATGAGTGAAGAGATCGTACGGAAGACAGACAGCGGAACCATCTTGGATTCACTGAACGTCCGCAATATACCCCGACTGCGAATCATAGTGCCCCCGATTCAGATATTGGCATTGTTCGAGCGCCAGTGCCGCCCGATCCGAGCACGGATGGAGGCCAATCTAAAGGAGACTAGCAGCCTCGCCGCTTTGCGAGACACGCTTCTACCCAAACTCATCTCCGGCGGAATGCATGTACCGGCCGCAACCCTAGAAAGCACTATATGAACCAGATTGCTCAACCTTTACCGCGTCTGTTCGGCCGCCAGGCACTACGACTCCTTAGAGAACAAGAGGTTCTCAGGGTGGCTGTCGAGCTATCTGGCGACAATCCGCTAGAAGCAGTAAACGAAGCGCGGGATCAAGTGCTGCGATGGGCCCAGAAGAAAGTAATCGGAAGGTTACCCGCAGAGGCTTGGCAGCATAAGTCTTTCGAACATTTCTCAAGTGGGAGGCTATGTGCCGCTACCCAGTTGGAAGACACGTCCCGCAACATTTGGAGTCTTCGAATCGAAGACCCTGACAAGACTGTAGCTGGCCGCACATGGACGACCGAGATCGCCATCCTAACGTCCTTAGAGTCACAGGTTGCGGCGTTTAGTCTTCGGCTACTAGTGGGGACACCGGAAGAATCACTGATTATCGAACCGCACGTCCCGGGAGTTATCAGACAGCTGATTGATAAGCCTGGCCTGACGGCAGGCACCTACAAACTCATCGACCGGCCCGCGACCATTCGGAACAAGAACGAGATTGAGCTTCTCATAAAAGCTCTCCTTGATCCCAGCCGTAAGCTGCCCATCATTGCACTAAGCGTCCCCTCGGGAGCAAGCGATCCGTATCAGCCTCTACTGGATGCACGCACCCTTGCGAAAGCCTGTACAGGTTTGGCGATCACGGTCGTGATCCCTGCAGAATTCACATGGGATCTTACGGAGAGGTTTGGGAAGCAGCTTGCTGTGTACGAAGGAGCAGCGCGAGTTTACCTGCCCGGTTTCACAGAAGATGCCAACCCCTTTGGAGGACATGAACTGGTTTTACCGACTGGAGTACTTACAACGGTCACTGCGAATGCACTACTCACCCGGCTGCGCTGGATTGCAGCGAACGGAAGTGTTCGTCGGCTACAGCTTGGAAGAGACGTCTTGGCGTTCACTTCACTCAAGGCTCAAGAGATTCAGCAGAGGCAAGCGCAGCTAGCAGAGACCGGTGCAACCGATCGCGAACAACTGGAAGCAGCAACAGAACGGCTGATCCTGCTACAGAAACAACTCGTGGAGGCAGAAAGGTATCAAGAGGAGTTTTCTGACCTTCATGCGGCGGCCGAGGAACGGGCTGAAAGCGCTGAATCACAACTCCGTGCCTCCAGTTTCAGAATTCAGCAGCTGCTTGAACAGATAAAGAGTACTGGTACCACTCCAGACGCCAAGATTCCACCGCCAGGAAATTGGAGCGAGTTCGTTAGCTGGTGCGATGTGAATCTGGCGGGGCGAGTTCTGCTTGCGCCGCAGGCTCGTCGCGCTCTCAAGGGGAGTGTTTTTGAGGATGTGGGGCTTGCGGCACAATGTTTGCTGTGGCTTGCCAACGACTACCGTGACGGGAAAACCGGCGACTCTGACGGCTCATTCCGCGACCGTACCGTTGTCCCAGGAGTGATCAACGCCCATTGTGGCTCAGATTCGTTCACGATTGAGTGGCAAGGGAAAAATCAAAATGTTGAATGGCATATCAAGAACGGCGGTAATACCCGGGATCCCGCCCGCTGCCTGAGAATTTATTACTTCTGGGACGATTCATCTCAGCAGGTTGTTATTGCTTCTATGCCTGCACACATTCGGTCGGATGCAACGTAACGTCTCGATAATCCATGAACAAATTTGCCAAATCCGTCGTCGAAGAGGCCACCCTCGAATGGCTTGAGGGTTTGGACTACACGGTCCTGCACGGACAGGAGATTGCGCCGAGGAGCCAATATGAGAACACGACGAACAGAGTAGCAATGATATCAGTCGAATCTTCATCGAGTTTTGAGTTGCTCAAGAATCCAATGCCCCGGAGGCTGTTCTGTGACACTGCAAACAATCGAGTCTAAAGATGTGAGTCTCGGAGATCTTTTCGCTAATTTTTTTGTCGTGCCCAACTTTCAACGGGAGTATGTGTGGGGCACAGACGAAGTGCGGCAACTCCTGGAAGACATATATGCCGAATACTCCGACACCTCTCGCGATTCTGATTCCGAGTACTTCATCGGAACCATCGTCACTTGTGCCAGCAACGACTCGGTGAACCAGCTGATTGACGGCCAACAACGAATGACCACGGCATACCTTGTGCTTTGTGCCATTCGCGACCATATGAAAGAAGTTCATGGCAAGGAAATCCAGGCACTGACACCCCAGATTGCAGCGACAACGGTCGACCGCAATGGCCACGATGTCTTCCGCTACAGGGTTGCGCTTCAATATGAAGATAGCTGCGGTGTGTTGGAAATCATTGCGAAGGGTGAGCCGCTACCGAATGGCAAGCATTCCACGAGTTCAGTCCGGAATATCATCAACGCATACGGCGAAGTCAGGGAGTTCCTTGAGGAGCAATGCAAGGACGAGAACGCACTGCGTAAGCTCTATGCTTACTTTACGCAGAATGTAAAACTGATCCGAGTAAAGACCATCAGTATCACACACGCACTCAAGATATTTGAGACAATCAACGACCGCGGCGTCAGCCTGGACTCGATGGACCTCCTGAAAAACCTGATCTTCATGCAAGCCAGCATGAAGGATTTCGAAAAACTCAAGGTGCAATGGAAAAAAGTCATTGATCCACTCGATAAGACGAGAGAGAAGCCACTGAGATTCCTGCGCTACTTCATTTTTTCCAATTACAAGGCTGACCGCTTAAGAGAAGAACTGATCTACGATTGGCTGCGCAAGAATGAGAAGGCTTGTGGATACAAGGATGCTCCGTTTAAGTTCGTCGGCGAGCTGATCGACGCTTCGGAAGCATATACCAACTTTGCAAGAGGCTTGAACTCGGATGGTTCAGAAAACCGGTTCCTCGTGAATATCCGGGCGATGAGCGGGGCAGCAAGACAACATTTAATTCTTCTGCTCGCGGGCCGGAACCTGCCCGACGAGCAATTCACCACGTTATGTTCAGAGATTGAGAACCTCTTCTTCGCCTACGTCATCACCCGTGAGGCGACTCGTGAGTTTGAACGGAAGTTCGCTGAATGGGCCCCTGCTATGCGTTCAGTTCGTAACAAGTCGCAGTTGCAGCAGTTCGTCGATAAATTCTTCCGCCCTGAAAAGGAGAGACTTGCATCACGATTTGAACAAGCGATGCAGAGTCTGCGAGAAGAGTCTCTTCAGAAATATCGACTCCGTTACGTGATTGCAAAGCTTACCCAGTACGTCAATGAGAGGGCGCTTGGTTCCGAAACGGAAGCGAATTTACACCATTTTCTCGACAGCGCAAATCATATCGAGCATATATTGCCTCAGAATCCCAGCGCGGCGGCCCTGAAGGAGTTCGATTTACCAGACGAGGCGGCGGAGTATGCGGGCTGGCTTGGGAATCTCACCTTGGCTGAAGAACCGATCAATATCTCTCTTGGGAACCGGTCATTTTCTGCCAAGCGGCCGGAATATAGACATTCGCAGTTTTACTTGACCAAGCTCCTTTCCGGTTCGGTGTCCGTTGGCAAGAATACGGCGATTAACCGTGCAGTGGAGGGATTGCCCACCTTCGAGAAGTGGTCGTCAGAGTCGATCAGGATGCGACAAGAAGCTCTTGCAGAATTAGCGCGGAAGGTGTGGGACATGCCGCGTCAAAAAGTCAGGTAGGCAGAATGATATTTTCTCGCTACTTTACCGAGTCCGTCGTCGAAGAGGCCACCCTCGAATGGCTTGAGGGCCTGGGTTACACGGTCCTGCACGGTCCGGAGATCGCCGCTGGGGAGCCAGCCGCCGAGCGAGACGACTCGGGTTACCACGATGTGATTCTGGAACGACGACTGCGCCAGGCGCTTGAGCGGCTCAATCCAAAGCTGCCCCCGGAGGCCCTCGAAGACGCATACAAGAGGCTGACAGTTGCCGACGAGCCGTCGATGGTGACATGTAACCATGCCCTGCACCTGAGGCTTGTGGAGGGCGTCACGGTGGAGTACACCCGCCCGGATGGCTCCATCGGCGGGGCACTGGTCCATGTGATCGACTTCGACAACCCGGACAACAACGACTGGGTAGCCGTGAACCAGTTCACTGTAGTAGAGGGCCAGAACAACCGGCGACCCGACGTGCTGGTCTTCCTAAACGGTCTTCCCATCGTCCTGATGGAGTTGAAGAACCCGGCGGATGAAAACGCCACCATCTGGAGGGCCTTCGACCAGATCCAGACCTACAAGGCGCAGATTCCCTCGCTCCTCACCTATAACGAGCTGCTCATCATCTCCGACGGCCTGGAAGCGCGGGTTGGTTCGCTCACCGCAAGCAGCGAGTGGTTCATGCCGTGGCGCACGATTGAAGGTGAAGCGCTGGCGCCCGCTTCGCTGCCGCAGCTTCAGGTGGTATTGCAGGGCCTACTGGATAAACGCCGATTGCTAGACTTTATCCGCTACTTCGTGGTCTTCGAGGACGAAGGCGGCGGCATCCTGACGAAGAAGATCGCCGGGTATCACCAGTTCCATGCCGTGAACCGGGCACTGGCCGAGACGTTGAAGGCTACCGATGAAACAGGCGACCGCCGGGTGGGAGTGGTGTGGCACACGCAGGGCAGCGGCAAGAGCCTGACGATGGCCTTCTATGCCGGGCGGCTGGTTCTGGAAACCGGGTTGCAGAACCCCACCATTGTGATGCTCACCGACCGCAACGATCTGGACGACCAGCTTTATGGGACGTTCTCCCGTTGCCATGAGCTGCTGCGACAGGACCCTGTGCAGGCGGAGGACCGCGAGCACCTGCGGTCGCTGTTGCAGGTCTCCTCTGGCGGTGTGGTCTTTACCACCATCCAGAAGTTCATGCCGGCGGAAGGAGAACGGTATCCCGCGCTTTCCGACCGGCGCAACATCATTGTGATGGCCGACGAGGCCCACCGCAGCCAGTACGACTTTATCGACGGCTTCGCCCGGCACATGCGGGATGCCCTGCCGAAGGCGTCGTTCATCGGCTTCACCGGTACCCCTATCGAAAAGGCCGATGCCAATACGCGCGCAGTCTTCGGCGACTACATCAGCGTGTACGACATTCAGCGTGCCGTCGAGGACAAGGCGACGGTTCCCATCTACTACGAGAGCCGCCTGGCCAAGCTGCAACTGGACGAACGCGAGAGACCGAAGATCGACCCAAGCTTTGAAGAGGTAACCGAAGGCGAAGAAGTCGAGCGACGCGAGAGGCTTCGTACCAAGTGGGCAGCGCTGGAGGCCGTTGTCGGAACGGAGAAGCGGCTGAAGACGATAGCGGAAGACCTCGTCGGACATTTTGAGGCTCGGCTGGACGCGATGGACGGCAAGGCAATGATTGTGTGCATGAGCCGCCGCATCTGCGTGGAGCTGTACCAGCAGATTGTGAAGCTGAGGCCGGATTGGCACAACGAGGCCGATGACGCCGGGGTACTAAAAGTTGTAATGACCGGCTCTGCGGACGATGGGCCTGAATGGCAGCAGCACATCCGCGACAAGCGCCGCAGAGAGGTGCTGGGCAAACGGTTCAAGAAAGCCAGTGACCCCTTCAAGGTTGTGATCGTGCGCGATATGTGGCTCACCGGCTTTGATGTACCACCCCTGCATACCATGTACGTGGACAAGCCGATGCGCGGGCATGGGCTGATGCAGGCCATCGCCAGGGTGAACCGTGTCTTCAAGGACAAGCCCGGTGGACTGGTGGTGGATTATCTGGGTGTTGCGCAGGAATTGAAGCAGGCCCTGAGTACCTATACAGAGAGCGGCGGGGCTGGGCGCACGGATATTCCGCAGGAAGAGGCGGTCGCGGCAATGCGGGAGAAGTACGAAGTGTGCTGCGGGCTCTTCCATGGGTTCGACTGGTCTGCATGGGCGAGCGATTCACCAACGGAAAGGCTGGCGCTTCTACCCAATGCACAGGAGCACATACTCAGCCGGGAGGATGGTAAGAACCGGTTTGTGAAGGCGGTTACCGATCTTTCGATTGCATTCGCTCTTGCAGTACCACATGTTGAGGCAATCAAAATTCGCGACGATGTGGGCTTCTTCCAGGCCGTTCGTTCCGTACTCACGAAGGCCGTAAGCCAGCAGTCCCGGCCAGAGCATGAACTGGAAGCCGCCATCCGGCAGATCATCTCCAGGGCGGTCGTATCAGATCAGGTTGTAGACATTTTCGCCGCGGCGGGACTCAAGAAACCTGACATCTCGATCCTGTCGGATGAATTTCTTGCCGAAGTCAGCCACCTCCCGCAGAAGAACCTTGCCGTCGAACTGCTGCGTAAATTGCTGAACGATGAGATCAAAACTCGCTCCCGCAGGAACGTTGTGAAGTCGCGTCTATTTTCGGAACTATTGGATGGCACCATTCGGAAGTACCAGAACCGCGCAATTCAGACTGCTCAGGTAATCGAAGAACTGATTGCCCTGGCCAAGCAGATGCGCGACGAGTCGGCAAAGGGTGCGGAACTTGGCCTCTCCGAGGATGAGGTTGCCTTTTACGACGCACTGGAAGTGAACGACAGCGCCGTCAAGGTACTTGGCGACGCTACGCTCAAGACCATCGCTCGCGAACTGGTGGAGACAGTGCGCCGTAACACGACCATTGACTGGACCGTTCGCGAGAATGTACGGGCACACCTGCGGGTTCTGGTGAAGCGCATCCTTCGGAAATACGGTTATCCCCCGGACATGCAAGAGAAGGCCACGCTTACCGTGCTAGAGCAGGCAGAAGTTTTATCAGCTGGATGGACAACGGCTTGATAATGTCCGTTGTTTATAGCGCGTCCGTCTCCATGACCCGAGATTCGAAATGACCACTAAAGTATCAGTAGGACAACCCCCACTCACCCCAGACGAGCGCCGCAAGCGTGTGGCGCTCGGGGTCAAGGCTAGCAAATCGAATCGCGCCATCGCGATAGAGCTGGACTGTGACGAGAAGCTGGTCCGGCTCGACCGCAAGTTCCTTGCGACGCCCGTCGAGGATCGTCCGGTGAAGAAGCCCAAGCAGGTGCGGCCTGTCCGGCATCTGAGCCCTGAAGAGATTCACGAACGGCACCTGAAAGAACTGCTCGCAGCCGCAGACCGTTGGGTCGCCGAGGAACGCCTGCAACTGCACCACATCGAATATGCAGTCCATGAAGCCGGCAAGCTCCTTTACGACGCCAGAAGCAACTTGAAGAACGTCCCCGTTCGGGCCGGAACTGCATATGAACTGCTTGCCGGGGTCAAACCGATCGAGACTGCGGAAGACTACGACGCCGGCGGCCTCGACTTTTGGGCCAAATGGCTGGCCCGTTGGCTAGCTGTCTGTCTGCCGGGGAACGAAGACATGCAGGATGAGGTCCTCCGCGAGATATCGAAACGGGCTCGATTATCAGCTAGGCCTTATTAGGCACGAGCCACTGCGAGGTTGATGGGCTCAGTGCCGTTGCACGTATCGCAACAGCGGGAGGATTGCGAAGGGTCAGCGCAGGCGCACCGTTCAACTACTCACGTTAACAGATCTGACTTGTCAACTCTGCTGTCTTTGGCTCGAAGGCGGTGGCGAGTCAGACTCTCAGCATGAACAAACTATCTGTTTCTCACGCCCCCTATGCCGAGTTGCCTTCTGAAGCTCGCGCGCTGCTCTACATCTTTGCCTGGGCGCTGCTGCCCGCTATGTGGGGCATCCACCCAAGCAGTCGGAACTAACCCCGTTGCTCGAAACCATCTGGAACCGGAATCGGCTTTGCCGCAACGATATCTCCGACCCGTTCCGCATGACCGCCTTGCTCGAAAGGGAGCTTGCATCCGTCTACCCCCTGGGGGTGCCCAATGACTGAGGGAACAGCACTGGACGTCCCACTTTCCCCTGCCGTGCAGCGCCTATACTGATGACAACATGTCTGAGACTCGTGACAAGCGCCGGCGGACCGACCTCGACCTATTTGTCCTGGCGCTGATCGATGGCGGGGTCTCGACCCCGTACGAGTTGCAGAAGGCGGCTGGCCTCTCCCAGGGGGCCACGATCCCCGCGCTCCAGCGTTTGCTGGAAGCGCGGTTCGTGCGCCAGGGGAGGCCCGGCCCCCGCGGCCGCACCGACTACAAAGTCACCGCCACCGGCAAGAGGCTCCTGAAGAACGGCTGGCTCCCACTGATCGAGGCTGGCCCCAGCGGCGACATCGATTCCGATCTTCGTGTCGCTCTACTGGCCCTGTGGGGGGATGGTGATTCCCGAGTCGCTGCAGAGTTTCTCCGAGAGTCCGCCTACAAAAAGATGGAGATGCAAGCGACTGCCGAGCCGACCGCCGACCCAGGCAAGGTGGCTCCCCTCGCGCGGTGGTACTGCGAGATGCGGTCCGCAGCCGCGAAGGCGCTCCTGACAGCCGAGTGCTCGGTTATCCGAGCCATGGCTGACACCCTGCCTCGTAACCTCGCAGGCAAGGCCAAGCGCAGCACTCGTATCCCGACGAAGCAGAAGGGCTCGTGAAGGCGTTCCAAAAGGCTATTGCAAGGTTTTGACTGCTCAAGAGCTGCTATCCTGCACCTGTGGGCACGTCTCCCTCCTGTGGTTCGATATTCGGTGATAATGGGCGTCATCCATAGTGACCTTGTCCAGCCGGTATGACACATAAATGTGTCACGGACTCATCGATGTGTGGAAATATGTTAGATCGGTCGAATCTACTCTTCGTTGTCATCCTGATCCAACACAGCCAACCCCTTAAGGATTGATGTCTTGTCCAGGTGCGCGTACCTGGCGCTCATTTGGATGGTCTTGTGGCCGGCAAGTTCCTGGATGACTTTCAGACTGACCCCTCGCTGGGCCAGTCTGGAGCAGAACGTATGCCTCAGATCGTGCCAGCGGAAATGATTGACTTTGGCCCGTCGTTTTGCCTGCGCCCACCAGTTCTTGTTGTCGCGGATGGCGAACACAACATCCGGCGCGGATGGATTCGGCGTATCCTTCGCTCGACGCTTCCGCCCTAGGCCCAGAGCCTGTACACAGCGTAGGGCCTTCACTGCCTTCTTGTTCAGGTGAACCTGCCTGGAGGTCTTGATCTTGGTGTCTCTGGCCGTCGCTTCCTTCGTCTCAAAGTTCACGTCTTCCCATACCAGGTCATACTGCTCACCCTCCCGCATCCCGGTATAGAGCGCCACGTCGAACTCACATTGCCGGTGGATCATGTGCTTTCTGAGCTGCTCGTTGCGTGGGCCGCAGGCGTCCACGTCCCCTTGGAGGACCTTCCTGATCCTGGCTTCCTCCGAGGGTAGCAGGTAGCGTATAACGCCATTGTCGACCGGCACCGGCTCGGTGGCTCGAACGGGATTGTTATGGATGAGGTCGCGCTGGACACCGTAGTTGTAGACGGCAGAGAACTGAGCTCGGTATCGGTTCTGTGATGCGGGCTTCATGGGCAGCGCACGGAACCAGTCAGAGATCTCGCTGACCCGGATGCTGTTCGCCGGCCGCGATCCGAACGCGGTATTGATGACGCCGATGCGGTAGGGAGGGTTGATCTGGTCCTTGTACTCCCGTGGCCGATCCTTGATCTGCTTCAGTAGCCCATCGCACAGCTCGCCGAGCAGGACGCTTCCCAGAACCAGGGCCAGATCGGCAGCCTCCTTTACCGTCCGGACTGGCTCTGTAGCCGACACGGGGACGATGCCATCTCCTGTCGCGCGCACCAGCTTCAGCTTGTCGAGGTAGTCCTTCGCTTGCTTCTGTGTCCCAACCTTCTTGCGGACCAGCTTCCCATGAATGCGGTATCGGACGTACCAGATCCCGCTCCCTGCGTTCTTCTCATACACCCCGGATACTTGCTTCGCCCGCCGTGCCACACTTGGCCTCCACCAAGACCATATCACCCCGCGGGGATACTTTGGGGATACTTCTGCACGGCTATCCCTGCATATGTTTGCACACTTTAGTCGTTAAGTGATCGCTATTATCCTAAATGTTTTCAGTCAGTTATCGTGCATTTATGTGCATTCTTATGCATAGCTGAGAAGCTCCGAGATCACACTCCTAACGCGAAGGTCGGCAGTTGGACTCTGCCCCGGGTCACCACAAATTCAATAACATAGAAATATTTCATTGGACCATCGTGGGGCCAGACGGGGACGCTGGCGAAGCAATCAGAGCAGAGAGCGCAATTTGCGCAGCCTGTCTGTCTGCGGACGGTGCTTGTGCATAAGTCCCAAGTGTCATTGAAGGCGATGCGTGCCGCAATAACTCTTGAGTCGTCCGGATGCTTGCCCCCGATGAGAGAAGCATTGTCGCCGTCGTTCGGCGGAAACTGTGCCATCCGATCTGCTTTTGGATGCCGACTGCCTCCGCTGCTGGGCGAATGTGCTTATACATCATGGAGTCAGGCCAGTAGGGGCGCCTCCCTAGGGCTTGCGGACTGGCGAATACCCAATCCTCGTCCGTGGTGTAGAGGGTCATTCCTCGCCATCGATCCAAGACTGCCGCGAGGTCAGAAGTGAGAGGAACAGGACGGCAAGATGTCGCAGTTTTGGGCGACCCTTCAATCCCATTGACCAGTGAGCGGGAGATTCGAAGAACCCCCTTCTCAAAATCAACGTCCCCCCACTTCAGACCAAACAACTCTCCCCTGCGTAATCCCGTTACAACCGCGACGTAGACGAGCGTTCGGCACGGTTCAATCTGCTTCTTCAATTCTTCCAAGAGGGACAGCACCTCGGCGGTATCCAACACGATTGGCTCTTTCTGTCTCTTAGCGGACTGGCGAACCAGCGCAATCGGGTTGTACTGCGTCCACTCATACCGCATGGCGTGACGGAATAGAATATT
>Ga0181529_10005859_pt1 | contig 12686 bp, 12 predicted proteins | sample PEATcosm2014_Bin_36_FD_119763 | JGI IMG/M metagenome (GOLD analysis project Ga0181529, IMG submission 119763) | Peatland microbial communities from MTU Mesocosm Facility, Houghton, MI, USA - PEATcosm2014_Bin10_30_metaG | ecosystem: Environmental > Terrestrial > Soil > Wetlands > Peat | place... | reverse complement strand
TAAGCGCGTCTTCTTCGCGATCCGCGAGGACGGCTCCCTCCTCTGCCATCTTTGTCTTCTTTTTTGCTTCGTATTCGATGTAATCTGAATGTATCAGAAGAAGTCGCATTGCTTCATCTCCAATCCGGAACGGTTATTCGTATAAAATGGGATCTTAAGGTATATACCCTCATTGCCCCCGGCACCCTGCTGACTCCGGGCTTTTCCATAAGGATTCACCAGATTGTTTATTCCCGGGATACCGGGAAAGAGTTGCCTGACGCTGGTCGAGGTACTTTGCATCGGTCTTTTTGTCGTACGGGTTTTCTGCCCGCTCGGTCGTGTAAAAAACAAGCTGGCCGATCGGCATACCGGTGTAGACCTTGACCGGCCGTGCATTTACGTTCGCCATCTCAAGGGTAATCGTGCCCCGGAACCCGGCATCGATCCAACCGCCGGTCTGGTGCAGGGTGACACCGAGCCGGGCGATGCTTGACTTGCCCTCGATGGTGGCAACAATGTTATCCGGGAGACTAATGCATTCAAGGGTCTCAGCGAGTACGAACTGACCCGGTACGAGGACAAAAGAGTCGGCGTGAGTTTCGCCCACATCGGCGGTTACGCTCGCCTTGTCGTACGGGTCGATAACCTGCGTGCCCGGGTTGTACCAGACAAAGTGGTTCCCGAGCCGGATGTCAACTGAGTTGGGCTGTACCAGGTTTGGATCGTAGGGATCGATTTTGATATGGCCCCGGGCGATGCGGTCACGGAGCTGCCAGTCCACAAGAATCATGGGAGTACCGGGTTGGTGGTGATCGGTGATAATTTCTCCCGGGATTAGTTTCCAGATTGAATGGATCGAACCCTGCCGGGAAACCATGATCCCCGCGACATTGTACGCAAAAACCAGTGGTTTCCCTTGAGCCCTCACGCAGGGATTGTGGGCGCCCCCTCACGGTTTGGATTTTTTTGAAAATGTCACCAACCTTACCGGATTTTTTTATAAAATTTCGATAGCCTTGTTGTACTTTTTTAAAATGTTCAACAACGTGTCCGGATTTTTTTATTCTGCAAACGGATCTTCCTCTTATCGAGAATCTTATCGGGAAACAATGACCGGGTAGATCACGGTTAAAAATGATAGTATGCACTCAAGGTGGATCGCAAAAAAAATCTGAACGCCCAAAAGGTGCACCTGAACCCGGGAAAAAGAGTGCCTGCAATCTCATAATGATGACTCCCTGAACGATGGCCTCATGTTCCTTCTCTTTTCTGATGCTCTGCATAAGCTCCCGGATTGAAGGCAGGTTCTCCTTCGATGCAAGGCTTCTCTTTTCAGGCCCGGGAGCCTGTGCAGCATTCCCGTCACCTTCTGGATTTGTGTCGCCCTTCATGTTCCCTCTCCGGACCGGAACGTGAACCTGCTCTGCCCGTGGTAGTTCCTGAGGAACGCACAGCAGGTGGCAATGACCTTTGCCACGAGAGGGGCTAATGAGAGGAAGGTGACCGCCAGCCAGACGATCCCGAGGTTGACGATGAGACAGGAAACGGAGATCGCCACAAAGGTCGCAAACTGGGTGGCCGTCTTCCGGCCCGAATCCTGGAACGTGAATGATTTAATAAACCACTCGTGTCCGGGCGTCATTTTCTGTGGCTCCCTCTGGTATTTATCCGGACAGAACATCCGGCACCTGTCATGGCTATTCGCTCCTGCATCCGGGCCGGAAAAGGAGTTCATCTCCTTTTCGGCATCGCGGAATTTTACCCCCTTCGGCAACGGAATTGCAGGGCCGGCATACCGGGACAATTCCTGCAGGTACGTTCCCGGGATCTCTGTTCTGTTGCAGATTCCTTCGCATTGCGATGGATATATTGATGAGATGGCGCCGGTAGAAGCAACCTCCCTGAAAGATATATATTGAACTCCTCGGGATCATCCATCACGCTCTGTAACGGGCCGTCCCGTATTTCCCACCCCAGTTGAAGAGAGTCAGAAGGGGATTTCCCTTGAGTTGCACCCAAGGCAACAAAAATGCCAACCTATTTTATTCCACGAAATGATAGTATGCTAAAGCGTACCTGTCGTTCCTGTGTACGTCATACAAATATCCGGGGTAATCTGGCATGGCAGAGAAAAAGACGGTGAGTGTTTCAACAGATCCGGAGTTTATCCAGGAATTATCCGAATACCTTGAAGTCCTCTCCAACCCGGTGCGGCTCAAAATTCTCAAGGTAATTGAACGGGAACCAAAGGAGATAAGCGAGATCTCCTCTCGTATCGACACCAGCTACGCAAATACCAAAAAGCACATCGATCAGCTCGTCCATATCGGCCTTGTAAAAAAAGAGGCTGGCTTTGGGAGGGAAACCGTAAAGGGCATCCACCCGGTCTGGAAATTTTCCCTTGCCGAGGGCAGCCTCGAGATGCTGATCAGGAATCTCGGTGTCTTTTCCCGGGTGAACATCCCGATTGGGTTTGGCGAAATACAGCAAAAACTCGAATCGGTGCGGGCGGCGGTCATAAAAGAATCGGGCACGAATTGCCCGGCACTTCACCTTATGAACGGGAGCAAGGCAGGCCAGACGTTTCTCCTGAAAAAAGATCATATCGCTGTAGGCCGGATCGATCCAGATATCCCTTCACGGAGCGGTGAGAGTGATATTGTCCTTCCCGAAGAGTATATGATGGTTACCCGAATTACAAAACCCCACGCGATCATCTCCCGGTCCGCAGATGGCTGGCAGGTCGAGGATCGTGGTAGTTCCGGGGGTACGTACGTGAACTCAGATCTCATCGCCCCCATGCACAAGACCGGCCTCAAAGACGGGGATATCATTGACTGTGCTCTGGGAGAGAGCGCAGCCCGGTTCCTTTTTATCGCAGATAAGTAATGAATAGTTCACGGGTCCGGGGATGCCCGTTCTGACATGTGGAGGAGTAAGATGCCGGAGGCACGATGTATCGCTGTTTTTTTATGCATACTCTTTGCGCTTGTCATCGTCGTTTCACCGGTTTCGGCAAAAGTGGTTACGTACGACGGAAAAGGTTCTGCAGGGACGATCCAGGACGTGATCAATAACGCAACGAACGGCGACAGCATCTTCCTTGCCGGGGGAACCTATTACGGGAATTTCGTCATTGACCGATCCCTCGTATTTGGCGCGCTTGATTCAGACGATCCCCCCATTATGGTATCCAGCGGGTCCGGTGCGGGTCTCACTCTTTCCGCTGACGGAATCACCATAAATGGCGTGACCATCGCCGGCAATGCATCCTACGGCATCCTCGTATTGTCGAACAACAACCGGATCAGTTCTACCACGGTGGTGGGACATGACCATGGCCTCGAACTGAAATCTGCATCCAATAATATCTTCTCTGACAACACCATCACCGGTAACAGCGTTGGCGTCGATGTGGACCGCATGTCCCAGTCCAATACATTTTTCCTTAATTCATTCAATAATTCGGTCGATGCCATCAGCCAGTCTGCAGGTACTGCCTGGTTCTCGGCCCGGCAGGATTACCAGTACCAGGGCAAGGATTTCTCCGGCCCGTTGGGGAACTTCTGGGCCGGAGCCGGTGAGACTGACAGTACCGGCGACGGAGTCGGAGATGAGCTATTTACCATCGCATCGGCCGGCAAGAATAGTCCCGGTGGTGCCGTGGGGATAACGGATCCGGCACCGCTTGTCAGTCCTCCTTTGTCATATAAACTCACAAAATCTGCACTGGCAGTCAACGCATCTCCGCTGGGCGGTCTTGAACCCCCTGCAGGATTTCAATCCTCCCTCCAGCCGGATAACGCGCAGGCATCCGTCACTTCCGGCTCATCCCAGTCACCGTTCACCGGTGCGCTCCAGTCAGGAAAAAATCCGCAGGGACAACCACCCAACCCGTTGGTGGGTTTCCTGATCCAGTTCTGGTGGCTGATCCCGGTCGCCCTTTTGATCTCTGCAGCAGGCGGGATCTGGTTTGAACGGTACCGCAGAAAAGGGCAGGATCATCCCCTTGCCGATCAAAACCCGTATGAGTCACGGAATGCGACAGTTGTAAAAAAACCGGCTGATGCATCACTTACCGGTGAACACGGTCAGGACTATGCCATTCACCTGCCAGCAGCGCTTGAGAGAAAATACCCGGATGCGGAATATATCGCCGAGGGCGGAGTTTCCCGCGTATTCCGGGTATGGGACGAGACAAACAACCGCTATGTCGCGGTAAAAGTCCCGATCAGGTTCGACGAGGTGACCGGAACCCAGTTCACAAAAGAACTCACGATCTGGGAAGGGCTCCATCACAAAAATATTGTCGAACTCTATGGAGCAAATATCTTCCCCCGTCCGTATATCGAGATGGAATATGTTGCATCATCCCTGGCGGAGATGCATTTTCCCATCGATGAAAAGAAGGCGGCGGTGATCATTACCGGTATTGCAGAGGGCCTCCGGTATGCCCATGACCAGGGGATCGTCCACCGGGATATCAAACCCGGAAATATCCTTCTTACTCCTGAAGGGATGCCGAAAATTACCGACTGGGGGCTCTCCAAGGCACAGGGGACCAAGCAGTCCGGCCTCATCGGGTTCTCATTAGAGTATGCCGCGCCGGAACAGCTGGCCCCCAACATCTACGGTGAGCCGGGGCCGTGGACAGATATCTACCAGATGGGTGTTCTCTTCTACGAGATGCTGGCCGGGCATGTACCGTTTGCCGGGGACGGCATGGGTGAGGTCACACATGCGATCCTGCACGATGAACCGGCACCGGCGATATCGGAAGGAAGGAATGCGGACGCTGTTAATGCGATCATCGAAAAATGCCTCCGGAAACGGCCGCAGGACCGGTACACCTCGGTCGCAGAACTTCTCAAAGATCTCGAAGGATTGGATTTGGCAGGGTGACCGGCAAGGTTCAATAAAAAGGGAATTGATTTTTCCCTACCGCCATCTGCCACTGTTTCATTCCTGTCTTCGTTACTGTTGTGCCGGGGGGGTGCCACCAGATGGGGGCGTACCTGATGGCATTGTTCCCGAGGGTGCAGCACCGGATGGCGCTGTACCATTCATCTGTCCACCCGGTGGCGTACCTGAAGGTGCGGTGCTGTTTGTCTGTGCACCCGACTGTGGCGTGCCGGACGGCGCCGCACTGCTCCCGCCAGATTGCTGGGTGTCCGTCGGGGCCTGAGTGGTTGACGAAACCGAGTTGTCACTGGATGGCGTAGCTGTACTTGTGGAACTTTGCGTACAACCCGCGATCATGATCCCTGCGATGAGGATTGCGGATGCAATCAACATGACTATGCTGCTTTTTTTCATGGAATAAATCTCCTTAATCTCCGGATACCTCCCCTTAAAAGGTGGAAAGCATTCTCTATTCTCCTGATCATTCGGGGTATTATATTCGCTGCATGGGGAACGTGATACCCTGAATTAAAAAATGATTATTTGAACCGGCGGGTGAATGATATCTGTGTAACCTGCGTGACCCGCATCCTGTATACGACTATATAAAAAAGGTAGATGAGGGATTTAAGATCCTTTTGAGGTCCGGGAAACCCGGTGGGCACTGCAGGTTTTGCCCCCACCGGGTAAAAAACCGGTAACCGGTCGTTTAACTGTCGGAACGTGAATGAGATCCTCGGGTAAGGTCTCACTGTTCTGGTATATCATCGCTGCCTGGATAGTGATACCCTTTTGTGGTACCGGTTATCTGTGCCTTTCCTGATTGTGTGCTCTCAACTGTATTCCATCAACCGGACTTTTTTACCTGCTCAAAGTCCATGAATCACCCGCAGTGCCGGACGCGAAGTGTTACCGGATATCCCGGTGTTTCCTGTGTTCCTTTCCCAAACACGAGAAGTCCTCACGTTGGGGTACTATCGTAAACGGTTCATGTATGTGGTTGTTTTTCGTCTTGTACGGTTCACCCCCACCGGTGACTACCTTTACCGGTACTCACAGCATGCCGATGGATGTGGACGGTCTTATATTGCCCTCATCGATGGAGTGAAATTATGTACCCTTTGTGGGGATTGGTTAAACCTCGGGGTGTAAGATATCCGGTTAATAATCGATCGTCTTAAAAAAGAGTGCGGTGACAACAAATGCCTGCCATGAAAAAAAATTAACGGGAGCGGTGCTCTTTTCGCACTTTTGCCCGGTTTATCCGTGCCAGGTTTGGCACGACGATTTTTGAAATGACCCGCTGGACATAATACTTCAGCAGCACGGACAAGGTCTTCCCCGCATGTGGCCACCTCGAATCAGCCAGGCCATTTTCTTATTCACTCCTCAGTGCATCGATCGGATCCATATTCGATGCCCGCCATGCCGGATATACTCCGGATATAACGCAGACCACCACACCGATGAGCATGGCTGCCGGGACGTATAGGATACTTGCCGGCTGGAAGAAATACGCCGTTGTACCAATCATCGCATCCACGACAGAGTATCCTATAATCACACTGCTGATCCCCCCGATTCCTGCTCCCAGGAGACCGAGGATAAATGCTTCATAGATGAACATCCGGCGTACTTCGCCCTTCTCTGTCCCGATGGAGAGCAGGATACCGATCTCCTGTATCCGTTCACTCACCGACATCATCATCACATTGAAGATGCTCACGGCTGCAACCAGAAGGGAAATCCCGCCGATTGCCATAATGAACGTTGTCACGGTACTCAGCGTGGATGTTTCTGTTTCCAGCTGCGATGTGGCATCCGTGATCCTGACAGAGGGGACTTTTGCATTCGTGTTGATCTTCGCATCGAGAGCGGTTTCGATATCGCTGATGTTGTCAACATCCTTGACGATGACATTTACCTGTGTGAACTTGTTTTCCCCCCCGTACTGGTTGGTATACCACTTGCTGTTCACTACGATCCCGTTATCGGTCGAAATACCATCGGCAACCGTTCCCCGTGCCTTGAGGACCCCGGCAATACGCAGCTCGGGCCGGGATGTCGATGAGAACGACCCGATCTTGATGCGGGTCCCCACCTTAAGATTAAATTCTTCGGCGATAGTCGCTCCTACCAGTACCTCGTTTACCCCTAAGTCCATTGTTCCGTTACCATATGACTGGTTCAGGGCAAGGAACTTGGAGATATCTCCCGGGTCGAGACCATAGATCGAGCCCCTCCCGGCGACTGAATTGATCGTAAACTCGCCGTTTGTTGAGTAAACGGGAATGACGGTGCCGTTTGTTCCTACGACCGAGGTAATCTTCGTGAGTTCAGTTTTCGTCACTCCTGAAGCCGTCGATGAGGAGGGGGTGAATCCGGGCGGGCCCATCCTGACAGAATCGGATGATATGACAATCGTGTTTGCGCTTGAGGAGAGCTGGTCCTTTACTTCCAGCTGCATGTTGGTGCCAAGCATGCCCATTGACGCAATGGCGACAACACCGATCACAATGCCGATTGCAGCAAGCATCGACCGCAGGAAATTCAGCCGGACGCTCCTGACCGAGAGGTTAAAGAATATATCTCCTTTGATCATGATTCTGCAATCCTCCCGTCAACGAGCCGGATGGTGCGGCGGGCATACTCTGCGATCTTCGGGTCATGGGTCACGAGAATGACCGTTTTTCCTTCCCGGTGCAGGCCGCAGAGGATGTCCATGATCTGGTACCCGGTCCTGCTGTCGAGGTTCCCGGTCGGTTCATCACAGAGAAGGATCTTCGGTTCGTTGACGAGTGCCCGGGCGATGGCCACCCGCTGCTGCTGCCCGCCTGATAACTGGGTGGGCCGGTGTTCACCCATGTCCTTGTCAATGCCCACCTGTTCCAGGAGGATATGGGCCCTGTCGGTAGTATCCCGTTTTTTGTACTTCAGGATGAGCGGGTACTCCACGTTCTCGTACGCAGAGAGAAGGGGGATCAGGTAGAATTTCTGAAAAATATACCCGATCGTATCCCTGCGCATATGTGTCCGCTCAAGTGCTGACATTTCAGCCACATCTCTCCCGGAGATAGACAGTTTTCCCGATGTGGGGACATCGAGAATTCCCAGCTGGTTCATCATGGTCGATTTGCCGGAACCTGACGGTCCCATAATCGCGACGAAATCGTTGTCCATGATGTCAAGGGAGACGTGATCGAGAGCGGTAAAATCTCCGCTCTCCAGATGATACGTCTTTGTCACGTCAACAAGCTGGATAAGGGGGATATCGGTCATATCCGCTCCCTCACTGCTGTTTTTTCAGTTTAAGTGAGATCCATTTCCGCTTTTTCCACAGGACAATGCCAGCGATGAGGATGATCACTGCTCCGATGATCGGGTAGAACGAGCTGATACCAGCGCCTTTGCCACCCGTGAACAGCGACGTTGTACTGCTACTGCTGCCACCGGGGCCTCCCATATCGCCACCAGGGCCACCGCTCATCCCGCCGGGACCGCCACTCATGGAACTCGCAGATGAGGTTGAGGTCTTTGAACTGCTGGTGGCAGTTGAGCTGCCTGTTCCTGAGCTGGTGGAAAGATCGAGCGTCTTTGTAATACTATAATCATTCCCGTCAGCGTCCTTCCAGCTGATAATGACCGGGACTGCCGAGAGATCACTGCTGGTAAAGGTCAGTTCGAAACTGCCGGAATCGTCAGAGGCAATACTCCCGATCGCATACTCAGGGTATGTCCCCGTACCGGCTGCCGGCGATCCCACGGTCACAACCACGCCATAGGCATCCGAGATACCGGCATTTGTGATATCGCCGGTGATGTCGTACGCTGAGCCTGATGTCGTGAGGGCAACGTCGTTGAGAACGGGAACAGCTGCTGTTTTGTCCTGGCCGATATCAATGGGCAGGACGACGTTTGTGGCATGGGTGTTATCGCCGTTCTGGTAACTGATGACAAACGTGAGGTTCGATGCCTGGTGAGGAGTAATACCGAAGGTTACATCGGTGGAACTGCAGGGATCTATGGTGGAAATGAGGTCCGTGGTCGGATCGGATTCGATACCAGCACCTTCAGGAGTAATCACGACATTTTTTATCTCCCCGTCACGGGTATTCATCAGGGTGAGAGTCACGTTCTGCTCTGCTTCCGGTGCAAACGAGGTCGGCTTTGACGTGACAGCGGCCTTGAGACTGTTCGAACTTATCACAATCTCTACCGGGTAATGGATGGCATTGCCGCTTTGTGTTCCAATGGTAAACAGCGCAGGATAGGTCCCCTCGGTTTGTTTTACGGTGAACCTGACCGAGTACGTGATGGTTGATCCGGCACCGACAAAACTCATGCCATCCCAGTCATTTGCCTGAACGTTGAGGTGGGTACTGATGAGATCCGGATGAGAAAGCCCTATCGCCGTGGTGCCGCCGTTTGTGAGGGTCACGGTTACGGTGCCTTCATCCCCGGGGAAGAATGTTTCCGGGTCCATAGTCACGTTTGAGACATAGACCAGTGCCGCGGCATCGATCGAGGCAGTACTGCTCGTAGAAGAACTGGTCGAAGTGCTTGTCGAGGTACTTGTCGTGCTGCCGGATGTAGTGCTGTCAGCATAGACCGCTGATACCATCAGAAGTACCAGGATAAAACTACCAATCATCATTTTTATTTTCATAGATTCTCCGTCACTTTTGTGCAATTCCTGACCGCATGTTTGCGGGATTATGTCATGGGGATACACGTCCTGCAAACATTTTCTGGGGGTATCCCCGTACATGACAGGATCGTGTATTCCGGTTCGATAATTCCTCACGGAGAGGTCATGTCTACCACCCTTCCTGTTGAAGATATTATATTCACCCCATAACAGCCGGCGAATTATGTACCATAACCGGCATATCCTTAACCGGGCAGTTCACTATATCCGGACCTCCTGCACCCCCGGTAGGGGTCATTCAGGGTGTATCAGCACCACAATTCGCGGCGGTTCTGGCAGCATGCAGTACGCCCGGCACCAGACCTTAATAGAAAAATATCAGTTCCTGCATTGAGGGAGTGATCAGGAAAGGATCGCCGGAAAAGTCCGGGTATCAAGAAGGGTACAACCGGGTACTACGGGATATAGTACCGGATACTCCCGAAATATTTCCCGTGCTAAAAAAAGGGGGCTGATATTCGGGACCGATCAGGATTTGAGCCCGGCATCGATCCTCTGCAACAGGCTTTTCCCATGCGAGCCGTTCCAGTACAATTTCCCGCACTGCTCACACCAGAAGAATGTATAGCCGGTCCGGTCAAGGGGTGCATAGGTGGCAGCACCGATCTCCTCCTCCCGGGCCTCCCGCAGCACCGTGTTGCAGAGAGAGCACCGGCTCATGAGGAGCCGCCGTTCGATGAGACCCAGACCGACAAGCTGCTGCACCTGTGTGAGCACATCTCCGTCAGTCACCAGCACCGCGAGGTCGTTTCCTCTCCGGGCAAGCTCGTGGTCCTTTGTCAGCAGGATCCGGTGCTCGTTTTTTGCAAGTTCGAGCAGCAGGGTATCTTCGTTTGAATTTCCCTCCCGGAACCCGTTTGCGCTGATCGTATCGTAGCCCATGAACCTGAGGTACCGGGTGAGCGTGCCGAGCATCCGGTCCGCGATAAACCGGGTTTCAGGAGGGCAGGTTTCAGGGGACATAGCGCACGATCTCAATGGTCTCGCCGCAGTTCGTGCACTTCCTGTCGTCAAGGCCGGTAATAAGGCTCGAAAATCCCCGCCGCTCGATGAGCATCGCACCGCAGGCAGGGCAGTACGTGTTTTCGTACCGGTGGTGGGCCACATTTCCCAGGTACGGGAACCGGAGCCCGAGTTCTTTTGCCCGGGTACAGATCTTCTCAAGCAGCGCGACGGGGGTTGAACCGCGATCCGTCATCCGGTAATCCGGGTGGAACGCGGAGAAATGCATCGGCGTTTCAGGGCCCAGGTGTTCGATCACCCACCGGATGAGAGCCTCCTGCTCCTCCATGCTGTCGTTAAGCCCGGGGATGACGAGAGTCACAGTCTCGATGTGCATACCCAGTTCGCGGGCACGTACCGCTGCATCCAGCACCGGCTGGAGGTGCGCCCCGCAGATTTTCCGGTAGAAATCGTCAGAAAATGCCTTGAGGTCGACCCGGAATGCCCCGAGCATCGGGGCCAGGTCCTGCAGGGCTTCCTCCGTGATGTAGCCGTTTGTCACGTAGCATGTGCCAAGCCCCCGGGACCGGGCGAGCGTCCCCATATCAAGCGAGTATTCGTGCCAGATGGTCGGCTCGTTGTACGTCCACGAGATGCTCGCGCTCCCGCTTTCAAGGGCCCGGGCCACGCCCTCTTCCGGTGAGAGGGGGAAGAGGCGGGCGCTCGTGAGATCCGCCTGCGAGATCTGGTAGTTCTGGCAGTGCTCGCACCGGAAGTTGCACCCGATCCCACCCAGCGAATACGACAGGGTTCCGGGCAGGTAATGAAAGAGCGGTTTTTTCTCGATTGGATCGACCGCTTCGGCACACACGAGGCCGTACGTGGTGGCATAGAGCGTCCCCCCTTCGTTCTGCCGCACCCCGCAGATCCCGTGCTTCCCGTCGGCAATTGTGCAGCGGTGGCTGCACAGCGAGCACTGCACTGCATTTTTCTCTTTTTTTGCGTACTGGCGCGCCTCGTGCATATCCTGTTCTCCCGGTGTGGCCGCTTTATACCATCATTTCTCCGGCTCCTTTTTACCCCCGCCATCGACCGCATCGTCATCCACTTCAAGGACAAACGATCCCCGGTACTTACAATTCTTGCAGAGATACACCTGGCCCATATATCCCCCGGCAACCGGGAAGATATCGCGGCTCTTGCAGACCGGACAGCACAACATGGTCGGGACTTCCTTAGAACAACTCTATATGAGCATCCTGTACAAAAACTAGTGCAATGAAGACGGTCGTTATCTCGCTTGGCGGCTCGATCCTGATCCCGAAACTCAAGGAAAACCGGATCCAGGCCTATCTTCCGGTGCTTGAAAAGATTGCCGCAAAGCACCGGCTCTTTGTCGTGGTCGGAGGCGGGGGCGGCGCACGGGACTATATCGGGGTCGCCCGAAGTCTTGGCATCGATGAGGGTACCGCTGACGAGATCGGGATTCTCGTGACCCGGCTCAACGCGACACTCTTAATTTCCGCGCTCGGCGAGTCGGCCTACCCGAAGGTTGCCGAGAGCCACTCGGATGCAAAGAAATTTGCCGAGTCAAAAAAGATCGTGGTCATGGGCGGGATCACCCCGGGCCAGACGACGGACGCGGTTGCCGCCGTCCTTGCCGAGAGGGTGCGTGCAGACGTTTTTGTCAACGTGACTTCAGTGAATGGCATCTATGATAAGGACCCCAACAGGTTCACCGGTGCGAAGCATTTCAAAACGCTCACGCCGTCAGAACTGATCGGGATCGTGGGAAAAGGCGGGCTTGGGGCCGGATCGCACAATGTCCTTGATATTATCGCCGCCCGGGTGGTGGAGCGCAGTCACATCCCGCTCGTGGTTCTCGATGGAACAACACCAAAAAATCTTTCCGACGCCATTCTTCAGGGGAAGTGCGACTGTTCGATCGTCAGCGAGACAAGAAAAAAAATTCTCCCGCTCTAAATTTTTTTTATGGGCCGGCAAACGGCAGGTATTTTTAGCGTCCACGGACAATACTGTAAAGCGCGTGGGGTAGTAGGGTAGCCTGGTCCATCCTAGAGCGTTTGGGACGCTTTGACGGCGGTTCGAATCCGCCCTACCCCATACATTATGAAAAAACAGGATGCGGCCC
>Ga0181529_10005854_pt1 | contig 12708 bp, 10 predicted proteins | sample PEATcosm2014_Bin_36_FD_119763 | JGI IMG/M metagenome (GOLD analysis project Ga0181529, IMG submission 119763) | Peatland microbial communities from MTU Mesocosm Facility, Houghton, MI, USA - PEATcosm2014_Bin10_30_metaG | ecosystem: Environmental > Terrestrial > Soil > Wetlands > Peat | place... | reverse complement strand
TGCATGAGGATAGTTGCCGCGTTTCTACTGTGCCTGTCCCTTTCGGCGCAGGCGCCTCCGCAACGGCCCAAGGTATTCGGCGTCGCGCACTACTCGGTTTTCGTCAGCGACTTGGCTAAAGCGCGGGCCTTTTACGAGGATTTTCTCGGCTATGAAGAAGCTTTCACGCTGCCCAAGCCGGATGGGAGCGTGCAGGTGTCGTTTATCAAGATTAACGATCGGCAGTATGTGGAACTGCTCAACGAGCCGAACAAAGGGGAAGGCCAGTTGAACAATCTGGCTCTTTATACGGACGACGTCGAGCGTATGCGGCAATATCTGGCTGCGCGCGGCGTGAAGGTTCCGGACCAGACGGCTATGAACCGGATCGGCAACCGGGAGATTTCGCTCACCGACCCGGATGGTCACACGTTGCAGATCGTTCAATATATGTCAGATAGCCGGACGGGCAAGGACACTGGAAAACACATGCCGGCAACGCGCATTTCCGACAGCATGATGCACGCCGGGATTCTGGTTAGCCGCCTGCAGCCGGCCTACGACTTTTATGGCGGGATACTGGGTTGCCACGAGGTCTGGCGGGGCAATAGCCTCACCAGCGCGACTCTGAACTGGGTCAACATGCGCGTGCCGGATGGCGACAATCACGTGGAGTTTATGCTGTACAAGGATTTCCCGCCGCCGGATCGGCGCGGCAGCCCGCATCATATTTGCCTGGTGGTGCCGGATATCCAGAAGGCTGTCGAGACGCTCGAAGCGCGGCCGGCGAGAAAGAGCTACGCGCGCGAGATGAAGATCAACCTGGGCGTCGATAACAAGCGGCAGGTGGGGCTGTTCGATCCGGACGGCACGCGCGTCGAGATGATGGAGATCGGCACCATCGACGGCAAGCCGGCGCCCTCTTCAACGCTGCCTCCTCCGCAGTAGTGGCTTACGAGTGCCCCCGGACGGAATGCGGCTGGTAGCACTCCTCGATCCGGCGGATTTCGGATTCCTCCAGGCGCACCTCGAGAGCCGCTACAAGGTCTTCCAGGTGGCCCATCTTGCTGGCGCCGATGATGGGCGCGGTCACGTCCGGCTTCGTCAGCATCCAGGCCAGCGCCACGCGCGCGTTCGAGATGCCGCGCGCGCGAGCCACCTCGCCGATGCGGTCCACTATGGTGAAATCGGAGGGCTGGTAATAGAGCTTGTGCGAGAAGTCGTCGGTGCGGGAGCGCACGGTGTCTCCGAGATCCTCCGGCCGGCGGTTGCCCGCGACGAAGCCGCGCGCCAGCGGGCTCCAGGGGATCACGGCGATGCCCTCTTCGCGGCATAACGGCAGCATCTCGCGCTCCTCCTCGCGATAGACCGCGTTGTAGTGGTTCTGCATGCTCACGAAGCGCGTCAGGCCGAGCTGGTCGGCGGTGTAAAGCATCTTGGTGAACTGCCACGCGAACATCGAGGATGCGCCGATGTAGAGCGCTTTGCCGGCCGCCACCACGTCGTCGAGCGCCTGGAGCGTCTCCTCGATGGGCGTCTCGTAATCGAAACGGTGGATCTGGTAAAGGTCCACGTAATCGGTTCCCAGGCGGCGCAGGCTGTCGTCGATGGAGTGCATGATGTGCTTGCGCGAGAGGCCGCGCTGGTTGGGGTCGTCGCCCATGGCCTGGTAGACCTTGGTGGCGATCACGACTCGGTCGCGCGAGGCGAAGTCCTTCAGCGCGCGGCCCAGGATCTCCTCGCTGACGCCCAGCGAATAGATATCCGCGGTATCGAAGAACGTGATGCCCAGTTCCAGGGCACGGCGGATGAAGGGGCGGCTCTCCTCTTCCTCAAGCACCCATTCGCGCCACTTCTTCGAGCCATAGGTCATGGCGCCGAGGCAGAGGCGCGAGACCTTCAATCCGGTAGAGCCAAGCCTTACGTATTCCATATCTCTGAACTTATTCCACCACAAACGTGTCGACGTCGATAAACTGCCCCGCCGATCCGGCGCCCTTGCGGCCCAGTGCGCGCAGGACGGCCAGATGGCGGCCGGGTGTGAAGCAGCAGAAGCGCATGCGGCTCCGCCATTCCACCTTGGGCGAATAGAGATCCAGGACGCCTTTGCTGGCGCCGTCGATGGTCAGTTCGGCCAGGCCGCGGTTGGGCGCCTTGGTGAAGACATAGGTCAGCGCGGTCCCTTCGAATAAGAGAGAGACCTGCGCGCTGGGATCGTCCGAGAAGCTGATGGTGTGGCCGGCGGGTTCGGTGAAGGCATCGTCGTGGTTCCATTCGCCGCGGAACACCAGGGCGGGGTCGAAATCGTCGTATGTGCCGCGCGGAACCAGGATGTTAGACCGAACCGGCGCTTCCGCCTCGGGCCGGCACTCCGGTTCCAGCCGCCCCAGGAAATATCCATTGAACGCGTACTCCGCGACGGTGCAATTCTGCAGCAGGCGGCGCAGAGCGGGGGGCTCGGCGTAGGAGCCGGGGGCCTGATTGGGCGAGATGAAATACGCGATCTTCCAGTCCCGCATGAGACGCACCATGTCCGGAACAGTGTGCGTGCTGCGAATCCGGTCCTGGGTATTGAACTGGTGCCAGTGGTTCTCGTACACGTCGCCGGAGAGGCCCGCGAGATCGCTTCCGGAGGTGAGCAGCACGGCGGCGCCGGGGTGCGCGCGATTGAAGTAGGCGATCACTGCGTGGATGGGCGCGGCTTCATCCCTGTAGCGGGCTCGCTCGGCCTGCGAAAACGGCCGGCGCATGGAGAAATCCTTGTGGTAATAGCTCGACGAAGGCAGAAAATAGGCGTCCAGGGCGGTGGCGGCCACCAGGTAAGCGATCAGCGTTCGATACAGCCGGGGGCGATGCGCCAGCGTCCATCCTAGGAGCGCGGCGAAGGGAATCGAGATCAGCGGAAGAGCGGCGTAGATGTAGCGGGCGTTCGGCTCGGAATTGAGGACCAGCACCGACGCGCCCACCGCCACCACCGTGGCGGCGACTATCGGGCGGCGCCGCACCACCACGATGGCGATCAGCCCAAGCGGCGCCAGCACCAGGTATTGAAAACCCATCGAGCCATTCTGGCCTTCATACCACACGTTGGTGTGAAAGGTCAGGTCGAAGAGCGTCCGCCAGGTGAGCGGTTTGCGGAAGCGTTGGTCCTGGATATTCGCCGCCGGATCGAGCAGCGGCGAATGGATCTTCTGGTTGAGAAAGGGAAACAGCGGGTTGCCGGTCTTGTGCCAGGCGATGGCATAGGTGGGCAGCGCGGCGGCCAGGAAGATGCCCACGGCCAGCGCGCCCACGGCGAGGGGCCGGGATCCCGGCATATGGCACAGGCGCCGCACCTCGACGATCGCGAACGGCGCCGCCACCAGCACGAACGCCGAGGCCCCGAACTTCACGGCCAGGGCCGTCCCGCCCAGTGCCGCGGCGGCGTACAGAAACTTCCGCTCGCCCCTCTCGCCAAAGCGCCACAGCGCGGTCAGAGCGCCCAGGATCATGGCCGCCAGCAGGTTCTCGACAAACAAGTTCCCGGTGACCAGTTGCACCAACGGGGTGGCGGCGAAGGATGCCGCGAGCAGCAGCGCGGCCGTACGCGTCACCCACCTGCGTGCGGCGCAGTAGAGCAAGAGCTCGACCACCACGAGCATCGCCAGGTTCAGAAGGCGGGCGGCCGATTCGCCGCCGAGAAGGTTGACGATGGAATAAATCCAATCCGCCCCCATGGGCATCACCGCCCATAGGAGCCGGGAGGGATCGAAAGTCAGCGCGTGGTTGGTGGCGATGTTGGCGGCGATGGCCAGGTGCATGGAGAGGCCATCGGCGCTGGCCTCCGGTTTGAGGACCGCGAACCAGTGCGTTATCAGAATGAAGACCAGCGCCGCCAGCGCGGCGCGTTCGGCCCACGTGCGGAGCTCGGCTGCGCGCAGAAACCCGGCCCAGCGGACCAGGCGCGCGAGCGTTCCGCGCCAATCGAGCGCGATCGGGACCAGCAGGAGCGCCGCCCAGACGGCCGGATAGTTGACTGGCAGGCGGGCCGCAAAAGTCATCAGGAAAATGTAGACGGCCGTGCCCAGAAGCGTGGCGCAGAGATCGGTTTCGGCGGCGGCATCCTTGGTGCGTCCCAGCAGCCGGGACCCCAGCGCGGAGGACGCCGCCAGAAACAGAACCGGAGCCAGGGCGGCGGCCGGTCCCACCGAAACCACGGTCAGCGCGAACAGGAGCGCGGCGGCCAGGGCAGGGAAGGCCCACGGCACCATCGCCAGGACGGGCACGGCCAAGGCCAGATAAACTCCGCCGGTGCGCGCCAGCCGCTGAAGGCCCACCGGCAGCCAGATCTCCTGTGAGAACAGCCGGCCGCCCAGGAAGCCGGCGACCTCCAGGGCCAGGAAGGCTGCGAAGATCCCGAATACCAGCCAGGAATATTCGCGCGCCCGCACGAGCCACGGCACTCGCGGGATCGGGGAAGCCTCGCCCGGCTGCGCGGCGGCCTGGGGCGCTTCCGCTTTCGGCGGTTCCGCCGCGAAGATGAACAGGCGCTGCACCGCGAAGTTCACAAAGAAGAGGATGGTCTCGATCAGCAACTTGGCCGAAACCGGAGCCATGCCCTGGGCCGAGAGTATGCGAATGCCCGCGTAAGAGACCGAGCCGCTCGCCACCACCAGCGCCAGGTACCGCGGCAGCACAGTCTTGTGCCGCTGCCGGGAGTAGAAGACCGAGCGCCGCACCATGGAGTAATTGAAGATCACGGCGAAAAAGCGCCCCAGAACCTGAGCGGCCAACACGTGACCCAAATGGCGGTAAGCCACGTAGAAGACCAGGTTGTCCAGCACCGCGGTCATGAACGAGACCGACCCGAACCGGAGCAGGACGAAGTAGATCTTCATCGAATCGACCACCGGGTTGAAGTGCGAGGACTGGTTGCCCGGCTCGTAAATGGTGCGGATGGGCTCTTCGAGGATCGGAATCGAGAGCTGGTGCGCCGCCAGCAGCATCTCCAGCTCAAGCTCGTAACCCGTGGCTTCGAGGCGCAACAGGCGCGGCAGGAGGGCCGCCGGAATGCCGCGCAGACCCGTCTGGGTATCCGTGATCTTGCGGCCCAAAAGCGCGTGCATGATGGCACTGGTGGCTGCGTTGCCGATGCGGCTGCGCAGGGGCACATCGCCAACGAAGGCGCGCGCGCCCAGGACCAGGCTGTCCGGGTGGGCCTCAAGCGCCTGGGCCACGCGCTCGATGTCGTCGGGGTGGTGCTGGCCATCGGCGTCGGCGGTCACCACGCCCTTCAAGCCCTGGTACGCGCACAGGGCGAAATTGATCCCGGTCTTGAGCGCCGCCCCCTTACCCAGGTTGACCGCGTGCCGGAGCAGTTCGACGCCGGGAATCTCCGCGGCGCGCGCGAACACCGCTGCATATTCGGGCCCACTGCCGTCGTCCACGATGACGATGGCGGGGATGGCCTTGGCGGCCAGCGCCGCCACCAGGTCCACCAGGCCTGCGGAAGGGCGATAGGCGGGAATGACCACCGCAAACGGAATGGCGCGTTGCGAACTCATGTTGTCAGGCGGAGAGCCGGCGCTCGCGGCGCCGGCTTCCTCAACTACAACACGCGTTCGAAATGGTTTGCAACCAACCGGGCCGGTTGGGAAACGAGGCCGGCTCCAGGCTTGCAGGCGTGCGCGATCGCACGGTCCGAGAAAATGGGTTAAAGATCCCGAAGAATTGGACGTCCGGGGTGTGGAAGCCGGGCCAGTCTATTGCGAAAGGCGCAAGAGCTGGGAGGCGATGGTTTCGAAGGCCGCCTGAAGCTGGGTGTAATCCGGCGAGTAGACGTACATTCCCGCTGCCTCGGCGCTGTTGAAGGTGGGAGAGGCCGGGTCGTTGGAAATGCGCTGCATGAAGCCGGTTTCGGGCGGGTAGATGCTAGTGCCTCCGAGGCCGATCGTGTAGATGACCGGAGTCAGGTTAGCGTCTGCCCGGATGCGCGTAGCGGCCGAATCGGCGGCATTGATCGAGGTGGCGTCCACGGTGGCTGTATTGCTAACGGCCGTCAGGGTTACCGCCTGATACCCGGTGTTGGTCCCATTGCCGTAGATGTCCTGGGACGGAAACGATGCGATGTCCTGGGTAACGTTCTCGGCTGTACCCGACCAGACTTGGTTGTTGTTATAAGCGCAGCCTGCGCTGCCCGCGATCACCTCTCCCTCCGTGTTCACGTCGGTGATGGAGGTGTCCAGGTATTGGAACAGCCCGGCGTTCGCGAAGGGATTCTGATTGTTATCGACGTAATAGGTGATGGCGGCCGTTTTGTTGGCCTTGGAAGTGCAATGGCTCGATGCTGCGATTGGAAAACTGCCCGTGAACGCCGTGGGGCGGCCATCCGTGAACAGGACGATAACATTGAGGGCGCCCGGCTCGTTGAGGTTGACCAGTTGCTGATAGGCCAGCCAGAGCGCCTGGGAAGTATTGGTGGCGCCACCGCCGGCCATTTCGCCGATCAGCGTCGGAACATTGGGCGAATCGGTTTCGAAATTGACCGAGGGGGAATAGGCCATATATGTGCCGCCGCCCATAACTTCCAGGCCCACCTTGTCGCGGCCCGAGGCAAACTGGTTGACAAACGAAGTGGCGGCGGATTTCAGAGACGGAATGGCGCCCGCGTCGACCATCGACCCCGAGCGGTCCAGCACCAGCATGACGTTGATGTCGCGGCGGGTTGCGGTTGCCGAGATCTGCACAGTCGAGCTATTGATGTGCACGATGTTCATGAAATACAGCGGCGCGGTCACGCTGGCGGTGATAGCCACCGAGCGGAGGTGAGTGGTGTCGTTTTGGGCTACGGTCACCGCAACGGATGGATTCGACGTGCCCCACAGGCCGGTGGGGAAGTTGGCGTTGAAGTACTTGGTGGCGACCGCCGTGGCGCTGGCCGTTTGCGACGCGATGTCCTGGCCCACGTTGAGGGATTGTGCGCCGGCTAGCACGCCCGCGTCCACGGCCTGCGAGAGGCGCGCGCGCACGATATAGAGGGAGGATCCGTCGATTCCCAGTCCGATAATCGGCACGAGCACGAGCATCGCCAGCCCGACGGTCACCAGGGCGATACCGCGCTTCGGATTCGAATTGCGTATTCGAGAACAAATCGTCATATCCGTATCAGAACACCGCCATCGTATAAGTTCCCTGGCCGTTCCAGAATCCACTTAAGTCGTAATCCGAGGATGCGTAGTAAGTTTCCACGACATAAGTGCTCTCCCCCGTGGACATCGGCATCACATTCAGAAAGGAGCTCGCATTGGCCCCCCGGTCTTGGGTGTAGTTGACGTTCCCGCTTGAATCGATCTGCGTGGGGCTGGCATAATTGCTGGCGCGCAGTCCCGAGTTGCCTATCACCAGGCGGCGCGTGCAGACGGCTTGCCCGGCCCCAGTGCACTGGATGCCGGATAAAATGATGACGCCGTCGCCGCCGGTAGCGGTGATGTTCAAGCCGGTGGCCATGGTCAGCAGCAGCGACTGGTTGGCGCTTTGCGAGAAATCGACTCCCCGCGCGAACATGTGGGCGACATCGCGCGTGATCTGGTAGATCCGGATGGTGCGCGCCATGGTCATCCCGATGCTCATAGTCCCGAGTACCAGAGGAACCAGGATGAAAGACGCCACCAGGGCGAATTCAACCAGTGTGTTTCCGCGTCTTGTTTTGGCTTGCGGCATAGTCACCTCGGTTTATGGAGCCGGCGGCACGCCGCCGGGCGAGGGTTCGAGAATATCGGTGGCCCGGACAGTGAGGGGGATGGCGCTGCTCGAATAGAGCAGTGGTGCCAGCGGTGCCAGCTGGTAGTTCTGAATGGAAACCTCCACCAGGTTGCCGCCTAAGTTGCTGGTGGTCGGCGCGAGCGTGGTGGGATTGTAGAATTGCACCGAGAGGGTTCCCATCTGGGAACTCAGCAGCCCCATGGCCTGCGTCTGAACCACCGATTCAATAGAAGCGATCTGGCCCTGTCCGGCGGAGGTCTGGCCCGTGACGGCGTAGCGAACGCCTTCGGCAACGGCGTGCTGCAGCGTGGCCTTGACGAACACGCTCCAGCCCGTATCGATCACCAGGTACATCAGCCCGCAGCCCAAGATCATCGCCAGGGCCGCTTCCAGCATCTGCGAGCCGCGCCGGGAAGATGCCCCTACCAAGCCCCGCATCGTCTTTCCTCCCTACGCCCCGGCCGCCTTCCTGGATATCTCGGGATAGCCGCCACGCCGCGCCGGCTCGACCAACACGAGGGACCGCAGGAACGGCCGCGCCCGCTCATCCTCCGGCTCGGTGACGAAGCTATTCTCTCCATCCCAGGCGGCTTGCCCGAAGTAGGCGTTCTTCAGTCCCAGTACTGCCAGTTCGAAACGGTCGCGGGCACCCACCTTTTGAAAGAGGTGCACCAGGTAGCTCTTGACGGTGCCTTCCGTGATCCCCAAACAGGTTCCGATCTCTTTGTTTTTCAGGCCCTGGGCCAGCAGCGCGACGATCTGGCTTTCGCGGCGCGTGAGTTTCACCCGGGTCGATCGTTCGGGCGCGCGGCTCTCGAATGCCTCATTCCCGTTCGCAATATTTTTCAACTGATCCACAAAACTTTCGTTGTCGCTGGTGCGCCGCACGATTCCGGCGACGCCCGATTCGCGGGCCTGAAGCGCCACTTCGCCCGAAATCTCGCGGGCCCACAGCACGATGCGGCACTCGGGAAGGGCCTCGTGGAGAACGGCGAAGAACGCCAGGGTCATCTCGGAGCTCAAGTCGATCAGCAGGACGTGCGGTTGCTCGTGGCGGGCGCAGGGCAGGAGATCGACGACCTTTGAAGGCCCCCCAACGATTTCGAATTCACAGGCCGAGGACAACAGACACGTGGCTCCCAACTTCAACTGGGGCTCGTCGGTGAATAGCATGATCCTGAACTTGGAAGTTTCACTTTGCGCGCTCATCTGCATCTGATCGGCTCCTGTTTGAACGTGTGCTTGCCTGGTTGGGCACGTACATCAGCTTGACTTCGGAAGCCGTGTATTGCACGCGTTATGCCAAGACGGCATTGAATTGAGCATGAATTGACTACCCGAATACCACCGCCGGTACTGGTCCTACTGGATCGCGCAAGTGCCTTTCCCTGGCGGTCGCGTCGTTTCATCCGGAGCGGCGGCGAAAAGTGTGAGTTAGTGCGCAGTGGGTCTTTCGTACTAACTACGCATAGGATGCGGACACCCCCTACTTACCCGTACAGTCGAATTGCGGATGATCGAGCCGATACGAGCAAGAGTCAAACTGCGATGCACGCTGGCCAGGCCCGCCGTGGCCGGAGCCAGGGCCCAGGGCGCCACCGAGGAGGTGGCGAGGGACTCCGCTATCGTAACGGTCGATGGGGATGCCGTGGCGAAGTGGCTGCGGCCTCGATGCGAGGTGAGCCTCACGATCGAGCTGCCGGCTACTCACGGCCTCGCGCCGCGAGCGCTCGCCTGCGGAGCGGTTATTCGTAATGTGGATTGCTCCGGCACGCGGTCGCGTGTGGAGTTGCGGATCGTCTCGATGGAGTTCCGCAGGTGTTGCGAGTGAGTGCGAATCGGGAATCGAATCCCGTCATCGTTTGCCGTGGCCGCGAGGCCACGAAGAGATCAACCCAATTTCAACTTCTTAGGAGAGAAACGGAAATGAGTTTGTGGAAACAGTTCATAGCAGAAGAACAAGGCCAGGACATGGTGGAGTACGCCCTCGTGTTATCCCTGGTTGCGCTCATCGCGATCGCCGCCGTCACCACCTTTGGGGGTTACGTCAACACCGGCTGGGGAAACCTGGGCAACGACATCAAAGGCAAGATCAATTAGTTGCTTCCGGGGGCGGGGGCCGTCGATAACGGTTCCCGCTCCAGGTTCGGGAGGTCCCGTGGCGAAGACGGTCTTTTGGAGTGAGGAGCGGGGCCAGGACATGGTCGAATACGCGCTGCTGGCGGCGTTGATCGCGGTGGTGAGCATAGCTGCGCTTCAAGCCTTCAGCGGCGCGATTACCTCCATCTGGACCCTGATTACAACGAGGTTGAGCAGTTAGGAGAAAAATGGGATGCGACGGCGATTGATGACAGTTTTATTGTTCGCCATAGTCGGGGCTCTGGCCGCCAGCACGCTGGTCTACCGCGTGATGGTGGCGCGCGCGAGCGCGCCGCGGCCCACGGGTCCGCTGGTGGCGGTGGCCGCGCGGGATCTGGCCGTGGGGGCTCTGGTTCAGGATTCGGACGTTCGCCTAACGGAATGGAACGGCGCCGTGGACCCGCAGTGGGCAATGCGCCGCGAGGACGTGATAGGGCGCGGCTTGACGGCCAACATCAACCGGGGCGAGCCGTTTCCGGGGAACCGGCTGGCTCCGCGCGGCGCGGGCGCCGGGCTGGCCGCCATTATCCCGCCCGGGATGCGCGCCGTGGCCGTCAAGGTGGATGAGGTGGTGGGCGTTTCCGGCTTCGTTCTGCCGGGAATGCGCGTCGATATTCTTTCTTCCGGCACGCCGCCCGGACAGAACACCAACAACACGATTACGCGGACCATCCTGCAGAACATCGAGGTGCTTTCGGCCGGCCAGAACCTCGAGCGCGACGCCCAGGGCAGGCCCGCCTCCGTGCAGGTGGTCAATCTGCTCGTAACGCCGGAGGACGCCGAGAAGTTGAGCCTGGCGAGCGGCCAGATGAAGGTGCAGCTGGTGCTGCGCAATCCTCTGGATACGGGCACGGTTAAGATGGCGGGCGTTTCGAGCGCGCATCTGCTGCTCGATGGAAGTGGCGGCGACACTTCCGAGCCGCACCCGGCTGCTCCGGTTCGGCAGGCTCCGCGGCCTCATGCCAAACCCGCCGCCGCCGTGGCGCCCCCCGCTCCGGCCGCGCCGTTGGAACGAGTGGCGGTTCCCGTGACAGTGGAAGTGATTCAGAGCGGAAAGCGGGATGCCGTGGTGGTGGGCCACGTTCTTCAGGTAAAGAGCGCACAAGAGGTGACTAAATGAGAGACCTGCTGATTCTGGCATTCCTGCCCCTGGCGCTGCAATCGATGCGCGCTCAGACGCCCGGCGCTCCGCAACTGGATCTGACGGTGGGCAGGTCGCATGTGCTCGAAGTAGCCGGCGGCGTGGAGAGAGTATCGGTGGCTTCCGGCGAAATAGTGGAGGCGGTGGCCATCACGGCTAACCAGGTGCTCCTTAACGGCAAGGCGCCTGGCGATACGAGCGTGGTGGTCTGGCCTCGCGGCGGCGCTTACATGACTTACGAGGTGCATGTCAGCCCCTCTCCATTGAGGGTCGAGAGGGTTCGCGGAGCGCTGCGCCGCGAAGTCGGCGAAGGCGCCGACCTGGATGTGGAAAACGAAACCGTCTTTCTGCGCGGCTCGGTGAAGAACCTCTCCGACGCTGAGCGGGCCGCGGCCATCGCCGGGAGCCTGGGCAAGACGGTCAACCTGCTGCGCGTGGCCGTTCCGCCCACCGCACCGGAAATCCTGCTCAAGATACGTTTCGCGGACGTGGACCGGAACGCCAGCCTGGAGCTGGGCGCCAACTTCTTCAGCACAGGGGCCGGCAACACCATCGGTTCGACCACCACCGGGCAGTTCGCCTCGCCCCAGCCCATGAACATCACGAACAACACCAGCAATGGTTTTTCGATTAGCAACGCGCTCAACCTTTTTCTGTTCCGGCCGGATCTCAATCTGGGCGCCACGATCCAGGCGCTCCAGGCCAAGAACCTGATTCAGATGCTGGCCGAGCCGGATCTGCTGGCCATGGACGGCAAGGAGGCCAGTTTTCTGGCGGGCGGCGAGTTTCCTTATCCCGTGGTTCAAGGAGCGGGAGGCACCGGCCTGACCACCGTCACCATACAGTTCCGCGAATTCGGCGTCCGGATTAAGTTCGTTCCCACCATTACGCCGCGCGGCTCCATCAAGCTTCAGGTGGCCCCCGAAGTGAGTTCCCTCGATTATGCCAATGGCCTGAGTTATCAAGGTTTCACCGTCCCAGGTCTCGACGTGCGAAAAGTCAGCACCGAGATCGAGCTCGAGAACGGGCAGAGTTTCGCCATCGCCGGCCTGCTCGATAACCGCGTCACCGATAATCTCAGCAAGGTGCCGGGGCTGGGGAACATCCCCTTCTTCGGCCGCTTATTTCAATCGCGCTCCTTGAGCCGCACCAAGTCCGAGTTGCTGGTGGTGGTAACTCCCGAGTTAGTACATCCGCTGCCGGCCGGAACCACCCCGCCGCAGGTCGACATGCCCAAGCCGTTCCTCAAGGACGGCGGAACGAAGACGCCCGAAGCGAGCACGCCGGATCTCACTCCTCCCCCGGCGCAGACCTCCGTGCCCGTCGAGCAGTTGATCGAACAGAAAGCGATGCCGGCCGCCATGTCGGCACCCGAACCGCCGCTTGGGTTGAGAGGACAGCGATGACGCAGCTCGAGTCCGTCAGACCAAACCAAATCTCCGTTGCCGTGGCCATCTCCGAACCGGGCCTGCGCCAGCAGGCCCACCAGGCCCTGCGCGCGGTTCCGCTGAGTCTGCTGGGCGACGTGGCCGGCTCGGGCATCGCCGAGCTGTCCTCCGAAATAGGCCGCTTGCAGCCGGATATCCTGTTGCTCGGCCTGCCGGGCCTGCCTGTGGATTCCGCCGAGGTGGTCCGGCAGATTCGCGCGAGCGCCGGTGCCCCTCGCGTGATCGCCATCCATAATGCAGCCGATCCGGAAACTATTTTGC
>Ga0181529_10005852_pt1 | contig 12718 bp, 12 predicted proteins | sample PEATcosm2014_Bin_36_FD_119763 | JGI IMG/M metagenome (GOLD analysis project Ga0181529, IMG submission 119763) | Peatland microbial communities from MTU Mesocosm Facility, Houghton, MI, USA - PEATcosm2014_Bin10_30_metaG | ecosystem: Environmental > Terrestrial > Soil > Wetlands > Peat | place... | reverse complement strand
GGCGAAGACCGGGATCTTGAGCCGGTTGGCCTCCTTGATCGCCAGCGCCTCCTTGTTGGTGTCGATGACGAAGACGAGGTCGGGGACGCCGCCCATGTCCTTGATGCCGCCGAGCGCCTTCTCGAGCTTGTCGCGCTCGCGCGACATCATCAGGCGCTCTTTCTTGGTCAGGCCCTTGGCGCCTTCGCCAAGCTGCTCGTCGAGCTTGCGCAGCCGAGCGATCGAGCCGGAGATGGTCTTCCAGTTGGTCAGTGTGCCGCCGAGCCAGCGCGAGTTGACGAAATACTGCGCCGAGCGTTTGGCGGCTTCGGCGATCTCTTCGGCGGCCTGGCGCTTGGTGCCGACGAACAGCACCCGCCCGCCCTTGGCGACCGTGTCCGACACCGCCTTCAGCGCCTGGTGCAGCAGCGGCACCGACTGGGCGAGGTCGATGATGTGAATCGAGTTGCGCACGCCGAAGATGTACGGCGCCATCTTCGGGTTCCAGCGATGTGACTGATGGCCGAAATGGGCGCCGGACTCGAGGAGCTGGCGCATAGTGAAATCAGGCAGCGACACTGCGGAATCCTTTCCGGTTGAGCCTCGGCGGATCGTGTCGGCCGGGCGAACCCGGCCACCGGAGCGAACCCTTGAAGCAGGGCGCGCGAAAATCCGCCTGTGGAATGGCCGCGGCTATAAGGGAGGCGGCCGCCAAAGGCAAGGGCCGACGACAGTTCGGTTCGGCGAGAGGGCGATTTCAAAGCGTTAGGCGCCAAAACGCGCGCGGGCGAGACTTGGTCGCGGGCGTCGGCCGTCTCGGCACAATTACCCATATTAAAAATGTTCATTTGTCGAGACGGGCGACAACTCCGCGGTTCGGCGGGCCGCGCCGTCGCCCAACTACGCCGCAATCGCCAGCTTCCGCGACACCAGCTCGCGCAGCGAGGCGAGGTCCTTGGCGAAAGCGCGGATGCCTTCGGCGAGCTTCTCGGTCGCCATTGCGTCTTGGTTCATGAGCCAGCGGAAGCTCTTTTCGTCGAGGGCGATCTTGGCCGGCGCCGGGCCGGGGGCCTGCGGCGAAAGGCGGCGCGCGAGCATGCCGCTGTCCTCGGCGAGCTTGTGCAGCAAGTCGGGCGAGATGGTCAGCCGATCGCAGCCGGCGAGCGCTTCGATCTCGCCGGCGTTGCGGAACGACGCGCCCATGACCACCGTCTTGATTCCATAGGTCTTGTAGTAGGCGTAGATTGACCGCACCGACGTAACGCCGGGGTCGGTGTCGCCGGTGTAGGGTCCGCCGCCCGCCTTGACGTGCCAATCGAAGATGCGGCCGACGAACGGCGAGATGAGGAACGCGCCGGCGTCGGCGTTGGCGACCGCTTGGGCGAGCGAGAACAGCAGCGTCATGTTGCAGTCGACGCCGTCGCGCTGCAGCGTCGCGGCGGCCTGTGCGCCCTCCCAGGTCGAAGCGATCTTGATCAGGATGCGCTCACGGCCGATGCCGCGCTCGGCGTAGGCGGCGATGATTTCGCGCGCCTTGGCGATCGTAGCTGCGACGTCGAACGACAGCGTCGCGTCGACCTCGGTCGAGACCCGGCCGGGAACGATGCGCGTCAGCTCCGCGCCGAAGTCGATGATCAGCCGCTCGGTCACCGCCGCGAGCGACGCCCCAGTCTTGCGGCCCCAGCCGACCGCCTCGTCGAACAAATAGCCGTAGGCGGGAAGCTGCGCAGCCTTGTAGATCAGCGTCGGATTGGTCGTCGAATCCGTTGGCTGGTAGGCGCGGATCGATTCCATGTCGCCGGTGTCGGCGACAATCGTCGTCATGGTCCGCAATTGGTCGAGCTTGCTCGTCATGGCTGGACTCCGAAAGTCGTGGGTTGAATATGGAACGCGGCGGGGCGCGGCGGCAAGGGCCGCATATGCGACGGACCGCTCAATTCGCCGCCGCCGACGGCGCGGGAGCGGGAGTCGGCGCCGCCGCCGGAGCGGGGAGGGCGGCGGTCTGCGGCGTCGCAGCCGGGATCGGCGTCGCGGCCAGGGTCGGGACCGGCGTCGCTGTGGGCGTTGGAACGGCGGCGGGGGTCGCCGAGGGATCGACGTAGCCGCTCGCGTCGATGCTCGACATCGTGTTGGCTTCCTGCGGGCGCGGCGTCGCCATCTGCGCGCCGATCGCGTGCAGAACGTCAGGCGCGTCGGCGTAGGCGCCGTGGTCGATGAAGCCGTCGGAGAAATTGGTGAGGTCGTAGACCTTGGCCCCGAGCGCCTCGAGCCGCTCGCGGTCCTCGGGCTTCGACGGGTTGATCGCGCCGACCCGCTGGCGTGATTGGGCGATGGCGCTGGAGAGCGACAATGCGCGATCGTTGGCGGTGGCGAAGACGGTGACGCTCGCCGGTCTCAACCGCGCCATCTGCCCGTCGAAGACGTCCATGTCGATGTCGGGCGAAGCGAGCATCACCTCGCCGAGATGGCCGGAAAGGTCGCGATCGCCGGCGATCGCCTCCTGACGCGAGGCCTCCATCGCCAGCCAGCCGCCCATCGAATGGGCGAGCACGTGCACTTTGCCGACGCCCGGCGTCGCGCCGATCTCCTGCAGCAGCGCCTGCAGCGCGTCGCGCGAGGCGGTGGCGTTGTCCTTGTCGGAGACGTAGCCGAACAATTCGTGCTTGGTCGGCCATGTGAACAGCACCGCGACGCCGCCGAACCGGCTGTCGGCGACGATCTGCGCGGTGCGATCGCGCGCCTCCTCGAACGGCGTGTTGAAACCGTGGACGAAAACGAGCACGTCGCGATTGACCCCGATGCGGCCGGAAACGTGCGAAGCGAGCTCGGCTTTGAATTCATCCGAATCGAGCGTCCGCTCGTCGGCGAGGACGATGTGCTCGCGCGCGTTGGCGGCGCCGAACATCGGCTCCTCAATCGATCCGGCGCGGTGGCCGGGCGGGATGGTGAGGATGTCGAGCGCGTAGTGGACGCCGTCGGACGACAGCACTTGCGACGCCGCGCCGTGTTCGGCCTTGCGGGTCGAGGCGACGAAGACCTGAACCGGCCTGGCGGTCGTCGCCGCGACGGCCGGTCCGCCGAACGCGCCGGAAAGGTCGGTCTCGCAACCCGACAGCGTCAGCCCGGCGAGGCCGACGAGGCCGAGAAAGACAAGACCCATCGGCGCGCCGCGCACCCAAGCCATCGCTGTCAAGACTTTCCTGCTTGGTCGCCGCGGCCCCGCAGGCGCGACGCGACTTAGCACGGTTCCTTCCGCCACGCATGTGGCGAGAGTGAGACAGAGCGGCCGGCGTGTCGCGCCGCCCGCGTCAATGTTGTCGCTCGAACGCGAAGGCCGCGAGCGCGACAACCGGAAAGGCGAGGCCGATCGCGCTCGCCAGCCGCCAGCCGCCGTCGGCGTAGGCCCAGGCGCCGAGCGCCGAACCGAGCGCGCCGAACAGGAAGAAGGCCGCGATGTAAAGGCCGTTGAGCCGGCCGCGCGATTCGCCGCCCAGCGCGAAGATGGCGCGGAACCCGACGACCAGATGGGCTTGCGCGCCGAAATCGAGCAGCACCGCCGCCGCGACCAGCAGCGCGAGCGCCGTCGGCGAGCCGGCAGGGGCGAGATTGGCGACGAGAAAGGCGACGACTGCGACAACCATCGCCAACGCCGTCACCGCCTTGCTATGGCCGCTGTCGGTGAGGCGGCCGGACAGCGGCGCGGCCACTGCGCCGGAAACACCCGCGAGCGCGAACAGCGCGATGCCGCGTTGGCCCAACCCGAACGCGTCGGCGAGGAACAGCGGGACGGTCGTCCAGAACAGAGAAAACGCGGCGAACAGGCAAGCTTGGTAGAACGCGCGCCGCTGCAGCGTCGGCGTCCGCGCGGCGAGCCCGATCAGCGACGCCATCAGCGCGCCATAGCCGACACGGGACTCTGGCTGCCGCTGCGGCAGACCGATCGCCAGCGCCGCCGCGGTCAGCGCCATCAGACCGGCTGCGGCGAATAAGACGGTTCGCCACGAGGTTTCCGCGGCGAGGAAGCTGGCGGCCGGCCTCGCCGCCATGATGCCGAGCATGATCCCCATCGCAATGTCGCCGATGACGCGGCCGCGCCGGGCGGCGGGAGCGAAATACGCGGCAAGCGGCGACAGCACCTGGACCGCGACCGAGCCGAAGCCGATCAGCAGCGCGCAGGCGAGGAAGGCCGCCGAACCGTGCGACAACCCTGCGCCGACAAGGCCGAGCGCGGCCAGCGCGATCGCGGCGAGCGTCAGGCGGCGGTTCTCGACCAGGTCGGCGAGCGGAACGATCAGCAGCAGCCCGGCGCCGTAGCCGAGCTGGGTCAGCGTGACGATCAGTCCGGCGCTGCGGGGCGGCAGGCCAAGCTCGGCGGCGATCGGCGCGATCAACGGCTGCGCGTAGTAGATGTTGGCGACGATGAACCCGCAGGCGGCGGCGAACAGGGCCGTCAGGCGCGGCGAAAGCGTCGGCTCGTCGGGCGGAGTCATGGCGGGCTCCTTCGCGGCGCCGCGGCGGCGCTGCGCAAAACGCGGCTGGATAGGGAAGGATCGCGTCGGAATCAAGCGGCGCGGCGCGCGTCAGGCCGGCTGGCCGATCCGCACGGCGGCGCGACAGGTTTCGATATGCTGCAGGAACTGGCGCGCGCTCTCGCGCCAGGTGAAGCGCAGCGAATGCTCGCGCGCCTTCTCGCGCGGGATCTCGAGGGCGGCGAGACAGGCCGCGCCGAGATCGTCGCTGAGCGCGCCGGCGCCGCTTTCGCCGATCACGTCGAGCGGCCCGGCGACCGGATAGGCGGCGACCGGGACGCCGCTCGCCAACGCTTCGACCAGCACGATGCCGAATGTGTCGGTCTTCGAGGGAAAGACGAACACGTCGGCGCTGGCGTAGACCTGCGCCAACGCTTCGCCGTGCAGTGCGCCGAGGAAACGCGCGTGCGGGAAGCGCCGCTCGAGGCCGACGCGCGCCGGCCCTTCGCCGACGACGACCACCGATCCCGGCAGCTTGAGCTGCAGCAGCGCCTCGAGATTCTTCTCCACTGCGACGCGACCGACGCTGAGGAAGATCGGCCGCGGCAGGTCGAGCGCATCGCGGGCGCGCGGCCGGTAGAGGCCATGGTCGACCCCGCGCGTCCACACCTTGACCTTCTCGAAGCCGCGACGCGTCAGCTCGTTGCGGATCGACAGGGTGGGCGCGAGCGTCGCCGCGGCGGGCGCATGGAAGCGTCGCAGCGCCTCGTAGGAGACCGCCTCGGGCAGGCGGGTGCGCGCGGCGATATATTCGGGAAATCGCGTGTGATAGCTGGTGGTGAACAGACGCCCGCGTTTGCGGCAATGGCGGCGCGTCGCCCAACCGATCGGCCCCTCGGTGGCGATGTGGATGTGGTCGGCGCCCGCGGCGTCGATGCGCCGCGAGACCTCCCACGGCGAAGCGAGCGCGAGGCGGATGTCGGGGTAGGTCGGCAGCGGCAGGGAGGCGAAGCCCTGGGGCGTCAGGAAGACGAACTCGGCGTCGAGCTCGCGCGCCGCCGCCGACATGCGCTCGAGCGTATGGACGACGCCGTTGACTTGCGGCCGCCAGGCGTCGGTGGCGACGAGGATCCGGATCAAGCCGCCTCCGCTTCCGCCTCCACCTCGGCGTCCGCCGCGACCGCGGCGACCGACGCGATCTCCTCGACCGGCGCGGCGACGCGGGCGTCCTGCTCGCGCTCGCGGCGCGCGGCGGCGAACGTCTTCGACCACCGCATCACTTCGAGCCTTCCGTCGTCGTGCTCGACGACCAGCGAGCAGGATTCGACGAAGTCGCCGGTATTGACGTAGGTGACGCCGTCGATTTCGTGGATCGCCGGATGATGGATGTGGCCGCAGACGACGCCGTCGACGCCGCGACGTTTGGCTTCGCGCGCGAGCTCGGATTCGAACGAACCGATGAAATTGACCGCGTTCTTCACTTTGAGCTTGGCCCAGGCGGAGAACGACCAGTAGTTGAAGCCGAACAGGCGGCGAACGTCGTTGAAGCGGGTGTTGAGGAACAGCGCCGTGTCGTAGGCCCAGTCGCCGAGATGGGCGAGCCACTTCGAATGGCGCACGACGACGTCGAATTCGTCGCCGTGCGTGACGAGATAGCGCTTGCCGTCGGCGGCGACATGGATCGCGTTGCGGACGATCTCGATGCCGCCGAACGAGAGGCCGACGAACTGGCGGGCGAATTCGTCGTGGTTGCCCGGCACGAAGATCATCCGCGCGCCGCGGCGCACCTTGCGCAGCAGCTTCTGGACCACGTCGTTGTGCGCCTGCGGCCAGTACCAGCCGCTGCGCATCCGCCAGCCGTCGAGGATGTCGCCGACCAGGAAGTAGGTGTCGGCCTCGTTATGGCGCAGGAAGTCGAGCGCCAGCTCGGCCTGACAGCCGCGTGTGCCGAGATGAAGGTCGGAGAGAAAGATCGTCCGGTACCGCCGGGTCGTGTCTTCGGATTTTGCCACGCCAGCCTCGTGGGTCGCGAGCGGAACAGGTTTACGTTCTCCTTGCGCAGATTCTCATGTCGAGGGCGTGACAAGGCGATGGCGGCGGCGCGTCGGTTGTTGGCGCCGGCGCGGCGCAGCGATAATCCAGCCTCGTGCGAGCGAAGGAACGAGTGCCCATGAGCGAGGAACCGCTGCTGGTCTGGCGCATCGTCGTCGAGGGCCACGTCCAGGGCGTCGGCTACCGCCATTTCGCGCGCCGGATCGCGCTGCGTTTCGGCGTCGCCGGCTGGGTGCGCAACCGTCGCTACGGGGCGGTCGAGATGCTGGTCGCCGGGGCCGCCGACAGGATCGAAGCTGCGCTCGCCGAGCTCAGGCGCGGGCCGCTGGGCGCGCATGTGCTCGACTTCCGGATCGTATCGATCAACGAGATGGAACGCCCGATCGGCTTCGAGATCCGCGGCACGCTCTAGAATGTGGCGCGCGGCTCGGCCTCACGCCGAATCGAGCAGCCGCTTCGCCCGCTTCAGGTGCGGCAGGTCGAGCATCTCCCCGTCGAGCGCGACGACCCCGGCGCCCGGCGCGGCCTCGAACGCCGCGACGATCGCCCGCGCCCGGGCGATCGCCTCGGGCGAAACGGAAAAGACTTCGTTGATGATCGGAACCTGCGCCGGGTGGATCGCCATCTTGGCGAGGAAGCCGTCGCGGCGGGCGGCGAGCGCTTCGACGCGCAACCCGTCGAGATCGCGGAAGTTGGTCATGACGGCGTCGATCGGACGCGCCTCCGCGGCGACTGCGCCGACGAGCGCCAGCGTCCGCGCCAGCGCGTAAGGCGCGGCATAGGCCCCGTCGGGCAGGCGGTTGGTCTCGGCGCCGAGGTCGGCCGACAGATCCTCGCCGCCCCAGGCGAGGCCCTCGAGCCGTCTGCTCGCGCCGCGATAGCTGGCGAAGCCGAACAGCGCGCGCGCCGACTCGGTGGCGATGACGATGACGCCGGTGGAGCCGTCAGCGAGGCCGTGCTCCGCCTCGCGCACCGCCAGATTCGCGCCGAGCCGCTGCACGTCGGCGCCGCCGAGGCATTTGGGCAGCACCACGCCGTCGGGCGCGGCGGGGATCACGGCGTCGAGATCGGCGGCGGTCAGCCCGCTGGCGAACGGGTTGACCCGCACATAGAGCCTTGGGCGGGCCGCGAGCCGGCGAGCCTCGGCGACGAAAGCGGCGGCTGAAGCGCGCGCCGCCGGTTTGCGGGCCTCCGCGACCGAATCCTCGAGGTCGACGATCAGCGCGTCGGCGCCGCTCGCCAGCGCCTTGGCGAGCTTCTTGTCGTCGTCGCCGGGGACGAAGAGCAGCGAGCGCATGGTCAGACCGCCGTCGTCGCCTGCGGCCGCCGCTGCATGAAGGCGGTGCGGCGGCATTCGGCGACCAGAGTCCCGTCCTGTTTGAAGGCGCGGTGCAGGAATTCGATCAGGCCGGCGTCAGGGCGCGACTTCGATTCGCGCTTGGCCGTCACTTCCGTCGTCGCGCTGACCGTGTCGCCCTCGAACAGAGGCGCGGGAAACTTGACCTCGGACATGCCGAGATTGGCGATGGTCGTGCCGAGCGTCGTGTCGTTGACCGAAATGCCGATCAACAGGCCGAGGGTGAACAGCGAATTCATCAGCGGCTGACCCCACTCGGTCTCTGTGGCGCAGAAATGGGCGTCGATGTGCAGCGGCTGCGGATTGAGCGTCAGACTAGAGAACAACAGGTTGTCCATCTGGCTGACGGTTCGGGTCAGGCGGTGGCGGAAGACCCGTCCGACCTCGAAATCCTCGAAATAGAGCCCGCCGCGCGGATGAGTTGCGTGCATATCGGCCATTTCCTAACTCCTCGGCCGGCGTCTTAAGCGCGCGTTTACCTTAAATCGGCGATGAATAGGCGATGCAAACGCTCGCCGAAGCCGCCGAGCCGCCCTTCAGGGCCGTCGAAACGGTCGCCGAACGGCCGCTGGCGCTCTATGCCGGCGAGCCCGGGATCGTGCGCCGATTCCTCGCCTGGAGGCAACGGGCCGATGCCGAGGAGCGCGCCGAAGCGGCGAGCGCCCTGGCGCGGGCCTATCTCTACTCCGATCTCCCGGCCGACGAGCGCGCCGAGGCCGAGCTTGGCCTCGCCACGGTGCTCGACGACCCCTCGGCTTTGGTGCGCCGCGCGCTCGCCGAGGCGCTCGCCGGCGCGTTCGAGGCGCCGCGCGCGATCGTGCTGGCGCTCGCCGCCGACCAATCCGACGTCGCGGCGGTGGTGCTCGGCCGCTCGCCGCTGCTGACCGAGGCCGAGCTCGTCGATTTCGCCGCGTCCGGCGACGCCGCCGCGCAGTGCGCCATCGCCCGGCGGCCGCGCCTGGCGGCGGGGATCGCGGCGGCGCTGGCGGAGGTCGGCCGCCGCGAGGCGGCGATCGCGCTCGCCGACAATCTCGACGCCGACGTCAGGCCGAGCGCGCTGTGGCGAATGTTCGAGCGCTTCGGCGACGATTCTGAGGTCCGCGACGCCTTGGCGTCGCGCTCCAATCTGCCGCCGGCGCTGCGCAATGAGCTCGCCGCCGCGACCGCGCGCGCATTGGCCGAATTCGCGGCGCGCTGCGACTGGCTCTCCGTCGAGCGCGCCCAACGCATCGCTCGCGACGCACGCGAGCAGGCGACGGCGACCATCGCCAGCAAGGCTGGAACCGGCGAGCTCGTCGAGCTTGCGCGCCGCATGCGCTCGGCCGGCACGCTGACCGTCGCGGTGCTGATGCGGGCGGCGCTCGGCGGCGACCGCGATTTCTTCGCTCTCGCCCTGAGCGAGCTGTCCGGGATCGCGCCGCGCCGCGCTGCGGCGCTCGCCCGCGCGCCGAAGAGCCAGGGATTCGCGGCGCTCTACGCCAGGGCGCAGCTGCCAGCGCCGTTCCTGCCGGCGTTCCGCGCCGCCTTGCTCGCGCTCGACGTCGCCGATCCGCCGCGCGGCGACCGCATCTCGCGCGCTCTGTGCGAGAACGTGATCGCCGCATGCGAGGCGCGCGCCGACGTCGGGCAGGGGCCGATATTGGCGTTGCTGTGGCGCTTCGCCTCGGAGGCGGCGCGCGAGCGCGCGCGTGAATACGCCGACGACGCTTGGCGCGCCCCGCCGCCGCGGATCGAGCGGCCGAACTACGCGCCGCTGCTGATCGAGGCGGTCGCCGCGGCGCTCGAAGAATTCGACGCCCCGCCGGTCCAAGCCCCGCTGGTCGATGCGCCGGCGCGGCTGGAATCTCCGCTCGCGCCGCCGGTCGAGCTGTCGTTTTCCGAGGGCGAAGACGAGGCGACCGACGCGCCGCCGGTGCAGTTGCCGCCCGACATGCTCGCCGCGCTCGCCGAGGCGGCTTAGCGGTCGATCAGGCGACCTCGACGCCGGATTGAGCCGCGCGCGCCTGCGCGATGGCCTTGGCGAGCACATCGGCGTCCTGCGCGCCGGGCACCCCGAAGCGCGAGGCGAAGATGAAGAACGGCACGCCAGTGACGCCGATCGCTTGCGCCTGGGCGATCTCCGCTTGGACCGAATCGACGTCGTCGCCGTCGGCGTAGCGCCTTTCGATGAGCTCGGCGTCCATGCCGCACTCGCGCGCGACCTCGATCAGCAGCTTGCGTTCGCCGATGTCGCGGCCGTCCTCGAAATAGATGCGGAACAGCCGATCGACCACCGCATCCTGCTTGTCGCCGACACTCGCCCAGCGGATCAGCCGGTGAGCGTCGAGCGTGTTGGGCGCGCGCTCGATGCGGTCGAATGCGTAGGCGATGCCGACCTGTTCGCCCATGTCGGTCAGGCGGTCGTGGATCGCGGCGAGCCGCGCGTCGTCGTTGAACTTCGCCATCATATAGGCGCGACGATCCATGCCGCCGGCGGGGATCGACGGATCGAGCTGGAACGGGCGCCAGCGCACGGCGATCGGCGCGCCGTCGCTCGCTGCGCGGATCGCCGCGTCGAGCCGTCGCTTGCCGAGAAAGCACCACGGGCAGACCACGTCGCTGACGACGTCGATCGTCAGGGGCTCGGCGGCGGCGTTCATGACTTCACTCCGAAAGCGCGCTTGAGCGCCGTGGGCAATATGTAGGGGCGGCCGCCAGCGGCGCAACAGCGTTCAACCCGCGCGGCCACAAGTCGTCGCGTCGATTACGGCTTCGTGCGCCACCACGTCTCGGTCGCGACGCCGAACAAGGGCGTCTTGTCGGGGTGGCCAAGCGCCGAGGAATATGCGACCCACTGATCGGGCGCGTAGAACAGCGGCGCGATATAGAATCCCGACAGCAGCAACCGGTCGAGCGCGCGGACCGCGGCGACGAAATCGTCGCCATCGCGCGCGGCGACGACGGCGGCGATCATCGCGTCGATCGCCGGCGAAGCGGCGCCGCAGATGTTGTAAGAGCCCTCCATCGTCGCCGCCGCCGAGCTCCAGCGGTTGCGCTGCTCGTTGCCGGGCGAGGGCGAGGCGATCCACGAGCCGATCATCATGTCGAAGTCGAAGCGCGCGCGGCGGCGCTGAAACTGCACTTCGTCGACCAGGCGCACCGTCGCGGTCACGCCGATGCGCGCCAAGTTCGCCGAATAGGCGAGGGCGAGCCGCTCTTCCTGACGATTCTTGACCAGGATCTCGAAGCTGAGCGGGCGGCCGCGCGCGTCGACCAATGTATCGCCGCGAAGCGCATAGCCGGCCCTGGCGAGCAGATCGAGCGCCTTGCGCGCGAGCGCGCGATCACGCCCCGAGCCGTCGGAGACTGGCGGCCCCCAGCGTCCCTCGAGAATGTCGTCGCGCACCGCGCCGGGAAACGGCGCGAGCAGCGCGCGCTCCTTGGGCGAAGCCGACCGGCCGGCCGCGGACAGCTCGCTGTCGTCGAAGAAACTCTTCGAGCGCTTGTAGACGCCGGCGTAGAGATTGGCGTTGATCCACTCGAAGTCGAACATCGTCGCGAGGCCTTCGCGGGCGCGGGGGTCGGCGAAGATCGGCCGGCGCGCGTTGAAGGCGAAGCCGGAAATTCCTTTCGGCAGGCCGTAGGGCATGGTCTCCCGCAGTACGCGTCCGTCGCGCGCGGCGGGAAAGCGGTAGCCGTCGCGCCAGCGAGTCGGATCGTCTTCGAGGCGGAAATCGACCAGTCCGGCCTTGAAGGCTTCGAACATCGCCGAAGCGTCGCGGAAATAGTCGATGCGGATCTCGTCGAAATTGTAGAGGCCGCGGTTGATCGGCAGGTCGCGCCCCCAATAGTCGGGATCGCGTTTCAAGGTCAGCCTCTGGCCGGGAACGACTTCGGCGACCTTGTAAGGGCCGGCGCCGACCGGGATCTGCAGCGTCTGGTCCTCGAAGTGCGCGGCGTCGGTATGAGCGGGCGAAAACACCGGCATCATCGCGAGGATCAGCGGCAGCTCGCGGTCGTCGGCGCCGGCGAGATCGAAACGAACGGTCAGGTCGTCTGGCGCGTCGGCGTTTCTGACCAGGGCGTAGGCGGCGCGCTGCGACGGCAGGCCCTTGGTCTTCAGCAGGTTGAAGGTGAAGAGGACGTCGGCGGCGACGATCTTTACGCCGTCGGAGAAATGCGCCGCCGGATTGAGATGGAAGACGACCCGATCGCGCGCGTCGTCGGTCTCGATCGACTGGGCGATGAGGCCGTAAAGGGTGAAGGGCTCGTCGGCCGAACGCGCCATCAGCGACTGGTAGACGTTGCCGACCAGGCCTTGCGCCGTCGATAGGGCCTTGACGTTATAGGGGTTGAGGCTGTCGAAGGCGCCGAGATAGGCGAGCGCGAGCCGGCCGCCCTTGGGGGCCTCGGGATTGGCGTAGGGCAAATGGTCGAAATCCGCCGCCAGCGCTGGCGCGCCATGCATGGCGATGGCGCCGGCCGTCTGCTCCTGGCCGTGCGCCGAGCCGGCAAGCGCGATCAGGGCGACAAGAATCGCGAGGAATCGCATTGCTCCATCTTAGGGAGCCGCCGGCGGCCCGTCACGGCGCGGCGCGCCTGCCACAGGTCGTCGTCTTCTGCTGCGGCAAGCGAAATTTCGGTTGGATTGTCGCTGCGAATGTGGAAAGAGGGCGCCGAAGGCGCGAACGCGGGCGCGCGCCCCTATATGGCCGCAATGACGCGACATGGGACGCAGCGCCGCGCCGAACGCGGCCCAGTGCTGCTGATCACCGATCGAAAGGACGATTCATGACCTTCCCGTTCGAACGCCGCGGCGCCTTGATGCTGGCCGCTGCGGCGGTCCTGGCGGCGAGCGGCGCCCTGGCGCAAACGAAGCCGG
>Ga0181529_10005851_pt1 | contig 12726 bp, 10 predicted proteins | sample PEATcosm2014_Bin_36_FD_119763 | JGI IMG/M metagenome (GOLD analysis project Ga0181529, IMG submission 119763) | Peatland microbial communities from MTU Mesocosm Facility, Houghton, MI, USA - PEATcosm2014_Bin10_30_metaG | ecosystem: Environmental > Terrestrial > Soil > Wetlands > Peat | place... | reverse complement strand
CGCTGTGTGATTTCTGCGTGGACGTCGTGCCATCGTTGCTCCTCTTTTCTGCCATCTTAATGGCTGGCTGAGGAACAATCCTTCCACTCATCCCGCTGTCCGAATTCCCGAAACCGGCTTAATGAGCATACAGAAGACTGCCAATGCCAAAACAAATCTAAGGCTTCGCATTATCACGATTTCTCCTTTCACTGCTTGCTATCAGGAGGTGAATCATTTCACTGCTTAGTGATCCACCCCACCGAAGCACATCACCGCGCGGCGGTTCATTAATCGCCAGGAGACCACTGTCATCTCCAATACATGCTTCAATTAATTTGCCTCTGAAATTTCACGCAAGGCTACCGGAGCCGCGTCGGCCCTGTCAAGAACAAAGTAAGACCATTAAATGCTTTGATTTAACAGTGTTGGCAACGCTGGAATGATGGCGCCGGAAGCCTCAGAGAAAGGCCGTATACGGCGCGCTGCAGCACTCGGAATCGGCAGAGACGGGCAGTTTTCCTCAGTCTCCATTGAAAATGTTGCCCGGTCAGCGGTTAAAATGAGATCAGAGGTTTCTCCATGCCCACCGCTATGGTTACCTTCAATGGCCGCGTTACCCTTCCACCCCATCTGCGCAGAGAGCTGGGTCTCAAGACCGGCGACAGCGTCGATTTCATCGAAATCGAGAAGGGAAGATTTGCTATCCAGCCAAACACCGGTTCAGTTGCTGGCTCTGGTTCGACTGCGAATCACAGGCGCTGGATTTCCAGATCCGAGTCTTCTCCTGCATCCGCCGATCTCGATTCCGTTGAGAGCGACAATTCGTCCCTATAGCTGATATTTGTGTGATTGCAGGCTGCGGAATTCCATTCGTCGCTCCCGCAAGAACTGTTGCACGGGCAGCGCGCAGAAAAAAACGCGCATCCCGTGATGTGGAATGCGCGTTCTGATCTCAAGCTGAAAACTGCTTAGCGGCCAAAGTGCTTGGCATTCTTTTCCGTGAAGCTGGCCCACTTCTCCGGCAGATCGTCCTGAGCGAAGATCGCGGATACCGGGCAGGCAGGAACGCAGGCGCCACAGTCGATGCACTCAACCGGGTCGATGAACAACTGGTCGGAGTTGCCAAAAGCGTCTTCGTCTTTTTTGGGGTGAATGCAATCGACGGGACAGGCGTCCACACAGGCGGTGTCCTTGGTGCCGATACAGGGTTCTGCAATGACGTATGCCATTCTGATTTCTCCCGGGGATTTGAAGCTTCGAGGCTGATCTTAGCACAGGAGGCCCGAGCTCGATCCCACGCCTCCCCGCAGCATTCAACTTACTCAATTTTTGATGCTGATCACCGTTATGCAGATTCCGAAAATGAAGCCGCGGCTGGATTAACCTGCTCTCGGCGATGATTTTGATTGGCCTGAGGGGTGCGTCAACTTCACACTCCGCTCCGGGCCGCGCGGCGCTCGGCAAACTCTTTGGGCGTGGGGATGGGAGAGAGATTGCGACCAGCAAACATCTCCGCAAACAAACCCATCAATTCGCCGTGAATCAGCCCATTTGAGGCCAGCACTTCGCGGCTGTCGAGCTTGAAATGCCAGCCGGAAAAATCCGTAACCTGGCCGCCGGCCTCCTCGACCAATAAAATCCCCGCCGCCGTGTCCCAGGGATTCAGATTGAACTCCCAGAAGCCGTCCAAACGGCCCGCTGCGAGATAGGCCAGATCGAGGGCAGCCGAACCGGCGCGGCGCACGCCGTGCGAGCGCAGGGTGAACTCATGATAAAAGTGAATGTTCGGGTTCAGATGCCTCTTGTGGCTGGGAAAACCTGTGGCTGTAAGCGCCTCAGCCAACTCCGGCGTCTGCGTAACCCGCAATGGCTTGCCGTTGAGTCTTGCCCCGCGTCCCCGCTCGGCGCAGAAGAGTTCGTCGCGCAGCGGGTCGTAGACGACTCCGGCCACAAGCCTGCCGTCCTGCTCCGGCGCAACTCCCGCGGTCCGATCTTCCAATCCCAGCGAAACACAAAACTGCGGATAGCCATGAGCGAAATTTGTGGTTCCGTCCAGCGGATCGACATACCAGCGGAACTCGCCGTCGAGGCGGTCGCGCGTTCCCTCTTCGCCGTAGATGCCGTGATCGGGAAATGCCTCCGCCAACCGCTCGCGGATCAGCTTCTCCGCCGTCCGGTCGGCTACTGTCACCAGATCGACATCCCCTTTGTACTCAGTCTCCACACCTTTGGAAAAGAACTCGCGCAGTACGGCGCCGGCCTCGCGTGCAATCGTCGAAGCCGCGGGAACCCAGACCCAATCCTGTAAAGCTCCGCTCATGAGTTAGCCTCGACCGCAAAGGAATCCTCTGCCTCGGCGCTGATCGCGCCCATGCGGCGGGGAGCGCGCTTGCTCACCTCCGAGATGGAGCGTATCTGGTGCTTGTAGATGAAGAGATTCGGCTTGTCGTCGCGGGTGAGCCGCAGCATTCCATCGTCGAAGTACTCGATCCATCCGCGCACCGTCTCGCCATCGCGCAGCTTGACCTGAACATTCACCTGGCGCTCACTGAGAGAGCGCAGGTAAAGCGCCTCCTGTCCGGTTTCGCCAGGAGGAGGCGTCTTGGAGCGGCGTCGCGAAGACAAGCCTGGAGTCATGGTCTCATTGTAGATGCAATTGGCCTGCAAACGAAGCGCACGCTGACAAGGACCGCCGATACCGAGCCAGTTCTATTCGCTCGGAGACGGAGAATCAGCGTAATAGCCGGTGCGATGGCGAATGTTGAAGGCTTGCGCCGCAGCCCTGGGGATGGTCACCTGCACGCGGTGAAAGATCTTTCCAGGCTCTTGATGATGAGGATAATAGCCGAGCAGATATTGGGTGCGCAGATCGTCGCTGACTCGCGCAAAGGCCTTGTCCAGTCCTCCGTCGCTAACGTAAAAGCTCTTGCCGCCGGTCTCTTCAGCCAGGGAGATGAGCGCGTGCTCGCCGCCCAGATCGCGGCCCGCGCTGGCCTCGATGGGCACGTCAATGATCGTGTAGATCATCACTTCGTTGCGCAGCGCCTGCTCTACGGCCTGGGCGTAGGTGCTGCTTTTGGCGGTGTCGTCGCCATCAGAGACAATGACCAGCACCCGCCTGCCCTCTTTTTTGCCCAACCCTGCCGATCCCTGGCAAATGGCGTCATAAAGCGCCGTGGCCCAGTCACCGCGCAACTGACCGAGGCCGCGGTCGATCTGGCTGAATTTATTGGTGAAGGGCGTCAGTTCGCGGACAACGGTGGCAAACTGCAACAGGCTCATCTGATCCTGCGGGCGTAAAAGAACACGGGCAAAGCGCCGAGCCGCATCTGCCTCCATGCTCATGTCCTTGCGCACACTGCCGCTGGTGTCGATGGCCAGCGTCAGATTCAATGGCAGCTCCGAGAGACGCTCAAAGACGGCGATCTTCTGCGGCCGCCCATCCTCGGCTATGGCAAAGTCTTCTTTCGAAAGACCGCTGACGATGGCTCCGTTCTGGTCCGTCACGGTGACGGAGAGGTTGACCAGCCTCACGTTCATGTGGAGTGTAATATCCTGCGCAGGTAGCGGAAGTGACGCCAGAGCCAGCAGCGCCCCGCAGCCGAGCCTCCGCCACTCGATCCAGAAGTCAACGAGATGAAGGCGCTCACGCATCGTCCTCAAAGAATACCGCCTGCCGGTTAGACGCGGAAGGCGGCAATCAGGCGGCGAGAGCTGCGCCCTCAACCGAATTTATAGAGAAAGCCGGAGGGCGTTCCCCACAGATTGCGCGAACGATCCTCGTAGAAGATGCTGAACTCAATGCCGGAGATGTCGTAGTCGAAGAGGGGAACGCGGTCAAAGGTGTAGTCGCCGCGTACCGAATACTCGTCGCCGCCGCAGTCGATCATCAGCGTATCTTCACTGGAGAGCCTTTCTGGATGGGTGAGCAGCAGGCAGGCTACGGCAAAGACCCCGGCGCCGAACTCGTTGCCGGCCATTCTCAGGCGGGCGCGGCGGGCCGAACAACCGCGGTGGCGCATTCCCGCCTGGGCGGCAACCACCAGGATGTCATTGCCCTGCTGCTGATCCGCCAGAATGTTTGCCGCCAGCATGGAGCGCTCGGATTGACGCAGATAGGTGGGTCCAAGACGGCCAGCGATGCGATTCTGGAACTTTCGCTTGGTGGCCAAAACCCCAAGGACCATCTCCACGGCCTCGTTATAGGTGGGCGCCAGCGCCTGCCAGCGCGGAATGGCAAACCAGGCCTCCGCCCCCTCCAACAACGGCTTGCGGGCCAGTTTTTCCTGACAACTTCCCAGCGAGGGAAAGAGCTTCTTCAGCTCGGTGACCTGCGCTTCGATCGGACGTACGCGATAGGTGGGAGGATAAACCCGGTTCGAGGGAACCTCCTCGTCCTTGAACTTGTCGCTGACGGTATGGCGCTGGATGATCTCTACGACCGATTCCGCTACCTCGGATTTAAGATTCTTGCCCATCTCCAGTACCGACTGCGCGCTGTGCCGGTCCAGTTGCTCGATTGCCGTTTGAAAGGCCGACTGAACGGCTTCGCCGAGGAATTGCTGGATCTGGGCATTCTGCTGATCCGTTGTGTTCCCAGAGAGATGTAACGGTGTAATGAGAGATGTGGTCGCCATAATCACCCTTTTTGTGCGTTGCCGCACACTGGATTCTGTGGCTCTTATCGGCACATTCCAGCTCTTCAACAGGAGTAAAACACCGAAGTTGCTCCATTCTGAAACAAAAAGTGATGCATTTTCCCTCCGCTTCCCGCCCTCCTGCTCAGTGGACATAACTCTTGCGCAGTGCGTTGGAAGCACTCCGCAGTTGAAGAGACTGTTATCGGCATTGCATTGTTGGAGTTGCGTCTGGCTGCGCTGGAGGCCGCACAGCCTTCGGACAGGCCGGTAGCTCAGTCTTCCAGTGAATAGGCTCCGGCCACAGCGCAATCTTCGGTGCGCCTCAGTCTTCTTTCGTCCTCTGCTGGTACGAGGGAGGCGCCGGCATCTCCGGAGAAAGCACCTTAGCGGTGCTGCCGGTTGCAAGCTCACCTTGAGCCGCCGGCAGCGCCTCCTGATGCGAGTCGGGCCGTGCCTTGAGCAGCGGCAAGGCCACTGCGAGCACATCGTCGATCCGGCTGGCATAATGGATGGCAACGCTGCCGATCAGCTCCGGCGTCAGATCTTCCTCCACATCCTGGCGGTTCTCAGCGGGCAGAATGATGGTTTGCACCCCGGCCCGGCGCGCCGCCAGAAACTTTTCCTTGATGCCGCCAACCGGCAGCACATTACCGCTCAGTGTGATCTCACCAGTCATGGCGGTCAGCGGGCGAACCGGCGTGTCCGTCAGCAGCGAAACCAGCACCGTGGCCATCGTCACTCCCGCTGAAGGACCGTCCTTGGGAATCGCTCCGGCGGGAACGTGAATATGCAGGTCGATCTCTTTGGTGAAGTCCTCCGCCAGACCTAAACCAGCGGCATTCGACCGCACCCAAGTCAGCGCAGCCTGCATCGACTCCTGCATCACCTCGCCGATCTGCCCGGTCATGGCGAAGTTTCCCTTGCCCTTCATACGATTGGCTTCGATGAAGAGGATGTCGCCGCCGGCTGCCGTCCATGCCAGCCCCACCGCGACGCCTGGGCGCTTCCCGTGCTAGGCAACCTCGGTATCCACACGCACCTGGATGCCGCCCAGAAACTCCTTGATGATCTCACGGGTCACAACAAGCTTCTCTGCGTTGCCTTCGACAACCCGGCGGGCCTGCTTGCGGCAGACCGTGCCCAAAACCTGCTCCAGCTTGCGCACGCCAGCCTCGCGGGTGTAATGGCGGACGATATAGCGCACCGCCTCTTCGGGAAACTCGATCTGAGCATCGGTGATTCCATTCTCCTTGATCTGCCGGGGAATCAAATAGCGGAAGGCGATGTGCATTTTTTCATCTTCGCTATATCCCTGGAGAGGAATCAGCTCCATGCGGTCGAGCAGGGGCGGCGGAACCGTATCCAACTGGTTCGCCGTGCAGATAAAGAGCGTCTTCGACAGATCGAAGGGCACATCCAGGTAATTGTCGCGGAAGGTGCAGTTCTGCTCCGGGTCCAGCGTCTCCAGCAGCGCCGAGGCCGGATCGCCGCGAAAGTCACGTCCCAGCTTGTCGATCTCGTCGAGCATGATGACCGGATCGTTGGTTTCGGCTCTACGGATGCTCTGGATGATCTGGCCGGGCAGCGCGCCGATGTACGTCCGCCGGTGTCCGCGAATCTCCGCCTCGTCATGCATTCCGCCCAGTGAGACGCGCTGGAACTTCCGGCCCAGCGCCCGCGCAATCGACCGGCCCAGACTGGTCTTGCCCACGCCCGGAGGTCCGACAAAGCACAGGATCGGCCCCTTCATGTCGGGCTTCAACTCCAATACGCTCAGATAATCGAGGATGCGGTCTTTGACCTTCTTCAGCTCATAATGGTCTTCGTCCAGAATCTCCTTGGCCTTGCCGATGTTGACTTTGGAGCCGGAGCTTTTGGCCCAGGGAAGCACAGCCAGCCAGTCGATGTAATTGCGCGTCAACGAGTAGTCGGCAGCCATCGGAGACATCCGCGAGAGCCGCGCCAGCTCCTTGACCGCCTCCTTTTTCACATCTTCGGGCATTCCGGCGGCGTCGATCTTCTGACGCAATTCGTCGATCTCGCGCTGGCCCTCATCCTGCTCGCCCAGCTCCTTCTGAATCGCCTTGAGCTGCTCGCGCAGATAGTAGTCGCGCTGGGACTGCTGCACCTGATCCTGCACCTCGGTCTGGATCTTGGTGCGCAACTGCTGCACCTCGATCTCTTTGGCCAAAAGCTGGTTGAGCTGCTCCAGACGGCTGGCAATACTGGGCGTCTCCAGCAGGCTCTGCTTCTCATCGGTGGTCAAAAATGGCAGCGAGGAGGCGACAAAATCCACCAGGCGGCTCGGTTCCTCGATATTGGCCGCGATCGTCCGCAGCTCATCGGAAAGCGTCTGCGACTCGCTCACGATCTGCTGGAATTGCGCGATGACATTGCGCACCAGCGCCTCAGCGCCGGGCGTGGCCGGAGGCTGCCGGTCTTCAATGATCTCGACCTCGGCCATCATGAATGGCTCGAACTGCAAATAACGCACCAGACGCACACGCTCCGTACCTTCCGTGAAGACGAAGCGGCTCTGGTTGGGCATCCGCACCACCTTGTGCACGGTGGCCAGCGTCCCCACTGGATGCAGATCGGAGGGCTTGGGGGTATCAAGCCGCGGATCCAACTGGGCGACAACGACGATCGAACGTTCCTCGCCCAGCGACTCGATCAGCTGGATGGAACTCTCCCGGCCCACCGTCAATGGCAGTACCGCGTGAGGAAAGAGGACAGTATCCCGCACCGGCAGGACAGCAACACTGCGCAGCGTTGAGAGATCCTTTCCAGAAGAGGATTTGTGGGAGGGCGGGATGGGGGGCTGGTTCGACATTGAGTATCCTCGTATCAACTTTTCTTAATTAGACACCGCAGACTTCAAGAAGTTTCAGAAATCCTCTCTGCCTTGCGGCCAGCTCCTCCAGCGCAAGATGGAGACAGCCTGTCGATACGATTCTATTGCTACCACAGTTCCTCGTTAAAAGCGTCCAAGTAGCCATCTTCTGGCACGGTCGAGCCTTCTTGCGAACAAATTCCGCTTCTGCCGCAAAGCGACGAACCGGAGTTAGAGACGCCGAAATCCTTTTCATTCTCATTGGATGCATAGCCGCACGCAGCTTCTATCGGCGAAAAATCGTGGAAGGTGAGAGAGATGGAAGAGGTTGAAGGCCGAATCTGCCGGCTGAAGCGCTGGTGTACGCTAAACTTCCCGCTCAAGCTTCACTCCCAGCGGACCTGACGCATCCTTCTATTTTGATACTCCAATGGCTTGCGGCCTTCAATCCGCGGTCGCAGAGGAGCTTTCTCGCCGGATGGCGGATTCGATCTGCTCCCACAATCGGTCGGGAGGATCCGTGACGGGAGAGAGCTCCCGTGCGGCTTCGGCAATCTTCTCCAAATCGGCGAGCAGTGCGCGGCAGCGGGCGCAATGCTGAAGATGGGGATGGGGAGCCGGTCTCTCGCTGGAGCCGACCCACTCAGCCAGTTGGTTCTGAAAATCCTCACAGCTCATGGCCTTCGCATCTTCCCTCATGACCGCGTCTCCTGCAGAGAGAGTCCACGCAGCGCTGCGCGCAGCTTGAGCCGCGCCTTGTGCAACTGGGACTTGCAGTTGCCGACCGAGCAATCCAGCATGGCGGCAATCTCACTGTCTTCGTAGCCCTCGATGTCGTGAAGAACGAAGATGATGCGATAGCCGGCGGCGAGATCGCCAATCGCGCGCTCCAGGGTCAAGCGGTCGATGGAGCCGGTGAGCGTCAGGTCCTGAAAGCTGAGGGGGCTGCTGGACTTTCCCTCCTGAGCATTTTGTGCGGTTTCATCCATAGGCGTAATTGCCAGACCCTTCTTCCGCAACTGCATCAGCACCACATTTACGGCCAGCCGGTGCAGCCAGGTGGAAAAGGCCGCATCGCCGCGGAAGGTCGAAATTTTGCGATGCAGTTGAAGAAATATCTCCTGGGTAAGGTCTTCAGCTTCGGCAGTATCCCCCGCCATCCGAAGACATAGAGAGTAGATGCGTTTCTTGTGCAGGGAGTAGAGTTGACCGAAGGCAAGTTGGTCTCCAGTCTGAGCGCGGCTCAGCAGAGCGGCCTCCACAGGGTCGACCGGAGCTGGAGAATGCGCACCAGATCGGAGATGGGACATACGATTCCTTGCCGGGGTCGATCCCCCAGGCGGCGTCGCTGCACCGGGCGCTGCACCTCGTTAGTATAGAAGAAGAGAGATTCAGTCGGGCGGCAGAAAATTCAGGAAGAATTCCACTGTCTCCGGTCTCTGCGGGGAGAAATCGTTTTGCGGACAAGGCCGGCGGGGCAATGCGGCATACGATCGGGATTCGGCTTACTCCTGGCCTGCATTACGGCCTGGGGAATCTCCGGCGCAATCGACGGCCGGGGACAGAGTCTGGCAACCGGGGCGGGAGCATCCGTTACGGCGATGCCTTTGACTGATGCGCCCTCCGATCCTCTTGCGCAGTGGGAGGGCCTGCCAGTCCGGCGCATCCGCTTCGAGGGGGTCGCAGAGGATCGTCTCGCGCACATGGCCGGCCATCTAGCCCAGGCCGTGGGAGCGCCGCTCAACCGCGATAATCTGAGAAAGAGTCTGCGCGAGGTCTATTCGTCAGGCCTCTATGACAGCATTGAGATCGCAGGCGAATGCGAAGAAGATGGTGTGGCGCTGATCTTCCGCGGCCAGCCGCGCACCTTCATCGGCACCGTCAGCGTGGAGGGCGCCAAAGGTCCATCGGTCAATACCGAGCTTCAGCGCGCCAGCAAGCTGGCCTCCGGCTCCCGCTTCACCCCGGCCAAGCTCCAAGAGGCTATCGAGCAGATGCGCACCGCGCTCGCTCAAGACGGCTTTTATCAGCCGGTCATTACCCAGACGCTGACGGCCCACCCGGCCGAGCAACTGGTCGATATTGCATTTCATGTCGTATCCGGCCCGCAGGCGCGGGTGGGCGCTGTGAACCTGAGCGGCGATCCGGGCATGAGCGTGCCGGATTTTCGCCACTCCGCGCACCTCAGAGCCGGCTCCCGCGTGAACAACGAAACCGGCAGCCGCGCGCTGGCAGGAGTGCTGAAGGTCTACCAGAAGCAGCAGCGGCTAGAGGCCGAGATCAAGCTGGAATCGGAGCAGTATCTTCCTGAGACGCAAAAGGCCGACTTCCGCTTCTCCGCCAGCCGTGGCCCGGTCGTCAAAGTGCGGATCGAAGGAGCCAGCCTGAGTGACGACCGGCTCAAGCACGTGATTCCCATCTTCGAGGAAGGCTCTGTGGATGAAGATCTGCTGAACGAGGGCAATCGCCGTCTGCGCGACTACTACCAGCGCCAGGGCTACTTCGACGTCAAGGTCGAGCATGAGAGCCAATCCGCCGAGGCCAGCGTGACCATCCTGTACAAGGTACATCTGGGAGCGCGCCGGCGTGTGGAAGGAGTCGCAGTCGAAGGCAACCATTACTTCGACTCGGCAACTTTGAAGGAACTGCTCAATGTCCATACCGCCGACACCCTGGATCGACATGGCGCTTACAGTCAGGCGCTGGTCTCCGCCGACATCAGCGCGTTGCAGACTGTTTACCGGAACAATGGCTTCTCCGAGGTCAGGGTGACCCCTGAAACCTACTCTGCGGTGACGAAAGCTGGAAAGACCGCCCAGCTCAGCGTGAAGTACCGCATTGAAGAAGGCCAGCAACTGCGTGTTGGGCAGGTACGCATTGAAGGCAATCAGCATCGGGAGACCTCGCTGCTGATCCCAGAGCTGAACACCACCTCCGGACAGCCGCTTTCGCCTGGAAATCTGGCCGGAGACCGGGACGCATTGTTAACCGATTACATGAGCCGGGGCTTCGATCAGGTTCGGGTGGAGGTTGCGCAGCAGGCAGAGGCCTCCGGCAGCGACAAGGTGGACGTGACCTTCCACATCAACGAAGGCCGGCAGATCTTTGTGCGCAAGGTGCTACTGACGGGACTGCACTACACCCGCCCCGCAACGGTCGCCAAAGCCATTACTCTGCATCCTGGCGACCCGTTGAACGAGACGGCGCTGATGGAGACACAGCGCAATCTATATAACTTTGCCCTTTTCAATGAAGTCGATACAGCGATTGAGAACCCTGCCGGAGGCGAGAACGAGAAGACCGTGCTGATCCAGGCGGCGGAGGCGCGGCGCTGGGCACTGACCTATGGCGGCGGCCTGGAGGCTCAGACCGGAACGCCACAGTACAACTGCGGCGGCATCATCGCCAGCGGCAAAACCTGCAACCCCAACGGCAAGAGCGGTGTGAGCTATCGTATCCTTGCCGATATTACCCGCAACAGCCTCTTTGGCCGCGAACAATCCATCTCCCTGCGCGGCAACTACGGCCTGCTGGAACAAAACATCAATCTTCTCTTCCAGAATCCGCACTTCGAGGGCAATCCGAACTTTGGGCTGACCATCTCCGGCGGCTACGCCAACAGCCTGGACGTGAGCACGTATGTGGCCTCCAAATTGGAGACCGGCCTGCGCTGGACCGAGCACTTCGATCGGCCGAGCTACTTCTCCAAAGCCAATACCTTCATTTATGAATTCGATTTTCGGCGCGTCAAGGTGGAGGCAAGCAGCTTGCAGGTTTATCCGAATGAGATCGAGCAGTTGGCGACGGCGGTGCGCGTAGCCGGTCCCTCCGTGACCTGGATTCGAGACACGCGCGATTCACCGCTCGACGCACATCGCGGCACTTACAGCAGCTTTCAAGATTTTCTCTCCGGAGACAAGTTCGGCGCCCAAGTCAACTTCAACCGGCTCGATCTCTCCAATTCCAGCTACTATGGCTTCGACAAGGGCCGCTTCGTGCTGGCGCGCAATACACGCTACGGCCAGGAGCGAGCCTACGGCAAGCTCGAAAACGAGTTGATTCCTCTGCCGGAACGGCTCTACGCAGGCGGAGCCACCTCGCTGCGGGGCTTCGGCCAGAACTCGGCTGGACCGCGCGATCCAGGAACCGGTTACCCGATAGGCGGAGCAGGAGCGCTGATCAACAGCACCGAGTTGCGCCTGCCCCCACCGACATTGCCCTTGCTGGGCAATACCGTCAGCTTTGTGCTCTTCCACGACATGGGCAATGTCTTTACCAATGCGGGGGATGCCTGGGCCAGCGCACTGCGCGTTCGCCAACCGGAGCGAGACAACTGCAAGAATACGAAACCTCTCGCCTCAGATACCCCGTCAAACTCGACCGGCCTGATTGGACCATGCAGCTTCAACTACTTCTCTCATGCGCCGGGAGTTGGCCTGCGCTACCATACACCGGTAGGACCTATCCGATTTGATTTCAGCTATAACCTGAATCCGCCCATCTACCCGGTGATCTACGACTATTCGATCGCGTCACCCGCATCCGACCCGCACGTGGGCGAGGGCAACCACTTCAACTTTTTTTTCAGCCTGGGGCAGACATTTTGATGAGCGAGCGGCTTACAATCCGGCTGAAGAACAGGCATGGAGCTGCGCTGCTGGCGATCTGTCTTGCCGCGGCAGGAGCCGCTTCCGGGCAGTCTGCCACGCAAGCGCCGGCCCAAGCCGTGGTGCTTGACCGTGTTGTGGCCGTGGTGAACAACCAGGCCATCTTGGCCAGCGATGTAACCGACGAAGTACGGCTGGCTGTTCTGGACCCCGGACGGGCCGGACTCGGCGTACTGACACCGCAGCGCGCGTTGCAGCAGTTGATCAGCCGCGCGCTCATCCAGCAGCAGATTCGCCAGGAAGACGCAGAGGCGGTTGAACCCTCGCTGGAGGAGGTCGATGCCCGTCTGAATGAGATTCGCAAGGAGGTGCCTGCCTGCGTTCACCTCAACTGCGGGACGGAGGAGGGATGGAAGGCGTTTCTGTCAGCGCATGAGTTGACTCCGGAGCGAGTCCGGAGCTATCTGCGCTACCGGATTCAGATACTGCGCTTCATCGAAGAGCGCTTCCGGCAGGGCATTCGTATCACGCCCGATGAGATTCAAAGCTACTACCGTGAGACGCTGCTTCCGCAGTATGCCGCCGGAGACGCCATTCCAACACTGGAGGCAGTCGCCCCGCGAATTCAGGAGATTCTGCTCCAGAGACAAGTGAATGCGCTCTT
>Ga0181529_10005850_pt1 | contig 12728 bp, 10 predicted proteins | sample PEATcosm2014_Bin_36_FD_119763 | JGI IMG/M metagenome (GOLD analysis project Ga0181529, IMG submission 119763) | Peatland microbial communities from MTU Mesocosm Facility, Houghton, MI, USA - PEATcosm2014_Bin10_30_metaG | ecosystem: Environmental > Terrestrial > Soil > Wetlands > Peat | place... | reverse complement strand
AGCCTCTTCACGGCAGCCATCCGGTTCAGGTTCTATGGGATGAGCGCGAGCGATCCTGAAATGGCCCACAAGATGTCGTTCTGGGAGGGCATGTCGCTGGTCCGCGCGGACATGCTCCTTTCCTTCCTCGTCATTCCGCTGATCTTTTGTGTCCTGACGAGCTGGCTCGCGCCGCGCTGGCGCATCGTGATTGCCGCCTGCTTCGCTGCGCTGGTTCAATTCGTGGTGCTCCTGGAGATGGCCTGCTACATCCTGGTCCGGGCGACCGATTCCCTGCAGATGGGCTGGTTTGTGCTGCAATGGTTCATCAAGACTCACCAATTGGCTGTCAATCAATTCACCCACATCGCCAGAGGGACGCACCGTGTTCTTCCTGCCGCGGCAGCGGCAGACTTGCTTTCCATTGTTTTGACGGCAGTGCTGGCGCTGATCGCGGCGAAAAGGCGCTGGCAATGGCTGAACAAGGCCACGCTGGTTGCATTCGCAACAATGGCTGCTCTTGGGGCCATCGCGTATGTGCCCAACGTAAGGACGACGGCCTGGTCGCAGCCGCTGCTGAAAGTTTTCGTGTTGCCAGCGTTCACACCCGCCTACGGGAGCTATCGGTCGGACGGACGCAGCGTGGCGGAGTTGCTGCGCGCCTACCGGGAAGCCGCGCATTCACCTGCGCCCAGCGATACCGCATTCACGGGAGCCGCGAAGAATTACAACGTCGTGTTTTTCGTCATGGAGTCGATCTCCGCGGACGCGTTCGACCCCGCGCGCGAATCCCTGGACGATATGCCGAATGTCAAGGAACTTCGCCAACAGTCGTTTGTGATGCCGAGTCACTTCACAACGGTTCCGATAACGAACCATGTCATCTTTTCCATGTTCACTTCTCAGTATTTTGTTGGCGGCGCCAGCGTTGCGTACCATGAAACGGAACTGCCTGGGGTGCTGCGCACGCTGGGAAACCAGGGATATGCGACCGCATTCTACGGCTTTGTGTGGCACGATGAGATGGGCAACGATCTCCCACTCATCAAAAGCGTTGGCTTTCAAAAAGTCGTCTCGCCACCGTCCGGGGACATGGCGAGTGCCAAGACATTTGCAGGAGCATTGGATTACGTAGAAAAATACGACCACAGCGCACTGCTCTCGATGAAGGCGGATATTCGCAATTGGGCCGCTCATGGACAGAGGTTTGCCACCTGTTTCTTCCCTGAGATCGGGCACGATCCGTATCGCGCGCTTACCCCGGGGAGCCAGAAACCGATTCTCGAGCGCGGCCACGATCTGGTGGTTTACCAGGATGCATGGCTGGGAGAGTTGCTGGATGAGTTGAAACGCGACGGGGTGCTCGATCACACCATCATCGTCTTCACGAGCGATCATGGGCTGCGCATGGTCCAACCGCCGCGCGCGGATTCGCCGTTCAGCACGTTCACCGTTTCATCCTCGACGCTGAACGACACCATGCTTCGCGTGCCGATGCTGATTTATGTGCCCGGAGTGTTGAAGCAGCCGACCTATGAGAACACGCCGACCTCGCATATCGACGTTGCGCCAACCGTGCTCGACCTGCTGGGAAATTCGGCGGGCCGGGAGATGGAAGAGGGTTTGCCCGTGTATGATCCCGGGACCGCGAACCGCCGCTTGTTTTTGCAGATGCCGCTATGGGGAGCGTCGGGATTTCATTTCGCAGGCAAATACTATTCGCGCAGCGCGATCGGCAACGTCTACGCGAGTCCCACCATGCAATTCAGCGCCGACGACCTGACGCCTTATGACTCCGCGGATGCGATAAACGTAAGAAAGATCATCGAGGCTCAGGAGCTGAACCAGAGCACTCTTGCGGACCGCTTGCTTGATTCGCGGTGACCGGCCGGAATGTGGCGTGATGCAAGGAGCTTAAGGGGCCGGACCGGTTTCAGGCACGAGACCCCAGGGCGGCCGGAAGATTGCCTGTAAACAAACTGCAGCCGGGAGTGAACCCGCATGAATAACCTTGGCTACACAGCAGGCTCGATTCTGAAGAAGCTCGGCAACTGGCTGAACCGAAATCAGACCGGCATTGCGCTGCTGCCGCTGATGGGATTGGGCCTGAGCATTCTGGGCGAGAAGCTGGTGCTGAGCCTTTTCACCCCGGCCATCCGGCTTCGCTTCTTCGCATTCGCCTCCACCGATCCTGAAATGGCTCGCAAACTGTCGTTCTGGGAGGGTATGTCGCTGGTCCGCGCCGACATGCTCCTTTCCTTCCTCATCATCCCGCTGATCTTTTGCCTCCTGACGTGCTGGCTCGCGCCGCGCTGGCGCATCGTGATCGCCGCCGTCTTCGCTGCGCTGGTTCAAGTCATCGTCATTCTTGAGATGTACTGCTATCTCTTGTTCCAGGCCGCCAACTCCTTGCAGATGGGCTGGTTCGTTATACGGTGGTTTCTCAAGACCCACCAACTGGCAAGCGCCGTCAAAAGAGTACACCATATTCTTCCTGCCGCGGCAGCGGCAAACCTTCTTTTCATTGTTCTGGCGGTGGCGCTGGCGCTGATCGCGGCGAAAAGGCGCTGGCAATGGCTGAACGAGGCCACCCTGGTTGCATTCGGGGCGGTGGCTGCTCTTGGGGCCATCGCCTATCTGCCCAGTGTGACAACGACGGCCTGGTCGCAGCCGCTGCTGAAACTTTTCGTGGTGCCAGCGTTCGCACCCTCTTATGAGAGCTATCGGCCGGACGGGCGCAGCGTAGCGGAGCTGATACACGACTACCGGGAAGCCGCGCATTCGCCTGCGCCCCGCGATACCGCATTCACCGGAGCCGCGAAGAACTACAACGTAGTGTTTTTCGTCATGGAGTCGCTCTCGGCGGACGCGTTCGACCCCGCGCGCGAATCCCTGGACGATATGCCGAATGTCAAGGAGATCAGAAATAGCTCATTCGTAATGCCGCGGCATTACACCTCCTACCCGCTCACCAACAACGTCCTCTTTTCGATGTTCACCTCTCTCTATCTGGTTCGCGGCGGCGGTGGCACCGTCGCAGACCACGTAATGGAGCTTCCCGGGATGATACGCACCCTGGGAAACCGGGGATACGCGACCGCATTCTACGGCTATGTGTGGCACGGGGAGACGGCCGACGATCTTCTTCTCCTTCGAGACATTGGTTTTCAAGAGGTCGTCATGCCGCCGACCGGGGACATTGCGAGTCTTAAGACATTTACAGGAGAATTGGATTACGTCGAAAAATACGACCACACCGCACTGCTCTCGATCAAGGCGGATATTCGCAATTGGGCCGCCCATGGACAGAGGTTTGCCGCCGGATTCTTCCCTGAGATCGCGCACGATCCGTATCGCGCGCTCAGCCCGGGGAACCGGAAACCGATTCTCGAGCGCGGCCACGATCTTGCGGTTTACCAGGATGCATGGCTGGGAGAGTTGCTGGATGAGTTGAAACGTGACGGGGTGCTCGATCACACCATCATCGTTTTCACGAGCGATCATGGGCTACGTTTCAACGATCCGCCGGGGAAGGATAGTCCCCGCAGTTATGTCTTCGATTCGTTCTCCACGCTAAACGACACCATGCTTCGCGTGCCGATGCTGATTGATGTGCCGGGAGTGTTAAAGCAGCCGGTCTATGTCGATACGCTGACGTCGCATATCGACGTTACGCCAACCGTGCTTGACCTGCTGGGAATTTCGGCGGATCGCGAGAGGGAAGAGGGCTTGCCCGTGTACGATCCGGAGATCGCTGACCGCCGTCTCTTTCTGCAGATGCAGCTATGGGGAGCGTCTGGATTTTATTTCGGAGGCAATTACTACTCGCGCAGCGCGATCGGCAGCGTCTACCAGAGCTCGACTCTGCACTTCAGCGCCAATGACCTGGTGCCGTATGACTCCGCGGAAGCCAGGAGCGTGAGAAACATCGTCGCAGCTCAGGAGCAGAACCAGAACACGCTTGCGCACCGTTTGCTTGATTCGCATTGAATGGATAGAGTCGTGCGTAATGCAATGGGCTGCGTGCGCGCAAACTGCAACCGGGAGTGAACCCGCATGAAAAACCTTGGCTACACAGCAGGCTCGATTCTGAAGAAGCTCGGCAACTGGCTGAACCGAAATCAGACCGGCATTGCGCTGCTGCCGCTGATGGGATTGGGCCTGAGCATTCTCGGCGAGAAGCTGGTGCTGAGCCTTTTCACGCCGGCCCTCCGGTCCAGGTTTTATTTCATCGCCACAACTGATCCTGAAACGGTTCGCAAGCTGTCGTTCTGGGAGGGTATGTCGCTGGTTCGCGCCGACATGCTCCTGGGTTTTCTCGTAATCCCTCTTGTATTTTGCCTCCTGACGAGCCGGCTCGCGCCACGCTGGCGCATCGTGATCGCCGCCTGTTTGGCCGCGCTGCTTCAAGTCGTGGTCATCCTTGAGATGTATTGCTACGTTGCGGTCCAGGCATTCAATTCGCTGAAGCTGGGCTGGTTTGTGATGGTGTGGTTTCTCAGGATTCACCAATTCGTCTACCTCAGGGGAATCTACGGCCCTGTTGGTATCACCGTCGCGGCGGAGTTCCTTACTATCGTTTTGACGGCGGTGCTGGCGCTGGTCGCGGTGAAGAAGCGCTGGCAATGCCTGAACCGGGCCACGCTGATCGCATTTGGTGCGGTGACTGCCCTTGGGGCCATCGCCTATCTGCCCAGCGTAACCACCACGGCCTGGTCGCAGCCGCTGCTGAAACTTCTGGTGATACCGGCATTCTCCCCTTCCCACGCAAGCTATCGGCCGGACGGGCGCAACTCCGCAGAGCTGCTGCGCGATTTCCGCGAAGCCGCGCATTCGCCCGCGCCCCACGATACTGCTTACACGGGTGCCGCGAAGAATTACAACGTTGTGTTTTTTGTAATGGAGTCGCTTTCGGCGGACGCATTCGACCCGGCTCGTGAAGCGCTGGACGATATGCCGCACGCCAAGGAGATTCGCGACCAGTCGTTTGTGATGCCCAGGCATTACACAAGCTACCCGCTCACGGACAATGTCACTTTCTCGATGTTTACCTCTCTGTATGTTCTTCGCGAACGCGAAGTCATAAGCCAGGCAACGCATCTCCAGGGGATCATTCCCACGTTGGAGAGCCAGGGATACGCGACCGCCTTCTACGGATTTGTGTGGCACGATCGCTCGCAAAATGATTTTCCCCTCATCAACAGCATTGGCTTCCAGCGAGTGTGCGCGCCGGAGACGGGGGACTTCACAAGCTTTGCGAATCTTTCAGAATCGCTGGATTACGCCAAGAAATACGACCACAATGTGCTGCTCTCGATGAAGGCGGACATCGCTTATTGGACTGCCCATAAACAAAAGTTTGCTGCCGCATTCTTCCCCCAGATCGCGCACGATCCTTATCGCTCAGTGAATCCGGGAAAAAGGAAACCCATACTCGAGCGAGGCCACGATCTCGCGGTTTACCAGGATGCATGGCTGGGCGAGGTGCTGGACGAGTTGAAACGCGATGGCGCGCTCGATCACACCATCATCGTCTTCACGAGCGATCATGGGCTGCGCGTAATCGATCGGCCGCGCGCCGATTCGCCATACCTCTACTTCACCCCTTCGTTCACAACCCTGGACGACACCATGCTGCGCGTGCCGATGATGATTTATGTGCCGGGAGTGGTGAAGCAGCCCATCTATCTGAATACGCCCACGTCGCATATCGACGTTGCGCCAACCGTGCTTGACCTGCTGGGAATTTCGGCGGGCAGGGAGATGGAAGAGGGTTTGCCCGTGTATGATCCCGGGACTGCGGACCGCCGTCTCTTTCTGCAGATGCAGTCGTATGGGGCGTCCGGCTTCTACTCCGGCGGCATCTACCATTCGGTCAGCGCCATCGGCACCGTTTACGAGAGCCCCGACCTGCACTTCAGCGCCAATGACCTGGTGCCGTATGATTCCGCGGAAGCCAGAAGCGTACGACAGATCATGAAAACCCAGGAAGACGACCAGGAAAACCTCGTCACTCGACTCACTGCGCCGCGCTGAGCTCATTCGAACTCGCGCCACTGAAAAGGCCGCGCTATGCGCGGCCTTTTACTCAGGATGACAGGTCTTGATTAGAGATTCCGGAAAAATCAGCCGGCCTTTTCCAGCAGGCATAGAGACAGGTCGCGGCGCTCCACCATGTCCTTCGTGATCTCAAGATCGCGTACGCGTTTGTTCGAGGGCAGGTGGTACATCAGGTCAAGCATCAATTCCTCGAGGATCATGCGCAATCCGCGCGCGCCCACCTTGCGGGCCAGCGCATCGCGGGCAATGGCGCATGCCGCATCCTGCGTAAAGTGCAGGCGCACGTTCTCGTATTCGAAGAGGCGCTGATACTGTTTCAGAATGGCGTTGCGCGGCTTGGTCAGGATCTCGATCAGCGCGGCCTCGTCCAGCTCGTCGAGCACGCCCATGACCGGAAGGCGGCCCACAAACTCGGGAATCAATCCGTACTTGATCAGGTCCTGCGGCTCGGTCCGGCGCAGCAGCTCGGTGTCGCGATGCGAGCGCGTTGTGGCCTCGTCGGCGGCGTCGGCATCGATGGTGCGGAAGCCGAGCGCCTTCTTGCCCACGCGGCGTCCTACGACGCGCTCCAGGCCCACAAATGCGCCGCCGCAGATGAAGAGAATATTGGTGGTGTCGACCGCCGTGAATTCCTGGTGCGGGTGCTTGCGCCCGCCCTGCGGAGGCACGTTGGCCACGGTGCCCTCAAGGATCTTGAGCAGCGCCTGCTGCACGCCCTCGCCGGAAACGTCGCGCGTAATCGACGGGTTCTCGTCCTTGCGGCCGATCTTGTCAATTTCATCGATATAGATGATGCCCTGCTGCGCTCTCGTTACGTCGCCGTCGGCGGCTTGCAGCAGCTTGAGAATAATGTTTTCCACATCCTCGCCGACGTATCCGGCTTCGGTAAGCGTGGTCGCGTCCACAATCGCAAACGGCACATCCAGCATTTTGGCCAGGGTGTGCGCCAGCAGCGTTTTGCCGCTTCCCGTGGGGCCGATGAGCAGGATGTTCGACTTGGCCAGCTCCACTTCGTTGGAGCGAACCTTGTTCATCTGGATGCGCTTGTAGTGGTTGTAGACGGCGACGGCGAGCTTCTTCTTGGTCTGGTCCTGGCCGATCACGTAATCGTCGAGAAAGCTCTTGACCTCGGTCGGCTTCGGAAGATGGCCGGCTGCGGTGGCGGGAGCTTCGCCGCTGCGATCGTCTTCAAGGATGGAGTTGCAGACGGCTACGCACTCGTCGCAGATGTAGGCGCGAGGATAGTCGCTGGGCGACGAGATCAATTTGGCTACGGCGTCCTGCGACTTGTGGCAGAACGAGCAGCGTAGCGCTTCTTCAGGTCCCATCCGCGTTTTCATCCCGATTGCTCCCCCAAACCATTCCTTGTCGAGTGTAATCCAATTCCCTTGCTGCGGCTACGTGCGCGGACGGTCGATAATCTCGTCCACAATCCCGTATTCCTTGGCCTGCTGCGCGTTCATAATGAAGTCCCGCTCCACGTCGCGCTCGATCCGTTCCAGCGGCTGGCCGGTATGGCGGGCAATCAAATTGTTGGTGATCTCGCGAATGCGCAGAATCTCGCGCGCGTGAATGTCGATGTCGGTGGCCTGGCCGCTCAATCCGCCCATCGACGGCTGATGAATCAAAATCCGCGAATTAGGCAGCGCAAACCGCTTTCCCTTCTCTCCCGCCAGCAGCAGAAACGCGCCCATGCTCGCCGCCTGGCCGATGCAATATGTCACCACTTTGTTTTTGATGAACTGCATCGTGTCGTAAATTGCCAGGCCCGCGGTGATGGAGCCGCCCGGAGAATTGATGTAAAGGGAAACGTCTTTCTCGGGATCCTCGCCCTGCAAAAAAAGCATTTGCGCCACGATCAGGTTGGCCACCTGGTCGTCGATGGGGGTACCAAGAAAGATAATATTATCGCGCAGCAGACGCGAGTAAATGTCGTAGGCGCGCTCGCCCCGGCTCGTCTGCTCTACCACCATGGGTACCAATGCCATTCTTACCCAACTCCTACCTGCTAGCCTCTAGCTCCTAGCTGTTCTTCCCGCTGTTTTTGCCGAATTTCCAACGTCCAACCTGGAAACTTGCCCTCGTTTACGCGGGCAGGCGATCGTACAAAATTGACGCAGTTTTTTCCCGTCTCAGTTGTTCCCTGATCCTAGCCAGTCCGCCTTCCTTGGTCAATCGCACTTTCAGGGCATCGAGCGACTCGCGCGATTGAATTGCAGCAATCTGCAACTCCTTGTCCATTTCCTCTTCGCTGACGGTAATGTTTTCTTCGCCGGCAATGCGGTCGAGAAGCACGTTGGCTTTCACTTCGGCCTGCGCGCTATCGCGCTGTGCGGCGCGCAGCCGTGCAAAATCCAGCTTGCGCATCTGTTCGGCTTGCATGCCCTGCGCCGCGAGCGCGCGCAATCCGCGTTCCAAACGCGTGTCAATCTGGTCCTGCACCAGCGATTCGGGAACCGGGAAGGTAAACTTTTCACCCAGCGCGGCGAAGAGCCGGTCTTTGGTTTCGGACTCCACACTGCGGCGCTTGCGATTCTCCATGTACTCGCGCACGCTCTTCTCCAGGTCCGCGTAGCTCTCGTAGTGCCCGATCTCCTTCGCGAATTCGTCGTTCAGTTCGGGCAGTATGCGCTTCTTGATGCCTTTCACCGTCACGTCGTACGCAACCGTCTTGCCGGCCAGCTTCGCTTCCGCGTAATCGGCCGGGTAGATCACTTCCACCTTCAGCTCCTGCCCCGGCTTGGCGCCGCGCAAGGCGCTGTTGAAAGCTTCCAACGTATCCTTGCCGCCGATCTCGACCAGCGTGTCTTCACTGCTGATGGGTTCAGGTTCCGCGGCGCCTTCAACTTCGGCCGCGTCCTTCTGCATCTCGCCCTTGTAGCTGATCTGCGCCCAATCGCCGTCCACAAGCGCACGGTCCTCTTCCACTGGCTCGAAGGTCGTGCGCGATTCGCGCAGGTGATCGAGCTCATGTTTGAACTCCTCTTCCGTCACTTCCACGGAAGGCTTCGTCACCGTCACGTCCTTGTAGCCATCGATCGAGAAGGAGGGAATGAATTCGAAGACCGCCTTCACGTGCAGCGGCGCGCCTTCGTCCACCGTAAGCTCCGTCACCTGCGGCTGGCCCACGGGACGAATGCCCAACTCAACGACGCCCTTGTTGAACCGCTCCGGCAGCAGGGAGTCGATCACTTCCTTGCGAATCTCCGCCGCAAAGCGCCGGCGGACCACCGATTCCGGCACCTTGCCGGCTCGGAATCCGGGAATCTTGGCGTATTTGCGGTAATTTGCGGCCACCTTGGCCCACGCGCGCGAAACTTCTTCCGCGGGCACGTCAATCACCAGCTCCCGGGTGCACTCGGGATTCAGAACCGGGCCGTGCGCGTGATCGTGAGGCTCTACGGCGTGATCGTGATTGTGCTCGGGTTCAGCCGTTTCGGAGTTGTTTTCGAGGGTGTTGCTGGCAGTCAAAATATACCTTCCGGGCTTGCGCCGTAGTTCATGCGGCCACGACTGCCTCTAAGGAGATTCGGCGCCGTTTGGCCTGGGAACAACTGCTTTTATGGTACGGGGCTTTGCTGGAGGGGTCAAACCAGAGAGATGGTCCGGCATCCTCAAAGGCACGTTACTGTTCTGCGCTCTGGGGCTTACGAACGTAAGGCAGAAACCTCGGATGCGCCGCTCCAAAATCCGTGTAATTGGTGCGCGCCTGATTCAGGCTCAGTTGGCCGTTCACCGTGAGGCGCACTTCTTGGGCGTCCTCGTCTTCCTGCCCATCGTCCTCCCACCAGCAAACGGCGCACAATTGCAGGGCGCCCGGCGCTTCCAGCGTCTTGTATCCACAACAAGGGCAACGATAACGGACTTCGACCGCAGTGCTCACATAGGAATTGACGGCAGAATGGGCGCAACAGATTACGAATTACGGGAGCCAGTGCGTCACTTTCACGGTTTCCTTATGCCTTTTTTGGTCGCTGCCCATGAGATTCCCAAAATGAGCCTCAGTTGCTCAGAAAGCGCAGCTGTTATGTTCGGATGATGCGACAGAGTTCATTCCCCAGGGGTAGGCCAGTTTCTCGCGCCGTGATAAATGCGCAGGATGTGAATTGCCGCGCCGGAAATCCTGTACACGATGATGTATGGAAGGCCAGGAACTATTAGTTCGCGAGTCCCCGGTTTTCTTCCCATTCGGCCTCTACCCGGGAGGAGGCTAAGGTTATTTGCTGCGTCGAAGAGGGCTTTCGCAACTGCGATCGCAGCGTCGGGCCGGTCGCTGCGGATGTACTCGGAAATCTCCTCAAGGTCGTGAGCGGCAGGTTCGGTCCATCTTACTTGCATTGGATCCGGCATCTCTGGTCTTCAGGACTTCAGCACACGCTCAACCTTATCCCAAACCTGAGATGGCGTGAGGAACTCGCCGCGGTCGGCGGCGTCGATGCCTTCCTGCACCGCAGCGCGGAAGTGAGCTTCTTCTGCCAGGTAGCGGTCCACAGCCTCCCTCGCCAACTCATCCACGTCCCGGCCGGCTTGGGCGGCCATACGAGAGAGCTCGGCTTCCTGCTCGGGATTGAGCTGCACTTCCATATCTTTGAGGGTAGGATCCTTTGAGCATCGTGTCAATCGAGTTTGTCATCGTTCGCTCTCGAATTTCATCGCAGAATCAAGCAGTTTGTCATTGATCTCATCGCGGCCGGGCGAAAAATGCGCCTTTCTGTGGCAATTGGAAAACTGCCGTTCACGCCCGCCCGGCGAACTCCCTGGTCTCGGTGTAAACCCTCACCTTTTCGCCGTCCTGAATGTAGAGCGGAACCTTAATTTCCAGCCCCGTCTCCAGCCGCGCGAGCTTGGTCACGTCGCCAGACGTATTGCCGCGCGCTCCGGGCTCAGTGTACGCAACTTTCAGCTCAACCTGGGCCGGCATTTGCAAGCCGATGGGGTTGCCGTTGAACTTGTGCAACTGAATCAGCGCTCCCTCCACCAGAAAGTCCAGCGCGTCGCCCACCATGCTCGGCGAGAGCATGTGCGTATCGAAGCTCTGCTGATCAAGAAAATAGGAGCCATCTCCATCGCTGTAAAGGTAGGAGGACTCGACAAGCTCCAGGTCGGGCTCACGAAACCTCTCGCCGGCTTTGAAGGTCTTGTCGAACACCGCGCGCGTAAGAAGATTGCGCATCTTCAGGCGGACGAGAGTTTGGCCGCCGCGGGCCGTCGGCGTGGAAGTTTCCGCCTCCATGCAGTAATACGGTGTGCCTTCAAACTCAAAAACCATCTTGCGCTTTACTTCGATTGCTTCAATCAGTGCAGCCATGCGTTCCCCAAATAATAAAGTCGATGCGGCGATGAATGCGCGAGCGCCCTGCCCATCCCTGCCCATTATAGGGAAGCGAGCGACGCGAAGCCTCTACTGAGCCAGGATGGCGATTTCGGCGAAGGGAACCGTGTAGGAAGTCCCCGGCAGCGCAAATATCTCGCCCGGAGTGAGCTGCCCGGCCTGAAACCGGTAGTACACCTGTTTTGTCGGTTCGATCACCCAGATTGCGGAAATACCCATCCGCTCGTAATCCGCCAGTTTCTCAAGCATCCGAGCCATCGTATCTTCCGGCGAAAGAATCTCGAATACGGCGAGCGGTGCATGGGTAATGATCTGCTCTCGCGGAGCTTTCCGGCTCAGAAGGGTTACGTCAGGCACGCGGAAGCGGTGATGAGCAACCCGCATGCGCAATTCGGTTCTCGCCTCGATCCCCAGCTCCGCCTGCCGAATGGTAAAAAACGCCGCCAGAATCGTCTGCCAGGTTGCGTGATCGTACTCTCCCACCGGGCGCTCCTCGATCACACCATCCACGTACTCGCAGTCGGGATCCGAGGTTGTCCTCAGGTATTCTTCGACCGGGATGAGGGAAGGCTGCGCAGCCATGGTGCAATACTCCGTGGCTCATATTGTACGCCCGATGCGGATGAGCGAGGCCTCAGCCCTCTTCCGCCTCGCGCAGCTTGGCGATGACCGTGAAATCCTCAAGCGTGGTCACGTCGCCCTTGATCTCGCCGTGCGTGGCCAGGTCGCGCAGCAATCGGCGCATGATTTTGCCGCTGCGAGTCTTAGGCAACGCTTCGGTGAAGCGAATATCGTCGGGCCGCGCCAGCGCGCCAATCTCTTTCGCCACCCATTTGCGCAGCTCGTCCTTCAGCGCGTCGTTGGGCGTGTTGCCGTGTTCCAGCGTGACGAAGGCCGAAATAGCCTGCCCTTTCAAATCGTCCGGCCGTCCCACCACCGCGGCCTCGGCCACCTTGGGGTGCGCCACCAGCGCCGACTCCACTTCCATCGTGCCCAGCCGATGCCCGCTCACGTTGATCACGTCGTCCACGCGGCCCATCAGCCAGAAATATCCATCGGCGTCCTGGCGCGCGCCGTCGCCCGTGAAGTAGCAGCCGGGCACATCGGACCAATAGGTTTTTTGATAGCGCTCGGGATCGCCATAAATGGTGCGCGCCATCGCAGGCCACGGCCTGCGCACCACCAGCAGTCCGCCGTGCCCCGCCGGAACCGCTTCAAAATGGCCATTCGCATCCGGCTTCGTCACCACCTCCGGCTGAATGCCGAAGAAAGGCCGCGTCGCCGAGCCCGGCTTGGTCGGCACCGCGCCCGGAATCGGCGCAATCATAATCGCGCCCGTCTCGGTCTGCCACCACGT
>Ga0181529_10005848_pt1 | contig 12730 bp, 7 predicted proteins | sample PEATcosm2014_Bin_36_FD_119763 | JGI IMG/M metagenome (GOLD analysis project Ga0181529, IMG submission 119763) | Peatland microbial communities from MTU Mesocosm Facility, Houghton, MI, USA - PEATcosm2014_Bin10_30_metaG | ecosystem: Environmental > Terrestrial > Soil > Wetlands > Peat | place... | reverse complement strand
TCATCGACCAGGTCGCGAGGTCGGTGGTCGCGCGCGCCGAGAAGGGCGAGGACTTCGGGGTCGTCCTCGTGCCCGAGGGGCTCATCGAATTCGTGCCCGAGGTCAAGTTCCTCATCGGCGAGATCAACGACGTCCTCGCCGCCACCGAGCACGAGTTCAAGGCCCTCACGAGCTTCGTCGACCACAAGGCCTTCATCCTCGAGCGGCTCACCGAGCCTTCCGCGACCCTCTTCGAGAGCCTGCCCCAGGGCATCCAGGAACAGCTCCTCTGGGACCGGGACCCCCACGGCAACGTCCAGGTCTCGCGCATCGAGACCGAGAAGCTCCTCGTCGAGATGACGCGCGCTAGGCTCAAGGACCTCGCGGGCGCGGGCGCCTACCGCGGCAAGTTCGACTACCAGACCCACTTCTTCGGCTACGAGGGAAGGTGCGGCTTCCCCTCGAACTTCGACGCCGACTACTGCTATTCCCTGGGCTACGCGGCCTTCGTGCTGGCGGCCTCCGGCCTCACCGGCTATCTCTCCTCCGTGCGCAACCTCACGGCCCCCGCCGACCAATGGGTGGCGGGCGGCGTGCCCCTCGTCTCCATGATGAACATGGAGCGGCGCCACGGCTCGGACAAGCCCGTCATAAAGAAGGCCCTGGTCGAGCTCGAGGGGCCGGTCTTCAAGGAGTTCGCCTCCAAGCGCGCGGTCTGGGCGCAGAGCTCGGACTACCGACTTCCCGGCGGCATACAGTACTTCGGCCCCTCCGAGCTCACGGACAGGCCCACGCACACACTCCTCCTCGAGCGCGCGGACGCGGGGAAATAGGAGATGACTAAGCGCGGAGACCACGGAGAGGAACGCGGAGGAGGAGGATTGGCTAGCCGCAAAGACCTAGCCGACAATTCTGGGTCTGCAGTCTCCTCCTATATCATTTTCTCTTCTCCCTTCTCCGTGCTCCTTGCGGTCTCCGTGGTCAAATCCTCCTCCAGTCATCTCGAGCGGCAAGCGGCGTGGGCATGCTCGAGGGCTTAAGGCGGCTCCTCAGGCGGAGGCCCGCGCCGCCGGAGCCCGGCTCCCTCGTGGAGGAGCTCTGGCTCGCCGACCTGGGCGGCGCTGCCACGGGGCGCTTCCTCGAGGCCGACGAGGGGAGCCACGCCTCGCGTTATGCGACATCGATTGGCTCGGATGGCCCGGCCCTCGAGCTGGAGCTGCGCAAGGGCGACCTCTTCGCCTGGACCGAGGCCCCACTCTACCGCCACTCGGACTTCGTCCTCGAGGGCGAGTTCGCGATTCCCGCCGGCCAGGCCCACTCGGCCTGCGGCTTCCTCTTCCGCTACCAGGACGAGGGGGACTTCTACTCGGTCCTGGTCTCCAACAAGGGCTACTTCCGCCTCGACCTGGTCTTCAACGGCCATCCCCGGACCATGGTGGCCTGGACCGAAGTCCCGAGGAGGGAGGAGCGCGCCCCGCCTGGGCCTGGCGAGCCCGAGGAATTCTCCCTCAGGCTCATCGCGCGCGGCGGGCACTTCACCCTCGTCATCGACGACCAGTGGGCCGCCGAGGCCGCCGACGACAGCTTCGACCGCGGCCACGTCGCCTTCGCCGCCCAAAGCTACGGCGCCGGAGGCGGCGCTCGCTTCGCCCTTCGATCGTGCATGATCGAGTCGAGGCCCGTGGAAGTGGAGACCTGGTACTACCGCTGGAACTACTACATCGTCCCCGACCCGGCGGCGAGGAAGCGTCTCGCGCAGACCCTCTTCGCGATGGGCGAGAGCCTCGCCACGGCGGTCCAGATCAGGAAGATCGAGAGACGCCGGAGCCTCGACGCCGACGAGCTCTTCCTCAAGGCCGAGGCGGCGCTCAGGCTCGGCCTCCAGGACGAGGCCTCGGAGGCCCTCGACGCCTGCCTCGCCCTCGACCCGGCCAAGACCGAGGCGGCCGAGGAGAAGGCCAACCTCCTCTACCTGCGCGGCCGCTTCCTCGAGCTCCGCGACTGCCTCGCGTCCATCCTGCCCTCGAGGCGGGACAACTCCCGGCTCCTCTGCCTCTCGGGCCACGCCCGGTTCGGCCTGGGCGACTACGCGGGCGCCGCCGAGGAGTACCGCGCCGCCGCCGAACTGACCCAGGCCGCAGAAGGCGCAGAAGGGGCCGAGAGAAGCGGGAGCCTGGCCCTCTTCCGCATGAACGAGGCCCGAGCCTGGGACCAGGCGGGCAGAAGGGCCGAGGCCGTCGAGGCCTACCTCGCTGCCTCCCGGCTCTTCTCGGCCCAGGAGGCGGACGACGACCTCGCCCTCGCCCTGAACAGGCTCACCGCCCTCAGAGCCAAGGGAGCCGAAGTCAAGGCGATCCGAGCCAAGGCCCTCTTCCGCGCGGGCAAGAAGACCGAGGCAGCGCGGCTCCTCGCCGAGCTCGTCGCCAAGGGGACCGAGGACTCGGGCTGCCATTACATCCTCGGCCTTGTCCTCGCCGAGCAAGGCCAGGGCGAGAAGGCCCTGGAGCGCTTCGAGGAGGCCCTCCGCCTCGAGCCTGACTACCCCCTCTACGCTTTCCGCCGCGCCGAGCGTCTCTATCTCCTCGGCCGGGACGCCCGAGCCGCGATCGAGCGCGCCCTCGAGCTCGTGGAGGCCGAGGCCGCTAGGGGCGGGGGGCCTCGGCAGGAATCGACCGAGGCGTGGACCAGGAACCTCGCCGGCCAGGAGGCCTTGGGCCGAGGAGCCCTGGACGAGGCGAGGCTCCATTTGGAAAAGGCGCGCTCGGCCCTCCCCGAGGCCCCCGAGCCGGCCATCAACCTCGCCGAGCTCGAGTCGAGGGAGGGTCGGCTCGATGCGGCTATCGCGGCCCTGGCCGCCTTTCCCGAGGGCCCCGCCTGCCGCAACCAGGCGGGGAACGCCTACGCCAGGGCCGCCGCCTCGACGCGCGAAGCCTCTCCCGGCGCCGTGGGGAGGGAGGCGGCCGAGGCGCTCCTGGAGTCGGCGGCCCGCGAGTACCTGAAGGCCAGCTACCTCGACCCCTCATCGGCCGAGTACCAGACCAACCTCGCGGCCGCCTACCTCGAGCTCGAGCGGTATTCCGAGGCCGAGGAGAGGATTCGCCGCGCCCTCGACTCAGGCGGCGGGCCGCGGGCCCTCCTCATCGCCGGCAACCTCGCCGCGGTCTACGGCGACTTCTCGCGGGCCGAGGCCGCCTACCGGCTCGCGCTCGAGAGCTTCGAGCGCTCCCCGATGGGCGGCGAACGACGCGACGAGGCCTTGGAAGGAGCCATCCTCGCGGCGCTCGGGCGCTGCTACCTCTCCCTGGGCAAGAGCGCCAAGGCCGAGGCCATGGCCGCCCGACTCGAGGGCATCGACGAGGGGAGGGCCGCGAGGCTGCGCGACGAGATATTGGAGGCCACGACCGAGGGCCTGGCCTGCGCTTCCTGCGGCCGCGCCTGGAGGGTGCCCCGCGAGCTGCCGGCCCAGAGCTCGGCCTCCATTCGGGACATGCCGCCGGAAGACTCCCCGGCGGGAGCCTGCCCTGTTTGCGGCAAGATCTACTGCATCGCCTGCCGCAAGGAGGCCCTGGAGGACAGCCGCTTCACCTGCCCGGACTGCGGCGAGCCGCTCAAACTCGCCGACGACAGGCTCCGCTACCTCGTCCGAGAAAGCCTGCGCCGCGCCTCGAGTTGATCGGGCGATTGCCATTTTGCACCGGAAGGGGTACTATTCGCTCGAATTCCCATTTCCGTCTGATAGGACGAGCCTCGTGAGATATTTACAGATGCGCGGGTTTCTGGCCGCCTGCTTCCTAGCCGCGGTTTCGATACCGCTCTCCGCCCAGGAGATCGTCACGGCCGAGCAGTACTTCGCTCAAGTGGCCGCGCGATACGCCCAGGTCTCCGACTACCAGGCCAAGATCTCGATCGCCACGGCCAAGGACACAATGAAGGGCGACATCATATTCAAGGCGCCCAACCTCCTTCGAATCGATTTCAGCTCGCCCCCGGACCAGGTCATCGCCTTCGACGGCCAGACCCTCACCGTCTACATCCCGGGCTACTCGGCCATCCTTTCCCAGACGGTCGCCGACAAGGCGGGGGCTGGCTCGGCCTCCCTCGCGACCCGCGAGGGCCTGACGATGCTCAAGCGCAACTACTCGGTGTCCTTCGAGTCCAACCCTGCACCCGCGCCCCTGGACGGAGCCCCTGGCGAGGAGGCCGTGACCCTCCTCCTCGTTCGCACCTCGGCCTCCGAGGGCTTCACGAGCATCAGGCTCTACATCAGCCCCGACAGCAAGCTCATCCGCAGGATCGAGGGCGTGACGATAGCGGGCGACAAGCTGACCTTCGACTTCACGGGGATCAAGACCAACATCGGGATCCCGGCGACCCGCTTCGTCTACGACTCCCCGGCCTCGGCCAACGTCTACAACAATTTCTTATTCTCTTCGGATAACTGAGAGAAAGGACAAGGCGCATGATCCCCATCGGCGATCAGCTACGAGGCGCGAGGGAGCGCAAGGGCCTGACGCTCGACCGCGTAGCCGACGAGACCAACATCGCGAAGCGCTACCTGGCGGGGCTCGAGGCCGAGGACTTCTCGGTCTTCCCGGGCGATCCCTACGTGATCGGCTTCCTGCGCAACTACGCCGATTTCCTCGGCCTCCCCTCCAACGAGCTGGTCGCGGCCTACAAGAACATGAAGATACAGGAGCAGCCGGTCCCCATCCAGGAGCTCATCCCGAGGCGCGGCCCCGCGCCCCTGGCCCTGGGGGCGGCGATCGCGGGCGGCGTCCTCGTCCTGATCGTCGTCCTGGCCGTCGTCCTGGGGCACCGGGGACAGGCGAGCGAGGCCTCGTCCATGAAGAGAGCTCCCGTAGAATACGTCGTCGAGGGCACGAGCTTCGAGAAGCGCGTCTACGTCGGCGACTCCTTCCTGGTCAACTACAACAACGACAAGTACAAGCTTCTCGTTTCGCGCATCGACGACGCGGTGACCCTCGAGACTCCCGCCGGAGCCTCGAGGCTCATGCTCGGCGAGGAGGGCACGATCGACCTGGACCGAAACAACCAGCCCGAGATCAAGGTCGTGGTGAGCGACCTCGCCAAGAAGGACCCGTCCAAGGGGGCCGTGCTCAAGCTCGAGTATACCTCCTCAGCCGCCGCGCTCATGGCCGCCGCCCAGGCGCCCAACGCGCCCCCCGCCGCGCCCCAGGGCGACGCCGAGGGAGTCGAGCAGGCCCAAGCCGCCGCCCCCGCCCAGACCGCGGCGGCCTCGACTGCGGCGGCTGCGGCAGCGCCGGCGGGGCTCGCCGTCCCTTCGGGCAAGCCCATCGTCCTCTTCGAGTCGAGCAAGACGCCCTACCCCTTCGTCGTCTCGGTGACCTTCCGCGGTCCTTGCATGTTCCGCTACGAAGTCGACAAGCGCGACCGCGACGAGCGCTACTACCGCAAGGGCGAGACCGTGACCGTCAACGCGAACAACAGCGTCAGGGTCTGGGCATCGAACGCCCAGTCCGTGAAGATGACGGTCCAGGCCTCGGGCGGCAAGAGCGCCGACCTCGACCTGGGAGGCGCCGGCGAGGTGGCCGTCAAGCGCATCGCCTGGGCCCAGGGCGACTCCGGGGGCTGGGCCCTCGGCGCCTCGGACGTCGACTAAGAGGGACATGCGCTTCTGGATCGAACGCCATGGCTGCGCCAAGAACGACGTCGACGGCGAGGAGATAGCCGCCCGGCTCGAGGCGGCGGGGCACGCCTACGCCCAGGGCCCGGCCGAGGCCGAGCTCGTCATAGTCAACACCTGCGGCTTCATCGAGGCGGCCAAGAAAGAGTCCATCGAGGCCGTGATCGGCATCAAGGCGGCCTACCCCGGCAAGCGCGTCCTCGTGGCCGGCTGCCTCTCCCAGCGCTACGCCGCCCAGCTCGCCGCCGACCTCCCCGAGGCCGACGGCCTCGTCGGCAACGCCGACCTGGGCGCCGTCCTCGCCGCGGCCGAGGCGACCATGGCGGGCGAGAGGCCGGTCGTGATGCCCGAGGCGGCCCCCTCGATCGGGACGGTGCGCCGCGCGCGCCGCTTCGACTATCCGGGCACCGCCCACGTCAAGGCGACCGAGGGCTGCTCCAACTTCTGCTCATTCTGCGCCATCCCCCTCATCCGCGGCCGCCTGCGCTCGCGACCGGTCGACGAGGTCCTGGCCGAATGCCTCGACCTGGCGGCCCAAGGCGCGAGGGAGCTCGTCCTCATAGGCCAGGACCTCGGCTCCTACGGCCGGGACCTGAGCGGGGGCGATTCCCTCCTTCCCGAGCTCCTGGCCGCGCTCTCGGACAGCGAGGGCGACTTTCGCGTCCGCGTCCTCTATATCCATCCCGACCATTTTCCGGAGGGCATCCTCCCCGTGATGGCCGCCGACGCTCGCCTCCTGCCCTATCTCGACCTGCCTTTCCAGCACGGCTCGGAGCGCGTGCTCAGGGCCATGAATCGACGCGGCGGCGGCGAGGCCTACCTCGGGCTCCTGGATCGCGTCAGGAAGGCCATGCCCGACGCGGCGATCCGCTCCACCTTCCTCGTGGGCTTCCCGGGCGAGAGCGACGAGGACTTCGAGGAGCTGCTCGAGTTCCAGAAGTCGGCCCGCCTCGACTGGGTCGGCAGTTTCGCCTACTCGCGCGAGGACGGCACGGCGGCCTACGATCTTCGGGGCCTGCCCTCCAAGAGAGTCGTCGCCGCGCGGCGCTCGGCCCTCGAGGAGGCCCAGGAGCGCATAACGCGCGAGCGCCTGGGGCGCTTCTTGGGCAGGGAGCTCGAGGTGCTGGTCGAGGAGGAGGTGGAGAGGGCCTCGGCGGACGAGGAGGAGCTCTCGCTCGGCCGGGCCTGGAACCAGGCTCCCGACGTCGACGGCCTCACCGTGCTCAGGGGGCGCCATGAGCCCGGCGCCCTCGTGCGCGCCCGAATCGTCGGCGTCAACGGCGTCGACTTCGACGCGCTGCCGGTATGATACCAGGCATTGCGTCTCACCGCGGAGAACGCGGAGAGTTCAGAAGGAGCGGGAAAAAGGTGAGTGGAATTCCCCGGTCCAAATCGCATGCCGCCCCGCGATTCCACGTCCTGCCCTTCCCTCCCCTCCCCATCTTTTTTCCCTCCGCGGTCTCCGCGATCTCCGCGGTGAAATCCTATTCGTGCTCGCCCATTTCCCAGACTGAGGAGAGGGCGCCTTGAGCGACATCGCTCTCCCCACCTACCTCGCCTCGCTCAACCCCGAGCAGATGGCGGCCGTGAGGCACTCAGGCGGGAGCCTCCTCATACTCGCGGGGGCCGGCTCGGGCAAGACCCGAGTCGTAACGACCAAGATCGCCTATCTCGTGCGCGAGAAGGGCGTGGAGCCCGAGTCCATCCTCGCCGTCACCTTCACGAACAAGGCCGCCAAGGAGATGCGGGACCGGGCCGCGGCCATCGAGCCCTCCTGCTCGCGCGCGGTGATGCGCACCTTCCATTCCTTCGGGGCCTGGTTCCTCAGGCGAAACGCCGCGGCCGCTGGCCTCGACCCGAATTTCACCATCTACGACGACGACGACCAGACCACCCTCCTCCACGGCCTCCTCCCGCAGTACAACCGAAGCGAGTGCTCGAGCATGGTCCAGGCCATCTCGCGCGCGAAGGACTTCGGCCTCGAGCCCGACTCGCCCGACCTGTCCGCGGCCTTCTCCGATCCCGAGCTGCGCCGGATCTACGCCATCTACGAGGACAAGCTGCGAAGGACCGGCAACGTGGACTTCGGCGATCTCATCCGGCTGCCGGCCCGTCTCCTCCGCGACGACGAGGCCGTGCGCCGCCGCACGAGGCAGCGCTTCCGCGTCATACTCGTCGACGAGTACCAGGACTCCAACGTCGCGCAGTTCGAGCTCTTGCGGCTCCTCGCGGGAGTCGGGGGCGCCGATCCCGCCGAAAGGCCGGCCGGCCCGCCGATGGCCTACGTCTGCGTGGTCGGCGACGACGACCAGTCGATCTACCGCTTCCGCGGCGCGGAGGTGCGCAACATCCTGCGATTCCCCGAGCTCTTCCCCGGCACCGAGATCATCAGGCTCGAGAGGAACTACCGCTCCTACCAGAGCATCCTCGACGTCGCGGGGCAGGTAGTGTCACGCAACGCGGGGAGGCTCGGCAAGAAATTGGTCGCCGAGAGGCTCGGCGGCGCCAAGCCCCGGCTCGCCCTCCTCGAGGACCAGGAGGCCGAGGTCGACTACTGCGTCAGGCTCTGCAAGCAGCGGGTCGAGCGGGGAGGCCGCTGGAGCGACGTCGCCATCCTCTACCGCACCAACGCCCAGTCGCTCTCCTTCGAGAAGGAGTTCCCTCGCCTCGGCATCCCCTACCGGATCGTCGGGTCGTCGCGGTTCTACGATCGGGAGGAGGTCAAGGACGAGCTCGCCTACCTCGCCATTCTCTGCAACCGCCGGGACGAGGTCAACTTCAAGCGCGTCGTCAACAAGCCCGCGCGGGGCGTCGGCGAGACGAGCGTCGAGGCGATCCTGGAATCGGCGGAGGCGGGGGGCGGCGACCTGATGGAAGCCGCGCGCTCGTCGGGCGACTCGCTCAGGAGCAAGGCCCGCTCGGGCCTGAGGGAATTCGTCCGCCTCGTCTCGGGCTGGGCCGAGAGCCTGGCCCTTCCCGCCCCGGAGGGCGAGACCCTGGCATCGCTCGTGGAGCGCATCGCCCGCGAGTCGGGCCTCCTCGAGTACCACCGCTCCCAGGACGAGGTCGCCGGCACGCAGAAGGTCGCCAACCTCGAGGAGCTCGTCAACGCCGCGACCCTCTACGAGCGCAGCCGCGAGGGTCTCTCGAGCTTCCTCGAGACTATCGAGCTGGATCGGAGCTTGGCCCGCGAGGAGGTCGCCTCGGCGGACGCCGTCACCCTCATCACCATGCACAACACCAAGGGCCTCGAGTTCCCCGTCGTGGTCGCGACGGGGCTCGAGCAGGGCCTCTTCCCGCGCGAGGACGAGGAGGGCGAGGAGCTCGAGGAGCAGAGGCGGCTCTTCTACGTGGCCGTGACGAGGGCCAAGGACGAGCTCCACCTCACTTCCTGCCGCTGGCGCCGCCTCCACGGCCGCCTCTACGAGACCGGGCCCTCGCGCTTCCTCGGCGAGATCGAGAGCGACTTCCTCGAGGCGCCCAAGCCAGGCAGGGGCAGCGGCGGCGCCATCGGCAGGGCCGGCGCAGCCGCCTCGCCCCGATGGGCCTCCGGCGCTGCCTCCGGCGCTGCCGCGCGAGAAAGCGGGCCATGGAAGGCCGGCCTCGCCGTCTACCACGAGGACTACGGCTCGGGCTACGTGCTCAAGGTGAGCCCCACGCCGAGCTCGGGCCCCCTGGTCGTGGTCCGCTTCGAGACCGGCAAGCAGGCCCAGTTCTTCCCCAAATTCACCACGAAGCTGGAAGTCGCCCATGACCGATGAGAGAGCCGTCCAGGACAGGCTGCGGCTCCTCCCGACGATCCGCCGCGCCAGGCTCTGGAGGCTCTACGCCGAGGACGGGCGCCGCTATCTGGATCTGTGGATGGATGGCGGCGCCTCGATCCTCGGCGCCAAGGGGACGAACATCGGCACGGCCGCCAAGGCCGCCCTGGACATGGGCCTCACGCGGCCCATGCCCTCGGCGCTCGAGGCGCGGCTCGAGAAGGCCCTCCTCGCGGCATACGCCGGATACAAGGCTGCGCGATTTTTCCTCGACGCGGGCCGCGCGCTCGCGGCCGCCCGCGCCCTCGCTCCGGGCGAGTCGATCGCCGAGCCGCGGCCCTTCGATCGCTATCTAATGATAACACCGACCGCGTCGCGCGTCGCCTGTCCGCGGCTGCCCTGCCCCTCCGCCCTCGCGCCAGGGGTCCTCCTCTTCGCCGAGGAAGGCCTCGCCCGCGCGGCAGGGGGCGACCTCGTGCCGCCCCTTCGGCTCGCTTGCGCGCACCGCGCCCTCGTCGAGCTCAGGAGCTTCGAGAAAACCTATGGCGAGAGCCTGTGGAGGAGGGTGGACAGGCGGCTCGCGCCGCATTTCGGGCGCTCCGGCCCCTACCTCTATCCCAGGCTCGGCGCGGCCAGCGACTACGACGCCCTGTTCCGCTCGGCCTTGAAAGGCGGCGCCCTCCTCTCGCCCGACCCGGGCGAGCCCTCGATCGTGCCGGGAGACTTCGACGACGGGGAGATCGCGGCCCTGGCGAAGGCGCTGAGCGACCGAGGCTAGTTCCGCCCGATCTTCAGGTAGCCGGCGCATCCGAATCGAAGGCCACGCCTCCCAGCTCGAAGGCCGACTCGTTTACGGCCGCCCTCGCCTTGGCGACCTCGGCCTTGCCTCGCGCGATCTCCTTGAAGTCGAAGGAGCCGTCGGCCTGGGGCTCGCCGCCCGACCAGGCCGCGAGCTCGGTCAGGGCCTTCGCGGCCGCGCGGCTGTCCTTGGGCCTCGCGGCGTCGTCGTGCACCGGGATGGACTCGGGCCGCACCGGAATGGGCGAGTCGAGCACGGTCCTGTAGGCGACGCGTCGGAGGTTCTCCTTGCGCGAGCGCTCGTTGCGGGCGGCGAGGCGCCGCGAGCGAAGGATCGGGATGGCGAAGAAGAAGAGCGAGAAGACGATGGGCACGACGCCGAGGACGAGGCCGAGGAAGGCCGAGGGATCGGCCATGCCGACCAGCTTGCCGAAGAGCTGGTGCGTGAAGAGGTAGAACCCGTCCAGGCCTCCGGTCGGCACGAGCTTGAGCGCGTAGCGCCCGCTGTAGAGGATGGACAGAAGGGGATGGGTGGCGAGGGACTCGAAGTAGAAATAGGACCCGAAGAGGAGGTTGGCCCCGTTGAAGGCGCAGAAGGTGGCGTTGGCCTTCGTGGGGTTGGAGGAGAAGGGCGCGACGCGGCGCATGGGGACGGAGCCGCCGAAGGTCCTGTCCGACTTGTCCCTCCGGCGCAGGAGATCGGGAAACGAGTAGTATATTGTGCCGCCCTCGGTGACCTCGGGGCTGCCCTCGAACTCGTAGAGGTAGCGGTTGACGCGGTCCTCGGCCTCGAGGGGCGGGAGGCCCGTGATGGCCATGAACTCCGGCATGGTGACGATGCCCTTGTTGGCCTGGACGAAGGCGACGAAGGCCTTCTTCTCCATCGCGTCCCAGCCGGCGTCGGGATCCCCGTCGCCGAAGATGAAGGAGTAGATGGCCTTGTAGAGAGGCCGGCGCTCGCGCTGCCTGCCCCGCCGGGCCGAGCGCTGCTCGCTCGTCATGAAGAGCTCGGAGTAGAACCAGATGCGGAAGATGGTCTCGAGGAGGCGGCCGGCGATGAAGAGCCCGCCCAGGCCTCCCCCGCGGGAGCTCGAGCGGCTATCGCGAGAGTTGCCCGACATCGACACCGCGACCGAGGCCAGGAGGGCGAGGACGGCCAGGGCCACGAAGAGGACGAAGTAGCCCACCAGCATCACGACGATCCAGATCTTGAAAAGGAAGGCGGCGACCTTGGCCGCGACCCCGCGGAAGGCCTTCCAGCCGCGCAGGAAGGATGGCCCGAAGCCGCGGTAGCGGCTCCGCATCCCCGAGGGGAAGGAATAGAGGATCTCGCCGGACTCGGTGACGCGCAACCGGGCGCCGTACTCGTCGGAGACGGCCTTGACCTCGGCCTCGACCTGGGCCTTGGGCAGGCCCGTCAGGGCGACGAGGTCGGCCGTCGTGGCCTCGCCTCGGCGCTTCCTGAAGACGTCGACCAGATTGTCGCGGACCTTGGCCCGGTCGTATTCGTAGACTTTCTTTTCGCGATCGCTCATCTTCCCTCCGGCGAAAGCGCGGGCCGAGCGGGGAGGGACAGGGCGCGCTCGTAGAGCTTGGCGTATTCCGCCGCCGAGCGCTCCCAGCTGAAGCGCCGGTCCATGGCCCGCTCGCGCATCGCGGCGATGTGGTCGCGGCGATTATACCATGCCCAGGTCGCCCAGCCCACGGTGTCGTAGATGGACCTCGGCGTGAGGTTGTCGAACATGAAGCCCGTCCCCGCCCCCGTCTCCTGGCTGTAGTTCTCGATGGTGTCGGATAGGCCCCCGGTCCGGTGCGCGATGGGCAGGGTGCCGTAGCGGAGGCTGTACATCTGGTTGAGGCCGCAGGGCTCGTAGCGGCTCGGCATGAGGAAGAAGTCCGAGCCCGCCTCGACGAGGTGGGCCAGGCGCTCGTCGAAGCCGATCTTCACCCTGAGGTTGGGCAGGCGGCCCGAGAGGGAGCGCAGCTCGTCCTCGCACCACTTCTCGCCCGATCCGACGACGGCGAGCTGGAGGTCCATGTCCGCGCAGATGCGGTAGGCGCTCCCGTAGAGGGGGCCGAAGAGCTCGCCCACTCCCTTCTGATCGGTGAGGCGACCCACCATGCCGATGAGGGGCTTGTCCGTGGCGACGGGGAGGCCGAATTCCTTCTGGAGGGCGGCCTTGCACTTGTCCTTTCCCTCCATCTTCCGGGCCGAGTAGCGGGCGGGCAGATAGAGGTCGGCCTCGGGGTTCCACTCCTCGAGGTCCACTCCGTTGAGGATGCCGACGAGGTCCGATGAGCGGTGCCGGAGGAGGCCGTCGAGGCCGAAGCCGAAGTCGGGGGTCTGGATCTCCCGCGCGTAGCTGGGCGACACGGTGCTCAGGCAGTCCGCGGACTGAAGGCCGGCCTTGAGAAGATTGACCTTGTCGTAGTACTCGAAGCCGGCGCCGTGGAAGAGCTCCCAGGGCAGGCGGAAGGTAGCGAAGGACTCCTTCGGATAGACGCCCTGGTAGCCGAGGTTGTGGAT